>WNFV01012935.1_pt1 | contig 10851 bp, 13 predicted proteins | sample 5400101 | NCBI WGS metagenome assembly WNFV01 (sample SAMN13153361, study PRJNA577476) | soil metagenome | isolation source: 115 cm soil or saprolite under grassland replicate 1 | place: USA:California | collected 2016-06-15
AGGGCGACATCCCGTGCTTCGTCTACCGGCCGCGCGGCGCTCACGGGCCGGTCCCGGCGGTCCTGTACCCGCACGGCGGCCCCGAAGGACAGTCGCGGCCGGCCTTCGCCGCGCACCTCACGCATCTCGCTGCGATCGTCCATCGCGGGATCGCGCTCGTCGTGCCGAACATCCACGGCTCGACCGGTTACGGACGCGCGTGGCAGGTCGCGATCCACAAGGACTGGGGCGGGATCGATCTGCGCGATCTGCGCGCGGTCTCGGACTGGATGACGAAGCAGCCGGACTTCGACCAGACGCGCCTCGCCGTGTACGGCGGCTCATACGGTGGGTTCGCGACGCTCACATGCGTCACGCGCATCCCCGAGCTCTGGCGCTGCGCGGTCGACGTCTTCGGCGTCGCGAACCTCATCACCATGCTCGAGAACGCGCAGCCGAACTGGCGCCGTTTCCTCGCGCGCTGGATCGGCGACGCCCAGCGCGATCGCGAGAAGCTCGTGGAGCGCTCGCCCATCACGCACATCGAGAACGTGCGCTGCCCGATGCTCATCCTCCAGGGCGAGAACGATCCGCGCGTCCCGCAGGAGGAGTCGGACCAGGTCGTGGATCGCCTGCGCGCACTCGGGCGCCGCGTCGAATACGTCGTCTATCCCGGCGAGGGTCACGGTTTCACGAAACGCGCCAACGCCGAGGACGCCTATGGCCGGGTCGTCGACTTCCTCACGAAAGAGCTTCTTCCGAGCTAGCGGAGCGTGCTGCCGAGCGGCACGCCATTCGCCCAGTACGCGCCGGTCGCCCCGCCCGGAAGGATGTCGTATGTCGCGCCTCCGTTGTATGCGACTCGGTCGGCGCTCGCGATGCGAGCGCCGTCGAGCACGTCGCCCGGCGCGAGGTCGCCGACCCGGCGGCCGTCGGCCGTCGGATGGCCAGCCGACACGAGGACAAGGCGGCCGTCGTCCAAGGTCAGCCGCACGATCCGGTGTGTCCCCGGCACCGGCGATCTACCAGTGGCGATGAGCGGGGCGGCGACACGTGCGCCACTTGGATCGATGGTCCACACGACATCGCCGACGCGCAGATCCTGAACGGCGACCTCGCCGTCTGGCGTCGCGATGAGCGTTCCGCCCGCGAGACAGATCGGACACTGCGGTGGACCGGCCTGCTGGCGGGTGAGCACGGTCACGCGCCCGTCCGCGGACACGCGGCCGTCGACCCGTTCGCCGCCGCCGGCGTCCCGCATCGCGAGATACGCGAAGCCCCAGACGTTGTTCACTGGCTGGAGCTGCAGAACGCTCAGCGTCTTCCACTCGCGGTAGATCGCGAGCTGCTGATCGGCCGCGTACGGCGGCGCCGATGGCAGCTTCAAATGCGCGACGATCGCGTCGAAGGTCTGGGCGTCTTTCTGAATCTCCGGGAGCTTCTCCTGCGCGCGCTGACCTTCGTCGCCGCGGCCGACGGGGAAGAAATCCGGATCGCAGAACCAGGGGCGGCCGATCTCATCGATGACGCGGTACTTGAGCTGAGGAACGGTGAGCGGTTGTGGCGGGGCGGTCGGGGACGGTGTCGGCGACGCGAGCGGGCCGCCACACGCGCCGGCGAGCAGGATCGCGACGAGCACGAGCCTCATCCGAGTACGACGCTAGTCCTCCAGGTCGGTTCCCACCAACGGAGACGCGTCGGCGTCAGCGGGGAATCGACAACAGGTCATCGAGCGCAACGAGCATCCGGTATCGGAGTGACACGTCTCTCGGGCCAACGAGAACCACCGCGTTGCCGATGGCACGCGCGCTCGTCGGCAAAGATGACGGAGGGAGCTCCACACCTTGACCCGTCGCGTTGGGATCCGCGCGCGATCCCGCGCGGTCGCGGTCGAGCGAGACGCGGACGTGCAGCGACACGGCGGCGTAGGCCGCGATCATCTCCTGTCGGTCCACGGCTTCGGCGCTTTACGACCGTCGCTTCGCGCGGTCGCTGATCCGATGTGATGGAGAAGGCGACGACCTGTTCTTCAGCTCCGGCTTCAACGCATTCGGCTGCACGTAGTGACTGTTCACGACGTGGTCGATCGTGTCGTTGCCCCAGAGGTCGATACGCATGCTCGCGTCGCGGTTGGCGTTACGGAGAAGGAACAGCCCTGGTGTATCGGCGCCTTCGCTCCATCCAGCGGGAACCGCGAGCAGCAACCCCTGCGTCGAAATGAGCGTCCAGTCCGCCGGTATCGGACGCGAGAAGCCGAGACTCAGCGGTGGCTCGTCGCGGATCACGGCATTCGGCCGCGGCGACAGCGCAGCCGACGCCTCAGAGCAAGCGAGCGAACTTGACGCCACAGCCAGCGCGATGAGCGCCGGAAGTCGTCGATCCATTCCCTAACCCGTACTGCCACAGCGCGCCGACGGCCCACTTCAGGTCTTCGCGGGCCGACGCCGTCGGACGTAACGAGTCGCATACACCTCGTCGCCCAGGGACAGGATCTTGTTGTCCACCCATGGTGTCGTGAGCATCACGCGCTGCGCCTCATCCCACGAAAGCGCGCCGGGGGGCAAATGATCCTTCTTCCAGACCACGACCCAGATCGCGCCGTCAGGATGGGCGACCCGGACGAGCTCGCGCGCCAGCTCCGGGGGGTCGACGTCCTCGAGGCAGAAGCAGAGCACGAGTCCGTAGCGTCCGTCACGTGCGCGCAGCGGAAGGCGCAGCGACGCGATGTCGAGCTGTCCGCAGAGATGCTCCAGCGGTCGGTCGTATTTCGCGACCCCACCGATACGCAGGGCGGGGAACCCGACTTTCGCGCCGAGTTTGGGCACGACCTCTTCGACCGCGCGAAGGCCTCGTGGCGGCGGCACGCCCGCGAGTCTAGGAACGACCGGCCAGCGGTACGCCGCGTGCAACGCGGTCGTCGTGATCGGACAGCGTTTCGCCCGGCCCGTGCTCGTCGTCGAGGATGACGACGCGACCCGCGCGGCCGAGCGCGCGGTGCTCGCCGACGGCGGATTCCGGGTGGTCGAGGCACGCGACGGCGAGGAGGCTCTGCGAGCGGTGAGCAGCGATCCGCCCGCGGTGGTCCTTCTCGACATCCAGATGCCGGGAGTCGATGGTCCGTCCTTCGCACGCGAGCTCCGCATGGCGCTGCGTCGCGTGCCGCTGGTCATCCTCACGGCCTCGGACGATCCGAAGCACGAGGCCGATCGCTGCAACGCCGAGGCATACCTACGCAAGCCGTTCGACGCGCCCGAGCTCGTGAAGGTGATCCGGCGCTTCGCGATCTGAGCGCGTCGGTATTAGCCTCAGTCAGTGCCTGCGCGTCTGCTCGTCCGAGAACCCACGCAGACCAGCGAACGGCCGCCGGAGGAGCTCTCCGAGCTTCGCGACCGCCCGTGCTGGCTCGACATCAGCGATCCGCAGAGCACGGATTTCGCTCTCGCCGCGAAGGAACTGAATCTGCACCCACTCGCGGTCGAGGACTCGCAGCAGCGGCACGAGCGACCAAAGATCGACCAGTACGACGACCACTACTTCATCGTCTTCTATGCGCTCGAGGAGCCCTCGCCGGGTGTGGTGCGCGAGGTGGAGATCAGCATCTTCATGTTGCAGAACGCGATCGTCACCGTACATGAGGGTGACTTCTCCGCGCGTGCTGCCGTGGAGAAGCGCTTCCGCGAAGGGAAGCTCCAGACAACGGGCCTGCTGCTCCACGCGCTGCTGGATACCGTCGTCGATCAGTACTTCATGATCGTCGACGCGCTCGGCGACCGCGTCGAGCTCCTCGAGTCGATGGTCGTCGGCGGCGAGACAAAGGATTACGACACCTCGATCCGCGAGCTCTTCGAGTTGAAGCGGGATCTGGTGCGAATCCGACACCTCATCGCGCCGGAGCGCGACGTGCTTTCCGTCCTCGTGCGCGGCGACATCCGCGAGCTGCGCGAGCCCGGGCGGCGCGTGTATTTCCAGGACGTGTACGACCACATCACGCGCGTGACCGACGAGATCGACACCTTCCGCGAGCTCACCTCGAACGTGATCGACGCTCACCTGGCATCAGTCTCGAACCGGCTCAACGAGGTCGTGAAGGTCCTGACGAGCACTGCGACCGTCCTGCTGGTGCTCACCGTGGTCACTGGCTTCTTCGGCCAGAACTGGAAGTTCATCCCCTACGACAGCGAACCGCTCTTCTTCGCCTCGCTCATCTTCATGGCCCTGCTCGCCGCCGGCACCGCGCTGTACTTCCGACGCAAGGGGTGGCTCTAGCCGCTAACCTGTTCCTGCATTGCCCGAGCGGAACTCCGGCAGCTACGGCGGCGATCTGCTTTCCATGGGCTTTCAGGTGGCGCTGGTCGTGGGAGGGCCGCTGCTCGCAGCGGCGTACGTGGGGCGAAAGCTGGACGAGCAGTTCGGGACCGCCCCGAACCTCGGCCTCGTGTCGATCCTCGTCGGTCTGGCGGTCGCGGGCCTGGGGATGTTCCTGATCATCCGGCGATACATCGCGCGCAATCCGGTGGCGCCGCCGAGCGACGCGGCGCGCGAGGCGGGCAGGCGCTGGGAGCGCGAGATCCAAGAGCGAGAGCACAAGAAAGAGTCGGGCGAGGAGAGCGAGTGAGGCAGGTCATCGGCATCGTGCTGCTCCTGAACGCGGTCGCCGTCATCGGCGCGGCGCTCACCGGCAACCTGCCGAACTGGCCGCCGGGCCAGACCGACATCCACGTCGCCGAGCAGGCGGGTACGCCACTCATCCACCTGGGTGGCGAGGATCATCCTTCCGGTGGCGGCGTGATCGCGATCTGGAACGACATCTCGATCTCCAACTCGCTGTTCACGATGTGGCTCGTCATGGTCGTGCTCGTCGCGATCGGGGTCGTCGCGTCGCGCGCCGTCAGCGAAGTGCCCGGACGCTTCCAGGGATTCATCGAGCTCATCGTTCAGGGCCTCGTTGACTTCATGAAGGACGCCGGCGGCCCTGCCGTCGTGCGCTTCCTTCCGCTGTTCGGTTCGCTCTTCCTGTTCGCGTTGCTCAGCAATTGGCTGTCGGTGGTGCCGCTCGTGGGCCAGATCGAGCTGCTGCACTCGCCGACAGCCGACTACCACACCAACCTCGGCCTCGCGCTCACCGGCTTTGTCTGGTATCAGTGGGCCGGGATCCAGCAGAACGGGCTCGGCTACTTCACCCGCTGGATCAACTTCCCGGCGTTCAAAGAGGGGCCACTGGTCGGCGTCGTGATGCTCGTCTTCGTCGGGCCGATCGAGTTCTTCAGCGAGCTGTTCAGGATCCTGACGCTGACGCTCCGACTCTGGGGCAACATCTGGGGCGGCGAGATCGTGCTCGCCGTTCTTTCCGCGCTGCTGTTCGTCCCGAGCTTCGTGCTTCCGTTCATCGGGCTCGAGCTGTTCATCGGCTTCATCCAGGCCTTCGTATTCGCGTTCCTCGTGCTGCTCTACATCATCCTGGCGCTCGAGTCGCACGGCGGTGAGGCGCACGAGGCCCATCCCGACGCATCACACGCGGCCCAACTCGAAGCGGCACACGCGACCTAATTCGCGAGGAGGAAACCCAATGAGCTTGGCATGGCTTGGCGCCGGCATCGCGATCGGTTTCGGAGCCCTGGGGGCGGGACTTGGTATCGGCATCGCGGGATCCAAGGTGGCCGAAGCGACGGGTCGAAACCCCGACGCCGCGAACGCGATCCGCACGAACGGCATCATCATCGTCGTCTTCGCGGAGTCACTGGGCATCTTCTCGTTCGTTATCGCCTTCCTGCTCCAGGGCAAGGCGCTCTAGGCGGTGCTCTTCGCTCCACTGCTCGCGGAGGAGTCACCGACCGCGCTCGTGGTGCACCCGTTCTGGGTGCTCGTCTCGATCGTCAACTTCCTCGTACTCCTCTATCTCCTCCGACGCCTCATGTGGGGACCGATCGTGGCGACGCTCGATAGGCGCGCGGCCAAGATCCGAGAAGGTCTCGAGCTCACCGAGTCCGCGCGGCGTGAGCGCGAGCAGCTGAAGCAGGAGGTCGAGAGGATCCTCGGCCAGGCGCGACACGAGGCCGCCGCGATCGCCGAGCGGACCACCAAGGCGGCCGAGGCCGCCGCCGCCGACATCCGGGCCCAGGCGAAGGTGGAAGCGGATCGGATCCGCGAGAAAGGCCGCCTCGATGCGCAGCACCTGCACGATCAGGCGCTGGCGCAGCTGCGCGCCGAGGTCGCATCGATGGTCGTGCTCACAGCGGGCCGCATCCTCGGTCGCGAGATCAGTCCCGAGCAGCACCGCGCCCTCATCGAACGGTCGCTTGACGAGGCCGGCGGGGAGCTGAAGGTCAACTGATGGCACTGTCCGGTTCGTCCGCACGACGCTACGCCGAGGCGCTCCATCAGATCGCGCTGAGCGAGAATGCCGTCCCGGCGCTCGGCACGTCGCTGGAGAGCCTGCGCCGTGCGTTCACGCCGGATGTGATCCGGTCGCTCCGCAATCCCGGCATCCCGCTGCGCGCGCGCCGGGCCGCGCTCGACGCCGCGACGCAGGGCGAGCCGAAAGCGATCCGTTCCCTCCTCGCGCTCCTGCTCGAACGCGAGCGGATCGCGCTCTTCGGGCAGGTCGCCGACGCCTATACGGATCTGGTCGAGAAACGTGCCGGTATCGTCAAGGGACGCATCACGACCGCGACCGAGCTCACGGCCGACGAGCGCGAGCAGTTCGTCAGCCGGCTCGAGCGTTCCAGCGGCCTGCGGAAGATCCGCGCGACGTTCGCGGTGGACGCCTCGCTCATCGGAGGCGCGAAGGTACAGATCGGCGACCATCTCATCGACTCATCGCTCAAAGCGCAGTTGGCCGGGCTCGAGCGCGAGCTCGCGAGCTAGAGGGAGAGCATCGTGGCGACGACGTCAGAGATCACCGACATCATCAAGGCGCAGATCCAGAGGTTCGAGGGCCGGTCCGAGTCGGTCGACGTCGGCACCGTGGTGGAGATCGGAGACGGCATCGCCCGGATCCACGGGCTCGCCGGCTGCATGGCTTCCGAGCTGCTCGATTTCGGCGACGGCGTCCGCGGGCTGGCGTTCAACCTCGAGGAGGACACCGTGAGCGCGATCATCCTCGGGGAGTACACGGGCATCGAGGAGGGCGGCGAGGTCCGCACCACCGGCCGCATCGTCGAAACGCCGGTGGGCCCGCAGCTCGTCGGTCGCGTCGTCGATCCGCTCGGCGTCCCGCTCGACGGCAAGGGCCCGATCGACGCGAAGGAGTTCCTGCCGGTCGACGTCGTCGCGCCGGGCGTCATCACGCGGCAGAACGTCGACACGCCGGTGCAGACGGGCATCAAGGTCATCGACGCGATCACGCCGATCGGCCGCGGGCAGCGCGAGCTCATCATCGGCGACCGCCAGACCGGCAAGACCGCCGTCGCGATCGACACCATCATCAACCAGAAGGGGCAGGACCTCATCTGCATCTACGTCGCGATCGGGCAGAAGGATTCCTCGGTCGCGCGGATCGTCGCGACGCTTGAGGAGCACGGCGCGATGGACCACACGATCGTCGTCATCGCCGGCGCGTCGGACCCCGCGACGCTCCAGTACCTCGCGCCGTTCGCGGGGTGCGCGATGGGCGAGTACTTCCGGGACAAGGGCCAGGACGCGCTGGTCGTGTACGACGACCTGTCGAAGCATGCCCAGGCGTACCGCCAGGTCTCGCTGCTCACCCGGCGCCCGCCCGGCCGCGAGGCGTATCCCGGCGACGTCTTCTACCTGCACTCGCGCCTGCTCGAGCGCGCCGCGCGTCTCAACAAGGAGCACGGCGGCGGGTCGCTCACGGCGTTGCCTTTGATCGAGACGCAGGCGAACGACATCTCCGCGTACATCCCGACGAACGTCATCTCCATCACCGACGGGCAGATCTACCTCGAGACCGACCTGTTCAACCAGGGCATCCGGCCCGCGATGAACAGCGGTCTCTCCGTGTCGCGCGTGGGTGGCGATGCGCAGACGAAGGCGATGAAGTCGGTCGTGAAGAGCCTCAAGGCGGACCTCGCGCAGTACCGGGAGCTCGCGGCTTTCGCGCAGTTCGGCGCGGATCTCGACAAGGCGACCCAGCAGCAGCTCCGCCGCGGCGAGCGGATCACCGAGATCATGAAGCAGCCGCAGTACCGGCCGCTCTCGCTGGTGGAGGAGGTGGTGATCATCTTCGCCGCGTCGAACGGCTACGTCGACGATGTGCCGACGGCGCGCGTACGAGACTTCGAGCGCGACCTGTACCGCTTCATGGAGACGCAGTACAAGCCGCTGGCCGACAGGATCGCCAAAGAGAAGAAGCTCGACGCGGAGGTCGAGAAACAGATCCGGGCGATGATCGAGGAGTTCAAGAAGACCATCGACTACACGGCCAAGGCCGTCCGTCCGGCCTCGGCTCAGGGGGAGGGGCCCCAGGCGCAGGGGTCCCTGTCAGCGAGCCGGGGCGAGCGTGCGACGCCGGCCGAGCCCCAGTCAAAGGGAGCTGGGCACTAGGTGCCCAGCGAACGGGACCTGCGGAGGCGCGTCCGCTCGGTCAAGAACATCCAGCAGCTCACGCGCGCGATGCAGCTGGTCGCCGCGTCGAAGATGCGCCGCGCGCAAGAGTCAGTGCTCGCCTCGCGGCCGTTCGAGCAGAAGCTGCGCTCGGTGCTCAACGAACTCGCGCCCTACGCCGATCCGGAGGTCAGCCCCCTCCTGCACCGCAGGACGCCGGTCCGGAAGATCGCCGTCGTGCTCATCACCACAGATCGTGGGCTCGTGGGCCCGATGAACGTCAACCTGCTCCGCACGACGCTGCTCGACGAGCGACACGAACGTCATCGCGCGCGTCGCGGTCGACGAGTTCACACGAGGCAGCGTCGACGAAGTGCACCTCGCGTTCACCCGCTTCATCAACACCCTCCGCCAGGAACCGACGATCCGGCGGATCCTGCCGCTGGTGCCCGAGGAGGAAGACATCGACGACCTGCCGCCGATCCAGTACCTGTTCGAGCCGGATCCGCAGGCCGTGATGGACCTGATCCTGCCGCGCTTCATCGAGATGGCGGTCTATCAGGCGGTCCTCGAGTCGAAGGCCTCACAGTTCTCCGCGCAGATGGTCGCGATGCGCAACGCGACCGACGCGGCGGACGAGATCATCGGCGACCTGACCCTCGCGGCGAACAAGGCACGTCAGACCCGGATCACCAAAGAGATGCTGGAGATCGCTTCGGGCGCCGAAGCGCTGAAGGGGTAGCGAGATGGCAGTGAGGACGGCCGCGAAGAAGAAGGAAACCACCGGGACCGGCGAGATCGTCCAGATCATCGGGCCCGTGCTGGACGTGCACTTCGAGGAGGGCGAGCTGCCGGAGATCTACCACGCTCTCACCGTGAAGCGCGACGAGGGCGACGAGCTCGTCACCGCCGAGGTCCAGCAGCACCTGGGCAACAACTGGGTGCGCGCGGTCGCGATGCAGAGCACGGATGGTCTGCGGCGGGGGATGAAGGTGACGAACACCGGTGGCCCGATCACGGTGCCGGTCGGGAAGGAAACGCTGGGGCGCCTCTTCAACGTCGTTGGCGAGCCGATCGACGGCAAGGGCCCTGTGAAGGGCGAGCGACGTGACCCGATCCACCGTCAGCCACCGTCCTTCGCCGACCAAGCGACAACGGCGGAGATCTTTGAGACCGGCATGAAGGTCATCGACCTGATCTGTCCGTTCCTCAAGGGTGGGAAGTCGGCGGTGTTCGGCGGCGCCGGCACCGGCAAGACGATCGTCATCCAAGAGCTCATCCGCAACGTCGCCGCCGAGCACGGCGGTTATTCGATCTTCTGCGGCGTCGGCGAGCGCTCGCGCGAGGGCACGCAGCTACTCGGTGAGATGCGCGAGTCAGGAGTCATCGACAAGATGTCGATGGTCTTCGGCCAGATGAACGAGCCGCCGGGAGCGCGCCTGCGCGTCGCGCTCACCGGCCTGACGATCGCCGAGTACTTCCGCGACGAGGAAGGACGCGACCTCCTCATCTTCATCGACAACATCTTCCGCTTCACGCAGGCGGGTTCCGAGGTGTCGGCGCTCCTCGGCCGCATGCCGAGCGCCGTGGGCTACCAGCCGACACTCGCGACGGAGATGGGCGAGCTGCAGGAGCGGATCACCTCCACGAAGAAGGGATCGATCACCTCCCTGCAGGCGGTCTTCGTGCCGGCCGACGACTACACCGACCCCGCGCCGGCGACGACGTTCGCCCACCTCGACGCCTCGATCCGCCTCGAGCGCTATCTGACCGAGCTCGCGCTCTATCCAGCGGTCGATCCACTCACGTCGACCAGTCGCGCACTCGATCCGCTGATCGTCGGACAGGACCACTACGAGGTCGCGCGCGAGACGCAGCGCGTGCTGCAGCGGTACAAGGATCTGCAGGACATCATCGCGATCCTCGGTGTTGACGAGCTCTCCGACGACGACAAGCTGCTCGTTGCGCGCGCCCGCAAGATCCAGCGGTTCCTCGCGCAGCCCATGTTCGTCGCCGAACAGTTCACCGGACTGTCGGGCGTGTACGTGAAGGTGCCCGACACGGTGCGGAGCTTCCGCGAGGTGCTGGAAGGAAAGCACGACGACCTCCCGGAGCAGGCGTTCTTCAACGTCGGCACGATCGAGCAGGCTCGCGAGAAGGGCGAGCGCCTCGCGAAGGAGAGCGCATAGCCGTGCCCATCCGTCTCGAGATCGTCACACCGGAGAAGGTGGTCTACACCGACGACGTCGACATGGTCATCGCGCCGGCGAGCGAGGGGTACGTCGGGATCCTCCCGCATCACGCTCCGCTCCTCACGACCCTGGGGCCGGGCGAGTTCCGGGTGAAGAAGGGCGGTGTTGAGCAGGT
>WNFV01012825.1_pt1 | contig 10849 bp, 13 predicted proteins | sample 5400101 | NCBI WGS metagenome assembly WNFV01 (sample SAMN13153361, study PRJNA577476) | soil metagenome | isolation source: 115 cm soil or saprolite under grassland replicate 1 | place: USA:California | collected 2016-06-15
CGGCTATTATTCATCACACCACCTCCATCAGCCTGATAAGGTGCTGGTAGTATGACTCAGGCGGCGGCGCTTGACAACCAGCGTGACCCACGGCGGTGCGTGCCTAGCTCGCTAGGTTTGGTAAGTGACAGGGGATGAAGGTGGGAGGTCGAGCCGCTCCTGGAGATCTATGAAGGGCAGCAGTCCATCGACCAGGTAGCTGCCGTCCTCACGCTGCACGATCGCCTCATCGGCTTGATCATACTCGTCCGGGATATCGCCGACCACTTCTTCGAGCATATCGGCCATCGAGACCAACCCCGCGATCTGCCCATATTCGTCCAGCACCATCGCCAGGGTGCTGCGGTGCTGCTTGAACTGCTCCAAGGCGACGACGGCGCGCTGGCTTTCCAGGACATACAGCGGCGGGCGCAGCAGTGCCCGGAGGTCGACCGTCTCGGATCGGCCCCAGGCTGGGAGCAGATCCTTGACGTGCAAGATGCCGACAATCTGATCAAGCGTGTCCTGATAGACCGGGATGCGTGAGAAGCCCGCGTCGGTCACGACGCGCAACACCTCCTCGAACGGCGTGTCGGCGGCGACGGCGACGATCCGTGTGCGCGGCGTCATCAGCGAGCGGACCGTGCGTTCGGTAAAGCTGAAGACGTTGCTGATCAGGTCTTCTTCCGCCTCCTCCAGTGTCCCGTCCTCCGCGCCCTCGCGGACCAGCGCCAGCACGTCGTCCTCAGTAATCGGCGTCTCTGGAACATTATGCCGCCCCAGCAGCCGCAGCACCAGTTCGGTCGAGACGGTCAGAAACCAGACGACGGGTGTGGCGAGACGGGCGAGCCGACGCATCGCCGGGGCGACGAACGCGGCAACACCCTCGGCGTTCTGGAGCGCCAGCCGTTTGGGCACCAGCTCGCCGAGGATGAGCGAGAGGTAGCTAATCGCGATCACGACGATGCCCAGGGCGATGCTGCTCGCGTAGGGAGCCAGAGTCGGCGTCGCTGCGAAGAGCGTTTCCAGCGCCTCAGCGATACTGGCGCCGCCGAACGCCGCGGCGAAGGTGCCGATCAGGGTGATGCCGACCTGCACGGTTGAGAGGAACCGATTTGGACTCTCGGCCAGCTCCAGGGCGACCGCCGCGCCGCGCCGCCCCGCTTCGGCCTGCTGCGCCAGCCGCCCCTTGCGCGCGGAGACCACCGCAATCTCGGAGGCCGCGAAGAACCCATTTGCGAGTGTTAGCATGAGAATAATAACTGCCTCGACCACAAGACTCCCAAGCATTGCTCTTCTCCCTAAGCGAACAGCTTCTGGTATACAACTCGTTGCTGCACTGCGGACTCGGAGGAATAGGCGAAGGGGCTGGCCTGCGCTTCGGCAAGACGTACTGCCGTTTGTTGTGCGAGTCCTTCGGGCGTCACTTTCCCATTCGTCGCTCGATCCAGCTGAATATCAAGATCAGCGCTACCAAGAGCGCACCAATTGGTATGCCCAGCCAGGGGAAGGCGCGGGGATTAATGAAGTACAGTGCGATCCAGATTACGGTCCATCCAATCGCAATCCCCAGCAAGGCCCATCTATCTAACTGAGGGGTGTGCATAACACTCTTGACATCGTCGGCACAGGCTGGTTTCCTATCTTGCATAGCTACCACACTTGCAAGAAGGAGCCGCTATGGACACACCATCCTGTGCCGACTATGTCGCGCTGATCTCTACCATGTTTGCCCGCTTTCTGCAACACCTTGATGCTCAAGTGCATCGTGGTCGTCCGTTTGTCTATCAGCATCAGGCATTAATCGTGTTTTTCACCATTATGCAGCAGCGCCATATCGTGCAGTTCAAGACCCAACATCGCTGGTTACTCCAGCACGCCACCGAACGCCAGCTGATCGGCTTGACAAACGTGCCCAATCGTACGACCCTTTCACGCCGCTTCAAGGCGCTCTATCCAGTCATCCAGGACTTTGTTGCCTTCCTTGGTCGCGATACCGCTGAGCTCGACCAAGCGTTCACGCACCAGCACCTGTATGCCGACAAAAGCCTCTTCAAGGCTCACGGACCAGTTTGGCATCAGGCCGATCGGCAGGCTGGACGCATACCGGACAAGTTGCGCCATCTCGACACCGATGCGACCTGGAGTAAGAGCGGCTATCACGGCTGGGTCTACGGCTATGGCTTGCATCTGGTCTGTACTTCTTCGGGCTTCCCAGTGCTGGTGCAGGTAGAAACTGGCACGGTGGCGGAAAGTACCGTGCTGGACGCCCAAGCACCAGCAATCCTTGAGACGCTGCGCCCGACAAGTCTCAGCGCGGACAACAGCTATACCCAAGCGCGTCGCATCCGAGCGTGGGCGCGCCAGCAGGTGATCTTGCTCACACCGGCGTTGAAGTGGCAGAAAGGTCGCTATGCAATTGCCTATCATCAGTTCATCCGTCAGCCAGAAAATGCGGCTCAGCTGAAACGTCGGCGAAGCGCGATTGAGCCAGTGTTTGATTTGGTGGCCAAAATCCTGGGCACGACGGCGCGCCAAAAGCAGTTGCCGATCCAGAAGCTGGCGAATGTACGGACCTGTTTGGCGCTGGCGGTGCTGACGCTTCAAGTGGCGATGATCGCCAACAGTATCTGGGGCTTGCCCATACGGAATATCTCGACCCTGGCAGCCGCTTGTACCTAGTGAACTTATGCACACCCCTCATTAATATACTGGTCAAGGGGATTCCGGGGTACGCCATCGAAACTAAAGAAGGAGACACATTCTCCGTAGGACAAACACATGGAGCAGAAGCATTATGGGAAGTGGTCAGACATCGCATCAATCTAAATACAAGCGGTAGAGAAGTAATTAGAATAATGAAAGATATTAATAATATTGTCGATGATGTCGCAAACAAACTCGCTGTGGATATAATAAAATCTGACAACCGAGATGTGGAGAGATTGAGAAAAATTATCGGCAATTGGAGGCTTAATTATGATGAAGAACGCAAAAATGCTGTTATTGTTCAAGCCGAAATATTACAAACTTCAGAGGGCTACAGAGAGGATATAAAGAAATTGTCGACTGCTGTCGAGGATCCAACCCAGACTAGTGAAGAAGGAATAATTTGGATTAAGACTGACGAGACTTCAGATGAAGAACCTTCGGATGAAGAACCTTCGGTAGTAGGACTGAAGGATTCTCTCGAGAATTTTCGATCCCAAGTCCGTGAATATCCGGCTCAGAAGGAACCACAGGTACCAGCGCGTGATTCACCAACCATCGACGAGGATATTCTTGAGCTCGATGCTTTTCTAAAGGACGCACTAGCCAATGTGGATGACATCGCTAAACAAATACAGGATCTAACCAAGAAATGATGAAAATCTTTACTCGGCGTCTCTTGAGGCCGCTGTAGCAGTTCAGCCTCGAACAGCGGGCAACCGCAAAGCGCGGCCAATTATGCGCTTCGCTAGCCCGCGCTCCGAACACTCCTCAACTCTGCCAGTTTAGTACAGAAAGCGAGCCACCCCAATGCGCGAACAGCTCCAGAGCCGCCTGGCGCAGCTCAAGGCGGAGTACCAATCTGGCGAGCAGATGCTGGCCGAGCTCGAGCAGAAGCAGCGCGCGCTGCGCGAGACGCTGCTGCGGATCAGCGGCGCCATCCAGGTGCTCGAGGAGGAGCTCGGCAAGGCCGCCGAGCCGGCCGAGGCCGCCGCTGCCAATGGCGACACGCGCACGAGCCGTAGCGCCAATTCCAGGTGATAGCACCGCGTGACGGACGACCGACGACCGCCTGACTGTCGTCGGTGGTCGGTCTCCATCATGGGGTGCGCTGCAACCCATGGTTCAGCTCTGCAATCAGGCGCGGCCAGGCACGCTGTCCGACCGAAGCTGCCAACACCCACCGTTGCAGTTCTTCGGCACTGCGGCAAGCCGACGCCGGCTTTAGTGTCGTTGCAGTCGAGCAGCTGCCCCAAGATTTCGTGAACAACTTCTACATCGCACGGCCAGATGACCGGATTCCGTCAATCTGAATGTGGTATCGTCAGTGGTGTGGCGCACAGGGATGTCGCGTCGATCCGGCCGGGCCATCGCTCGTCAACAGGCGTGCCGCGAGTGCCACCCGAAGGCAGGTAGGGCTGGGTTACTCGCCAGTGCAAAGACGAGCAGACGCGATTCGGAATCGCGCTTTTTCTCTTGACGCATTGTAATGCGCGCTATGTTCGATCAGCAGCGAGGGAGGTAGCGGTGGCAGCTACCTCCCTCGCTGCTGAGCCGTGATCGTGTGTCAGCGCCTTTCGCAGCAGCTTTTCGACAAGGTCATACGCTCCTACTTACACGACATCGTTTAATTTACTCTATTGGGGGATCTGCAAAAACCCCCATTCTCCGTCGGCATATCCCTCCTGTTATCCTCCGGTACGGACGACCAAGAAGACAAAGTGCGGCGAGGCAGAGGCCCTCAGCCTCGTGCTCAGTGACGCACGGTTCACGGGGCGCGCTAGCTCCGCCGAGAAACACTGAGCGCCTGGGCCGCCGCGGAAATAAGCGCGCGGATCTCGCCAGGCGTCGCGTGCGCGACAAACCACAGCGCCGCGCGGCCGTCGAGCAGCACAGACGGACCGTCGAGCACTCCCGGGGTATCGTTGACATACACATCGACCGCAGCGCGCTCGGGGTAGATCCGCGAGCCGTACTGCGCCTGCGCAAGCGCATGCTGGGCCTGGTAGCATAGATCGCGCGGCGAGGGCGCCGCTGCGTCGAGCCGCACCTGGTCGGCAGGCGCGAGTTGCACGGCAATCCGCGAGGTGCCGTCGTCCGACTGGCGAACGGTGAACACAGGAAGGCTCCGCTCCAATAACGGCTGCGTTGAGCTGGCGCTACTCACGAGCATGCTACGGATCTCCGGCCCTGCGGTCGATCAAATCTTCACCCCACTCTATGTATCAGACATTGTCGCCTGTTTCGCGCAGGATCGCAACCTTCCCCGAGTGTTTGAATCACGGATGGTCGGCATAGTAGCCGCTGTTCGCAAGAAAGGCGGCGAAAGCGGACTGTTCGTCTTCCCTCATCCGCCCAGGGAGGTAGAGGTAATTCCCGGTGACTCGCGAGGGTGCGAAAACAATCGGGAAGCGACTGCGCCGCTCCCCGAGCTGGCGCTCGGTGGCCTGTGATCGAGCCGCCGCTGGCTCGTCAGGCACGGCAAGCGCACGCGCGCCCTCATAAGCATCCAGGAAGTCGGTCGGATCATAAAACCAGGTTTTTTCGAGGAGATGATAAAACCAGTCCGGCTCGTTCAGGCGGTCGTAGGTGATCTGGTATCCAGAGGCCGGGCATTCGATTGCGAAATCAGTCAGGAGCCAGCGGCCAACTGTCTGCTTGACCTCAGCCTCGGTATCCTCGGGAAGCTGTGGTTCCTGCTCCCAGCGGTCGCGCGTCATAACCACGGTGAAGACATCCGTGTACTGCGTAGCCACCAGGTCGCTTGCGGTTATTCCAAGCTCACGCCGTTTCGGCCACCTCGGAAAGACGTTCATCCACTCCGCGGCGCTCATGGTGCGTGCTGCCATCCCGTATACTCCTTCCTTATTATTCGGCCAACAGCGCAAATTATACCGGCAGTTCCTTCTGGGCCGGCCGGCGCATCCAATGCGGCTTCTCGGGATCGGGGTGCGGCCCGAAGCCGTGCCGCTCGGCCCAGGCGCGGAGCTGCTCAGCAGTCAGCCTGGGGTCGTCCTGATCCGGGTCGAACCAGGCGTCGATGGCCGTACGCCGCCAGGACGGCCGCGCCGATCTTCGAGCCCAGCCCCTGGCTCCTGTAGCTGCTGCCTCTTGTATAGTATCCTGAGTCCACGAGCAGGTGACGCAGCAGAGCGCGGTTCGGGTAGATCACGATGGTCAGCATCGCGGCCCGCTCGCCGGGAGCCATGAGCAGCGTGGTCGCCTCCAGGCCGCCGTCGCAGCTCTCGTGCTCTCGGATGCGCTTCCAGTGGAAACCCTTGATTTTCGGAAGCTGGGGATGGGTGATTGTGGTCATCATACGGACTCCTCAGCGTGTTCGTCGGCCGGGTGCGCTGCGCGCGAGCTGGCACGGCGTCGTGCCGCTCTCGCGGGCTGGGCGCCTCCCCGCGGCGCGATTGTTGGGACATGTACCTTCGACATCGCTTTTTGCTTGGCCTTCTCACCGCGGCGATCGTACCCGGCGGTGATGTCCGTGCTGGAATGCCCGGCGAGCTGCGAGACCACCGCTATATCCTCACCAGCTTCGAGCAGGTCGCTGATGAAGGTGCGCCGGAAGTCATGCGGCCCCAGCGGGTTGGTGGCGGCCTGCTCGACCCGCGCAATCAACGCATCAGCGACGCTTTCGGCTGGAAGGCGGTTGGTCGTCAGCTTGCCACCTTTCCGAAACGAGACGAACAACGGATGTTCCTCGTCGTCGCGCTCCTCGGCGGCGAGCGCGCTGTTGCGCACAGCGATCCACACCTCCAGCGCGGTAATTGCGCCACCGACCACATATACAATCCGGTCCTGATTGCCCTTGCCTGCCCGGACATGCAGCGTGTGGGTCTCCGGGTCGTAGTCCTCGACATCAAAAGCACTCAGCTCACTGCGCCGCACTCCAGTGCAATACAGGACTGCAATCATTGCCTGGTCGCGACGGCCCAACGGCCCGGGGTCGCTGGCGCACGCTTGAAGCAGCGCCATCAGCTCTCCCATCTGGATCTGCCGACCCTTTTTAATACGCTTGCCCTTGAAGCGAGGGAGATCGCTGGCGGCCATGTACTCGTCGGCGGTCATCAGCCGCAGCCGGCGGCATTCCTTGAGCACGCCCAGGAGCGCGGCCCGATACTTGTTCGCCGTGGTAGGGGCCATACGATAGGGCAACCGAGGCTTCTGGCCTGGCGGGGTCAGCGGGATAATAGGCTCGTTCAGCGCGGCCATCAGCGCCTGGGTGTGCTGGTAGCGAAGGCTGCCCCACGGCACGTACCGGTAACGCACGTCGTGGCCCTTGTCGTAGACCGCACGGACGCCGAGCAGCGCTGCCAGCGCGTTCAGGGTACTCCGCATCGTGCGCCGCGAGTCCCGGCTCTTGAGGCGAGCGCTGAGATACACCTCGGCAGGGTTCTGATCCAGCCCTTCCGAGGCAAGCTGCGCAAGTTCCGTGGTGGGCGTATTATCCGACACAATCTCCACACCATCTACGATAGGCGCCAACGCCAGGTCAGTTACGCTTTCCGCTTCACTTGTCATAAATAACCCCCAGTTAGCGATGATCGTGACAAACTGTCAATAAATACGCTTGATTATAAAATTATAGCATTGTGTAGCGAATACGGCATCAAAACACATTCGCTGTTGTTTGTATCAGGATGCGCAAAATATACGAGAACTCTGAGACTGGCCCACAGTGTAGCACACTGCGTTTTGAAAATCAATAGTCTCTGAGAAGACGTGTTCTCAGGGGCTATTTTGGGCCGATTTCCCAATCATTTCACACGTTATAGGTAAATGTCACGTGCCTTGCGCACGCTGCGACATTCTGCTATCACCAACCCTTTTTTCCTGTTCGCCCATATTCCGAACACTCTGCGCCAGATAGGCATTACAGGTTACATCCAGCCATTCCGTCGCAGAGTGTAAAAATGCCGCAATAATTACGTCAAGTTCAACGATTGTTTGTTTCTTCACATTATGCGGCGTGTGACGCGTCCTGTATCGTTTTGCGGAAATCTATCAGTTTTTTGCGCCTTGCATCGATCAAGCGTTTCGTGTACTATATGCGATATTCAGCATAGCCGCGTCAAAGGAGCGCCGTATGGCTCAAAGTACCTCGATCCGTATCGCACCACCCGAACCTGCCGAGATGCACTTTATCAACCTGTTGAGCTATGAGGAGCGCCGAGACGCGCTGGTCGCCGCAGGCCGGGCCAAGCAGCGCGGCATCGACGATGCGCTGCGACGGACAGTCATCGGCCGACTACGCCGCGGCGAGATCCAGCCACAACGCATAGACCCGCAGACAGGCCAGCCATATCCAGATCTTGACTGGAGTGTTCAACACCCTGAGGCCAACGGCGAGGTCGTCAACGTTGGCCGCGTGCCGGGCTACCCCGAGTATCAGGTGTACCGCGCTGCCGATGGCCGGCTCTGGGTGTTTTCGCCTCAGGAGCTGGAGGAACGCAGGGTGGCGACGCGCGCCGCCGCCAGCGGCGAACAGCTAGAGCACCAGACGTAGACGGCGCCGCAAACGCCCGCGGTACACCAGCTCGCGTGCAGTCGGCCGGTTCTGCTGATTGAAGGCGCGCTCGATACACGGCGAAGCCAGATTAAGGACGAGGCGCTGCGCGGCCTGATAGGGCGGGTGGTCGTGCATGATAATATCCACGTCATCCAGACTGCTAACACAACTGAAACCGCCGCGATGCTGCATCGCCTCGCTTTGCACGCGCAGGGCCTGACGGGCGAAGGCATCCGCCTGCGCGGCCCCAAGCCCGACCTGGCATCGGCCGAAGTTCACGCGCGCTACCTTATCGAAGGATTGCCCGAAATCGGCCCGCAGCGCGTGGATGCGATCCTGCGCGCGTTCGGCAGCGTGCGCGCGGCGCTACTAGCCGATCCCAGCGACAGCAGCCGCGTGAACTCGGTGCCCTTGGCGACGACCTCGTCGGGCAGGTCGATCGCCGGCGGCCGGGCGGTCTGCTGGTGGGCCTTCCAGTCGTCGAGGTAGCGTTTAATGGTGGTCATCTACCGCAGTGGATAAATCCACGCGGCTTGTAACTCGCTCTTTCGGCACGTTGACACCCTGATACGCGATACAGGAGCGGCTACGATTGGCCGGATGACACGGGCGCTAACCGTTGTCGGCGGCCCGCTTACTCTCGCCCTGCCCGATCTGGCATGGTGACAAACCGTTCGTTTTTGCACGGCGGCGAAAACCTGAAACACCCGAAGATGCCAGGAGAGACAAAGGCCGAAGCCAGCGTCATACGAACAATCGCCGTTTGGTTCATCAACCCGTAGAACAATTGTACCATAAACAGCGATATTCCGCAATAGGAAGCGGCAACTATGAATGAAAAGCAATCGCTCGCGGCGCGCTACCCACCGTGGATTACATCCATGCGTCGCGCCCACAATTCCTCTGCTGGGGCTAATGAAGATCAAGAAATAATTCGGGTAGCCCACGAAGGTGGGCTTGGTTGCCGTAGCCGGCGGGTTTAGCCGCCCGGCGGGCCCGCCAGCGAGCTAAAGCTCTTGGCTACATCTACGAAAGCCGCCTCCGCGGCCTATACCCGATTTAATTCTAAAACTTCATAAGCCCCGCAGCTACCTTGTGGGTTGTTCGGTGTAGCTGCCGCCGCCGATCCGCTCCTGCACCGTGATAATTGTCGGCCCTCGCCAGCGGCGGTGAGCGCGTCGGCTACCTCGAATACTATTGCCTGTGTGACAATTGCCCGCGCCATATTCACCTCTTACCGCAATTACAGTAATTATGATAATCATAGATGGACGGGTCGCCAAGCTGCTCTTGGCGCGCTGCTTCGGGGCCGCTGAGACTTCATCATCACGGGGAATGTATGGTACACTTGGCCGCAACATTGATCCGCAGCTGGAATGGAGGGTATACCAGGATGCCGCAGCTGAAGGACACGCCCACATGGCAGCCGATCACGCAGCTGCCGCTGATCGCCTGGGCGATCGATGGCATGGCGGAGAGCGCGGACGAGCAGCTGATCAATCTCCAGCAGGCCGAGGATCAGCCGCATGTGCTCGACCTGCCCACCGTCGACCGGGTCATCAAGGTCTACACCGAGCAGCAGGGCGATCTGTGGCTGTACCGCGAGCAGCTGGCGCGCTGGTGCAAGCTTGCGCTGACGGATACGCAGCGGGCCGAGGTGACGCGACTTGATGAGCGCCTGACGACGCTGGGCACGCGGATCGAGGCCATCCTGGCGCTCGCGCAGCAGCTGCGGCCGCACACGATCGAGTCAATTCTGGCGAAGTCCGACGTCGAACTTGCGCTGGACGTACTGACCGGGAAGATTCGCCCGCCCGGACGCCCGAAGAAGGCAGCGGATGGCGATGCCGGCGGGCAGACGTGAGGCCAGCGGGATCTACTTGTCTTTGTCGTCGCGGGCATGGTAGGTCATCATACCGATGTTGACGCCGGCGGCTTGGTCGACCTTGCCCTCGCCAGAGACGTTGGCATTCCCCTGCACACCGCCAGTCTGGATGTTGGCCTGCGGCGCCAGCGTTTGGTGCTGTGTCGCGAAGGCCGGCTGACGGGCGGCGATGTCGGTCAGCACCTTGGTCAATACCGGCTCGAAGAGTTGCGGACTTTGCTGATAGCCCGCGAGGGCGGTCTGCTCCTCTGGCTTGCCGTACTTCTGGATGCCGGTCTCAACCACCTGCGCGACCTTTTCGCCCTTCGCGACCTCCTCGGTCTTGGCGGGCGCCGCCTGCTGCTCAGCCTGAGACTTCGCGACGGCGGCCTTATATTCGGTGTAGGCTTTGTAGGCGCCGACCAGGCCGGTGATTACGGCGATGCCGATGGTGATGGGTCTGACCTTATGTAATATGGCTGTTTGAATCACGAATCGTTTCCGCATCCCTTCAACGAATCTCCAGCCCGTCGGGCAAGCTGAACTGCACGACATCGCCCGGCTTGATAGTGTGGCGGGCAAACCACCCCTGCGAGACTTCCAGGACATATCGGCACGGCGCCGCGGTGGTGTAGTGCGACGTCTCGTCCATCGGCGCCATATCCGCGGTGTTGATGATGCGGTAATCTTTGTCGATGAAGGCGATCGAGAGCGGGAGCGGGGTGTCTTTCATCCAGTACCAGAGGCCCGGCTTGTCGACGCTGTAGACGAACAGCATG
>WNFV01028948.1_pt1 | contig 10849 bp, 6 predicted proteins | sample 5400101 | NCBI WGS metagenome assembly WNFV01 (sample SAMN13153361, study PRJNA577476) | soil metagenome | isolation source: 115 cm soil or saprolite under grassland replicate 1 | place: USA:California | collected 2016-06-15
CTCGTACGGCTCCACTCCGCGTTCGCGCTGCAGTTTCCACGCTGTTCCGTTGCGATCGAGCTTCACGGTGGCCATCATCTGCCGCTGCCCCTCGTCCGCCGTCTTCCAGCGCCCCATGTGATGGCTGCAAGCGACGACGCCCGGACGGATGCCTTCGGTGACCCAAGCCTTGACCACGAAGTGGCCGATGCGAGTCTCTACGCGCACAAGCTCACCGTTCACGACGCTAATTCGCTTCGCATCGCTCGGATGAATCCACAGCGGATTCGAATGCGCGATCTCATCGAGCCACTTCGAATTCGCGCTGCGGGTGTGGATCTGCACCGGTAAGCGGAATGTGGGGATGAGCGGCATCTCGCCCGGCTGAAGATTCGCCGGGTGCACTTGACTTCGAACGTATCCGGGAAGGGCCATCTCCGGCCACCCCCACTTCACCAGTGTGCTGGAGTAGAACTCGAGCCGGCCGCTCGGAGTGGGAAACCCGCGGCGCACGACTCCATCAATCTCTACGCCGATGCGGCGCCGCCCTTCTGCATCGCCGTCGGGCGTCGGCACCGGCACGATGTTGGGCTGATCGGGTTTCGGCGATCGCGCGTAGACGCGACCGAGCGCATCGATTTGCGTGTCGACGAGCTCGCCCGGCGGCACCGGCTCCTCGTGGATCGCGCCGATGCCGCGCTCCACTTCGAATGCGCCGGAGCGGCGCATCAAGTCCAGCGGCGTGACTCCCTCCGCTGCCGCTTTCTCGGGCAAACCAGGCACAGAATGTTCAAATATATATGCATAATATTCGTCAATATTTAATTTGCCACCCGGCTGTTTCTTCGACTCGAAGAATTTGCGGATGCCGAGCTTTCCGTCGGGATCGATGCGCCAGGAGAGCTCGATCCAGAACTCGTTCTCTTCCCACACCTCGCCCGGATTGACCTGGCGTGTGTCGGTGATGTGTTCGCCCAATCGTTCTTTTGCCGCGCGCAGCACCGGCTGACGAAAGCCGAGCCATTGCGAATCATGCGTTTCGTATGAATGCAGATCGTGACGCTCACTGCCAATGCCCACCGGCAGCACGTAGTCGGCGAAATATGCGGTCTCGCTCCATGTCGGCGTGAGCGCGACGTGCAGTCCGACTTTCGCCTCGTCCGTGAGCGCTTTGATCCATGAGAATCCGTCGGGATTGGTCCACACCGGGTTGTACACGCGGCTGAAGTACACCTCCAGCTTTCCTCGGCCATCCTCCAGAAAGTGCGGCAGGAGAAACGACATTTCATTGACGGCGAGCGGGAACTCGTCGGGCCAGGTCAACTCGTTCCACTTCGGCGGATGCGGCGGCGTGTAGATCGGCCGGGGCACGAACTTGTTCCACGCATTCGGAAACGTACCCCCTTCGGTTGCCACTGCGCCTAACAGCGCGTTGAGGAGGAAGAGCGCGCGTGCGACCTGCCAGCCACCGAGGTTGCCGGCGGCGGCGCTGCGCCAGGTGTGTGTACTGAGCCGCTTTCCTGCGGAGGCGACGATCTCCGCGATTTTTCTGATCGTCGTTGCGGCCACTCCCGATTCCGCTTCCGCGAATTCGAAGGTGTACTGTGCATAGACGTCGCGCAGCGAGCGTTCGAATGCCTCGAACGTTGATGCCACTTCGTTCCAGTTCCACCACCGCCGAACGAATTCGCGATCGTAGCGTCTGTTGCGAATGATGGAATTCGCGATCGCGAGCAGGATCGCCGGTTCGCTACCGGGCCACGGTGCGAGCCAGTGATCGGCGTGAGTGGCGGTGTTGGAGAGGCGGACGTCGAACACGATCAGCTTCGCCCCCCGCGCTTTTCCTTCCATCACGCGCTGCGCGTGCGGGTTGAAGTAGTGACCCGATTCGAGGTGCGCGCTGATGAGAAGAATGACGTCGGCGTTGGCGTGATCGGGACTTGGCCGGTCGTAACCCATCCAGAACTGATAGCCCGTGCGTGCGCTCGACGAGCAGATGTTCGTGTGCGAGTTGTGGCCGTCGACTCCCCAGGCCGCGAGAACGCGTTCGGTGTAGCCGTCCTCTCCCGGCCGCCCGACGTGATACATCACCTCGTTAGGCCGCCCTTCGACGAGCGCGCTGCGGATACGCGCGGCGATGTCGTCGAGCGCTTCGCTCCAGCTCACGCGGCTCCAGCCATTCTCTCCGCGCGCACCGGTGCGTCGGAGCGGATAAAGAATTCGATCGGGATCGTTCGCTTGATTCAGAGTGGCCGGACCTTTTGCACAATTCCGTCCGCGCGATCCGGGATGCTCCGGATTGCCTTCGTACTTGCGTATTTCGAACGTCTCGCGATCGACGTACGCGAGAAGCCCGCAGGCTGACTCGCAGTTGAAGCACGTGGTGGGCACGAGCATGTAGTGCCGCTCGACCCGTTTCGGCCACGCGCGCGATTCGAGCTCGGTCCAATCATCCCAACGCTCGCGCGGCGGAAACGACGCGAGCTCCGTTCCGCTCGGACCCGGAAAACGTTTGTTAGGCAAGCGGCACCGCCTGTCCCGCCCGAATGTGGGCGTGTTCGAATGCGAAGAGTCCAATAAGGATCAATGCTGCCGCGATCGGCGGCCATCCAATCAGTGCGATGCCCAGAGCTTGAAGAATGACGCCGAGGGCAAAGGGAAGACGGAATTGGCCGCGCACCATCTCGTGAACCGCGAGCCGCGCATGCGCGGTCACGTGAGGCGTCACCACCTCCGCGGCAATGAGAATGAGATGAATCGCCGTCGCGATCGCGAGAAGCGGAACGAGATCGAGCCGTCCGGCGAGCAGCAGCGACGCCGCGCCTGCCACGATGCACTGAACGAGGTGCTGCGGCGGCAGCAGAGGGCTTTGCCAGAGATCGCGCGCCTTCGCTTGCGCAAAGAGAAACGCGGTGTAGGTGCCGGTTGCGATCGCGACCGGAATGCCGATCAAAGCGAGCAATCCAGAGGGCCAGAGAAGGTGCACTCCGAGAAGGCTGGCGAACAGCGTCAGGATGATGCCGCCGTGCATGAGCCAGCTCCGCCATTGCGGCCGCGCGCGGGATGCTCGAGATCGCCGATGAGGACCGCCAGCGTGATGGCGAGGAAAACCGCGGACACCAGCGGCGTCGTCCATCGCCATAAAACGCTGCTGATGTCGAGCGATCCGAGAAGCACGAGGATCGCTGCGACGAGATAGGAGCCGGCGGCGATCGCCTTCGTCCACACATACAGACTGACCGGCCAACCCCACGGCGCGGTGTGCGGCACGTCATAAGCGAGCATCGCGGCGGCGACGTTGTTCGCAGAGCCGGGATGACCAGAAAGGACCTGGTGCTTCAGGCCCTCGCCCTGTTCGCTCCAAAGGTAAATGCCGCCGTCAGGTCTCTGCGCCGCGAGCGGATCGAGAGTGGCCTGATGCGCACCTTTGTAGAAGAGCTTCGGATACGTTTCCTTCTCCGGGCGGCGCACGGCGACGACATCGCGATTCACGAATCCAGCGACGCGCGAGCTCGGATCGAGCAGGTTGCCGATCAAAATCGCCTCAGTCGGACAGACCACGACGCAAGCCGGCTCGAGACCCACCTCCAGGCGGTGCGCGCAGAAGTTACATTTTTCCGCCGAATGGTCCTCGGGATTGATGAAGATGGCGTCATAAGGACATGCGGCGATGCATGCTTTGCAACCGATGCAGATGTTCTTGTCGAAGTCGACGATGCCGTCGCGCCGCCGAAACATCGCCGAGGTGGGACACGCGGTCACGCACGGCGGGTGATCGCACTGGTTGCAGCGGGTGACCTGAAATGCGCGCCGCGCGGTCGGGAATTGTCCGATATCGACATACTTGACGTACGTTCGATTGACGCCGAGGGGGACCGCATTTTCCGATTTGCAGGCGGTCGAGCAGGCGTGACATCCGATGCAGCGGGTGTGGTCGATGACCTTCCCCCATTTCACCTCGGCCTCTGACGATATGATCATCGGCGCAAGCCTATCAGGCATCGGCGGTTCTCTTCATGATCACATTCGGAGAACCGAGGAGGCGGCGTAGCGGTCGGACCGAAGGAGAGCACGTAACCGCAAATGCCGGCGTGCCAATTCGGTTTGAGGCGGCTGTTCCTCAGTTCACGGTGCCGGATGTGATGCAAACAGCCGAGTATTACCGCGACGTCCTCGGTTTCCAAATCGCTGGGTACTGGAATGGAGAGCGCGCAAGCCTCGCCACTGATCCTCCTCCGGTCTTTGGAATCGTATGGCGCGACCAGATTCAACTGTTCTTCAACCGAGCCGATCAATCGCACGTTCGTCGGGACCATGCCCGAACGAAGCTCTAAGGACTCTTCTTCGCATTTCCGGCAAAACAGTCGGGGAAAAGCCCACGAGCGTAGAAGCGGGTGGCTAACTCTCGACTACAGCCGAGCCGGCGCCGTTCGGTGGCCCGGCCGGTGAGGCTGCGAACCGCGCCGCACGGATCACGGATGAGATAAGATCACCCGGCACGAGGAGATTTGCATGCGCAATCGAGTCATCGGAATCCTCCTTCTCATCGCGCTGTCGCTCAGCAGCCTGCTTTTCGCACAGGAAAAGAAAAAGGAAGCTGAGCCGCTGAAGATCAAGATCGGCGACGTCGCGCCCGATTTCACCCTGCTGGTATACGACGGAGAAAAGGTCAAGCCGGTCTCCCTGCATGACTATCGAGGCAAAAAGCAGGTCGCGCTGGCGTTCTTCGTCTTTGCGTTCACCGGAGGGTGAACGAAGCAAATGAAAGCCTTCCAGGCGAATCTCGCCAAGCTGGAAGGCGCAGACACCCAGGTCCTGGGTGTGAGCATTGACAGCCCCTTCGCAAATCATGCGTTCGCGATGCAGAACGGCGTCACCTTCCCGCTGCTTGGGGACATGGACGCCAAAGCGATCAAGGCTTACGGACTGGAGAAGGAGTACCACATCGGCGGAGCGACCATGGCCTCGGCACGCCGGGCGACCTTCCTCATCGACAAGGACGGAAAAGTCATCGAGGAGCAGGTCGATAGTGATGCTGTCGATCCGACGAAGATCGTCGACGCGTGCCAGTTAAAACGGTCAACGAAGTAAGAGAGGCGCGAACCTCTCGGTCGATCTCAGCGACGTCGACCGCGGCGTGTATCAGTCCATCGCTGGCCGGCTAAGGGCTTGGATGGAAAGTCGGTCTGCCGGCCCTTGTGTAGGGCCGCCGCCCTCGGCGGCCGTCCCACCGCCCTCGGCGGCCGCCCCGCCCTCCGCGGCGGCCGCCGAGGGCGGCGGCCCTACAGCGAATCGGTCACGGCCGGCGCCGGCCGCGGCGTGACCGATTCCCGCGAGGCGCGGCCGCTTTCGATGGTCTCTCGAGCTTTGCCTTCGAGCGGGCTCGATCTTCGGCCTTCCTCGCGCGAATGGCCGCGATGCGCTCGTGGATCGGGATCTCCAGCCGTTCCGCCGGTCGTTGCTTGTAGTCGAAATCCGGCACGGTGACTCGAGGCAGACGCTTGCCGATGGCGCGTTCGATGGCGCGCAGATCGTTCTCCTCATCCGGTGCTACAAAAGTCATCGCGTCTCCGGTCATCTCCGCGCGCGCGGTGCGACCGACGCGATGGATGTAGTCGTCCGGCACGTTGGGAACGTCGAAGTTCACGACATGGGAAAGCGCCTCCACATCGATTCCACGCGCTGCGATGTCCGTCGCCACCAGGATGCGATACTTGCCGGACTTGAACCCTTTCAGCGCTTCCGTCCGCTGCACCTGGCTGCGATTGCCGTGAATCCTGGCGACCTTCACCCTGCGCTTCTCCAATCGCTCGAAGACGCGATTGGCGCGGTGTTTTGTACGCGTGAAAACGATCGCGTTCTGGATCTCCCCACGGTCGAGCAGCGTCTGCAGAAGTGGCAACTTCAACTCCTGGACCACGGGAAAAACGGATTGGGCAATGCCAATCGCCGGCGCCGCCTTCCGTTCGATGGCAATCATCGCCGGGTTCTTCAACATCTCTCGCGAGAGTTCGACAATCGGCGGCGGCAGCGTGGCCGAGAAGAAGAGTGTCTGCCGTTTCGCCGGCAGATGTTTCAGCACGCGTCGGATGTCAGGAAGGAAGCCCATGTCGAGCATGCGATCCGCTTCGTCGATCACCAGGATCTCCAGCCCAGTGAGTCGCGCGTAGCCGTATTGAAAGTGATCGAGCAGACGTCCCGGTGTCGCCACCAGTACGTCCACTCCGGTGCGGAAAGCGTGTTCCTGCGGACCCATGCCCACTCCGCCGTAGATCGCGGCGCCAGAGATCGGAGTGTGCACGGCGAGATCGCGCAGGTGCTCGTCGATCTGCCCGGCGAGCTCCCGTGTCGGCGTGAGGATGAGGGCGCGTGTGGTGCCGCGCTTCTTTCCGATCAATCGATGGAGAATCGGCAACACGAACGCCGCGGTCTTTCCACTGCCCGTCACTGCGGCCGCAAGAACATCCTTACCGGCCATCGCCGGCGGGATCGCGTCGGTTTGAATCGGCGTCGGTCGCGTGAACCCCAGCTCTTTGATCCCGCGCACGAGATCGGGGTGAAGTCCAAAGGACGAAAAGGGCATCAGTCACCTCGGCCGCATCAGGGATGGCAATGATACAGTTGCACGGCGTCAAGCCATGCAAGCGTGATCCAACGCATTCTTTCAATTTCTTTGAGCACTGCGATCGCGAGCGTGTGCATCGCTCAGCAGCCATCGCTTCAGCCGAATGCAGGCACGGTCACGCTCGCGCAACAGAGTCCTCATCCTGGTTCGCCGACCCCGTTCACCACGACGATGCGTGTCGCCGCGGATCAAAACAAACTCTACTTCGCCTTCACGTGTGTCGACCCCGAACCCGACAAGATCTCCATCCACACAATGCAGCGCGACGGCGACATGGACGGCGACGACTCGGTGGCGATCGTTCTCGACACGTTCGGCGATCAACGAAGCGGATATTACTTTCGGGTGAACGCCGCAGGCGCTCGCGCGGACGGATTGGTCGCAACGCCTGAGGACATCCCGCTCGACTGGGATGGCGTGTGGGATGCGCGAGTGGTGCGCAATTCAACCGGCTGGATGGTCGAAATCAGCATCCCGGTGAACACGTTGCGCTTCGATCCCGCACGACGATCGTGGGGTTTCAACGCCGAGCGATACATCCCGCGCGAACGCCAGAGACTGCGATGGGTCACACCGACGCTCGATGCCCGTCTGGCGGACTTCCGCCGCGCGGGCGCGCTCGAAGTGCCGAGCTTTCGCCGCGGTGCAGGTGTGACCATCAACCTGAACACGCTGGCAAAACGGACGACGGATTTCACCTCCGGAAATCATGCCATCGCCGGCCGCACTGGAGTGGATGTCGGATACGACCTAACGCCGCAACTCGGTGGAGTGATCACCGTCAACACCGATTTCGCGGAGACGGAAGTCGATACCAGGCAGATCAATCTCACGCAGTTCCCGCTGTTTTTTCCTGAGAAGCGGGCGTTCTTCCTCGAAGGATCCAATCAATTCCAATTTGGCCTGAACCTCGGCAGCGACTTCGTACCGTTCTATTCGCGAACCGTCGGCCTCGTCGAAGGAAATATCGTTCCGCTCAACGCCGGCCTCAAGATTCTCGGCCGCGCTGGAAAGTGGGGCGTCGCTGCACTCGACGTGGAAAGCGGAGGAGTGCACGGACTTTCCCGGCGCAACCTCCTGGCCAGTCGGGTGACGTATGACCCAACCGAACACCTGCGCGTCGGGGCCCTTTTCACGAAGGGCGATCCCGAGTTCCCGACCGACAATCGCTTCGGCGGCCTCGACGCGACGTGGACCACGTCGACGCTCTTCGGCGACAAGAACTTCGCCGTCGGTGCCTGGTCAGCCGCGAGTCACAGCAAAGGCATTCCCGGTCGAGCGAACGGCTGGGGAGCGGCGGTCGACTACCCGAACGATCTTTGGGACATCAACGCATCGGCAAAAGTTTTCCGGATGGTCAAGGACCTCGATGGACGCATTCTCACGTGGCGCGTGTTCACGGCGCCGTTCAACGTCGAGAGCACGTCCGGCGTTCACCTCGAAGCGAATTACGCGCCGGAGTTCGAACGCCTTGTCGAGCCGTTCGCGATCACCGATCGGGTAACGATTCCCGTCGGCGCGTATCGTTTCGATCGCTTCCGGGTCGAGGGACAGTCATCTCCTGCTCGTCCAGTGCGCGTCGGAACCACCGTCTGGTTTGGCGAGTTCTTCGCCGGTCACCTGACGCAGATGGAGAACTTCATCACGTGGACGCAGCCGTCCGGTCGATTGCAACTCGAGCTGGAGGCCGAAAACGATTTCGGCCGTTTGCCGTTCGGTAATTTCGTGCAACGCCTGTTGCAGACGAAAGTCGTCTATGCGTTCTCCACAAAGCTGATCTTGTCGAGCTTTACGCAGTACGACACGGAATCGCGACAGGTGGGCATCAATAATCGATTGCGCTGGACGATTCGGCCGGAGGCAGATCTGTTTGTTGTGTGGAATCGCGGCTGGCGACATCCGATCGGAGACGATGTCCCGCTCTTCGCCCCATTGGTGGATCAATTCGTGGTGAAACTTCGCTGGATCTTCCGGCGATGACGACCTCATTCGGCGACGCACCTGCCCACGTTGGATGGCGCATTGCGCACCTTGAAAACATCTCTTCTCTCACGGTGCTGTGGCACAGCGCATGCGGTAGGGAGCCGCGCATTTCAATTACGCTTCAACGGAGAGACGATGAAAGTGCCTTTCGTTGCCGCCCTTCTGTTTACCCTCCTGGCCTCCCTTGCATTTGCCGAGGAGTCGAGACCGACAGCTACGGTTGAAATCCCAATCATCGATCTTCCGGACATGGACAACGGTCGTCTCCGCGTGCCGACCATGCAACAGTCGCTCGATGTCAGCAGCGCCTTTCATGAAACAGGAGCCGCGGCGCTCCAGCGCTCGTTCGGTCAGCATGAACGCCGTGGCAAATGGGCCGTGGGCATCTTCGATTTTCTCACGCTCGGCGTCGTGCCACTACCCTTCAGCGACATCTGGCTTCACGAAGAATGGCACCGTGCCGTTCTGAGCAGCCGGCGTATTGGTAGTCGTAACGATGTGTATGACTTCGACGTCGCTGCAGACTCGATTGCCGTGAGCCACCTGCGCGACGAAGATCTCATCCGCCTCAAACGCGATCACCCCGAAGATCAGGTACGACTGCAGGAAGCGGGCATCGAAGGAGAGCTCATGCTCATGCAGCGTCTGCAGAAAGATCACTTCTTCGGCCGATCGAACGCGTGGCACCTGCCCGCCTATTGGCTGGTGAAGCTCGGCACGTGGGGATACGTGGCCTCGGGCGCGACACACGAGGCCGACGTCGATACCGACGACATGAATCGCAAGGAAGGAGCAGACGTCGCTCGCCGCGATTTCACCGGTCACGATTTCAACGGTTGGGTCTATGACCTCTTTCGTCCCGACGAGCCGTACACAGCACGCGGTCTGCATCCGAGCGGCGTGGGCATCAACCGCTACAGGAAGTCGACGGACATGACTCCGGAGGAGCAGGCCTTTCTCCACCGACAAGGGCGTTTGAGCCTGATCAATTTTCTCGATCCTAATCTCGTCGATTTTGATGGCACTGACGTTCGTCTCGCCGGCCGAACCGTGACCGTGAATGCGAACGCTGCGCACCTTCTCACGTCGTTTGGCTACACAATCGATGCGAACATTTTTCTGCGCGACGGCGCTCGTCACAAACTCTTTGTCACGCTGCACGATTACGTCAACGGCGAGCGCAACTTTCCCGGTGTGGAAGCGGAGTTGCTCGATCATGCCGTGAGCGTTCGCGGCCGGCAGTTCATCGTCACTCCGCGCGTAGGCATGTGGTTGCAGCCGGCGAATCAGCGGTTCCGCGACACCGATGCTTCCGCCGGCGGATTGGCATCGCTGCGCGTCGCCAGCGCGCTCCGCGGCCGCTTCGGCAGCTTCATCGAGCTGGAGACGAAGAGCGGGGGTTGGGTGGCCGGCAACGTTCACCTTGATCCGGCAACTGCTGTGCGGTTCGGCCTCATAGCGAGACTGTGGTAACTCGGCGAGGCAGCTTGCGCGAAACGGCTTGACAGCGTGGCTCGTCGACGGTTCCTGGGTTCGCAAGAACATCGATAAGGAGTAATCGATGAGGAGTTCAGCAACTTCGGCCATCACTACACCTATGACGAGATCCCGAAGGGAGAGTTGTGGCTCGATGGCGAGACCGATCCTGACGAGCGAAAGTTTCGCAGTCGGCGTACAGCACTTCGCCGGTGATCGCCGATGACATCGGCGAACAGAGAAACAGGGCGGCGTTACCGATTTCCTCGAGCTCCACGTTGCAGCGCAGCGGCGCTTTTTCGGCGTGGTGTTTCATCATTCCGGTGAATCCCTTGATTCCGCGTGCGGCGAGCGTGTTCACCGGCCCGGCGGAGATCGCGTTCACGCGGATGTTTTTGGGACCGAGGTTTGCGGCGAGGTAGCGGATGGAAGCTTCGAGCGCCGCTTTGGCCACGCCCATCAGGTTGTAGCCCTCGACTGCTTTTTCCGCGCCGTAGTACGTCATGGCCAGCACGGAACCTCCCCCGGCCTTTTCCATCAGCGGCAGCGCGGCGCGCGTGAGGCCGACCAGCGAATAGGCGGAGATGTCATGCGCGACTTTGAAACCCTCGCGGCTCGTTTTCACGAATTCGTTTTCCAGGTCCTCACGCGGAGCGAAGGCAACGGAGTGCACGAGCACGTCGAGCTTGCCGAACTGCTCGTCGACGCTCTTGAAGACGGAGTCGATTTCCGCGTCGATGGTGACGTCGCACGGCAGCAGCAGAGAACCCTGCATCGTCGACGCGA
>WNFV01010258.1_pt1 | contig 10848 bp, 7 predicted proteins | sample 5400101 | NCBI WGS metagenome assembly WNFV01 (sample SAMN13153361, study PRJNA577476) | soil metagenome | isolation source: 115 cm soil or saprolite under grassland replicate 1 | place: USA:California | collected 2016-06-15
CGGTGGGGGTGTGGACAAACGGGTGGCGACGTCGGGTCGATGTGGGAGACTCGCCGGCATGCACCCGAAGTTCCTCGTCCACGACCTGAACCCGGCGCAGCGCGACGCGGTCGAGGCGACCAGCGGCCCGGTCTGCATCCTCGCTGGCGCCGGGACCGGCAAGACGCGCGTGATCTCGCGGCGGGTGGCCTATGCGATCGCCACCGACGCGGTCCATCCCCGGCACGTCCTGGTGGTGACCTTCACCGAGAAGGCCGCGGGGGAGATGCGCGAGCGGCTGGCGGAGCTGGGCTTCCCCGGGGTCCAGGCGCACACCTTCCACGCGGCCGCCTGGCGCCAGCTGCGCTACTTCTGGCCGCGCCTGTCCCAGGGCCGCGTCCCCGAGATCCTCGACTCCAAGGCGCCGCTGCTGGTCCCGCTGCAGCGCAGCCTCCCCGGGGGCTACAAGTTCACGGCGGTCAAGGACCTCGCCGACGAGATCGAATGGGCGAAGGCGCGGCGCATCGGCCCCGAGGCCTACCAGGACGCGGTGGCGGGCAAGGAGCGGGCCGCGCCGCTGCCGCCGGACCTGTTCGCCGGCCTCTACAAGCGGTACGAGCGCGCGAAGGAGCGCCAGGGTCGCATCGACTTCGAGGACATGCTCGCCCGCATGCTGGAGGGTCTGGAGACCAACCCCGACGTCGCCGAGGAGTTCCGGGGCCAGTACCGCTGGTTCTCGGTGGACGAGTACCAGGACACCAACCCGCTCCAGCAGGCGCTGCTCGAAGCGTGGCTGGGCGAGCGGCAGGACCTGGCCGTCGTCGGCGACGAGGACCAGACCATCTACACCTTCACGGGGGCCTCCAGCGAGTACCTGACCGGCTTCACACGCCGATTCCCGGACGCGCGGGTCTTCCAGCTCGAAGAGAACTACCGCTCGACCGCGCAGGTCCTCGGCATGGCCAACCGGCTGCTGGCGCGCGGCGGCCGCCAGCGGGCCAAGCGACTGGTGGCGACCCGGCCGCCAGGGCCGGAGCCGACGGTGGTGGCGTTCGAGTCCTCCGACGCCGAGCTGGCCGCCCTGGTCGCCGAGGTCCGCCGCTTGGCCGACGCCAAGGTCCCGCTGGACGAGGTCTCGGTGCTGGTGCGCACCAACGCGCAGATCCCCCCGATCGAGGAGGCGCTGGCCGCCGCGGCGATCCGCTACCAGGTCCGCGGCGAGCTGTTCTTCCGGCGCTCCGAGGTTCGCCAGGGCCTGCGGCTGCTGCGCTCGCGGTCCGGCCGCGCCAACGGCGGCGGGCTGGTCGACGCGATCGAGGCGGTCTGGTTCGAGCGCATGGACTTCCGCCGTGACCAGGAGCCCGACGGCGAGGAGGCGCGCCAGCGCCACGCCAGCCTGGTGAGCCTGCTGGGCATCGCCGAGCGGCTGGAGGCCGCCGACGAGCAAGCCGACATGGCCGCCTTCCTCGCCGACGTGGAGCGCCGCGCCGCCGACGAGGCGGCCGGGGTGGGCGGCGGCGTGAACCTGCTGACCTATCACCGCGCCAAGGGGCTCGAGTTCGACGCGGTGCTGTTACCGGCGCTGGAGGAGGGGCTGCTGCCGATCCGGCAAGCGAGCGCTCCCGCCGAGGTCGAGGAGGAGCGCAGGCTGCTGTACGTGGGCCTCACCCGTGCGCGCGTCCATCTGTGGCTGGCGTGGACGGCTCGGCGCGTCGGGCCCTCCGGCCGCGAGCAGCCACGCAAGCCCTCGCGGTTCCTGGACGACCTGGCGCCTCCCGGCCAGCGGGTACGCCCGCGCGCGGTCGCCGCCGCGGTGGACCGCTCCAACGGATCGCGGCCGCGACCTCCCGATTCGCCCCTGGCCCAGCGGCTGCGCGCCTGGCGGCTCCAGCGGGCGACCGAGGCCGGCGTCCCCGCCTACGTCGTCTTCAACGACCGCACCTTGAGCGCTCTCGCCGAGCGCCGGCCGCGAAGTCGCGGCGAGCTGCTGGCGATCGAGGGCATCGGGCCCGCCAAGCTCGACCAGTTCGGCGAGGACCTCCTGCGCCTGCTCGACGGAGCCATCGAGCCCTGAGCCCGCCCGGGGCGGGGATTGGTCCGTCAGGCGCCGGCGCGGCCCGGCTCGGCACCGGTGAGGGCCGCGGCGGCGGGCTCCGAGTAGGTCACGCGGTCGAGCCGGTCGTCGTCGAACTCCAGGGTGGTCACGCTGGCCAGGCTGCAGCGCCGCCGGCCTGGCCAGCGGCCGAGGGGCTTGCGCTCGAAGGCCAGCCGAGCCACCCAGATCGGCGCCTGGTGCGACACCAGCACGACCTGCTGGCCGGGGAAGCGGTCCCTGGCGGCGGTCACCACCGCCAGGACGCGCTCGGCGAGGTCGACGTTGCGCTCGCCCCATGACGGCGTGCGCAGGTCCCGCAGCTTCCACCAGATCCCCGGGTGGCGAAGGATGTACCAGCCGACGTTGCCCGCCACGCCCTCGAACACGCTGCTTGCCTCGATGAGGCGATCGTCTGACTCGACCTTGAGGTCATGCGGCGCGGCGATCGCCGCGGCGGTCTGCTGCGCCCGCTCCAGCGGGCTCGCCAGCACCCCGGCCAGCGGAATCGGCGCGAAGTACCGTCCGAGCAGCTCGGCCTGGGCCCTGCCACGCGCCGACAGGTTGAAGCCGGGCAGGCGGCCGTACAGCACCCGGTCAGGGTTCTCGACGTGCCCGTGGCGGACCAGATGGATCATGGTCTTGGGCACGGTTCGGGTCCTCGGATCGCTCGGCGGGCTGACGTTCGCGCATGGTAACAGCCGGCCAGGCCGCCCGCGCCAGGCCGCCACGATTCCCGCAAGGGGGTGTGGACAACGCCGCGCAGGCGTTTCGGAAACCGGTCACCATCACCTGAGCGATGGGTCACGCGACCGACGGCCTCCGGCGCCGACGGCGTGATCCGGACAGGTCAGGGAGGGGAATATGGTCCGCGGCGGGATGTTGACCTGCGTGCGGGTGGCGCGCATGGTCCTGCGGGCCGTCCTTGGCTGGGTCGTGCCCTGGACCGTCGAGGGGTGTCCGGCCCTCGGGCACACGGTGGCGTCGTCCCTGGTCCGAAGACCAAGCGAGGCCCCCTCATGGGGCCCCCTCGCCAACTGCAACCTGAGTATCGAGCGTCTTGCCGGCGTCTTCAGCGACTCCGTGCCGCTCTGTCGTGGGTGTCTAGTTCTTGAACGCGTCGGGGGAGTAGTTCCACGGCTGACCACGATCGATCTGGAAACGGCCGCCCACCTCCGGATCGCGGTCGATGCCGACGATCTGGTGGCACTTCGGGCACTCCCACCGCTCGAAGCCGTAGGCAGAGCTCTGGAGCGTCATGCGCGAGCCGCACTTGTCGCACACCTCGCGCTGCAGGGTGGGGGTGCTGGTGCTACTTGTGTCGCTCGGGAAGTCAGTGCCCATGTCGTCGTCTCCTTGCTTCTCCCGGTCTCCGCCGGGCCGCACCACCAGCATGGCCCAACTCACGCGATCTTGCACCCATCTCTTGCCAAGTTCCGCATGCCGATCTCGTATCCGCTGGTCCCTCGGTTAGGTTTGACCGGTCGAGTAGGTACTTCTACCGGTCCCGGCACCCCCTGGTTGCCCCGCGAACAAGCACTGCAACCAACGCTTCTGCGCCCTGGTCGAGCATGGTGCCCTCGGGTGCCCGTCGTTAGGATGCATCCATGGCTGGGCTGAGCAAGGACGCTGGGCTCGAGCGGGTCGTGCTGTCGGGTGGCCCGTTGCGGATCGACGAGGTGGTCGGAGTCGCCCGCGGCCGCGCCGCGGTCGAGCTCAGCGACGCCGGACGCAAGCGCATGACCGCGTCGCGCGAGGTCGTCGAGCGCCTCGTGACCGAGGGAAAGCGCGCCTATGGGGTGTCGACCGGGTTCGGCCTGCTCGCCAACACCCCGATCGCGCCCTCCGACCTGCGTGAGCTGCAGCGGCGGATCGTGCTCTCCCACGCCACCGGCAGCGGCGACCCACTCGAGACCGAGGTCGTCCGCGCGATGCAGGTCCTCCGAGCCCGCACGCTCGTCCAGGGGTATTCGGGCGTGCGTCCCGTGGTCGTGGAGGCGCTGCTCGCCCTGCTGGACGCCGGCGTCACGCCGGTCATCCCCGAGCACGGCTCGGTCGGCGCGTCGGGCGATCTGGCGCAGCTCGCCCATCTCGCCCTCCCGCTGATCGGCGAGGGCGAGGTCCAGGTCGACGGCCAGCGCCTGCCCGCCATCGAGGGGCTGCGCCGCGCGGGCCTGGAGCCGCTGGAGCTCTCCTACAAGGAGGGCCTGTCGCTGGTCAACGGGACCGAGGGGATGCTGGCGCTGGCCTGCCTGGCGGTGGCCGACGCCGAGGCCCTGGCCACCGCGGCGGACGTCGCCTGCGCGATGTCGATCGAGGGGCTGCTGGGGACCGACCGGCCGTTCCAGCGGCGCCTCCACGAGCTGCGTCCGCATCCCGGACAGCTCGCCAGCGCCGACAACCTGCGCGAGCTGCTGGCCGGCTCCCCGATCCTGGCCAGCCATCGCCACTCCGACCACGCCATCCAGGACGCCTACTCGCTCCGTTGCGCTCCCCAGGTGCACGGCGCGTGCCGCGACGTGGTCGCCTTCGCCCGGCAGGTCATCGAGCGGGAGCTTGGCTCGGTGACCGACAATCCGGTCGTGTTCGCCGACTCGGGCGACGTGGTCAGTGTCGGCAACTTCCACGGCGAGCCGCTGGCCTTCGTGCTCGACTTCCTGGCCATCGCGCTCGCCGAGCTAGCCGACGTCTCCGAGCGCCGGGTCGACCGCCTCCTCGACCCGGCCCTGAACCACGACCTCCCCCCCTTCCTGACCGAGGACCCCGGGCTCAACTCCGGGCTGATGCTCACCCAGTACACGGCCGCCGCCCTGGTGAGCGAGTGCAAGGTCCTCGCGCACCCGGCGTCGGTCGACTCGATCCCCACCTCCGGCAACCAGGAGGACCACGTGTCGATGGGCTGGACAGCCGGCCTCAAGCTGCGGAGGGTGCTGGCCAACGTGCGCCGGACGATCGCCATCGAGGCGCTCTGCGCCGCCCAGGCCGTGGACATGCGGTCGCCGCTGCGGCCCGGCCGGGCCGTGGCGGCCGTGATGGAACGGTTGCGACGCGACGTGCCCCGCCTGGAGCACGATCGCTACCTGGCGCCCGACATGGCCGCGGTCGAGCGCCTCGTGGCGAACGGTGAGCTGGTCGCGGCGGCCGAAAGCGTGGTCGGCACGCTCGCGTGATCCGCGCGACCGCCGCCCGCCGCGGGATGGCCCGCCGTGCCGTGCGATCCAGTGGAGCTGCGAAGAGAGGAGGGAGCTGGAATGGAAGGTGCCCGACCCGTGCGCGCCCCGCGAGGGCCGCGGATCTCCTGCCTGGGGTGGCCGCAGGAGGCGGCGCTGCGGATGCTCTGCAACAACCTCGACCCCGAGGTCGCCGAGCGGCCCGATGACCTGGTCGTCTATGGAGGCACCGGGAGGGCCGCCCGGGACTGGCGCAGCTTCGACCGGATCGTCGAGACGCTCCGGCGGCTCCGGGACGACGAGACCCTGCTGGTCCAGTCGGGCAAGCCGGTCGGGGTCTTCCGCACCCATTCGTTCGCGCCGAGGGTGCTGATCGCCAACTCGCTGCTGGTCCCGGCCTGGGCCACCTGGGAGGAGTTCCGCGAGCTGGAGGCGGCCGGGCTGACCATGTACGGCCAGATGACCGCCGGCTCCTGGATCTACATCGGTACCCAGGGCATCCTCCAGGGCACCTACGAGACGTTCGCCGCGGTCGCCAAGGTCAACGAATGGCCGGACCTGGCCGGCAGGATCGTCCTCACCGCCGGGCTCGGCGGCATGGGCGGCGCCCAGCCCCTGGCGGTGACCATGAACGGCGGCGTCGCCCTGTGCGTCGAGGTCGACCCGGACCGGATCGAGCGGCGCCTGGCCACCGGCTACCTGGACGAGCGGGCCGAGGACCTGCGCGACGCGGTCGAGCGCGTCGAAGCCGCGGCGCGGGCACGCCGGCCGCTGTCGGTCGGTCTGCTCGGCAACGCCGCCGAGATCCTGCCGGAGCTGCTGGCGGCCGGGTTCCGCCCCGACGTCGTCACCGACCAGACCTCCGCCCACGATCCGCTCGGCGGCTACGTGCCTGTGGGCATCGAGGTCGCGGACGCTCCGGCCGCACGCCGTGACGATCCGGACGGCTACGTCAAGCAGGCCCGCGAGTCGATGGCCAGCCACTGCGAGGCGATGGTCGGTTTCCAGCGCGCGGGCGCCGAGGTGTTCGACTACGGGAACAACCTCCGAGGCGAGGCCCGGACCGCCGGGTTCGCCGACGCCTTCGCCTACCCCGGCTTCGTTCCCGCCTACATCCGCCCGCTGTTCTGCCAGGGCAAGGGCCCCTTCCGGTGGGTGGCGCTGTCCGGGGACCAGGCCGACATCCTCCGCACCGATCAGGCCGTGATCGACCTGTTCCGTGAGGACGAGCACCTGGTCCGGTGGCTGCGCATGGCGGAGGAGCGGGTCCACGTCCAGGGGCTGCCGGCCCGCATCTGCTGGCTCGGCTACGGCGAGCGCCACCTGGCCGGGCTCGCCTTCAACGAGCTGGTCGCCCGGGGCGAGGTCAGCGCCCCGATCGTCATCGGCCGCGACCATCTGGACGCCGGCTCGGTCGCCTCCCCCTACCGAGAGACCGAGGCCATGGCCGACGGGTCGGACGCGATCGCCGATTGGCCGATCCTGAATGCGCTGCTCAACACCGCCTCGGGCGCCTCCTGGGTGAGCGTTCACCACGGCGGGGGCGTGGGCATCGGCCGCTCGATCCACGCAGGCGTGGTGGTGGTCGCCGATGGCACGGACCAGGGGCGCCGCCGCCTCGAGCTGGTGCTGACCAACGACCCCGGCACCGGCGTGATGCGCCACGCCGACGCCGGCTACCCGTCCGCCGCAGAGACAGCCCGCGCCCGAGGCCTCGACCTGCCCATGCTCACCGACACCCCCACCGGTGCCGACGGCCGAGCGGGCGACACGCCGGCGTCGGGCCCGGCCGGTGCTGGTGGCCGCGCCGGCGACGCGCCGGCGTCGGGCCCGGCCGAGGCTCCCGCCGGACCCGAGGGGATGGGAGGGGGCGCCATGTGAATCCCCAGGTCGATTTCCTGCTGACCGGGGCCGGGCAGCTCGTCACCGCCGATCCGGGGCTCGGGAGCGGTCCGCTCGGGCTCGTGGAGCGGGGCGCGGTCGCGGCGGCGCGGGGGACGGTGGTGTTCGCCGGGCCGGAGGCGGCTCTGCCCGATCTGCCGGTCGCTCCCGACTGTGACCGGATCGATGCCGGCGGGCGGTCGGTCGTGCCGGGCTTCGTCGACGCGCACACCCATCTGGTCTTCGCCGGGGACCGCGCCGACGAGTTCGCCGCCCGCCTGCGCGGGGCCGGCTACGAGCAGGCGCTGGCAGCGGGCGGCGGGATCCACCGGACGGTGCGAGAGACCCGGGCCGCCAGCGACGCCGAGCTGGAGAGCGCCACGGCCGAGCGGCTCGTGCGGGCCGGCGTGCACGGCACGACCACCATCGAGGTCAAGTCGGGCTACGGCCTCACCGTGGACGACGAGCGGCGCTCGCTCGAAGTGCTGGCGCGCCTGTCGGCCCGCACGCCGATCGACGTGGTCCCGACCTTCCTCGGCGCCCACCTGATCCCGGCGGAGTTCGTCGAGGACCGCGCTGGGTACCTCGACCTGCTCGTGCAGGAGATGCTGCCCGCCTGCGCGCCGCTGGCCGAGTTCGTCGACGCGTTCTGCGACCGGGGCGCGCTGACCGTGGCGGAGTCACGGCGCGTCCTGGCGGCGGGCCGCCGCCACGGGCTCGAGGCGAAGCTGCACGCCAACGAGCTGGGCCCGACCGGCGGCGCCTGGCTGGCGGCCGAGCAGGGCTGCGTCTCAGCCGATCACCTGCTGTTCCTCGACCACGCCGAGGCCGTCGCCCTGGCCCGGGCCGGGACGGTCGCCGTATTGCTACCAGGGACGAGCTTCCTGCTCCGCACCGGGCACGTGGCCCCGGTGCGCGTGCTGCGCGAGACCCGGGTGACGCTCGCCCTTGGCACCGACTGCAACCCTGGGACCTACTACAGCGAGTCGATGCAGCTCGTGATCGCCCTGGCCTGCATCCACGGCGGGCTCACCCCGGAGGAGGCGCTGCTGGCCGCCACCAGCGGTGCGGCGCGCGCGGTCGGCCGCGGCGGGACCGCCGGCCGCCTGGGCCCTGGGTCGGCGTGCGACCTGGTCGTGCTGAGCGGCCGCTCCTACCTGGACCTCGCCTACCACCTGGGAGTGAACCTGGCGCAGGTGGTTGTCAAAGCGGGCCGGGTCGTGGCCCGCGACGGCGTCCCGCTTGGCCTCCTCCGCGAACCCGCGGAGCAGCCGGATGCCTGACGGCGGCGACGAACGGAACCCGCCGGAAACTGCCGCGCGGGAGAGCCGCGGCGGGCGCGGGGCGCTGGTCGAGAGCGTGCCGAACTTCTCGGAGGGTCGGCGTGCGGACGTGGTGGAAGAGATCGTCAACGCGTTCACGAACGCGCATCCCGAGGTGCTGCTGCTGGATCGCTCCAGTGACCCGGACCACAACCGCTCGGTGGTGACCCTGGCCGGGCCAGGGCCGGCGCTGGTGGACGCCGTGATCAGCGGAGCCGCGGCCTGCGTTCGCCTGATCGACCTCACCCGCCACGGGGGCGTGCACCCCCGAATGGGCGCCCTGGACGTGGTCCCGTTCGTGCCACTGGACCCCGCCTGCGACTGCGTGCCGCTGGCGCTCGAGGCGGGACGCCGGCTGGTGGACGAGATCGGCATCCCGGTCTATCTCTACGGCGCCGCGGCCCGCGTGCCCTCGCGAGCGGAGCTGCCGGGCGTGCGTGCCGGCGGCTTCGAGGAGCTCGCCCTGGCGGCCGGGGGCGACCCGGCTCGCGCGCCGGACCTTGGCGGTCCGGGCCTGCACCCCACCGCCGGAGCGACCGCGGTCGGCGTGCGGCCGTTCCTGATCGCCTACAACGTGAACCTCGCGACCGAGGACGTCTCCCTGGCCAGGCGCATCGCCCGGGCCGTGCGGGCGCGCGACGGCGGGCTGCCCGCCGTGCGAGCGCTCGGCCTGCCGCTGGAAGGGCGGCGGATCACCCAGGTGTCCATGAACCTGCTCGACTTCCGCGTGACCGGCCTGGCCGACGCCTTCGCCGCCGTGGCCGCGCTGGCCGCCGACGCGGGTGTCGAGCTCGTCGAGTCCGAGATCGTCGGCCTGGTCCCGCAGGCTGCGCTGACCGGCATCGACCTCCAGCACCTGAAACTGCAGGGGTTCTCGCGCGATCTGACGGTCGAGGAACGCATCCGTCAGGCAATCGCCGCACGGGGTTCACGCGCGCGTCAGCAGGGCGGTTTTTCCATGTAGGCGCTCCAGGCGGATACTCCCAAGTCATCGAGGAGAGGAGACAGGTGAGGCGGGAGCAGGACGGGCCGGAGCGGTACCCAGATCCCGGCGGATACCCGGTGACGTCGGCCACGACGCCTGGGCTGCCCATGGACGACCCTGACGGCATTGGATCGCCGGAGGCGACCGGCGTGTCGCCGGCAACACACCGGTTGCAGCAAGGGGACGAGTACTTCGATCAATGGCCCGATGGGATCTCCCCACGGCGGGAGGGCAATGGCGCCTACTGGACCGGGCTCGTCTTCCTCGTCGCCGGGCTGACCGCCACCATCGCCGGTCTGGCCACCCACGTCACCTCGCTCGTGCAGACGATCCTGCTGGCGATCCCGATGGTGGCCATCGGATTCGGCCTCGAACGGGTCGGGCGCGGCGTCCAGCGCGGATCGCTGCGGGCGATCGGTGGGATCCTGATCGTGATCGCGGTCGCCAGCCCGGTCGTGCTGTCGGTGTCCTCGCCAGGCGCCGGCTTCATCTCGACCGAGAGCGCGCCGGTCCCAGCCGGGACCGATTCGGCGGTCCTCCGCACCAGCCAGGGAGGGGGCCAGCTCCGGATCGACGCCGGCTCGGTCGGCCTCTACCAGGCGGAGCTCCGCAGCCCCGGAACGCCATCGGCCCGCGTGTCGAACAGCGGGAAACAGGCCGTGGTCGATCTGCGCGGGCCTGCCCAGCACGGCCTGCTGGCTCGGAACCGCGGGAGCGACTGGGGCATCCGCCTGAACTCGAGCGTGCCATGGCGCGTCGAGGCTGAGGCCGGAGCGCTGACCGGCGACCTGGACCTCCGCGAGCTGGACTGCGAGATCCGGGTGGACGGCCCGGCCCTCAACAACTTCTCGTCGCAGGGGTTGGTGAACCGCGATGGCGCCTGGCGTGCCACCGGGATCAGCGGCAAGGGCAGCTTCAAGATCAGCGTCCGCCTGTCCGCCGGGCGCGTACGCGTGCACCGGGTCTGACCGCGGCTCGACGCCTCCCTGAGGGGCCGCGCCCGGCGCGACACGGTGCCCACCATCCCTCGTCCTGGCCGCGGATCCGTAGTGCCTTGATGGCCCAGTGCGGTCCGTCCGCACCCATGACGAACCGAACGAGGTCGCCTTGCGCGAGCAAAACGCGGGAGCAGCGTTGCGGCTGGTAACCATGCCGAGACCCCCGACAATTCTCGGGTTCGCGCTCTGCCTTCCCCTATCCGCACAGCACCCATACCAGGGTAGTTCGGGCTGTGGAGTACGGTGAGGAATCCAGGCAAAAGCGCAGGTCAAGCCGGATGTGGGTGCGTTGCCCTAGTCCTTATCCTTCCAGCTTCGTCGGTACCTCTCCCGAACCTTCCGGAGCCGGCTTGCTGCCCTGCTGCTGCCGCACGCCCGGCTTCCGTTCGTTGGGCAAACCCCTGCTTGCAAAGCAACGCCG
>WNFV01009367.1_pt1 | contig 10847 bp, 8 predicted proteins | sample 5400101 | NCBI WGS metagenome assembly WNFV01 (sample SAMN13153361, study PRJNA577476) | soil metagenome | isolation source: 115 cm soil or saprolite under grassland replicate 1 | place: USA:California | collected 2016-06-15
TCCGGGGCAGACTTTAGAACGTGACAAAGCGCCTGAAACCAGGTCGTCACGTCAATCAAAGAACGAAACTGCGACCGGCAAATCAACAAAATCGGTCGCGATAAGATGATGGCGTATTTGTCATCATTTTATGGAACGGGAAGAAGCCACAGAGTCTGGCGCCGTCGCGCAGCGGCGCGGCGCCGTCCTGTGACCGAACCGGTTGCTGCGCAAACGCGCAGAGCAACAGGCTCAGCAATAGAACAAACCGAAGTTTTGAAGATGAAGAGTGTGCGGTTCCGGTTATATGATTCATGGCCTTGTCTCCAGAATGGTTGGTGGCTGTTAAAAGCCGTTTGGACATTTCAGCTAAATCCGGCGCTCACTGTAAACTTCGGGCGTCTTGCAAGTCCTTCGCGCGGTCGGAAAAGTTCGGAAAAATTCGGAAAGGACCACGGAGACTGAGCGAAGACTACTAACACGAGTTCGAATGAGTTATAGAATGTCCGTGAACTTCGAACCGGAAATGATAGTGATCCCCGCGGGCGAGTTCCTGATGGGTTGTGAGACGGGCGCGGCGAACGAACGCCCGGCGCACCGCGTCTGGGTGGACCGCTTCGCCATCGGGCGCTCGGCCACCACTAACCGGCTTTACCGCATCTTCCTGGAACAGACGGGACGGCGAGCCCCACCGGGCTTCAGCGAAGCGCGCTTCAATCCTCTCGACTCATGGGCCGATCAACCGGTCACGAGCGTGAGTTGGTTCGACGCGGCGGCTTATTGCGCATGGCTCGGCGAGCGCGCCGGCAAACCCTATCGCCTACCGACCGAAGCCGAGTGGGAACGCGCGGCGCGCGGCGGGTTGGAAGCGAAGCTTTACACCTGGGGCGACGAACCGCCGCAAACGCAACCGCGCTACGCCGAATTGTGGCGCACGGGGCCGGAGCGCGTCGGACGCCGCCCCCCGAACGGCTTTGGGCTATACGACATCTCCGAAAACGTTCACGAGTGGCTAGCTGACTGGTACGACGCGAGCTACTACAGCGTCTCGCCGTCACGCAACCCGCAAGGGCCGCCGGCGGGCGTGCGGCGCGCTTCACGCGGCGGCTCATGGCGACATCAAATCAAGATCGCCCGCGTGGCCGCGCGCAGCAGCCTCCCGCCAGAGTATCAATACAGTGATTATGGTTTTCGCTGCGCGCTGAGTACTCCGTAAACTAAGTTTTTTGGCGTATGTGTAAATCAGGACAAGTGATATCGACACATCCAATGAATTACAACCGTCGAAGGACAGCGTTTAGAGTACCGGCTTTAGCCGGCAGGGCCTGGAGCCCAGGCCCTGCCGGCTAAAGCCCAATGAGGTTAAGTTAGCGATTAGTGGCGCGGACTTTAGTCCGCGCTGATGGCTGGCGCGCGGACTAAAGTCCGCGCCACTAATCGCGCCAGATGCCTAACTTAACCTCATTGGGCTAAAGCCGGTACTCTAAACGCTGTCTCCCAACGTTTATTGTTAAACTGGATAACGCTAATACCGGTTATTTCGACCGGGAAAAACGCTAAGCACAAGAAAACTTAGTTCCAGAGTAATGAGTTTATGACCAGGATGCTTATTGCGAGCCGTCGCTTTTAGCCCGCTCGATAATCAACGCCGCCACCTGCTTGCTCAGCGCCAACCCCGAATCAATATCGCTGCGGTAATGGATGCCGGCCCAGATCCGCGAAATGGAGGATTCCGCCGCAAAATTCCTGATGAATTCCGCGTCGCGTGGGAACAGGTAGACCAGCGCCTCCCCCTGGCCGCCGGAAAGCGAGGCGTGCGCCGACGGGTAGCTCGGATGATTAGGGTTCGGAAACAGCGTCGTGATCGTCGGATCGAGTTGATTCGGACGGATCGCCCAATAGGTGTACTTTGCGTCCCAGCAGGCGATCAATGAGTCGTAGAAGGCGATGCTGACCAGCGCGTAAACGCGGGCTGCTCGCGGCGGATTGGTGTCCAGCCGATACTCCGAGATTTTCTGCGTTGTCAGGTCATTCCACGGCTTGACGGCCGCCGACGCCCCTTGCCAGAAGAAGGCTAGCCGCGTGGTGTTGAAAGAAGCGGGTGTCGCCGGAATCGAACGAGGAAAGTTCTTCACCTCGGCAAGCTCCGTCGCCATCTGCGCGGAGTCGCAGGCCGGCGGCGGGCCAGGTCTGAACTGACTTCCGGACGTGAGCGCCCAAGTCTTCCAGGTTCCCGCCAACGGCAGAATCGGGTTCACGCCTTTCCAGTTGCAAGCGCCTTGGGGGATTGTCCCGCTGAAGACCGCATCGGAACCGTCAGCCTGCGCGCGAGCGATCACAAGCTGAGCCACCGCGCGTCCCAGCTCCAGCCCTGCCTGCACGTCGCTCGGATATTGCACACCGGCCAGCAGTCGCGACTGACCGGCCTCTTCAGCCTTGGCATTGAAGAACGCCGCTTGCTGCGGGAAGAAGAAGGCCAGCACGGCGGAAGCCGCTCCCGCCGCCACGGCGTGCTCCGAAGGGTAAGACGGGCTGTGCGGATTCGGAATGACCGTGGTCAGCGACCGGTTGAAATCGCTAGGTCGGGGACGTCGGTACAGATATTTCGAGTCCCAAGCCGCGATCATCGCGTCGTAGATCGCCACGTGGAGTGATGACATTACGCGCGCCGCCGGAGGGCCAATCATGTTGTTCCTGATCACCTGATCCACCGCGAACTCGTTCCAACGCAACGAAGGGGAGCCTGCGTCCCAGTAGTTGATCAGGTCGAGCGCCGCGGCGTCACGCTGGAAAGAGAGGCGCTTCAAAGCGCAGATCTCTTGTTCCGAGATCGGCCTCGCCGGCGGCCCAGGCGGTCGTACCTGACGGACGTCGTCAAGCAACCAGGTCTTCCATTTGCCAGCGTTCGGCTCGATCTGTGGTTCAGGCGGCGGGCAAGGCCGGAAGATTCCGCAGAGACCAGGGGCGATCGACGGAATGGCGGCGTCCTGTGACCAAGCCGATTGCTGCGACAACGCGCAGAGCAACAGGCTCAGCAAGAGAGCGATACGAAGTTTTGATGTTGAAGATCGTGTGGTTATGGTTATATGTTTCATGATCTTGTCTCCGCAATGGTTGATGGTTGTTTATACGTCCGTTACAGTACCGCGCGTAGGGTGGGACAGACTTTAGTCTGTCCGTAGCGCGAGTGGGGGCGGACAGACTAAAGTCTGTCCCACCCTACGCGCGCGGCGCTGTTAGCTAATTACTCATCCGGGAAGGCGAAAAATTGTGGCGAATTGGCTCAGTCAGCTCGATTTTTTTTGGCGTAATTGTTGATGACATCCCCGGCGACCATAACTCAACTGCTCATCAGGTGGCGCAATGGCGACAAAGCGGCGCTCGATGAATTGGCGCCGCTGGTCTACAGTGAGCTGAGACGCCTGGCCAGGTATTATTTGCGCGCGGAGCGCCACGGTCACACGCTCCAACCCTCCGACCTGGTTCACGAGGCCTACCTGCGGCTGGTTGATGAAAAAGACATCGATTGGCAGAACCGGGCGCACTTCTTCGGCGTCGCTGCTGTGCGAATGCGTCACATCCTGGTCGAGCGCGCGCGAAGCCGGCGGGCGGCCAAGCGAGGCGGGGGCGAGTACCGGCTGACTCTCAGTGAGGCGGATCGCCTGACTTACAAAAGCGACGTCAATCTGCTCGCGCTCGATGAAGCGCTCCGGCGGTTGGAGGCGCTCGACCCGCAGAAGTCGCGGATCGTGGAATTGCGCTATTTCGGCGGGCTGACCATTGAAGAGACCGCGGAAGCGATGAAGATTTCGCCCGCCACGGTCAAGCGCGATTGGAGCATGGCCCGCGCCTGGCTGCGCAGCGAGATCAGCAACGAATAGCGGCGGCTTTTCTTGTGGCTTTATAGCTTACAAGCATGCGCCTGCCATATAATGAGAACCGCCTAGGCCGAGTGATGAGATCAAACCGACAGCAAGACGACACCCGATGACGCCTGAACAATGGAAAAAACTGGACGCTCTGTTCCACGAAGCTCTGGAGCTTGAGAAAGAAGCGCGGGCGGCCCATCTGGCGAAGGTGTGCGGCGACGACGGGCAGTTGCGTGAAGAGGCCGAGAGATTGATCGCTGCGCACGAGCGGGAAGGGAGCTTCATTGATTCGCCAATTTTCGCGGAGCCCGAGGGGTTGACGGATAATGATTGCAATGAGTCTCCGGTCGGGCGCCGCATCGGGCCTTACCGAGTCATCAGCGAACTCGGCCGAGGCGGAATGGGCGAAGTCTACCGCGCGCAGGACACTAGACTTGGCCGCGAGGTAGCAATCAAGCTGCTGCCAGTCGCTTTCTCAGCGGATAAGGATCGGCTGCGGCGTTTCGAGCAGGAGGCGCGCGCCGCCGGGATGCTCAACCATCCGAACGTCCTGACGATCTATGACATCGGCGCGCACGACAACGCGCCTTACATCGTTTCCGAATTTCTCACAGGCGAGACGCTGCGTGAGAGGTTGCGCGAAGGGCCGGCGCCCTTACGCCGAGCGGTTGATTACGCGATGCAGATTTCGCGCGGGCTGCAGGCGGCGCACGAGAAAGGGATCGTGCATCGCGACTTGAAACCGGAGAATCTGTTCGTCACCAGAGACGGGCGGGTGAAGATTCTCGACTTCGGATTGGCGAAGTTGAAGTCTTCGCCGGCCGGGCCGCCTCCTGAAATTGAGACGAACGCTTCGACAAAGACGCTCAGCACTTTTCCCGGCGCCGTGATGGGCACGGTCGGGTATATGGCACCGGAGCAGGTCCGGGCTGAGGAGGTAGACCACCGCGCGGACATCTTCGCCTTCGGAGTGATCTTGTACGAAATGCTCTACGGGAGGCGCGCGTTCCAGGGCGAATCGGCGGTGGAAGTAATGAACGCGATCTTGAAGGAAGAGCCTCCGGAAATTTCAGAACTGGAGCGCGAAGTTCCTCCTGCGCTTGTGCGCTTAGTTCGGCATTGTTTGGAGAAGAGCCGGGAAGAGCGATTTCAATCCATGGTTGATGTCGCCTTCTATCTCGACGCTCTCCCGGTCGCAGCGGATCGCCCGGTCGCAGCGGATCGTAAGATTGCAGCCGCGCAACCGGCGCGGCCCCGAAGCCGATGGCGGAACTGGATGGCGGTAGCGGTTGTGGGGATTATCCTGATTGCGGCAGGGGCCATGTGGCGTATTCAGCGGTCCGACGAGCTATGGGAAAATCCGTTGGCCAATGCCCACATTGAGCGAGTGACCGATTTCCCAGGCACGGAAACCGACGCCAATATCTCGTCCGATGGTAAGTTCATTGTGTTTCTCTCTGACCGCGACGGCGCCTTCGACGCCTTGGTCAACCAGGTCGGGAGCGGGGCATCCGTGAATCTGACGAAAGGGCGGTTTCCCGAACTGGCTCACGAAGAGGTGCGTACTGTCGGCTTCTCGGACGATGCGTCGCACGTTTGGCTAAGGGTCAGCCAGAAAGATTCAACCGGCAAGGACACCCACAACATCTGGCTGATGCCGACCTTAGGCGGACCTGCCCGTCCGTTTCTCGAAAAAGCTGTGCACGCGGCGTGGTCTCCGGACGGCCGGCGGATTGTCTACCATGAATTCACGCCCGGTGACCCTACATTCATTGTCGACCGCGATGGCGGTAATCCAAAACAGATCTTCATCGAAAAGCCCGGGGCGCATTGCCATCATCACGTCTGGTCCCCGGATGGTCGTTACATTTATTTTGTGCGCGGCTTTCCGCCAAACGAAATGGATGTGTGGCGAATTCGACCCGACGGCTCCCAACCGGAGCGCCTGACACACCACAACTCTAAGGTCGGCTATCCGGCGCTGATCGACAATCGCACGCTGATCTATTCGGCCACTGCCGAGGACGGGTCCGGGTTCTGGCTGTATGCCATGGACGTCGAACGAAAGGTCCCGCATCGCGTGACTTTCGGCGTTGACCAGTACGTGTCGGTTTCGGCCGCCGTCGGGCCGGATGGTCGCGCCACCCGGCTGGTAGCGACTGTGGCCAATCCGATCGGAGAGCTTTGGACGATCCCCATTTCCAGCCAGTTGGCGCATGAGTCGGACGCGCAACGCTTCCCACTGCCTGTTACCCGAGCCATTGCGCCCCGGTTCGGACCGCAATACGTCGTGTTCCTATCGTCGAAAGGCGGCGCCCAGAGTTTATGGAAAAGTCAGGGCGACGAGACTGTAGAGTTGTGGCGCAGCAGCGATGGGGGCGTGGAGGCTCCGGCGGCGGTTTCTCCCGACGGGCGACGGATCTGCTTTTCTATCCGCCGGCAGGGGCGAAACGGGCTATATGTGATGAATGCGGACGGTACCAATGCCCGACCCTTAGCAACGTCACTGGATGTACGCGACCCGCCCTCGTGGTCGCCGGACGGAAAGTTCATCGCCGTGGCGGCTGACGAGGGTGATGGCAGCCGGCTGTTCAAAGTGCCGGTCGACGGGGCCGCTCCGGTTCGGCTCCTGGACGAACTTTCGCGCCTGCCCGTCTGGTCTCCGGACGGCAGGCTGATCCTCTATGCGGCGCCATCGCCGGGCGCAACTAACGCCGTCAAGGCGGTGACGCCTGAGAAGCAACCACACCCCCTGCCCGAATTGTGGATATTGAGAGGCGGCGATCGTTACCGCTTTCTGCCGGGCGGCAGGCAAGTTGTCGCGCTGCTCGGCGATTATCTCCGCCAGAACTTCTGGATAGTAGATCTCGATACCGGGCAGCGCCGCCAGCTCACTAACCTGAAGCCGGGCTATTCCATCAAGAGCTTTGACGTGGCGCCGGATGGCCGGCAAATTCTCTTCGACCGGGTGCGGCAGAACTCGGACATCGTCCTCATCGATCTGGCCCGGAAATAGAGTGCGAACCGTTGCTCTTAGCCCGCTCGATAATCAACGCCGCCACCTGCTTGCTCAGCGCCAACCCGGCGTCGAGATCGCTAGCGAGAACGGTCAGCAGTTTATCGAAACCGCGCCGAAGCGGGGATATTGTTTCGTGGCAGAGGCGCGGGAGGTTGGGAGAAAGCGAACCAGACGATAGCAACCGAAGCCAAAAATGATCGCCGCCGCGCCGTAACGCATGGCCTGCATGGGCAAATTCTTCTGCGCGACCCACAGCAGACTTACTACAACGCCAATCGCAAGCGCATGTCCCAGCGCAATGGGCAGGATTGCAGCCAGCGTCGCGCGGCGGCTCTTCTCCTGCATCCCCAGCGCTACGGCGAAGAGCCATCCCATCATCTACTGCGGAGTAAAGGGAGTTGGTAAAGTAGACGCGGCGCCCATCACGGCTCACCTCGACCATTTGCGGGGCGCCGTTCAAAGGCGTTCGGGGATTCTTCGGGTGTGGAGCGCGCCGCACAACGCCACCAATTCGCACCGAGCCGGTTAGCCTGGGGTTGGTCGGATCAGAAACGTCGTACTGCCGCATCTCGCCCGATCCCCAGCAGGAAACATAAAGGAAGCGATCGTCCATCGAGAGATTGATGTCTGTCACAAACGGCGCTACCACTTTGAAATCTTTGAGCATGGGCGGCAAATCAGCAGGATTGGCCGGTTCCGCCGGGATCTCAATCACTTTCCTGATATTCCAATTGCCATTGTCGCGATGCCACAGCCAGACCGAACTGGAGAGGTCCTTGAGTGAAGCTACCGCGTTGACGAAGCCATAGGCTTTCGTAGGGTCATGAGCGGCTCGAAGCTCAAATATCAGTTGTTGCTCCGGCCCCAGATCGAGCGCCTGCTGATGCCTTCGACGGCGCAGATCCCAGATATGAATGCGGCGCCCATACTTGCCACTGAGGAGAACCTCCGGTTTCAGCCCATCCTCGAACGTGTCGGGAGTCCCCCATTCGCTGGAGATCATCGTGTCGTAGCCGAGATGCCACCAGAAGTCGTAGGCCAGGTATTGTGGTCCTCGGTCCACTTCCCACTGTCCAAGCACATCGAAGGATTCACAATCGAGCAGGAAGACGCCTCCTGGCCCGCTTCCCTCTGCCGAGCCCAGAGCGCTCATATAGATGCCTTCCGGCCCACAATGAACGGTATGGGGCCTGGAGTAGCGGGCGCGTTTCATGACCTCTTCAGGCTCGATGACCTTGACGATTTTGGGTTCGCGGGGATCAGGTTTGGTATCGAGAATGTGAATGCGCGACGAGCGCAACCCGGGCACAACCAGGTAACGCCGCTCGATGTGCGGATGCGGAGCGTATGGACAAAGCGCCGAGCTGCATGCGTTCCAGCCGAAGTGATGCAACTCATCGCCGGCCTTGGGCATATTTACCTTGCCAACCATTTTCCCGTAGGCAGGCGACTCAGGATTTACATCCACCACCGTCATCGCATCGGGGCGCCCATCTTTGTTCGTGTTGAGCGTCGCGACGTAGGCCAGGCTCTCAGGTTGCCCCTGCATTGCCAGACGAGGAGAGGGATAAAATGTCGGGTCCGGTTTCCATCGCGCCATATCAAATCTCCTTCCGTCAATTAATCATTGCCTGTTGGCATGTCGCAGAGGAATTTTATTCGGGATAGTTTTTAATTTTTATAGTTGCTCCCTTCCACCGCATTTACAAATTCAGGGAGCAACTTGTGTTCCTTTGGGCGCAAGTTTGCCTCGGAAAAGACGTGCGCGAATAAGCAGATACGCGTGCTATAATTTCCCGCTCAATCTCCAACGAGATCATCAACTATGAGGTGAGAAGCAGTGAAGGAAGGTTGGGAAGCCGTAATCGGCCTTGAAGTCCACGCGCAACTCAAAACCGATTCAAAAATTTTCTGCGGCTGTTCGACCGAGTTCGGTCGGGAGCCGAACAGCAACACATGTCCGGTCTGCCTGGGTCTGCCCGGCGCGCTGCCTACGCTCAACCGCGATGCCGTGAAGATGGCGGGCAAGGCGGCCCTCGCGCTCAATCTCAAGATCAACAACGAATCGATCTTCGCGCGGAAAAATTATTTTTATCCCGATCTGCCGAAGGGCTATCAAATCTCGCAATACGACCGACCCTTTTCGGAACACGGCGCGGTCGAAATTCTGACCGGCGAGCGCGACGAAGGCGGACGGGCCACCGAATGGCGTCTCAGACGATTCGGCATCACGCGCGCGCACATCGAAGAGGACGCGGGCAAATCGGTTCATGACATAGGCGACCGCAATAAAACTCACGTCAACCTGAACCGCGCGGGCACGCCGCTGCTCGAAATCGTCAGCGAGCCGGATTTCCGTTCGAGTTGGGAGGCTTACGATTACGTCAACTTCCTGCGCCGCACGCTGCAATACATCGGCGTCTGCGACGGCAATATGGAAGAAGGCAATCTGCGCTGCGACGCGAACGTCTCGGTGCGCCGCGCGGGCGAAACAAAGCTTGGCGTGAGGGCCGAGATCAAAAACGTCAACTCGCTCAGGTTTCTGCAAAAGGCCATCGAATACGAAATCGACCGCCAGATCACGGTTCTGGAGACCGGCGGGAAAATTACGCAAGAGACCCGATTGTGGAACGAGAAGGAAGGCAAGACCTACACGATGCGTTCGAAAGAGGACGCGCCCGATTACCGGTACTTCCCCGAACCCGATCTGCCGCCGCTCGAAGTCAGCAAAGAGTGGGTCGAACGGCTGCGCGACGAACTGCCCGAACTTCCCGAGGCGCGCCGCCAACGCTTCATGCGCGATTACGATCTGAACCCGGACGAATCGTTCACGCTGACGAGTGACCGCAAACTGGCCGATTACTTCGAGACCGCGGCCAAAGCCTCGAACAACACACGCGCCGCCGCGAACTGGATGCTGTCCGAACTGCTGCGCGAATTGAAGAACACCGGCGTCGACATCACCGGCTGCAAGATCAAGGCCGAAGACCTTGGCGCGATGATCCGCCTGATCGATGACAAGACGATCTCGGGCAAGATCGCGAAAGACGTCTTCGTCGAGATGTTCGCGACCGGCAAAGCGCCGGCGGAGATCGTCAAAGAGAAGGGGCTCGTCCAGATTACCGATATTGCGGAGATTGAAAAGATCGTTGATGAAGTGATCGCGTCCAACCCGAAACAGGTCGAAAATTATCGCGGCGGCAAGACCCAGTTGATGGGCTTTTTCGTCGGCCAGGTTATCAAAGCCTCAGGCGGCAAAGCCAATCCGCAAGCAGTCAATGAAATATTGAAGGAGAAGTTAGGAGGCCAAACTTAATCTCCACAAGGTAAACTATGCGTACCCGCGCGGTCAGAGTGATTGTTATTATCCTGACGCTCCTAATTGGCGTAGCGATCATCACGGAGACGTTCTTTTTCTTCAGGCCATCGAGGGAACTGGGAGTTTATCTTGTTAAACCTGTCGGACGTATCATTCAGCCCAAATACAAACTACTCGGTCACGCTTGTGGCGGTAGTTATTATTCCTACATCACAGGCTACGAGTCGCCCGATGGAGTCATGATATCTGAAAGCTGTGCGCCATTTCGGTCGCCTTCGGAGGCTAAACGTGGGCTACAGGAACGGCTCAAGTATGCAAAAAGCATATTAGAACGAGGGGCAAAATACGATAATAAAGGGCGCAAAGTAGGGGAACGTGTAGTGGCGCTCTTCAATTCCAAGGAAGCGGGAAAAAGGGCTGTCTTGGTCTTGTGGACCGACAAGTGAAGATATGTACGAAGTCGGATCCTTATCCATAAGTCATGTTTTGGAGTTTGAACGAGATCGACCTCGTTCCATCAACAGATAATCATCAACACGCTATGAAAATTACTAAGAGTCTTTTTGTCGCCATTCTGCTGGGCGTCTTCGCATTCGCCTGCTCCAACAACACGGCTGTAAACAACGGCCCATCAACGATGCCCACGCCGAAGGTGGCGGGA
>WNFV01020644.1_pt1 | contig 10847 bp, 8 predicted proteins | sample 5400101 | NCBI WGS metagenome assembly WNFV01 (sample SAMN13153361, study PRJNA577476) | soil metagenome | isolation source: 115 cm soil or saprolite under grassland replicate 1 | place: USA:California | collected 2016-06-15
GAAATACAGCACCACGAGCGGGACCATCGCCGTCACCGCCACCGCCATCTGGTACGGCCAATTCGTGTAGTACAACCCGTGAAAGCTCGCGATACCGACCTCCACCACCTGCATCTCGGTCGAGCGCGTCGCGATCAGCGGCCAGAGGAAGCTCCTCCACTGCTCCGCCAGTGCGAACACGGCGAGCGTCGCCAGCGCGGGCTTGGAGAGGGGCAGCACGACGCGCCAGAAGATCGTCCACTCCCCCGCCCCGTCCAGGCGGGCGGCGTCCTCCAGGTCGCGCGGGAGCGTCTGAAAGAACTGGCGCAACAGGAAAATGCCCCACACCGACACGAGCTCGGTCGAGATCAGCCCCTGGTAGGTGTCCACCCAGCCGAGCGCGTTGATGAGCAGGAAGCGAGGGATCAGCAGCACCACCGCCGGCACCATGAGCACGGACAGGTACGCCATGAAGACACGGTCCCGCCCGGGGAAGCGCAGCCGGGCGAAGGCGTACGCGGCGGTCGCGCTGGTGATGACCTGCCCGGCCGCGACGCTGAGGGAAAAGATCGCGCTGTTCAGGAAGAACCGGCCGAAGGGCAGCGCCGTGAGCGCCGCCCTGAAGTTCTCGGGCCGGGCCCGGGCCGGGAAGAGCGGCGGGGGGAAGCGCAGCACCTCCAGCTCGCCCATGAAGGCGGTCCCCAGCATATAAAGGAAGGGCACGACCATGGTCAGCCCCAGCACGAGCACCGCGGCGCCCCGGACGCCGCTGGCGACTCGCGGCCGGCCCACGGCGGCTTCCCTACGCATACTCCACGTGCTTCCCGAGCAGCCGGAACTGGGCCCACGTCGCGCCGAACAGCGCGACGAAGAGCACCAGCGACAGGGCGCTCGCGTAGCCGAACTGCAGGAACTCCCACGCCGTCTGGTAGAGGCGGTAGACGAGCACGTCCGTGGCGTGCAGCGGCCCGCCGTCCGTGAGCACGTAGATGAACGTGAAGAGCTGGAACGAGGCGATGATCCCGGTGACGAGCACGAACAACGTCACCGGCGTGAGAAGTGGAAACGTGACTTTCCAGAACCGATGCCAGGCGTTCGCGCCGTCCACCCGCGCGGCGTCGAGATACTCCCGGGGGATTCCCTGCAGCCCCGCGAGGAACACCGTCATCTGGTAGCCGAGCTGCACCCAGACGGAGACGACCATCACGGCCGCGAGGGCCGTGCGGGGATCGCCCAGCCAGTCCACCGGCCCGAGCCGCGCCAGCGACAGCACGTGGTTGATCAGCCCGGAGTCGGCGTGGTACATCCACTGCCACACCAGGGCGATCGCGACCCCGGAGCACACGGAGGGGAGGCACAAGATCGCCCGCAGCGCGCGTGCCCCCCGTGACTGCCGGTTGAGCATCAGTGCGCCGGCCAGCGCGAGCGCCATCGACACGGGAACGTACAACGCGTAGAGCGCCGTGTTGCGGAGCGAGATCCACACGAGCGGCTCACGGAGCAGCTGGGCGAAGTTGGCGAGCCCGACGAACGGCCGCGTCGGCTCCACGAGGGTCCAGCGGTGCACCGACAGGTAGCAGGCGAACAGGATCGGGGCGAACGAGAACACCGCGAGGTGGAGCGCCGAGGGCGCCAGGAAGCCCCACGCCGTCACCGTCTCGCGCCGGCGTTGCGGCCGCGCCGCCTCCCGTGCGCCCCACGCGGCGAACGCAGCGGCGAGGGGCCCGAGCAGCGCCAGGCCGAGCGTGATACCGAGCCAGCCGACCGCGCCTGCCTCCGCCGGGGGCGCCCGCAGCTGGGCCCAGCGGCCGCGGCCCAAGCGGACCGCGACCGCGGCGCGCGGCGCGCCGCCGACCACGCGCCGCCCGACCGCGGCCCCCGCGCTGTCTCCCGGCACGAGCTCCGCGCCGCGCGCCACGGCCGCGAGGCCCGGCAGCGAGAAGCGGAGCTCCGGCAGGCGCGCCACGGCTTCCTGCATCAGCAGGCGCGCGTCGCCCAGCCAGCGGTTGGTCGAATCGCGGGCCGCGCCCCTCACGTCGCTAAAGGCCGCGAGCCCGAGGAGCGCGGCCGCCGGGGCGTACCTGGCGAGCGCGCGCCGCGACCGGTCGCGCGCGCCCCCCACGGCAGCGGCCGCGAGTGCGCCTGCCCAGAGGCTGAGCAGTACGGCGAACATCGTGAGCAGCGACGGCCGTCCCCCGCCAGGCGGCCGCACCTCGACCCCGCCGACCACCTCCCACCCGTCGCGGTCAAACAGCGGCGCGAGCACGGCGCCGCGTTCCCACCGCGCCGCCGCCTGGCGCCGCAGCCGCTGGAACCCGGCCGAGGTCAGCGGCTGGGCCGTCGCGTGCACCAGCGGCGCCGTGCCGCGGTAGATCTCGAGCCGCGCCGCGAGTCCCGGGAGGTCCTCGAGCGCGCGCGCCTCGATCAGCAGCCGGGGAAGATCGTAGTCCGCGCCGTGCAGCGCCCGAGGGGCGATGAGCGCGAGGTAGGCGGCTGTGCTCGCGGCGGCCCGCTGCGCGAACCCCCGCGCCGAGCGGGCGCTGGCCCAGCGGGCCGCCCAAAGGACGAGCAGCGCGCTCGCCGCCACGCCCAGCGCGGCGGCGCGGCGCCAGCGGGCCAGCGGTGTCATCGCGTCGAGCCCAACACGTGATCGATCTCGCGGGCCATGGCGCGGGCGGCCACCCGCGGCTCGGCGCCCGCGAGCGTGATCCGGTCCATGAGATCGGGAAGGGCGGCCTCCACCTCCCGCCACCGCTCGACCCGCGCGCCCCACGGCGCCCGCCCGTGCGCCGCGGCCCGCAGGAACGCGGCATCCCAGCCGAGCGTGTCGCGCGCCGCGAGCCCCCGTGCCGCCGCGGTCACCGCCGGCAGCTCGAGCCCGGCCTCCCCGCGCCTCGCCTCGGCCAGCGAATCGGTGAGATACGTCGCGAGCTCGATCGCAAGCCGGCGCCGCGCTCCCGTCGCGGGCACGGCGTAGCCCGAGGCATAAATCACCGTCGCCGGCGGGAAACCCGCGCGGTGCGGAACCGCCACGAAGCCGACGCGCAACCGGCCGTCGGCGAGGTAGGGGCGGAGCTCCGGGATCCAGAAGTGGCCCGCGGTCATCATCCCGACCCTCCCGGTGGCGAAGAGCCGCGGGTTGTCGCCCAACGACTTGCGCAGGGTGCCGGCGCGGGGGACGATGTGGTGCTGCGTCACCCAGCTCGTGTACCAGCGGATCGCCTCGATCGTCGCCGGCGAATCGAGACACCCGGTGGCGCGACGCCCGCCGGGACACAGCACGTCGCCGCCCCCCGCCCAGATCCAGGGAATCCACAGGAAGACGCGACGGTCGAAGAAGGTGCCCCACTGATCGACCGCGCCGTCTCCGTCCGTGTCCTGGGTGAGCAGCGTCGCGATGCGGAGGAAGTCGTCCCATGTCCAGTCGTCCGTCGGATACGGGATTCCCGCACGGTCGAACAGGTCCTTGTTGTAGACGACGACCATCGGCGTGTACCCCCTGGGGAGCGCGTACACCGCGTCGCCGCGACTGAAGATCGACAGCACGGTCTGGTCGAAGCATCCGAGGTCCACCCCGGCGCGGTCCACATACGGCGCGAGGTCGAGCACGCGACCCCGATTCACGAGCGCGGGTACGTCGATGTTGTCGAGCAGGAACAGGTCGGGCGCAGCGCCCCCCCCCACGGCCAGCGACGTGAGGATCCGCTCGCGGTACTGGTCCCCGTAGATCGAGGAGTTCTGCTGGATCACCCGAAGCTCAGGGTGCGCCCGGAGGTACGGCGCGAGCACCCGATCTTCGAGGCGCGCCTCGGGGTAGGTGGCCCAGTTGGCGAGCTGGAGCGTGACGTGGTCTCCGTCCGCCGCCCCGGTCGAGCCGCAGCCGCCCGCGAGCAGTGCGACGGCGAGCGTGCGCGCGCGCCTCACCCGAGACGCTCCCCCGCCGCGTCGAAGAGGTGCACGTGGCGGTGGTCGAGCGTGAAGCCGACCCGATCGCCCGGCCGGAGATCCACGAGGCCCGGGAGCCGCGCCACCAGCGCCTGCCGGCCCACGTCGAGGTGCGCGAGCGTCTCGGCGCCGAGCGGCTCGACCGCCAGCAGGTCCGCGTTCCCGACCCCCTGATCCACGGCGCACAAGCTCACGTGCTCGGGACGCACGCCCAGATGGATCTGGCCCGCGTAGTCGGACACGGCGACCGGCACGCTGAAGCCGCCGCAATCCACCTCGGCCCCGCCCTCGCGCTCCAGGGCGGTCCCCTCCAGCACGTTCATCCCCGGGCTGCCGACGAACCGCGCGACGAACACGTCCGCGGGCTCCCCATACACCTCCGCAGGGGTGCCGACCTGACGCAGCCGGCCCTCGTGCAGGACGGCGATGCGCTGGCCCATCGTCATCGCCTCGACCTGGTCGTGGGTGACGTAGACCATCGTCGCGCCGAGCGCGCGGTGCAGCTTGAGGAGCTCGGCGCGCATCTCGCTCCGGAGCTTGGCGTCCAGATTGGAGAGCGGCTCGTCGAACAGAAAGACCTGTGGGTCGCGGACGATCGCCCGAGCCAGCGCGACCCGCTGGCGCTGACCCCCGGACAGCTGCGCCGGACGGCGGTCGAGCAGCTCGCCGATGCCCAGCCGCTCGGCGGCCTCCTGCACCCGCCGGGCAATCTCCCCCTGCGCAACGCCGCGCACTTCGAGCCCGAACGCCACGTTCGCTCGCGCCGTCAGATGCGGGTAGAGCGCGTAGTTCTGGAACACCATCGCCACGTCACGCTCGCCGGGCGCGAGGTGCGTCACCTCCCGCTCGCCGATGCGGATCTCCCCTTCCATCGGCTCCTCCAGCCCGGCGATGCACCGCAGCACCGTGGTCTTGCCGCAGCCCGAGGGCCCCAACAGCACCAGGAACTCCCCATCGCGCACCGCCAGGGAGAGGTCGCGCAGCGCGGGCCGGCCGTCGCCGGTGAACGTCTTGCTCAACCGCCGGAGCGTGACCGACGCCATGCGACGTCAGCGGCTCTGCGGGAGCCGCCGGCCGGGAAGCTCCTGGGTGAAGGCGAGACGGGGCATCGGACGGCCCGGGGCGGAAGCCTATTTCTCAAGCGCCGCGGTCACGTCACGACACCGGCGCCACCAACACCACGGCCGCGCTCTTGGTCGAAGCGCCCGCCTCGGCGAAGCAGGGACCCTGCACGAAGGTGAAGGAATTGAAGTAGTATTGAAGATACCGGCGCCCTACCCGGAATCAAGCAGCCCGCGGCCGCGAGACGGGCCCGCATTGGGAACATCTTCCCGGTTCGACGGGTTCAACCCGGCGCACTTAGACGCGGAGGACGACGATGGCCGGAACCGCAATTGCCACGGACAAGGGCGGCAAGCCCATTCTCCCACCCCTGCCCTACGATTTCGCGGCGCTCGAGCCGCACATCGACACCCAGACGATGCAGATCCACCACGGGAAACATCACCAGGCGTACATCAACAACCTCAACGCTGCGCTGGACAAGCACCCGGAGTTGTACCAGAAGGCCCTCGAGGACTTGTTACGTGGCACCAACAGCGTCCCCGAGGACATCCGGACCGCGGTGCGCAACAACGCCGGCGGCCACCACAACCATTCGCTCTTTTGGACGGTCATGAGCCCGAAGGGCGGCGGCGAGCCGAGCGGCCCCCTCGCCGATGCGATCACGCAGACCTTCGGCAGCTTCGTCAAGTTCAAGGAGCAGCTCTCCACCGCCGCGGCGACCCGATTCGGGTCGGGTTGGGCCTGGCTCGCCGTCGTGGGCGGCAAGCTGGAGGTGATCAGCACACCGAACCAGGACAGCCCGCTGATGGACGGGAAGGTTCCGATTCTGGGACTCGATGTGTGGGAGCACGCGTACTACCTGAAGTACCAGAACCGGCGACCGGATTACATCGCAGCGTGGTGGAATGTAGTCAACTGGCCTGAAGTCCAGAAACGGTTCGAGGCGGCAAAAAGGAAGTGATGCACAGAGGCTAAGAGGCTAAGAGGCACAGAGGCGCGGGGGAGAGTCGCTGAGTCTCTGTGCCTCCGTGTCTCTGTGCCTCTCGTTTCACGTCGCCCCCTTCGCCAGGATGTCGAGAGCCTCCCGATGCAGGGGCCCATTCGACGTGACGAGGCTGCCGGCGTAGATGGACCGTTCCCCGTTGAGGGCCGTCGCGCACCCCCCCGCCTCTTCGACGATGACTTGAAGCGCCGCGACGTCCCACGGTTGCATCACCGGATCGATGCCGATCTCGCCCGCACCTTCCGCCACCAGCATGTGCTGGTAGAAGTCGCCGAAGCCGCGCGTGCGGTCGACGCGGCGGATCAGGCTCAGTATGCCGGGCGCCGGGCCCGCTTCTCCGGGGCCCAGGTTGCCGTGGAACCCACCGGGTCCCGAGGGCGGGCGCGCTCGCCACTCCAGCGACCACGTCGCCGCGCTCCTCGATCGCGAGCAGCGTCCCGAACACGGGGATGCCCCGCGCGAAATTGCGGGTTCCGTCGATGGGATCGATGATCAACCGGGCCGCCGCCACGCCTCCGGTCTCGCCCTCCTCTTCCCCGAGGACGCCCAGGTCAGGGTAGCGCTCGCGCGCGAGGGCACGGACCATCGCTTCGATCGCCAGGTCCGCTTCGGTGACGGGGCTCAGGTCGGGCTTGTCCTCCACGCGCAAGCCTTTCGATCGGAACGAGCGGAGGGCGATGTCGTCCGCGCGATCGGCGAGCTCGGTCAGAAACGGGAGCCAGTGGGCGGGTGGGTGCGTCACGCTGCCGAAACTTGCGCGGCCACGGGCTCGCGGTTCAAGTAGTCGGGCTCTCGAGCCGCCGCAGCAGCATCGCATTCACCGTCACGGTCACCGTGCTCGCGCTCATCGCGAGGGCGGCCCAGCGAGCGGGCGCGCGCGCAAGGCCGTGCGCGGTCACGGTCGTGTGATCCGGCTCACGGCAGTAAACCCGGCCGGCGGCGAGAGTGCCTTGAGGACCCCCGCGCGCGGAGTGGCGATGTCAGGTCGTGGCAAGTCGTATCTCACGAGTTTCGTCGCATCGACCCTACTCCTGCTCGGGGGCTGGTCGCTCGTGAGTCGCGCGCGTACGGCCGGCACGACCCGCACATATTACATCGCCGCCGACCAAGTGTCCTGGGACTACGTCCCGGGCGGCGTCGACGAGATCACCGGCCAGGCGTTTGCCGACACCGGCTTCTTCCGGAACGCCCGGCCGCGGCCGGTCGGCACGGCATACCGGAAAGCACTGTACCGGGAGTACACGGACGGTACGTTTCGGACCCGCAAGCCCCGGCCGCCCGCGTGGGAGCATCTGGGCTTCCTCGGCCCCGTGATGCACGCGGAGGTGGGGGACACGATCCGCGTCGTGTTCCGCAACAACGCGAGCCATCCGTTCAGCATCCATCCGCACGGCGTCTTCTACGACAAGGACTCGGAGGGCGCGCTGTACGCCGACGGCACGTCGGGCACAGCCAAGGCGGACGACGCGGTGCCGCCGGGCGGCACCCACGTGTACATCTGGCCCGTGCCGGAGCGGGCCGGGCCCGGTCCCGGCGACCCGAGCTCGATCATGTGGATGTATCACTCACACACCGACGAGATTCGCGACGTCAACTCCGGGCTGATGGGCGCGATGATCGTCACCGCGCGCGGCCAGGCGCGACCCGACGGCACGCCGGCGGACGTCGACCGCGAGCTGGTGACCATGTTCTCCGAGGTCCACGAAGACGACAGCTGGTACGCCGACCGGAACCTGCCGGCGACGCTCGCGCGGGACCAGCCGCTGCCCAACCCGAACGTCCGGCAGGCGGACGATCCGTATTTCGTGCCATTCTCGATCAATGGCTTCACCCGCGGCACGCTTCCGCTCTGGTCGCTCACCGTGCGCAGGGGCGAGCGGGTGCGCTGGTACCTGTTCGCCTCGATCAACGACGACGATTCCCACACGCCGCATTGGCATGGCAACACCGTGCTCATCGACCACATGCGGACGGACATGGCCGCCCTCGCACCGATGGAGATGGTGATCGCCGACATGGTCCCGGACAACGTCGGGACGTGGCTGTTCCATTGCCACGTCTCGCCCCACCTGGCGGCAGGGATGCAGGCGCGCTACGGGGTGGTGGAGCGTGCGGCGGAGCGTGCGGGCCTCAGATAACGGCCCGCCGCGGCTTCATCGCCGTCCCGCAATCCGGACGGGGACCGCGCCGCTCGTCGTGGTGCCGTCGCCGAGCTCGCCGCTGACGTTGGACCCCCAGCAGTAGCCGGCGCCGGCGGTCGTGAGGCCGCAGGTGTAACGGAAGCTCGCGCTCACCGTCGCAAAGCGGAGTCCTCCCGCGACCGGCGCCGGCGTCGGGCTGTCGGTGGTCGAGCCGGTGCCGAGCTCGCCCTCCTCGTTTTCCCCCCAGCAGTACGGGGCGCCGGCGGCGGTGACGCCGCAGCCGTGCCCGGTACCGGCGCTCACCGCCGCGAAGGTGATCCCGCCTACGACGGCCACCGGCGTCAGGCTCGGGGCCATCGTGCCGTTGCCGAGCCCCCCGTCTTCATTCCCGCCCCAGCACCAGGCGGCGCCGTCGGTCGTGAGCCCGCAGGCGTGGGCGTTGCCCGGGCTCAGCGCCGAGAAGACGAGGGGGCGGCGAGGCGGGGCGGACCCGCCGCAGGCGGCAACCACCAGCAGGCCCAGGCCAAGGGCTATGCGGGCCATGAGGGCCGGGTTTCGGGTCCGCCGCTCTCGCTGCACGCGTATCCCCTCACCGAAAATAGGGATGGAGGGTAGAGACGGGTAGTGAACAGGAGACGCCAGGGCGTTTAGCTTTTGCCTGTCGTCTCCTGAACTCTTGGATGCGCCTCGCGCACTGAGTATCGCCCATGTCAGAACACACGACCGCTCCCGATCCCGAGACGACCGTTCTCACTCCCGAGCTGCTGTACCTCCTCGCCGGCGACCCGGTCGAATTTTCCGAGGCCGTCGCCGGCCTGCGCAGTGTGGACATCGCCGAGCTGCTCCGGGACCTGCGGCCCGAGGCGGCGGCCGTGGTGTTGTGCGCCTTGCCGTTCGACGCGGCCGTCGCCGTGTTCAACGAGCCAGAGCTCGACAATCGCCACGCGATCCTCGGCCAGATCGACGACGCAACCGCAGCGCAGCTCATCGACGCCATGTCGCCCGACCAGCAGGCGGACCTGTTTCGCTCCCTCCCCGAGGCGGACCGGGCCCGGTACTTGAAGCGGCTGGGCGCCCCGACGCGGGAGCAGCTGAAGCTGCTGCTGCGCTACCCTGCCGACACCGCGGGCGGCCTCATGACGACCGAGTTCCTGACGGTCCCCGCCGACTGGACCGTCGAGCAGGCGTTGCAGCACATCCATAAGGTGGGCGAAGCCAAGGAAACCGTGTACGCGGTATACGTGCACGACCCCACCGACCGGCGGCTGGTGCACGTCGTGTCGCTGCGGGAGCTGGTCGTGGCCGAGCGGGCGACGCCCGTCAGCGCAGTGGGCGAGCCACGGCCGCCGATCACCGTCGGGCCACGCACCGACCGTGAAGAGGTCGCCCGCATCATTTCGAAGTACGACCTCCTCGCCGTCCCGGTGGTGGACGCCGGCGGGCACGTGATCGGCATCGTGACCGTGGACGACGTGATCGACGCGCTCGTCAGCGAGGTGACCGAAGACGCCCAGAAGTTCGGGGGCATGGAGGCGCTCGGCGCGCCCTACACCGAGATCGGCCTGGGCGCGATGGTCAAGAAGCGCGCCGGCTGGCTCTGCGCGCTGTTCCTCTCGGAGATGCTCACCGCGAGCGCGATGGGCCACTTCGAGCAGGAGATCGCCCGCGCCGTCGTCCTCGCCCTGTTCATCCCGCTCATCATCAGCTCGGGGGGCAACTCCGGCTCCCAGGCCACGTCGCTGATCATCCGGGCGATGGCGCTGCGCGAGGTCACGCTGGACGACTGGTGGCGCGTGGCCCTGCGGGAGCTCCCGTCGGGCCTGGCGCTCGGCGCCATCCTCGGCACGATCGGGGTGGTGCGCATCCTCTCCTGGCAAGCGCTGGGCTGGTACGACTATGGCGCTCACTACCGGCTGGTCGCCGCCACCGTCGGCGTCGCGCTCGTCGGCGTGGTGACCTTCGGCTCGCTCACCGGCTCGATGCTGCCGTTCGTCCTGCGCCGCCTCGGGTTCGACCCCGCCAGCGCTTCGGCCCCGTTCGTGGCGACGCTCGTGGACGTGAGCGGCATTGTCCTCTACTTCACGATCGCGGCGCTGATGCTGCGGGGGACGCTGCTGTAGCAGAGTGCTGAAAAACCCCCAGGGGAGTCCCGGCGTCGATTGATTGGACGCCCTGAAGGGCCCCCTCGGCCCAAGCGCGTCCTGAAGGACGCTGGTTCACTCCCGCGTCCGGTGAAATGCGTCCTTCAGGACGCCCCACCGCCGAGCGGGGACTTCAGTCCCTCATAAGACACCTCGAACCGCTTCGGGCAACAGCGGTCGGCACCGCGCCAGGCAACGCCACCAGTCCTACCGCAGCGATTGCCTCAAGAAAGCGCATGACCCCCCCTATCCCTGACCCAGCACCTCGCGAACCGCCTCCAGCAGCTCCCCCACGTCCAAAGGCTTGTGCAGGGTGCGCTGGGCGCCCAACGCCTTTGCATCGGCGCTCAGATCGAACGTGCCGCCGAATCCCCCACCCGACATGGCGATGACCTTGACTGTCGGGTCCGTGCGGCGCAGCTCGAGGATGGTCTCGATGCCGTCGTAGTCCGGCATGAACACGTCGGTGATGATCAAGTCCGCGCGCTGCGCGGCGTGGATCCGCAGTCCGGCCCCGCCGTCCCGCGCGTCGGCCACGTCGTACCCGGCCCGTTCGAGCAGGGCGCGCAAGCT
>WNFV01013905.1_pt1 | contig 10846 bp, 9 predicted proteins | sample 5400101 | NCBI WGS metagenome assembly WNFV01 (sample SAMN13153361, study PRJNA577476) | soil metagenome | isolation source: 115 cm soil or saprolite under grassland replicate 1 | place: USA:California | collected 2016-06-15
TCACCCTCACAGGAGCGATGTGGAGCGGAACCCAATACTGTTCGCTGCGGCCGACCGTGAACGACCTGGGCATGACGCCAACGACGAGGCGACGTATTCCGTCGAATTCCGCGCTTCTGCCGACCGCCGCCGAGTCCGCGGCGAACCGTTCACGCCAGAGTGGTTCGCTGAGCAGAACGACTTGCGGACCACCGGGGAGCGCTTCGGTGGAATCGAACAGGCGCCCAAACACCGGGCGCACGCCGAAAACCGAGAAATACGAATGCGTCACGCGGAGTCCGGTCACGCGTATCGCGCCATCAGGCAAGGTCAGGACGGCGCGTGTTTCGTCGTACGCGGCGGCCAGATCGGTAGACTTTGTAAGCGCCGTCCAGTCCGCGTACATGAGGTCTGACAGCGGCTCGACGCCACGCTCGCCGTTGATCTGCTGGATATAGATCAGCCTGTCGGCGTTCGGATACGGCAGCGGCCGGAGCACGACGGCATTCACGAGCGCGAACACCACGGCGTTGGCGCCGATGCCGAGCGCCAGCGTCAGGATGACGGCGATGGTGAAGCCCGGTTTCTGCACCAAGCCGCGCAGCGCGTTGCGCACGTCCGTGGCGAGGCTGTCGATGAGTGTGGCGAGCCGCCAGACGTCGCGCGCCGTTTCCTGCAGTTTCACGACGTTACCGAATGCACGGCGCGCGGCGAGTTCTGCGTCCGCGCGCGACATGCCGCTTGCGACGAACTCATCCGTTTTCTCTTCAATGTGAGAGCGGATTTCGTCTGACACGTCATTGAGGCGCGATCGCCGGAACCACGTGAATGGGTTCATCGTGCGTCACCCCCTGCGAGTACGAGGTTGATGCCCTCGAGCATTTGCTCGAAGCTGGAGACTTCGGCGGCCAGATGCTTGCGGCCGGCGGTTGTGATTCGATAAATGCGCACCTCGCGGTTGGTCGCCGACACACCCCACTCGGCCCTGACCAGTTTGGCCTTGAGAAGGCGCTGCAGCGCGGGGTAGAGGGATCCTTCCTCTACCTGCAGCATGTCGTTCGACACCTGCTTGATGCGCTGCACTAGCGCATAGCCGTGGGCTGGTTCCTGCTCCAACAGGCGGAGCACCATCATTTCGAGGGCCCCGGGGAAAAGGTCTCGCGGTTTTGGCGTTCCCATGTATGACTCCTTCAGGCCGGTGCAGCGATTCGTCCGCACTTGTTCGCACAAGGCCTAGAGCAAACTAGTATAGTCAGACCGGGATGTCAAGAATGGTAAAAACCTCGGTGTGGATTCTGTTCTGAGGACTTCTCGAAGATACGCCGCAACCATCTTGGTGGTGAGCCTCTTCGCTACAGGTTGCTTTTTCCCATTTCATGCGAGGCGGCGAGCTGTCAGCGACTATGTTTCTGAACTAACGGGCACACAGGTAACACGGTGCGGTGGATATGTGGTCGGAATTCAGGGTTGGGAAGAAACTCAAAAGCGAGTTCTTGACTGCGCGGTTGAGGCAGCAAAGAAACAAGAACCTTTCTACTTCTACGAAAACGGCTTGGGAATCGACTCCGTCTTTTTTCACGGCTGGGTCAAAACCGCGAAGGGATCGCTTCTTCGCTACTATTACGACCGTGCGCCGTGTGGTAATCCAAGTTGTCGTGAGTGTTTCACCACGCAATCGTGTCCGGACCCCAACCTTTATATGCAAGGTCCCTGGTTAAAGTTCAGGTGTGATCGGGCGACGCCGCGTACCCCGCCGGAATCAGATTAAGAGCGACCTGTAATTCTGCTCGAGGCGGCAGGCGTTTCTGAGTAGCGCTATTTACGTAGTCAATCATGAGCCTCCAAACTCAAGCGACCCATGAGGCAGAACATAGATGGCCAATAGCGGAATCGTGTCGATTGCGGTTTGCGGATCGAACATCCATTTGGAAATCGTATCTGTGTTGGTGGGCTCGCTCGGACCTAGACTTTTTTCAAAACAACTCCATTCGCAAAGCCGTTTCGGACACCGGACTGGTCACGCCAGAATCATAGGTCTTTGAATTACGCGTATCAAGGCATCGCTCAAATTCTGGGTTTCGATCCTCGGAGCGGCGACAGAAATGGAAGTCATGCCGTTACCCTAGTTATTACTTTTCATCTTCTCGAACTCGGCTTCGCGCCCTGGCTTGATGCGGCGGTTGACGACAACCGTCAGCCGATCAGGCATATTCGTTGTAGATGATTCGTTGGTCATTGTTTCTTCCGATGATTCGCCTCCAGAAACCACAGGTCCTTGTCCAGTGATCGTCAAACTTCGGGGAATAGATCCGCCATTACCCAGAACTTGCCAAAGCAGAAAAGGTGCGCTCTAGAAAGCCAAGGAAGGGAAAAACCGCATGAACAGAAAGAACCCGCTGCGGCTGTTTCTCGATTCCAACGCGCTAAGCGGCATCCTTAAGGAATCTTGTGAGAGAAATCATAGTTTCGCCCCACTCTCAGATCTCATTCAGCCTCTAATTCGTTCAGCGCGAAAGTCTTGAAAAATCCAAGAGGGTAATTAATGACGTAAGCTAGACTGCAAAGTAGGTTTAAGGCTTATGCAGTTTATAAGCCCAAACGAGCTGTTGACCGCGCTCCCGCCGGTTATCTATGAACGATTGGGGCCCCATCTTCAGAGAGTTCGCCTCGAAGCACACCTGGTTTATCAAAAGTGGAATCGTCTCGTTGCTTCTCGATACAGAAAACGGCGACTCTGTCGAAGTCGCCATGGCCGGTCACGACAGTGTGATCGGATTTCCAGGAATCCCGATAATAAACGAGGCCTTGTTCCGCGCTCAGGTGCAGATCGCAGGCGAAGCGCTTCGGATTAGCGCGAGGGTTTTGCAAGCGGCGATAAAGCGAGAAAGTCAGATTTACCTACCCCTGTTCGATCACTCCCATATTCTGAACAAACAGATTGCGCAGGCGGCCGTCTGCCACCTTTTCCACACGATAGATCAAAGGCTGGCCCGTTGGTTGCTGCTGGCGCGTGACAGGACACGCAACGGCGCTTTCAATATCACGCACGAGGCGATGGCGCAGATACTGGGTGTTTCGCGCAGCGGCGTCAGCTCGGCGGCGGGACAACTACAAACGAAGAGATTGATCCATTATGCCCGTGGCCGGATCACCCTTCTCGATCCTGGAGGGCTTGAAGCGCTTTCTTGCGAATGCTACCGAATTCTTAGTCGGACGATGATGCCCTTGCTCCCGTCTGATAAATTTGGTTAGCGGCTGACAGAGTCACTCGCTGACAGACTTGCCATAAAGATCGGTGTAATCTCCCACAGTCAAAATTCAATCTGGAAATAATCACCCAATCTCGCTTCCAGTTCACCCGTGAGCCGAGGTTTCACCCTAACTACGTCCTATGTCTACACACTTGTGTTTCGTTTTTTCTCGATCGTTTTAGAGGAGGATTCAGCTTTATGGAGTCAAACCGTCATCGTTCAGAAGCCGCTCTATGTGGAGAGACGGGAATGGAAAGCGTAGACCGCTCTCCGGCAATTGGTGGACTTATTGGCGAGTCCGACCTGATGCGGGAAGTCAGGCGAGACATCGAGATTGCCGCAAGCCTCGACCTGAGCGTCCTCATCATCGGCGAGCCGGGCACAGGCAAAGAACTCGTCCCGCGCAGCATACACGACGCCAGCGGCCGAAGAGGAAGGCCTTTCGTGACCTTCAACTGCGTGGGGCTCAATTCCGATATGATTGGGAGGGAGTTGTTCGGCTACGAGAAAGGAGCCTTTACCGGGGCTCTTACTCGCAGGATCGGTTGCTTTGAGCAATCGAACGGAGGAACGTTATTTCTCAACGAGATCGGCGATCTACCCCTGGCGAGCCAATCGAAACTTTTACGCGTCCTGGAGAAGCGTAAATTCGAACGAGTCGGAGAGACGGAGTCGATCAAAATAGACACACGACTCATCGCCGCGACCAATCGCGATCTCCTCCGCGAAATCGATGAAGGCCGCTTTCGCCGCGGTCTCTATGATTGCTTGGGCGTATACCCTATCCGGATGCCGGCTCTCAGAGAACACCCCACAGATATTCCGATTATGTGGAATTTCGGCGAATTTCAAGTGTGGGAACTTTTGATCGGAAGGCTTGGCCAATTTTTTATCTCCTGAGTTTATCGCTTTAGTATCTAATCAAACAAAACCGCCTTGTCGTATGGGGGAGCCCCTCAACCATCTTCCCTTGACATTCTACCAGAGAAGACCGACACTCTAGTAGCGGTTCTACTAGAGTACTTATGCGAAAACAAAAAGACGAACCAATCGACATGCTGCAAGGCACGCTTGACCTGCTGATCCTGCGCACCCTGCTGTTCGGCCCGATCCACGGTCACGCTATTGCCAAATCTATCGAGCGAACTTCACAGGATGTGCTGCGAATGGATCACGGCTCGCTATACCCGGCGCTGCAGCGGCTGGAGCGGCGCGGTCTGGTCAGCGCCAAGTGGGGGACATCGGAGAATAATCGGCGCGCCAGGTTCTACCGCTTAACGGCGGCCGGCCGCAGGGTTCTGGTGACCGAGACAAGTAAGTGGGAATGCTTGAGCGAGGCGATCGCCCGCATCCTCAACCCGAATCGAGAGGAGGTCTAGCCATGCGCTGGTGGGATGAAATGAAGTATCTCGTTCGGAAACTTAACCGCAAACGTGCGGACCAGGAGTTGGAGGAAGAAATCCGTACTCACTTGGAACTGGAGACTCAAGAGAAGATTGAGGTCGGGCTTTCACCGGAAGAGGCGCGGTACGCAGCGCAGCGGGCACTCGGAAATACGCTCTTGATTCAAGAACAGACACGTGAGGTATGGGGATGGCTGTGGCTGGAGTGGCTATTGAAAGATATTCGATATGCCATTCGAGGCTTGTTCAGGAGTCCGGTTTTTACACTCGTTTCTGTGTTGTCACTAGCGCTTGCCGTCGGTGTTACTACTGGGATTTTTGGCATCTTCGAAGCCGTATTTTTGAACGCCGTGAGCGCTCGGAACGTAGGGCAGCTCCGGCAGATAGAACCTGGTGACTACGCTGTCTCTTATCGTTACTACCAATACCTGTCCTCTGCAAACAATCCGGCAATTCTTGGCTTGGCTGCGTACACTAAGAGCAGGTTTAGCTTCCGCTCTGGAGATGACCTGGAGAGCGTTACTGGCGATATCGTAAGCCCCAATTTCTTTAGTGTTCTTGGTGTGACGCCTTCCATCGGAAGAGGTTTCTCAATAGATGAACAGCAACCAGAGCGCCAGCCTCAGGTTGTGATCGTGAGTCATACCTTTTGGAAGCGCAAATACGGCGCAAACCCAGATATTCTTGGCAAAGTTATTAATCTCAATCGCGAGTCTTTCACTGTCGTTGGTGTCCTTCCAAAGGACTACCGCTCCATTCACGGTTACGGAATGGCGCCAGACATATACGTGCCTTTCAGTACGCAGCTAGTGGGCGACTTGTATGATCCCAGCTTAGGAACATTACAGTTGATTGCGCGAGTTCAGGATGGCGTCAGCATTTCGCAACTGAAGTTGTCCCTGGGGACGATTGTTCGAGGTTGGAGGCGACTTTACCCAACAGATAGACGTTATTCCGATAAAGTTGAAGTTTATCCTCTCACTGGTATTGAGAGAATGCGACGGGATATGGTTCCGCTGGAACTGACTGTTTTCCTAGCGCTTCTGATCTTAATTGCCGTTATGGTGTTACTGATTGCCTGCGCGAATGTAGCTGGTCTGCTAGTGGCCCGGGGCATGAATCGCACTCGCGAGATCGCGATCCGCCTTGCCTTGGGGGCTGCCCGGTCGCGGCTCATTCAGCAATTGCTTACCGAAAGCGCGTTGTTGGCTTTCCTGGGCGTTTGCGTAGGGGTGATCTTCTATCTTGCGATGGCCACGATGGTTGCCAACCTTCAAATCCGAGCATCGGTACCGTTTGAACTTCATCTTCGTTTAGATAGACCTCTCCTCTATTTGTGTATTGGGTTAGTCGCGATAACAACTCTCCTCTCAGGGCTTGTACCTGCCCTCCAGACAAGCCGGGATAGATGGCGCCTTGGTTCGAACCAAATTGGTGAGGAGACACATCAACGTGCCTGGTTTCGGCGAGCGTTAGTTGTGGGGCAATTCGCGCTCGCTTTTGTTCTGCTGATCTCTGCTACGTTATTCCTTCGTGGGCTTGCAAAAAATAGTCACGCAGATCCGGGCTTTGATGTGCAACATCTGATCACCGCTGAGGTTACTCTGGACAAATCATCCTACTCCTCCATCCGGGCAGAACAATATTTCGAGAGAGCGATTGTAGAGATACGCGGATTGCCGGGAGTTCGTTCGGTTAGCGGAGTAACGGTGGTTCCGCTCGGACTTGAACGTTGGGCGATGTCGATGGAGGCAGGCGAGCACAAAGTGCAACGGGTGTACGCTACTAGAGTTACGCCGGGCTACTTTGGGACGATGAAGATTCCTTTGTTGCGAGGCCGCGATTTTCAGGCTGATGATCGTGCTAATGGCGCTCCGGTTGCGATTGTGAATGAAACAGTTGCGAAGACCTACTTCAACAATAATGCGTTAGACAGTCTGGTCTACTTACCAATCCCAAGTAACCAACCTACATTCTCGCCGATCAAAATTATCGGTGTTGTCAGGGACAGCAAATATGGCAGCTTGGGTGAAGAGCCGATGCCGGCAATCTATTTGCCTGTTTCGCAGCAGGACAGGACACTGACTCTTGCAGTCAGCACAGACTCAGCCCCAGCCGGTACACTAACAGCGGTTCGGCAATTACTCGCTTCGCTTGATCCGCGCGTGCCAATCAAGATTGAGTTGATGCAGGAAAGATTGGATGGAGCACTGCTTCCCAGCAAAATAGCATCCCTCTTGCTGAGTGGAATTGGCACGTTGGGCCTGCTCCTTGCAACGATTGGTATTTATGGTGTCATGGCCTATAGCGTTGCCCGGCGAACCGCCGAGATCGGCATTCGCATGGCGCTGGGCGCCACTAAGATCCAGGTGTTACGCCTGATTCTGAAGGATGCCACGAAGTTAGTGTGTATAGGGATGGTGGTGGGTTCCATGCTCGCTCTGTTCGTTGTTCAGGCGCTAGCTGAAGCATTACCTGCCGGAATGAAAGTAGTCGATCCTCTCAGCTTTGCAACTGTCGGAGGTATCCTAGCAATCGTTGCATTGATGGCCGCATTTGTCCCTGCCTGGAAGGGCTCTCAACTTGATCCCAATATCGCCTTAAGATCTGAGTGAAATTCAGATCTTGAGATACCGGTTCTGTCGGTGTTCCACATGGGACAGTATTAGCTTCTTCGCTGCAGTGTAGCTGTGCAATTTATCCGAATGAAATCGGCATTCGCTTGGCGCTCGGCGTGCAGAAAGGTAGTGTCCTCCGCTTAGTGATTCGGCAAGGAATGCGCTTGGTTGCGGTCGGCATCGCCCTGGGCCTGGCTGGCGCCGCGGCGGTATCGCAAGTCATCTCCAGTTTGCTGTTTGGGCTAAGCCCGCTGGACCCGGTGGCTTTCGCTGGCGTCTCTTTGTTCCTGACTGCAGTTGCGCTGCTTGCGTGTTACCTCCCGGCAAGACGGGCGCTAAAGGTGGACCCTATAATCGCACTTCGATATGATTAACTACTTATTTGATTGAGTAAGGTTACAGCCAAGTCGATCTCACAGGAGTCATAGCATTCAAGGCCTATTTTGGTTTCTGAACCACGGAATCAACGGAGAATTGGCAGCGCGCGGCGCGTCTTCTCCTCAATTTCGCGTGGGGTTTGGCCTGATGGGGTTGGCACGTCAGCAAGCTTCTCACACAACTTTTCCATCAACACAATACCGTCATCAATCGCAGCAAGTTCCTCGTCTGTGAAAGGAATCTCTTGTTTCAGCCGCAAAAGGTTGGCCTTGCCCTCAATTATCTGCGCGCGTGTTGACTCTTTAGGAATGTAAAAGTCGCATCTGGCGCAGGCCATTCGGTGTGGGCATTTATCAAAGAAGTCATAGGCGCAATAGCCGTGGCCAAGATCATAGAACTTCCATGACTGGCCGGACGCAACGAGGCCACCGCGAACTGCCTCTTGATCAATAAGCAGATCAATCATCCTGCGATTTCGCTCAAAGTATCCGGCGTCCTGGTAGGCTTTGGCGAGTTTGGTCGGGGAGGTCTTAATGTAGTATTCGGTGGATGAAATGTAACGATGACCCAGCCATTCCTTCAACTCCCAGATCGTCATCGGCTCACGCGCGTTATACAACTGCGAAGTGATTGTCGCCCGCGCGCGGTGGCTGGTGATCGCTCCCCGCGCGTCCGCCTCCGGGATCCCCGCTTTGCGGCACAACAAAGGGATCAACCGATTGTTGAGGTAATTTTCTCCGATCTTGTGCCCACGGTAGAAGAAAAGGTAATGAACAACTTCACCAGTCTCGGGATCGATTGACGCGGGCTGTTCCGGCCGTATCTTTTCCCAAATCTGAATTGCTTCGCCGACAGCAGGATCAACGGGCTTGGTGAATGAAGAGCCGGTTTTGTTCGTGGGGACATCAAGCCAGCAGACTTTCCGAGCAGAAACTGCTTCTGATATTCCGGCGACAGTGATGTCTTCCAACAGATACCTGATGCAGCCGCATCGTAGGCGTTTAAATTCATTATTCCGCAATCCACAGAACAACCATTCTCATCAGGCGATATTCCCCCCTCATCGAATTCCAGGAAGGGGCCTTGGAACTGCTCTGTCATTACGACTGGCCTGGGAATGTGCGCGAGTTGAGGTTTATGGTCGAGCGCCTGGCGGCGAAAGCGGGCGGCCGGATGATCACAACAGACTATGTGCGCCGCGAGATAGACGCTGCGTAAAAGTTTGCGCCTGCGCCGGCTACCACCGAATGCTTCCCCCTTGCTGCGCAAGGACGAAACACTCAGATAGTGGGTATCCAGGGAGGCGCTGGCGGCTTACGAACGGGTGCGGGACTGGGTGGGAAGTCATTCGGCGGCGGCGCGCCGGCTGGGAATGCATCACAGCACGTTAACTGATTGGTTGGCTTGGGCGCGGCGACATGACGCAAAGTCAACGACGGCGCCGAATCGCTAAAGCGCCACAGGACGGATCTGTCCCTCTTCGCGCATGTCCGTTCATTCCTCATTACTCGTCGGAGGTATATAATCGAATCGCCGCCTTCTCATAATATAAGGCGGTGGAAGGGAGCTTATGTCGAACCTTACATATGAAACTGTGCTGGATCAGGCTCTGGCGCTTTCCCCGGAGGATCGGGCGCGTTTGATCAATCAACTTACTGCTCAGGGACATAGCCTTGAGAACGGTCCGTCCGCCCCGGCTGCCGACATAAATTCCGATGCGGTGGAATATCTTCCACCGCAACATCCGAACGCGGATTGGAAAAGCCCGATGGAATGGTTGCGAATAAACCGTGAACGCTACCAAGGGCAATGGGTCGGGCTTGATGGGGGGCGCCTGGTCGCGCATGGATCGGAAGCCTCTGAGGTTTTCGCCGCCGTGCGCGCTGAGGGAATTCCGCTTCCATTCATTACTTTCATTCCTGAAGAAGGCAAGGAAAACGGGGCGCGGGTCTTCAACTTTTTCTGAATATGGCATCGAAGATTATCGAATTTGACGTCGTCTTCAATTATGCCGATCAAGAAGAGGGCATTGAGATTCCGTTGGCGCTTAACGCGAACGGCCGGTCGCTGATGACGGTCGGCTTCGTTGATACTGGTTGCGGAGCTTGCCTGTTCGGCAATGAGATCGGCATGGATTTGGGGATCGACATTGAAAGTGGGGAATTCGCTATTTTCAAGTCAGGAGCAGGCGGCTCCGTGCCTGCATACGGCCATCCCGTTGTAATCGAGTTCCTCGGCATCGCCTTTGAATCCTTCGTGTACTTTGCAAAATACCAGGGGCTACAGCGAAACCTTCTCGGCCGCGTTGGGTTCCTGCGAAAGCTGCGATTCGGGCTGATCGAATATGACACCACGGCGCTGTTTGCCGCATTGAGTTGAGTCGCCCGCAACCTCATCCCATCTCAGAATGACGAATCCGGCGAAACAACCATCCCAAAGTTATACGGCGCTTGTGCAACAGGTCGTACGCGAGGCCGAGGAGCCGATCCCGGTCGCGGAGATCATCCGGCGGGTCCGTCTCCTGCGTCCGATCGAGTCTCGGTCGCCTGAGACCGCGATTCGGAACGCGATCTCACAGTGCCGTCTCGTCGCTAACACCGGCGGCGGGTATTGGTGGTATCCGCAGCTTCTCAAAGGCTCTCGCGTTCGCGTACCGCTCATCGCCTCCGATCTTGAACTTCGCCTGATTGTCTTTGATGATGACGCGCGCGATCTGCTCTGGCCCAGCTTCTTCGCCGGTCATGAACAGACCGACCGCAAGCCGATCGAGTTACGACTGCCCACCGGCGATTCCGCATGATTGCAGCTGGAGCATTTCGGCGGCGGCGTATGGGGGACGACAGGATCGCCCAAGTTCTGGAATTGGCTGCGCGCCTGCGAGGCCGCTGTCGCCGATGCGCTGATCCTTGAGGGTATTGACGCGGAAGCGAGGCGCTATCGCGTCGACCTCGACGCCGCTTCTACCGGCACTATTTCCCGTCCTTCGAATTCGAGGAAGATGCCCTGGAACTACTCTGTCGCTACGGCTGGCCGGGGAATGTGCGCCAGTTGATGGCGACGGTCGAGCGCCTGGCGGCCTGTGACTTGAAGCTAAACATGGCGCGATGCGCCGCAATTGCTTCCAGTTTGCGAACGCCAACTCGAGCTTCCATCAAGCGGCCGGCCGAATGAGCGGTTTTGTCTTGCTTCTCTCCACCGCCAGATTCCGTATGTGGCT
>WNFV01015191.1_pt1 | contig 10843 bp, 9 predicted proteins | sample 5400101 | NCBI WGS metagenome assembly WNFV01 (sample SAMN13153361, study PRJNA577476) | soil metagenome | isolation source: 115 cm soil or saprolite under grassland replicate 1 | place: USA:California | collected 2016-06-15
GCGAAGGTCTTCAAAAGCTCCGCTTGCCGGTCGGTGAACGGCCGCACCTCGGTGCGCCGGATCGTGATGGTCCCGAGGGTCTCGGCCCTGCGGAGCAGGGGAACGGCGAGAATCGTCCGGAACCCGCGGTTCCGCGCGAACTCGCTACTCACAGGGTACACGTCCGCCTCGGCCTGCATGTCGGCAACCTGCATCGCCCGCCGCTCGCGAACGACGTGTCCGGCGAACGTCCCCTGCGTCAGAGGTGCAGTAGTTTCCGCCGCATAGTCGCCGCGCGCTTTGGGCGATGACATCGAAGACGGGCTGAACGTCCGTCGGAGAGCTGGAAATAACACCTAAGATTTCGCTAGTCGCCGTTTGCTGCTCCAGGGCCACGCGCAGCTCGCTGTTGCTCGTCTGCAGCTCCGTAAACAACCGCACGTTCTCGATCGCGATGACGGCTTGGTCGGCGAAGGTCCTGAGCAACTCGATCTGTTTGTCCGTGAACGGATCCACTTGGGCACGCCGGAGTTGAATCGTTCCGACCGCCATCCCCTCACGCAGTAGCGGAACGCCCAGCGTCGTCCGGGCCCCTAACCGTTTCGCGAAAGCGCTCCCTTCGGGGAACTCCTCCGCCTCGGCCTGGAGGTCAGTCACGTGAACAGCCCGCCCCTCGAGCACGGAGCGCCCTCCGACGGTGCCACGCACGCAGGGAACTGGGAGGCCGAAGTCTACTGGAATCGGGCCGTGGTGAGCGGCCGCCCACAGGGTTTCGCCGTCGAGTCGGAGAATGATCGCGTCGTCGGCCCCGGCTGCTCGAGCGCCTCCGTCAACGCCGCCCGAAGACGTTCGTTCTCCTCGATGAGCTGAGCCTTAGTTATCGACATGCTCTACTCTTAGCTCCGTTTATCGCCCTACCCCAACCCTCTCATCTCCGTCTCCGTCTTGGTCAGGACTCGGCTCAAGACAAAGCTGACGATCGTGATAATTAGCGCCCCGACTAGCGCCGGGAGGAATCCAGCAACACGGAACCCAACACCTATGCCCTGCGCGATCCAGCTAGTGAGGAGCAGCATGAACGCGTTGATGACAAAGGTGAACAGGCCCAGGGTAATGATTTCGAGGGGTAGGGACAGAAGGACAATAATTGGACGGATCACCAGATTTACGACCCCAAAGATCAATGCAACGATCAGTAACGTGGCCCAGTCGTGCTTGGTCGGGTGAGGACCGGCGGCACCGAGATGGATACCGGGGACGATCCATGCGGTGACGAGCAGAGCCACCGCGTTGATGATCAGTCTCAGCAGGACGAACACAGAGTCTCCTCGCAGTTCGTCACGACAGATACCTCAACTCAACCTCCGCCTTCTCTAGCCAGAACCGCATGTCCATCTCGCGGTACATTGTCGTCGCCGTGCGGAGGTGTTCCTGCGCCTGCTCGCGCTTGCCCGTGCGCTGGTAGAGCTTGGCGAGGCCGAGGTGGCAGTGGGCGACGAGCGGGCGCATGCCAAGCTCATCGGCCAAATCGAGGGCCTCACGACAGAGGCCCTGTGCCTTGTCGAAGTCCGGCGCCGTGCCCCTGGCGGCAATGTCGGCGAGAACGAGCAGGATCCGTGCCTCCCCGCCACGGGCGCGCGTGCGACGGCTGGCGTCGAGGGCGTCCCGAGCGGTCACGGCGGCGTCGGCCTCGCGACCGCACGCGAGATACACCTGGGCGAGCATCTCCTGCGCCCAGACAACGATCCTCGTCCGTCCGGTACTCCTGGCCTCGTCAGACGCCTGCTCGAGGAGGGCCAACCCCTCCTGGATCCGGCCGACCAGGGCCTGCGCATAGCCCAGGTGGGAGCCCAAATTGGGTAGAAGGAACGACACGGCCCTCGCCCGTGCGACGCCGAGACCCCGCTCCAGCACCGAGATGGCCCGGACGAGGTCGCCCTGCCGCAAGTGCGTGAGGCCGAGTGCATAGCAGCCATGAGCGAGGCCGAAGGCCTCATCGCTATCTTCGCTCAGGGTGATCGCTTCCTCCGCCCGCGTCGTCGCCTGCCGGAACTCGCCCACCTCGGCGAGGGTGCGAGCAAGGAAACAGCGCGCGGTCACGGATAGCCGGGCCGGTCCCACGCGGTACGTGGAGAGCGGCTGTCCATCGAGCGCCGCCACGTTCTGAACGAGGAGATCGGTGGCGCGAGCATAGTTGCCGAGGCCGTAGTGGATCTGGCCGAGGAGGAACGTCACGTTTGCCTCGAGTTCCGGATCGCCGAGGGCGCGCGCGATAGCGAGGGCGCGCTCGGCATAGGCGATGGCGCTCTCGCTCTGGCCGGTCTCGTAATGATAGTTCCCGATGAGCGCCAGGGCCTGACCCAGCCGGCGCCTATCGCCGATGGCCTCGGCCATACGTGCGGCCTCGGCGAGCGCCGCGAGGATCCGGGGGAGCTCGGTGAGGGGAAACAGCGAGGTGCGGAGCTCGAAGCGGAGATCGATAGCCTGCTCCAACGCCTCGCGATCCTCAGGCAGATGCGCGAGCGCGGCCAGGGCTTGGTCGAGACAGGCCACCGCTTCTCGGTGCGCGGAGCGTGACGCCGCCTTCTGACCGGCTTGGCGCATATAGCGCAGCGCCTTGCTCCAGACCTCGGCACGGAAGGAATGATGGGCGAGTTGCTCGACGTGTTCGGCGAGGCGGTCGGCAAAGCCGACCTCGATGGTCTCCACGACCCGGGCATGGAGCGCGCGCCGCCGCTCGGCGAGAAGGGCCGCGTACGCCACCTCGTGGGTCAGCGCGTGCTTGAAAGTGTACTCGAGGTCGGGAAAGAGACGGGTCTCGTAGAGGAACTCCGCGGCCTGGAGATGCTCCAGCCCTCGCCGGACGGCGTCCTCGGGCAGCACGGCGATGGCTTGGAGCAGAACGAGGGGCACGTCCTTGCCGATCACCGCTGCGGTCTGAAGCAAGCCCTTCTCCGCCGGTGGCAGCCGGTCGATCCGGGCGGCGAGCAGGGCCTGGACGGTCGCGGGCACCTGCACGTCCTCGGCCGCCCTCGCGAGCCGGTAGGCGCCGCGCTCGCCGAGGAGCGTCCGCGTCTCAACGAGCGCCCGCACGCTCTCCTCGAGGAAGAACGGATTCCCTTCGGTGCGCTCGATCAGGAGGTGCTGGAGCGGCTGCAGCTTCGAGTCCTCACCCAGCAGGACACGGAGCAGCTCGGTGGCGTTCTCCGGGCGGAGGGGGTCGATGCGGAGCTGGCGGTAGAAGGTCTTTCCGCCCCATCCGTGCCTGTATTCGGGCCGGTAGTTCACGGCCAGCAGGACGGCCGCCGTCGGCAGGCTCTCCACCAGTGCATCGAGGAGCGCCTGCGACTCCGAGTCGATCCAGTGCAGGTCCTCGAAGACCAAGAGCAGTGGTTGCACACGACTCTCGCGGAGGAGGACCCGCTTGATCGCCTCGAGAGTGCGTTGCCGGCGTTGCGGAGGGTCGAGCGCGAGGAAGGGATCGTCGCTCGAAAGTGCTTCCAGCGACCACAGCACCGGCGTCACCGCCTCCTTGAGCGCCTCGTCGAGAGTGAGGACGCTGCCCGTGACTTTCGCGCGGATCGCACGCACGTCGTCTCGAGCGTCGATCTTGAAGTAGCCCTTCAGAAGATCGATCACCGGAAGATATGGTGTCGCCGTGCCATAGGACACCGAGCCCGCCTCCAGCACGAGCCAGCCGTGAGCCCGGTGCGAACGCGTGAACTCGTAGAAGAGCCGTGACTTGCCGACGCCCGGCTCGCCGACGAGCGCAACGAGCTGACCGTGACCCTGACGCGCCTGCTCGAGTGACTGCCGCACGTGCTCGACCTCGGCGTCCCGGCCGACGAACCGCGTCAGACCTCGCGTGGCGGCTGCCTGCAGGCGCGTGCGCGCGATTCCTGCGCCGGTGACCTCGTAGAGGTCGACGGCGGCGGCCAGACCTTTCACGTTCGCCGGGCCGAGCGGTTTCACGGCGACGTAGCCCTCGGCCAGCCGAAGCGTCTCGCCGCTCGCCAGCACGGTGCCGGGGGCGGCGAGCTGCTCGAGGCGGGCGGCAAGGTGCGTCGTCTGGCCGACGGCGGTGTAGTCCATGTGGAGGTCGCTCCCGATGGAGCGCACGACGACCTCGCCGGAGTTGAGCCCGACGCGGATCTGGGCGAGCAGCCCCTCGGAGCGGCGAACGCCTTCCGCGTAGCGCTTCACGGCCTCCTGCATCCTCAGCGCCGCATAGCACGCGCGCACCGCGTGATCCTCGTGCGCGAGCGGCGCGCCGAACAGCGCCATGATGCCGTCGCCCATCACCTGGTTCACGGTGCCCTCGTAGCGGTGGACGGCTTCCATCATCAGCGTGAGGACGGGATCGAGAATCTTGCGCGCCTCTTCGGGATCGCGATCGGCGAGCAGCTCCATCGAGCCCTTGAGGTCGGCGAAGAGCACGGTGACCTGCTTGCGCTCGCCTTCGAGGGCCGCCTTCGAAGTAAGGATCTTCTCGGCGAGGTGCTTCGGCGTGTAGGACTCGGGCGATGTGAACCGCGGCTCGGCTGACGCAACGGGCTCCCCGCACTCTAAGCAATATTTCGCGCCTGCGGGCAGCTCGCTACGACACTTCGTGCAGGTCAGCGCTACACGGGCTCCGCACTCCAGGCAGAACTTCGCCTGGGGCGGGTTCTCGTGCTGACACTGGGGACACTTCATGCCGAGCCTCCAGGAGCCTGGCCGGGCGCAAGGCACGGCGACAGTAGCCCGGCGCGCAGGGCTCGTCAATCTAGCGGTCAGCTAGCTGCGCACTTCGGCTAGCGGGGGGCGATCAAGGGCTCGTGCCAGGCGGGCATTAAGACGGGCTGGGCGAGGACTACGACAAAGAGAGCGACCCACCATGAACAGCGGACCAAAGAGTTGGAAGTCGTAGCCTTGGCGCGCCCATGCCGACCGCGACCACGAATCAGTCCTGGCGCTGGATGATGCCGGTCACTACAAAGTCGGTTTCGCCGGGTTGGCCAAATACCGTCACCACGTCACCGCTTTGCAACAGCCTTCGGGTATTGGTGCTGACGCCACGCAGCAGGATCGTGACCTCATTGCCGTCGGTCGCCTGCACCAACATCACCGTGTCCCCGACCAGCGACTTAATGCGGCCGTCGATGCGCTGGGACCGCAGCGAAGGAGCATCCGCCGACGCAGGCGTAACGTCAGGCGGGTAGATCACCTGTGCCGCGAGCTGATCAGGACGAGACCCTTCGAAGCCGACCAAGGTCACCGCCGCCCCTCGTTCCAGGATTGGAATGCCGGAAACCGCGCGGAGGTCGGCGTAGTAAACGGTCCCCTCGTCGCTCTTGAGCACCGCTGCGGCCGCACCAGAGCCGAGTCTCGCCGGGTGGAGGAGCGTTCCAGAGACAACTCGGAAGTCATTGGGTGCTGCAAGAACAGGCGCCGGTAGGAAAGCCGCGAACGCAAGGACGGCGAACGCGATTCTCATCGTGAAAGTCCTCCTCTGACGGCCAATACGCCGACTGGGCCACGGATTTGTTACCTGAGCGGTGCTATGTCGGGAGGGACCAACCTGCGCGGCGACGAGAGCGGAAAGGACGACCATACCTCTCATGGGGGACTCCCAGAGGCATGCCGATAGACAAACTATCGTTCTAAGGAGTGTAGCCGAGGACTCCAATCAGAAACTAGTTTCTTGAGGGGCGACCGCTAGGAGCCGACAACTCCTCAATTGAGCCTGGCCACTCGTAGGTCCGAGTGATTCAGCTCGATCCTGGCGTCTACCGGCGTGACCCACCGCCCAAACACCACCCCACACGGGCACGCCACCGTGATCAGTTAGCCGTTCCAGGCGGGCTCCGTCGCGTCGCCGGAAGTGCCGTGCGAGCGGCGGTCGTGGACGAATTCCTCAAGGTCGGCGAAGAGGTTCACTGGGTTCACGAGATGAGTTCGATCACAGCCCAACCGAGCTTCCTCAAGGAAGGCTCGAGACGATGGCGTCGCTCCACTCGCCGCCTCTCTACTCCAGCAAACGTGTCATGGGCTCCCGACGCTCCCCTTCACGACGGTCGAGGACGACCCTTACATTGTTCCAGCCTCCAAACTGCCAGAGCAGCTCCTCGTATCGGTCCAGACGGGTGGGGCCTACGACAAAGATGAGCACGCCGACGTCCTCGCTAGCAGATCGTTCGAGGTCATCGGTCCCACTCCGAGCCGGCGTGGGACGAGACGAACCGCCGCCGCATCGCCTTCGCCGCCACTTCGATCTCCGGACCGCTCCGGGCTCGCCCCGGTGCGTTCATCAGCCTGCGGTCCTTGCTCGCCCTCGACACTAAACTCCCAGGGGTCGCTGTCTCACTCATAGATGAGCGGATCGTGCAGCTCCCGAAGGAGGAGTTCCTGCCGCTGCTGCACGAGATCTATCGGGACAAGGCTGACAAGCCTCCGAGCGCGTTCCCGCGCGTGATCGAGGACCAGGCGCGGCGCGTGGAGCCGGCTGGATGATCGATCCTACCGACGATCGTGGGAAGGACGCTGCTCCGAGTGGGAGCACCCGCTGACTGAGCACGCCGCGGCCGGGAACGACGGGCGCGCGCCGGCCGGGGTGAGGTGCGATCGATGTGGCGCGCTCCTTCGCTTCGAGGCCACGCTCGCACTGTGTTCGGCCTGTGGCGTGCTGACCCAGAGCTTTATGTGTAGAAGCTTCGGTGTTAGAGGGACACCTCAAGCGTCATGCCAGCGGATAGTCTGGACTAAAATCGCGTCAACATTAGCGCGCTGCTTGGGGCGATAGAATAGGAGGGGGCCGGCGAGGCCCCCTCCGACAAAGGCTAGCTGGCCTGAGGCGGAAGCGGCGGCGTCGGCGGCGTTACGCCGGTCGGAATCCAGACCCAGTAGTACTGGGTGTTTCGACCGTCGCCGTAGAGCTGCCAGCGCCCCTCCGGGTAGTTAACGACCCGGTTCGACTGCGAAGCGGTCGTCGTCGGCCGAGCCGGCGGCAACGGCGTCGCCGTCAAACTCGCGCCAGTCGGGATCCAGACCCAGTAGTACGGCGTGGTTCTGCCGTCGCCATAGAGCTGCCAGCGCCCCTCCTGATACATGACGCGATCAGCGGGAACCGGTACCGCCGCCGGCGCCGTCTGCGTCGGGCCCTGCGTCATCACAACCGGGCCGCTCGCGGGGGCCATGACGACGGGCGCTCCCTTCTCGCGCTCGGTGCTGTACACGCAGCCGCCCAGCGTTGCAATGAGCAGCGGCGCCATCGCGACGATCATCCTTTTGCTGAAACCACTCCTCATCTTCTGGTCCCCCTCTCGGGGAGTTCTGTCCCCCCTCTCGGGAAGATGCTCCCCACTTGAGACGGCCGCATCTTTCGTGCCAGCGAGGGCGCCGAGAAGCGACGGCCTCAGGAGATCCCCGATTGCGAGCACTTAGCGCCCTCGGGTACCGGGGAATCGCCCGACTCGAGACGATGAATGTAGGAACTACACGCGCGTTCTTGCGCGGCTGCGTTGGTTTTTGGTCCTGCGCTCGCGGCCACTTCGCGTTACCATCCGCGTTACCAACAGGCACAAGGAGGCCTCCATGCTCGCGATCTGGGTGAAAGTGCGCGTGAAGCCGGACCAGCGGAAGCGGTTTCTCGAGGCGATCGAGGTGGACGCGCTCGGTTCCGAGAAGGACGAGTCCGGCTGCCTCAGGTTCAACGTGTTGCAAGACGACCAGGACGAGAACACCTATTACTTCTTCGAGGTCTACAAGGACCAGGCCGCGCTCGAAGCGCATCGTGCCGCGCCGCACTACGCCGTCTGGCGCGCAGCGGCCGACTCCCTGGACGGGCCGACCGCAGCGACGCGTTGCAAGACCGTCTTCCCCGCCGACCGCCCCTACTGGGGCAAGACGTAGGGGCCGTCGATCATTGCCATACGCAAGAACGACAACACCGTCATCGCGGTCGGGCACGAGGCCAAGGCGATGCTCGGTCGTACGCCAGAGAACATCATGGCCCTTCGCCCGCTGAAGGACGGGGTGATCGCGGACTTCGACGTCACGGAGCGGATGCTGCAGTATTTCATCGAGCGGGCGCGGAAGATCTCGACGGGGCGCCGGCGTGGTTGGTTTCTCGACCGTCCGCGGGTCGTCGTCGGGGTGCCTTCGGGGATCACCCAGGTGGAGAAGCGCGCGGTCCGGGACGCGGCGCTCCAGGCCGGCGCGCGCGAGGTCTACCTCATCGAGGAGCCGACCGCCGCCGCGATCGGCGCCGGACTGCCGATCCACGAGCCGGGTGGCCACCTGATCGTCGACATCGGCGGCGGGACGACCGAGGTCGCCGTCATCTCCATGTCGGGCACGGTGTACTGCAACTCCGTCAGGATCGCCGGCGATGAGATGGACGAGGCGATCATCCAGCACATCCGGAAGCACTACCGGCTACTGGTGGGTGAGCGTCGCGCCGAAGAGATCAAGATCGCCCTGGGCTCGGCCCATCCGGACGCCCTCGACCGTTGCTCCATCGAGGTCAAGGGGCGCGACCTCGTCGACGGCGTCCCGAAGACACTCGTCGTCACCGACGAAGAGATCCGGGAGGCGCTCCGCGAGCCCATCATGACGATCGTGGAGACGGTTCGTACCTGTCTCGAGCGAACTCCGCCGGAGCTCGCGGCCGACATCATCGAGACGGGTGTCGTGCTGACGGGCGGCGGCGCGCTCAAGGTCGCGATTCCCGCCTGAGCCGGGGGTTCTTAGTCCACGCCGAAGTCGAACACTCTGCCGGACGTCCCGCCGGCCATCCCGTAGGTGAGGACGAAGCCGTACTCACCCGGCTTCAGCGGCTCTTTGGGCGTCATCTTGTAGAGCCCGCGCGCGTCCTTTTCCGACTCGACGTCCACCTTGTCCTCGCTGCGGACGCCGAACTTCGTGGAACCGCCGAACGGAGCGTACGAGCCGCTCGAGATCTTGAGGTTGCGGTCGTCGTGGTCGCTGCCCGGCTTGAGCCGTACGAGCGGCACGTCGTTCGCGGACCACGTGCTGTAGAAGACCGGCTTGCGGTCTGAGATTCTGTACTGGGCCTTCTTGCCCCTCAGGACCAGCTCGCTCTTGGAATCGAAGAACGAGGTGTTGAACTCCACCGAGGAGGAGGCGGCGGCCAGCTCGACGTACTTGTTGCCGGTCAGGTGGAAGATCGTCTCTTTGGCCGTCATCGCGCCGGCCGCTGCAGGCGCCGCCGGGGCTGCCGCTGCCGGGGGGCTCCCCGCGGACCCCGAGTGGCCGACCATGGCCTCGATGATCTGATCCGACAACCCCGCGCTCTTGAGGCCGATCAGGCCCTTCGTGCTGGTGTCGAACTTCGTCTGGCTCGTGCGGATCTTCGCGAGGATCAACGAGTCCGACATCCCGGCTTTTTTCATGGCCAAGACCGAGTCGTTCGTGAGCACTTCCTGCGCCGTGAGGGACGTCGCGCTGAGCAAGGTCAGCGACACCAGCGCCAGCACGAGGATGAACCGATGTCTTGCCGTGTCCATCATGATCCTCCTATCGAGGCTTCTCCACGAACTAGTCCACGCCGAAGTCGTAGACCTGGCCGACGGCCCCACCTCCATAGGTGAGGACGAAAGCGTACTCACCGGGTGACAGGGGCTGGCGGGGCGTCAGCCGGTAGAGTCCACGTGCGTCCCTCTGCACCTCGACGTCGACCTGGTCCTCGCTCCGGATCCCGGACGTTCTGGTTCTGCTGAACCGATTTGACGACCCGCTCGCGATCTGGAGGTTCCGGTCATCGTGGTCAGTGCCCGGCTTGAGCCGGACCAGCGAGACCTCGTTCGGCGCCCACGCGGTGAGAAACACCGGTTGACGCTCCGGGGTTCGGTATTGGCCCTTCTTACCGTTGAGGACCAGCTCGCTCTTGCTGGAGCGGTAGGATCGGTTGCTTTCCCGGGAGGATGAGGCGGCCAGGAGCTCGACATTCCGGCCGCCACTGACGTGGAAGATGCTCCTGCGCCCGTCCTGTGGGCCGCCTGCGCCCGCCGCGGGTTGGGCCGCCGGCGTGGCCGCCGGGACGAACCCAACGCTCCCCGCGGGTCCGGGATGGCTGACCATGGCCTCGATGATCTGATCCGACAGCCCCGCGCCCTTGAGGCTGATGAGCGCCTGGGTGTTGACGTCAAACTTCGTTTGACTCGCGCGGATCTTTGCAATGATCACCGAGTCCGATAGCCCGGCCTTCTTCATGGCGACGACCGCATCGTTTGTCAGCACGTCCTGCGCCGCAGGGGACGTCGCGTCGAGCAGTGTCAGCGACGCGACCGCGAGCACGAGTATCGAGCAGAGCCTTGCGGCCTCGATCATCATGAACTCCTCTCAGTTGGCCGCTGGAGCTTAGAACCCGTCTCGACCGGTGTCAAGCAAGCACGCGCCACTCCGGGCCCTGTCTTGACCCGACGACCCCGCGCGTGGTACCCGTCCAGCACGGAGGAGGCGCCATGCTGGATCTCCTGATTCGCGGAGGCGACGTCGTGACGCCGCAGGGCGTCGGCCGGTGGGACGTGGCCATCGAGGGGGAGCGCATCGTCGCCCTCGGCCTGCCCGAGCTCGGGCTCGAGGCGGGGCGCGTGATCGACGCCACCGGCAAGATCGTCGTGCCCGGCGGCATCGAGCCGCACACGCACCTCGCGCACTTCATCTCGATGCAGCCGGAGGAGAACCTCCACACGCTCGGTCCGGAGGAGGACACGCGGGGAATGGTCTTCGGGGGCACAACCACCCACGTGGACTTTTGCTTCGTGCGGCCCGGGACCGACGTCCAGCAGGTGATCGAGAGCCGGGCCGCGCGCTGGAAGGGCAACTCTTACGCGGACTACTCCTTCCACGTCGCCCTCCAGGG
>WNFV01015245.1_pt1 | contig 10842 bp, 9 predicted proteins | sample 5400101 | NCBI WGS metagenome assembly WNFV01 (sample SAMN13153361, study PRJNA577476) | soil metagenome | isolation source: 115 cm soil or saprolite under grassland replicate 1 | place: USA:California | collected 2016-06-15
TGCTCTTGATGCGTGAAATGGACAAGCTGATGTCGCAGTGGGATGTGTTTGTCTCGCCCGCTCCGGGCAGCGCAAGTCTGATCATTACCAACCTGACCGGCCATCCAGCGGTCTGCGTGCCCTGCGGTTTCACGGGCACGCCAAGCCTGCCACGAGCGATCATGTTCACCGGCGGCTTGTACGACGAAGCATCGCCCCTGCGCGTCGCGCTGGCGTTCGAACACGCGACCAAGTGGCACACGATGCATCCGAAAGTTGATTGGGCTTGACGCTTGTTGTCTTCTTCCGGCTCTACTTCTTCTCGATTGTTCCCCGCAAAGCCGCGAGTGTCTCGTTGAGTTGTTCCATCTGGGAGTCGCGATATCTCTGCTTGCGAATCAATTCTTCGAGCATCAGTTCGCTTTTGAGATTGACTTTGAAATCCTGCTCGGCAGCGAGGCGATCTTTTTCTGCCGCGCGGTTCTGCGACATCATGATGATCGGCGCTTGCAGCGCCGCGGTCATCGACAGCATCAGGTTGAGAAGAATGTAAGGATAAGCGTCGAACTGCTTTCCAGCTGGCCCAGTCCCATAATGGACCAGCACGAACGTGTTGAAAGCCATCCAGGCGATTAGGAAGCTCAGGTAAATAATGATGAATGTCCACGAACCGCCAAACGAAGCAACCTTGTCGGCGATGCGCTGACCGACAGTCGCTTTCTCCTCCATCTCGCGGTTGATGTTGCGGGACACTCGCTGCGACACTAGCAGGTTGGTTTGCCGCATGCGCGCCCCGATTTCGCAAATCACATCAATGGCGCAATCAGCGTGTTCTGTAAGGAACTGTTGAAAATCGTCACTGCTCAAGCGATGAAGGTGTGCATCGGTGATGGCGGTGGCACTACTCGAGCGCTCACCGCGATCGAGCACGGCCAGCTCGCCAAAAAACTGGCCAGGCTGCAACTCCGCCAACGTGACTTCGTTCAGGTCCTCATCCGTTACCCAGATGCGGACCGAGCCTTCTTCGACGACGTAAAGCGCGTCACCATGATCGTGCTCGTTAAAGATTACCTCGCCGGCCTTGTAATCTACTTGATCGATCTCCTCCGCGAGCTTTTCCAGCTCATGTGGCTCGAGCCGTTTGAAAAGGGGGACACGCGCCAGGCTCTGCGCTTCGTCACTCAGTTGGGTTAAATCTGTCGGCATAAACGTTTTCTCCGTTGGCAATAGAAATCTGGATTAAGGGCTTAACTCGAACGGTCTCGCCGAAACCTTAAGCTACGTCAGTCGTTGCAGAAGTTCAGCGGTAACGGCAAATGGATCGACAGGTTCCTGATCTTTGCTGGCCTCCTCGACATTGTCCACCAGGCGCGTAACCGCCGGCCCGAGTTCCGCGTCGTCAGAATTGATCTCGATGCAATCCGGAGAGTCGAAGGGCGTCAGCATTAAATAACGCGGCACGCTGGTGTCATTCAACGGCGTTGCCGGACCCGGAATCAGCAGATTGTTGTTCCAGCGCGCGAACCTGTGCGCCGAGCCAACCTGCCGATCCCAGTGCAGTTCCCCTTTTTCGGTGAGTGATTCAATTTTCGAAATCAAGTTCCGTAAGCGATCAGTTGTGGCCGCGTCGCGGTGCATGCACGCCTCCCGGGATACTCGGATTGACTAAGGCCGTGAGATTAGCATCTTTGGCCTTCAATCGAAAAGATCAAATTACGATGATCACACTGCCAGATTTGCAGATAACTCCCTCTCCTCTTGGGAGAGGGCTGGGGTGAGGGCCTAGCGACGAATCCCAAGAATACTTCTTTCTCTTTTTTTATCGGAGCGGAAAGGAAAAAAGATGGAGGAGAGTTTCCTTTTCTTGTTACTCAGCTATGCCCTCACCCAGGCCCTCTCCAAAGGGAGAGGGAGACTGATATGCTAAGAGCCTCGATGGCGAAGCGGAGAAGACAAACACCGAAACACGACAATCAGGCGCTCGAGTCGAGAGTTGCGCGCGAGCGGAATCCTATCAAGCGTCTCCTGATGGTTCTCGGTCCGGGCTTAATCACGGGAGCTTCGGATGACGATCCATCGGGAATAGGAACCTACACGACGGCCGGCGCATCGCTCGGCTTCGCGACTTTATGGACCGCAATATTAACCCTGCCGATGATGGCCGCCGTGCAGTTCATCTGCGCCAAGATCGGAATGGTAAGCGGCCGGGGTCTTTCCGGCGTGCTCCGCAAGTATTACCCAAGTTGGCTAGTCTATTCGGCTATCTCTCTGCTGTTATTTGCCAACACGATTAATGCCGGCACCGATATTGGAGCGATTGCCGCGGCGATCAATTTGCTAATTCCGATCCCCGCGCTCGTGCTGGTTCTGCCCATCGCGATAGCGATCGTCGTGCTGCAAATCGCAGCCTTTCTCGCCAGGCCCAATTGGGGCGAGGTCCTGAAAGCCACGTTCATTCCGGCGCTTCGTTTCGACAATCAATACTTGATGACGCTGGTGGCGATTCTGGGAACGACCATCTCGCCGTATCTTTTCTTCTGGCAAGCCAGTCAGGAAGTCGAAGAAGAACTACAGATGGGGCGTGCCACGCTCGAGGAGCGCGAAGGCGCATCGGACATGGAACTGCGCATTGCCGAGATCGACGTGGATGTGGGAATGATTTTCGCGAGTTTGGTTTTCTATTTTGTGATCCTCGCCTCAGCGGCCACGCTGCACGCCACGGGTAACACCAAGATCGAAACGGCCGTCCAGGCTGCTCAAGCCTTGCGTCCTTTGTCGAGCGGGGTCGCTACCATTCTCTTTGCCCTCGGATTGATCGGATGCGGTTTCCTGGCAGTGCCCGTGCTGACCGCATCCAGCGCCTATGCGATCTGCGAGGCTTTTGGCTGGAAATACGGTCTTGATGAAAAACTTCGGAACGCAAGGCGTTTTTATGTCATCATCGCGGCTTCGACACTGATCGGTATGCTCATAAACTTTTTGAAGATTCCGCCGGTGACCGCGCTTTTCGGAACCGCGGTGATCAATGGGATACTGGCGCCGCCGCTGCTCGTCATTATCATGCTGGTAATCCAACAACCCGAAAGTCATGGGCAAGCGGGTAAACGGACGGCTGACCAACTTTATCGGTTGGACTACGACGGTTGAGACTATTACTGCGGATGTTTCGTCCCGACGATCTGGATAACTTGGCCGGTCTGTTCAGCGATCCCGAAGTCATGCGATACGTGGGCGATGGAAACACGGTGAGCAGAGAAGAAACCGACAAAGCCTTGCAGAGCATTATCAAGCACTGGGAGACACACGGTTTTGGACGCTGGGCCGCCGTCGATCGCGCCACGAACAAGTTCGTCGGCTTCGGCGGATTACGATCACTTTTAGGCACGCCGGAAGTCGTCTATCACTTCGCCACGGCCCATTGGGGCAAAGGGTTTGCGACGGAGTTGGCGCGCGCCAGTCTCAGATTCGGATTCGAAGACCGCTGCTTCGATCGGATCGTCGCGATCGCGAAACCAAAAAACACAGCGTCAATTCACGTGATGGAAAAGCTCGGGATGCATTATCAAATGCACACGAGCTACTACACCATCGAAGTGATTCAGTATGAGATTGGGCGTGAAGAATTCAAGCCTGGAAACTCAGCTTATCGACTAAATATCTAACGCAGAGGACGCTGAGGTTTCTCGGAAAGGTCGCAGAGAAAACCTCTGCGTACCTCTGCGAAGACCTCTGCGCCCTTCTGCGTTAAGAATATATCTCGGCGAGCAGAAACGCTTACTGTTGTTCCTTGCTCGCGATATTTCGCTTAGCTGCGCCCAACTGCTTCAACAAGTCGTCGACCGCCGATTCAAGCTGACGATCGCGCCCGGCGAGATTGTCTTCGGGCGAATTGTCGACGCGGATGTCCGGCTGCACGCCGTAGTTTTCCATGTTCGTCTTTTTCGGATCGGCGAGATAGACGCCGACGCCTGGCGTGCGGACCGTGGAGCCGTCAATCAGAGAATAGCTGCCCGTGCCAATGACGGCGCCCATCGTGGGCGTGCCGACTACTTTACCTAAACCCAGCGCACGGAACCCGGCCGGGAACATTTCGGCATTCGAGGCGGAGCGCCAATTCTGCAAGACGACCTTCGGTCCGAAGTAACCTGCGAAGGGACGACCGGAAGCTTCGGTTCCGCGCGGTTGCCAGATTTGATACTGGCGCTGCACGAGTATACCCAGGAGTTCCTGTTCGATGTTGCCGCCGCCGTTCCAGCGCTGATCGATGACCATCGCGTCCTTGTTACGAAACTCGCGAATCTCTTTTTCGAACTTACGCAGACTTGGCTGGTCCATCGCGCGAATGTGAATATAAGCGACGCGTCCCTGAGAAAGCTCATCCACCTTCTGCCGACGATCTTTCACCCAGCGCTCGTAACGCAGGTTCGAGTAAGCGTTGGTGTTGATTGTCTCGATGCGAGTTTTCCATGCGCCTTCACCGCTCGGTTTGCTATTGAAGGTGACTTCGACCTTGCGATTGAGACGATCGTTGAGGAGTTGCCAGTATTCATCGCCGGCCTTGACCTGCTTGCCGCCAATCGCGATTAGGTAATCACCAACTTTTACTTTCACCCAATCCTTGTCGGCGGGCCCATCTTCGTAAATGTAGGCGACACGATAACGTCCGGCGGACGAATCCGGCTCGAGTTCGATTCCGAGATTACCGGTCGAGACTCCACCAGCAAAACGTCCGCCTGGAGGCGGCGCGGCGCCCGTGTGCGAAGCATTCAACTCGCCGATCATCTCATTAATGATGTTGAGCAGTTCCTGTCGATCGCCTACATCCTGAACCAACGGCCCGTATTTCACTTTCGCCGCGTCCCAATCCATGCCATGCATCGACGGGTCGTAGAAGCGATATTTCATCGTGCGCCAGGCGTCGCCAAATATCTCGGCCCATTCCGCCGGACGATTTACCTTCACACGCACATTGAAACTGATGCGACGGCGCGCGCCTTCGCCTCCTCCAACTCCACCCCGACCGGCAGTTGGGGCTGCGGCAGCGCCGGCAGTAGCCGCACCTCCGCCAAGCGCGACCGAATAAATCCCATCACGCTCTTTGAAAAATAGGGTACGGCCATCGCGCGAAATGTTTAAATCAGAGATGCCTCCGCCAAAGCCAAAACCTCCTCCGCCTTCACTTTCTCCTTGCGGTGGACCACCAGCCGTGATGCGTGTCAGCCGCTTGCCATCTTCCTGTATCGAATAAACGACGGGCGTGGGCGCGGTCGCGGAAGGCTCGGAAGTTACAAAGACAATCGTGCGGCTGTCGGGAGCGATGGTGAAGTTGGAGATCGGAAACGGCATGCGCGTAACTTGCCGCGTGCGGTGCTTCATCCCAGCCCAGTCAACTTTAGTTTCATGCGGCGGCCGAGGCCCGGCGGGGCGACGAGGAAATCCCGCGCCTTCGCCTTCTCCGGCGGGCGGGGTCGCGCTTTCGGCCTCAGTTCGTTCTTCTGGATCGTCAGGATCGCGCTCGAGACGTTCTAGTCCGACTGAATAAATCTGAATTGACGCGTTGCCGAAACCGCCGCCGCCCCCGCCTCCAGTAGACTCTGATCGCACAAAGAAAAGTTTGCGGCCATCGGGAGCGAAGCGTGGACTGCGCTCATCGTAAGCATCAAACGTGACTTTGTGCGCCTGCTTGTCTTCGCCGTTTGAAGCAAGCACGTAAATGTCGCTCGTGCGGCTGGCGTCGGACTTCGAGTAAGCCAACCACTTTCCATCGGGTGACCATGCAGGTGTCGAGATGTTGCCGTAGCGCGACGAATCTAATTCTACAATCTGCTTGCTGGCGACATTCACCTTGCGCAGCTTGCTATCCGAAGACGTGAACGCGATGTCTTTGGAATCAGGTGACCAGTTGTAACCAGATTTCAGCGCATCAATATCGGTTAACTTCTGCGGTTCGCCTACGCCATCGATCGCGACCACGTAAAGCTCTTCGCGGCCACTGCGATCTGAAATAAACGAGAGCCATTTGCCATCGGGGGAATAGTTCACAGCGCGATCTCGCGCTGGGCTGTCTGTAATTTGTTTGATGTCACCTTCTTCAACCGGCACGGTGAAGACCTCGCCATGAACCGATACGACGATGCGGCGAGAGGATGGCGCGAGGTCATAATCGTCGGCTTCGGAACTGAATGCCCGCATTTCCGAGTCGTTCTCTTCGGTCTCGGCATTAATGTCGAGCTTGATGGGCGTGGTCTTTTTGCTCGCGGTGTCGAGTTTCCAGATGCCAAAGTCGTGTTCAAAGACAACCGTGCGGCCGTCTGAACTAATCGACGGGAAACGCACGTCGCCAGTCTTAAACGACGTGACCTTCTCAGCCTTGCCGCCGCTTTCCCCGATGCGCCAGATGTTGGTCAAGCCACCGCCATCGCGATCGCTGACGAAATAGATATCGCCATCACGGCTCCACATGGGCCACGAATCTAAACCGTCAAAGTCCGTCAACTGCGTGAATTTCTTCGCGGAGATGTCTTCGATCCACACGTCGGTTTGATAAGCGCCGCGATAGTACTTGCGCCAGTAAACCTGCCCCTTCGGGTTGTAAGCGATGCGCTTGCCATCGGGAGAGAAGCTGGCCGAACTGCCCATGTCCGGTCCCGCTTTCCAAGGCATGCCGCCATTGACACTCACCACGTAAAGCTGCGCCATGAAATCTTCGCCGCGCTGACTACTAAATACAACGCCACGCCCGTCAGGCGCCCAGCCCAACACCACGTCATCCGCCGAGTGATACGTTAATTGCTTCGCCGTGCCGCCCGTCGAGGGAATGATGAAGACATCCAGGTTCCCATTACGGTCGCTCGAAAAAGCGATCCACTTGCCATCCGGCGAAAACTTCGGATACGCGTCGCGCGCTTTGTTCACCGTCAGCCGCTGCACGTTCTGGCCGTTTTCATCAGCCGTCCAGATGTCGCCGAGATAAGTAAACGCGATGCGTCCATTGTTGTAGCTGGGATAACGCACGAGCCTTGCCTCGCGCGCAAACGCGAGCGATGCCAAACTGAAAATGAACAGAGCGATGGCTAAGGGGTAAAGTTTCTTCATGGCTTTCTCCTGTAATGTGGCATTGGAGCGCCGACATCCCTGTCGGCGGTTCGCGGGCATCCTGCCCGCTAGACGTGAATGCTTAACCGGCCTTCAAATAATTCCACTTTGATTGGATACCGAGCCGATAAGATCGATATGACGCTCCAGCCCCGCTTTCGGTTACGCATAAGTCAGGGAAACCGCAATTAACCGGACTTGAAGCGCCGCGTTTGACATCCGCTTATTGGATTTCTATATTCAATTCCAGTTCTGTGTGGTGTATTCCTCCTCGTGAAGACTCCCAGTTCCGAACTAAATTTTCATCTGATAAGGATTTACGAGATGATTTCTGATTTACTCAGCCCGCGGAAGCGCTCCGCTGCAACCTCGCTCACCGGTTTATTTCTCTGTCTGGTGGCGTCGTTCACTGCCCAGGCGAAAGACAACTGGACCAGCGTTCGTTCAAAGAATTTTCTGCTCGTCGGCAACGCGAGTGAGAAAGAAATTCGCCAGGTGGCGACCCGGCTCGAGCAGTTCCGTGAGGTCTTCACGCGTCTGTTAAGTGGGGCGAAATTCACTTCGCCGATCCCGACGACGGTGATCGTTTTCAAAAGCATGGGCTCTTATAAGCCGTTCAATCCCGGAAACAATGCCGGCTATTTTCAAAAAGGCGAGGACATTAATTACATCACGCTAACCACCGAACAAAGTCAGAATCCGTTCAGCGTGATTTATCACGAGTACGTTCATCTATTGGTTGATAACACTTCCGGCAACGCGCCGGTATGGTTTAACGAAGGGCTGGCGGAATACTACAGCAGCTTCGACATCGAAGAAGATCGTAAGGTCCACCTCGGCGAACTGATTCCTTATCACCTGCAGACGCTGCGCGAGCAAAAGTTATATCCCTTGCGCACACTCTTTGCCGTCGATCACTACTCGCCTGAATACAACGAAGGCAGCAAGCGCGGAATGTTCTATGCCGAATCGTGGGCCCTGGTTCATTATTTGATCCTCGGCAACAACGGGCAGCGTCTGCCTCAGCTTGGCAAGTTTATCGACTTGGTCGGATCGAACATACCGATTGACGACGCTTTCAAACAAGCCTTTCAAATGGACGTTGAAGCAATGGAAAAGGAATTCAAGAAATACGTCGAAGGTCACACCTTCAGAATGCAAATTGCCACCTTCGAGCGAAAGTTGGAGTTTGACAGCGAAATGACCTCCGCGCCGCTCTCCGAAGCTGAAGCCCAGGCGTATCTAGGCGATCTCTTACTGCACACGAATCGACCCACGGATGCTGAAACGCGCTTGCAGCAAGCGTTAACGCTGGATCCAAAGCTGACCATGGCTCAAGCCTCTTTGGGAATCGTTAGAGCGCGGCAAGGCCGTTTCGATGAAGCCAGAAAAGCTTTGCAAGAAGCAGTCGACGGAAATTCCAGCAACTATCTCGCGCACTATTATTACGCGTATGCGTTGAGCCGTGAGGGTATGGATGCCGGCAATTTCGTCCGAAGCTACTCACCAGAAACGGCGGCGATAATGCGGGCGGAATTGAAGAAAGCAATTGAACTAGGTCCGAACTTTCCCGGATCGTATTCGCTACTTGCGTTTGTCAATCTGGTGAATGGAGAACAGCTCGATGAGTCGATTGGTTTGTTGAAGCGGGCGCTCGCACTCTCGCCGGGTCGGCAGGATCTAAACTTGCAGTTGGCCCAGATCTATCTGCGGCAAGAGAAGTTCGATCTGGCACGGCAGACGCTCGAACCACTACGGGAAACTAAGGATCGACAACTCCACGCTCAGGCCCAGATGCTATTGGAATCCATTAAGCGCTATGAAGAACAGATTGCGCGATACAAATCCGGTGAGATGGTCAGTCCTTCAGATGCGCCCAGATTGCGTCGGCAATCAGAGCCGTCAACAACGGTCGCTGCAGAGCCGCAGATGTCAGAGTCCGATGTTCTGCAGCAGGCTCTTCGTCCCGTCGAAACAGGTGAGCAGCGAATACAGGGATCCTTCACAAAACTCGAATGCGATAACAGCAAAGGCGTAGCTTACTTTCTAATTCAGACGAGCGACCGAGTATACAAGCTCCGCGCAACTTCCTTGGGACGCGTCAAGTTAACTACTTTCGTGCCCGCTCCGCCAGAAGTATCTTGCGGCGCGCGCAAGAATCAGGAGAACGTCGTATTTACGTTTCGTCCCACTAATGATCCAAAAGATCTGCGGTCCAAGATTGACGGCGATGCAATCGCTTTGGAAGTAGTACCGAAGGACTTTGTGCTAAAGAAGTAAATACGCACTGAGCAGAATACCAGCCTCGCCTTGGCCAACTTGATGAAGTAAGTACCAACCACAATTCATAGCGAGTCTTCTTTCTTGACTTTCTGGAGCGCCGTCGGTTACATGATAGCGCTTCAAAATCAACTTGTGGAGGCTTCCCCTGATGCGAACTAGAGTTCTCGCGGTACCGATTGCCCTTGCTTGTCTGCTTATTAGCGGCTGCAAAAAAGACGCCGAAATCAAAACCTTGCTCAGCGAATTCGATTCATTCACCGACGAATTGGTCAAGCGAGTCGACGCAGCCTCGGACCCTTCCGCAGGTGTCGACGATGCGCAAAAGTATTTCGATTCGAAGAAAACCGCGATGAGCGCGAAGATGGATACGCTGAAAAGCATCCGCGGCTATCAGGTCGGTGAGGAAACGAAGAAGATGATGGAAACCAGTCTGGTTGAAGACGCGAAGAAGATCGCGAACCTGCAAGTGAAGTACATCGGTACTTCGATGCGCGATGCGGCGTTCAAAGGCAAGCTCGACAAGTTGACGCGAGATTATCAAAGCCTCTTCAAGATGTGATGGCCCCTGTCTAAAACTGAGCTTTGATTCTTCTGGCCATGCCGCGTGATACAATTCGGCCAGCGGAGGAATTAGGAATCAAGGATGGCCCATCAGCAAACAATTCCGGTGCCCGGCAGACTAAGCGAGGCGGGGAAGCGTGTCTATGAGGAAAGACTAAAGGCTGTCCTGGAGCCCAATCATATCGGCGAGTTCGTAGCCATTGAACCAGAATCAGGGCGCTACTTCCTGGCCGATACCGCCGTCGAAGCGTTAGTTACCGCGCGAGATGCAATGCCTCACTCGTTCTTCTTCTTAGCTCGCGTCGGCTATCCTGCGGCGCACCGGATAGGTGGACATGGTCTCAGAACGCGGCTGGGTTGACTCCAGTGGTAATGCTTTCGTCGTTGTTAGATTCGTCAATGGCGAGGGGATCGAATGCCTGGTTGACACGGGCTTCAACGGTGATCTGGTGCTACCTCTAATCATCGCCGAGCGCTTTGGGTTGCGATTCACTGGCGATGTGGAACTCGTGCTTGCCGGAGGAGCCATGGCCCACGCGTTCACTTCTGTTGCTGAAATTATTTGGACTGAGCAAAGGCGCGAGGTAGAGTTAGTCCTCAGCGAAGGTTCTGATCAACTCGTCGGCATTGGTTTGCTTCGCGGAACGCGTCTCAAGATCGATTACATTGCCAACACAGTCGAGATCGAAAAGCCGTGACTTTGGCTCAAGCTCTCCCACGCCGTATAATCTCATCTTTCAGTAATTCCAATCGAATTTCAAAACAGGCATGAGCCCGAATTTCTGGGCCTGGCCTCTCTGTCAACCAAAGGGAGCAATTCAGATTGGCTAACGAACAATTTGACGTGACGGTGATTGGCGCTGGGCCGGGCGGTTATGTAGCGGCGATTCGCGCGGCGCAACTCGGGTTGAAAGTGGCGCTGGT
>WNFV01019902.1_pt1 | contig 10842 bp, 9 predicted proteins | sample 5400101 | NCBI WGS metagenome assembly WNFV01 (sample SAMN13153361, study PRJNA577476) | soil metagenome | isolation source: 115 cm soil or saprolite under grassland replicate 1 | place: USA:California | collected 2016-06-15
AAGGAGCGTTTCGTCAAGGCGCGCAGAGTGAACCCCACGAACTTTTTGACCGAGCTGAAGCGGCGCAATGTTTACCGCGCAGCGGTCGCTTATGGAGTCGTCGCATGGTTCCTTACGCAACTCACAACACAGGTCTTACCGCTTTTTGAAATTCCGAATTCCGCAATGCGTTTTGTGGTCATTGCGCTCGCGGTCGGATTTCCAATCGCGATGCTACTCGCCTGGGTCTACGAGTTTACCCCCGCCGGAATAGTGCGGACGGAAGATCTCGATCCGGTACAGGCGAGATCGGTTCAGCGCGCCACCGGACGGATCCTCGACTTCATCATTATCGGGGTGCTGCTGCTGGTTATTGCAATGCTGATTGTTGGGCGGCTCCCTTTTTACAGTCAGACGGGCGAGACAATTTCCAAGAAAAGCGTTGCGGTGCTGCCCTTTGAAAACCTCAGCCGCGATCCAGATAACGCTTACTTTGCCGATGGCATTCAGGAGGAGATCCTGACACACCTGGCGAGGATCACGGATTTGAAAGTAATTTCGCGGACTTCCACTCAGCGGTATCAGAGCGAACCTCGCAATCTCTCCGAGATCGCGAAGCAGCTTGGCGTAACGAACATTCTTGAGGGTAGCGTTCAAAAAGCGGCCGATCAGGTGCGGGTCAATGTTCAGTTGGTGAACGCGGAAACCGGTTCGCACCTCTGGGCTGAGACCTATGATCGGAAGTTGACTGACATCTTTAGCGTCGAGAGCGAGATCGCCAAAGGAATCGCGGGATCGTTGCAAGCGAAGCTCACCGGTCGTGAGGAGCAAGCATTGGCAGTTAAACCGACAAACAATCCGGAGGCTTACGATGCCTATCTCCGTGGCATAGCCTTTGAAACACGCAGCAGCTTTGTCTTGGGGTCTCCCCCTCTCTCATTGAAAGCCGTGGGATTTTTTGAGCAGGCAGTCCAGCTTGACCCGAATTTTGTGCTTGCTTGGGCGCAGCTTTCTCGTGCGCATGCGCTTATTTATTTCCTGCGCGACGACACCACCGCCGCTCGCCGTGATGCGGCTAAAGCTGCTTTGGACATTGCGCAGAAATTGGATCCTAACTCGCCTGAGACTCTGCTTAGCCTGGGTTATTATCAATACTTGGTGCTTCGTGATTTTGGCGCTGCCAAAGCGACGTTCAGCCGGGTGAGCAACATGTTGCCAGGCAACAGTGAGGTTCGAGGCGCCCTCGGCCGAGTTAGCCGACGCCAGGGAGACTGGGATCAAAGTATTGCTTACTACGAGCAAGCCCTCGTTTTGGACCCTCGCAATGTGGAGTTACTCGTCGACACGGCATCGACCTATGGCGCGCTTCGACGGTTCCCGGCCGCGCTAAAGCTCTATGATCGAGCCTTGGACATCATGCCAACTGATCCCGGTGTAATGGCGTCAAAGGCCAGCATTTACCAGGCCGAAGGTAATCTGCAAGAAGCTGCTAGATTGTTAGCGGAGGTAAACGAACAGACTCTTTCGAACGCCGCCTTTGGGGTCAAGGTCATTCAATTGAGACTTGAACGAAATCTCGGTGAGGCTGTTCGCTTGCTGCAAGCCCGACAAGCTCAATTCCATTTTGATTCTGAGTTCTCAAAATGCGTTCTTCAGCTTGCCCTCGCTTCTGCCCAGCACCAAGCCGGACACTCTGGCGGGGCAATAGCCACCGCTGAACAGGCGCGCAACACGCTCGAGTCCCTCTACAAAAATCAACTAGACAACGCGAGTATAGCGCAACAGTTATCACTAAGTTATGCTGTTATTGGAAACAAGGCCTCAGCTCTAAAGGCAGCGGAGCGCGCAATCATGCTTGTGCCGAGTGCTAAAGATCCAGTGGATGGACCTGGTTATGAAGAAAGCCTTGCGTTGGTTCAGACGATTTTGGGCGAGAATGGCCGTGCGATCTCAACTCTCGGGCGGCTGTTGAAAACGCCGTATAGTAGCTTTCTTTACCTTCGAGCACCCATTACCCCGGCACTTCTTAGACTCGATCCGCTCTGGGATCCTTTGCGCTCCGATCCCGCGTTCCAAAAACTCTGCGAGGAAAAGCAGCCGTGAACGCATGCAATTTCTCGCCGAGCTAAAACCTCGCAACGTCTACAGAGTCGCAATCGCCGATTGATACACAAGCATCGCGGCGGCAATATCTTCTACGGCCATACCTAACGACTTAAAGATGGTGGTTTCGCTCGCACGCGCAGGAACTTTGCCGGCAAGCGCTTCGCCGAGCTCGGCGTAGATTTTCGCGCCTGGAAGAATAATGTCGCCGGCTTCTTTCATTGCGCCTTCGCGCGAATCGACGAAGACGACGTTTGCCATCGCGTCATTGTCCAGCTCACGCCACTCGGGGCGGCACGCGCCGACTGCATTCACGTGACAACCAGGTTTCAGCCACGATCCCTTTAGGACCGGTATTTTCGAGTTTGTCACTGTGACCACAACGTCCGCGCCGCGCACCGCTTCTTCTGCAGAGACCGCTGTTCCGCCAATTTCTTCGGCGAATTGCTTTGCGTGTTCCTTCGTCGGACTCCAAACGCGAACTTCTTCGAATTGCCTAACAAGTCGCAAGGCTTCCACGTGACTGCGCGCCTGCACTCCGCTTCCGAGAATCGCGAGAATTTTTGAATCAGGCGCCGCGAGAAGTTTCGTTGCAGCCGCTGAGACTGCTGCAGTGCGCATCTCCGTAATCAACCTTCCGTCCATGATTGCGAGCGGCGTGCCGGTCCGCGGATCGACAAGAAAAATCGTCGCCATGTGTGTTGGGATCCCGCGTTCCGCATTGGATGGATAAAATGTCACCGCCTTTAAGCCGAGTCCCTCGGGAGTTAAGGCTGGCATCAGGCCGAGGAATCCAGTCGCCGCGGCGACATCAACCTTGATGACCGAGCGCACCGGCTGAGTCACTTTGCCGGTGGAGAAATCGATTAACGCTTTCTCCATCGCGGGAATCAAGTCAGCCAGGTGTAAATGTTGGCGCACTTGTTCTTCGTTAAGAAAAACCGGCTGGTTAACCACGAATGAACACTAATGCATACTAATGAGGGGAACCAACTTCGCGTCTATTCGTGTGCATTAGTGGTTGCGAATCCTTATCCATGCTATCCGTGTAACCGGTGGTTGAAAGACTGCAAACACGCTGCGTGATCGTGGGCGGCGGGCCGGCGGGGATGATGGCCGGCTATTTACTTGCGCGAGCCGGTGTGCCGGTGGCCGTTCTTGAAAAGCATTCCGATTTTAACCGGGATTTTCGAGGCGACACGATTCATCCGTCAACCTTGGAACTGATGTACGAGCTCAGCTTGCTCGACGAATTCCTGAAAGAACCGCATCAGGAGGTGCGCGAGCTGCGTGGCGTGGTCAACGGCCAGACAGTGCCGATCGCCGATTTCACGAAGCTACCCACGCGCTGCAAATTCATTGCGTTCATGCCGCAGTGGGATTTTCTGAATTTCCTCTCCAGTCACGCCAAACGGTTGCCAACTTTCCAACTGCGCATGGAAACGGAAGTCGTGGATCTGCTCATCGACAACGGCCGGGTTACAGGTGTGCGCGCGAAAACGCCACGTGGCGAGTTGGATGTGCATGCAGACCTCGTCATTGGCGCGGATGGACGGCACTCAATCATTCAATCACGCGCGGGCTTTCAGCGGCGCGAGTTCGGAGTGCCAATTGATGTGCTCTGGATGCGCATCTCCAAAAAGCAGAATGATCCAGAACAGACACTGGGCTTTTTCCAACACGGCAAGCTGCTGGTGCTGCTCGATCGCGGCGATTACTGGCAATGTGGATTCGTTATTCCGAAAGGCGGCTTCGACGAGATCAAAGCGCGCGGTCTGTCGGATTTTCAAAATGAGATCGTCAGCTTCGCCGGATTTCTAAGAGACCGAGTAGCAGAGTTGGATGAGTGGACAAAGATCAAATTGCTTACCGTGCAAATCAATCGCCTGCGCGATTGGTGCCGCGAAGGCTTACTTTGTATCGGCGATTCTGCGCACGCGATGTCACCAGCAGGCGGCGTCGGGATCAACCTCGCCATTCAGGATGCCGTCGCGACTGCGAATTTGCTTGCGCGAAAGTTGCGAACCGGTCCGGTTTCTGTGGACGATTTGAGCAAAGTGCAGGCGCGCCGCGAATGGCCGACCCGGCTGATTCAGGGAATGCAGGTCTTTATTCATCGGCGCGTCGTCACTGGCCAAACTTCGGATCGCAAGAATTCCTTACCGTTCGTCGTACGTCTTCTGAAATGGTTCCCGATTCTCCGACAATTGCCTGCACGTTTCATCGGCCTTGGCCCCCGCCCCGAACACTACTGTAGCCGAGGGCGTTGACCTCGGCCGCACTGGAGCTTGCCACGCATCCGGTTGCCGGGGTCACCGCCCCTGGGTACAACTGCCCGATGATATAGTTTCAATCTAAATCCTTCTCCGGCTTGTAGTGCATCTGAGTCGTAATGGCGTTCACAAGAGGCATCTCACATCCGTCTGCTAATCCTTCCGCTTCACGATTGCTGAGCGCGTTGGAATTCTTGTTCGGCGCTTTCATCGTGATAGGCGACAACATTTTTCAAGTCGTGCCGAACGAAGTGATCGTTCTTAGTATCGTTGGCCTGGTTTCGATCCGGCTGCGCGACGGCCGATGGTCGGCGATGGGACTTAAGCGACCTTCGCATCTGTCTAATTGCGCTGGCGGCTGCTGCTCTTCGAATCGTTCTTGGGCAATTCGTAATTGAATCTGTCACTGCTCTCTTCTGGGCGAAGCCAACCGCGCCAGCATTAGCAAACGAGATTACCGGGAATGCGAAAATGGCGCTGCTTGCTTTGTTGCTGGTGTGGACGTTTGTAGCATTAGGTGAAGAAATCGCATACCGTGGATATCTCCTGACGCGTGCAGCTGATGTTGGAAAACGATCGGCATTGGCGTACTGGGTTGGGATTGTGCTCGTTTCAATTTTGTTTGGCTATGGACATTATTACAAAGGCGCATCTGGTATGATTGATTCCGGTGTTGCAGGACTGACCCTGGGAACGGCATACATGCAGGCTGGCCGCAATCTGTGGGCTAGCATCTTCGCTCACGGATTCATTGACACGTTTGGCGTCATCGACGCCTTTTTCGGATGGTCGAACTAGCTGGATCACTCAATCTTGATGCGATACTGACAGCGCATGAGCGGATTCGGTCGCATATTTGTCGCACGCCGGTGCTACCGAGCTCTCGACTGAACGAAGCAAGCGGGGCGTCGCTATTTTTCAAATGCGAAAATTTTCAGAAGATCGGCGCATTCAAGGCTCGCGGCGCCACCAATGCAATCTTTGCGCTGGACGATGCGACGGCGCAGCGCGGTGTGGCGACCCATTCGTCTGGTAATCATGGTGCAGCAGTGGCACGCGCAGCAAAACTCCGAGGTATTCCGGCGCACATCGTTATGCCGTCGAACTCAGCAACGGTGAAGATCCGCGCGATTGAAAGCTATGGCGCGCAGATCGTCTTTTGCGAACCAACAGAAGAGGCGCGCGAAGCAACTTGCGCAGAAGTTATCAAGGGAACTGGCGCGACGCTGATTCATTCGTTTGAAAACGAAGACGTGATGGCGGGGCAGGGGACAGCTGCGTTGGAATTGCTCGAGGATGTTCCTGATCTCGACCTTGTGATGTGCCCAGTCGGCGGTGGTGGTTTGCTCTCCGGCACGGCAGTCGCGGCGAAATCGATGCAGCCGAATATCAAAGTCATCGCAGTAGAGCCAGCGAATGCGGACGATGCGGCGCAGTCGTTTCGCGCCGGGCGACGGCTCGTGACCGAAAAGAAATTTACGATCGCCGATGGATTGCGAACAAATGTCGGCGAACCGAACTTCGCGATCATTCAGCGTTACGTGGATGACATTGTGACAGTGAGCGAGGAAGCGATCGTTTCAGCGATGCGCACGATTTGGGAGACGATGAAGATCGTCATCGAGCCATCAGCGGCCGTTCCGTATGCTGCAATTCTCGAACGAGTAATCGACGTGGGTGGAAAACGCGTAGGAATCATTCTGACCGGCGGCAATGTCGATCTGGACGCGCTGCCGTGGAATCTGTAGCCGGGATCGATGATCCCGGCCATCCGGCATCAACGATGCCGGCTACAGCAGACTTTTCTTGGGCAATCAGGGAACCAACGGTCGAGCCAAAATCGAAACGTGTACTCATAGGAGGAGTTTATTCAGGTATGAAAGGGTTAAGTATAATCATAGCGGCATTCATTCTGGTGTTTGGCACTTTTGCTTCGCGTGGAGCGAACCTCGATAGAATTTCGGCGCAGACCGGAATCCCCGTCGCGACGCTTCAAGCGGAGAGGACATCGACTGGTCTTGGCTGGGGTGAATTGGAGAATGCGCACCTGCTAGCTAACGCGCTGGCTGCTAACGGGTCTAATCTGACCTTCAACGACCTCGTAGCAATGCACCAGGCCGGCGAGGGCTGGGGCAAGATTGCGCACGATAACGGCTTAAATCTCGGCAGGGTTCATGGCAAGAGCACCACGGCCCATGGCAAGAGCGCCACGGCCCATGGCAAGAGCGCCACGGCCCATGGCAAGAGCGCCACGGCCCATGGCAAGAGCGCCACGAACATTGGCAGAGGCCACACTTCCAGGATGACAACCACACGAGGTGTCGGCCATGGCTCGAGCCTTAAATTCAGCCACATGGGCTCCCATGGCATGGGCCATGGACACGGCCGGTAAAGAGAAACACGCTGAAGGGTTGAAGCGCTAAAGCGGGACAGGCAATTTTAGCCTGCGTCGCGGGAGGGATGATTCGCGCCAAGCGAGTAGGAGTACGTTTCTAAATCTCTGTCATGGTCCAGAATCTGTCGAAGGCGCTTGGCCAGCTCCGGTCGATAACGCTGTTTCGTGCGGATTTACCCATGCGCTCCCGCAGCGCGGGATTTGTTACCAATGCTCGGATTGCGCGCGCGAAATCTTCCTCGTCGTGTGATTTAGTGATAAGGCCGTTGGCCGTGTCTTGGACTAATTCCTTGGGTCCGCCGGAGTCGGAAACGACTACGGGCAGGCCGCACGCTTGGGCTTCGAGAATGACATTGCCGAAGGTGTCGGTCGTGCTGGGGAAGACAAAAATATCCGCGGATGCGTATGCAGCGGCTAATTCATTCCCGGTGAGATAGCCCATGAAAATGGCTTCGGGCAACGATTTTGCGAATGCCTCCGAATAAGGGCCGTGACCGACCACAAAAAGTTGCACCGGCAACCCCTCGTCGCGCAAACGTCGATAAGCGGCTGCGAGAAGGTCGAGATCTTTCTCCCGCGAGATGCGGCCCACGTACAGGAGGCGTATCTCACCATCATGCTCGCCGAATTTCTCGAAGAACTCAGGTTCGCGTCGAGCCGGGTGAAATAGCTCGGTATCGAGTCCACGCGGGAGAATTTTCAGTTTTGCTGGGTCAAACCCGTGCTTGATCCAGCTTTGGCGATACTCCTCGGAGTTTACGAACACCGTGTCGAGCTGGCCATAGAACCAATGCATGTAACGCCACGCCATGCTCTCAAGAAAGCTGTCTTCGGTAAGAATGCGGATGTACTGGGGAAAATCGGTATGGTAGATGCCGCTCGTTTGCAGGTTGAGCATCTTGGCCGCGAGCAATGCGGTCAATCCAACCGGCCCAGGGGTGCTGATGATGATCTCAGTGAATTTCTCGCGTTGTATGTAATCCAGCATCTGGAGGACCGGCGGGAAGCTCAATTTTTGCAGCTCGTACTCCGGCAATTCAAATTCGCCGATGGGCGGGAAGTTTTTGATTGGGATGTCACTAATTTGCTGGTTGCTGCGAGAGGTTACTACGACGAGCTCCTTCCCTGCCGCCGCTCCAGCGGCGGTCATCTTGCGGATGGTCGTCGCTACACCATTAACATCTTCGAGCGTGTCAGTGAACCACGCGCGTTTGCGATTTTGCAAAGCGATCGGAACCGCGCCGGTTAATTCCTTAAAAATAGATCGCAACCATTTTCGAGAGGGCGCCTGACTGTGAAAACCGTAGATGTACGGCGTAAGAATTACAAGGATCGGCGCAATCGCGCTAAGAGCCTGCATGCTCTCGACCATGTTCCCGCTGCCGATTTGCTGAACGAATTTATTGAAGAAACGAAACGCGAGCTGCTCGGCGACCATGTTCGCCATGAGAAATGTGCGACGCTCAGGTTCGCTGACCTTGTCCAAATGCGCAGCGAGTTTCGCCTTCACCTCCGGCCGTGCGAAGTAGCCTGAAAGTTCGTTCCAAAGCGATACATTCGCCGGCTTGACGAATTCGAAAATTTTCCCTGATAAAACCCCTTGGACGATAAATTCTGTTTTCTCTTTTAGAGTGAACTCAGTCGGAGCGCGTCCCTCCATAAAGCGCGAGAACATTTTCTCCAGTAGGGCCGCGCCAGGCCCGAGTTTTTCGTGGAAACGGTCCTGGATGAAACAGGCGACGGTATTGTAAAAACCGTGCGACAGAATTAACGGAGTTCCTCCCTGGCCTCGCGGTTCGCAATCGCCGTTGCGAACAAATTCGAGAAATTTTTCCGCAGAATCCGCACCAGGCGTTTCCGTGAATGCTGAAGCGACAAACTGGCCGCCGTGATCGTCCGAGCCGCCAACGAGAACTTTTTGCCACGGCTCCGCGTGCGTGGGCGCAAGATTGTGACGATTCGCGAGTGCGTCGATTTTGTCCGGCGTCAATTGTTCAAAAAGCGTCTGGGCCAGATCGCTCAGGAGCGCATCCCGCAGCCCGTTGATACCCTCGAAATGCTTAAACAGGAGGATGAGCTGTTCGAGATGGCTTGCCTCCAGTTTTCCGTTCACGCTGTAAAGAGGATGCGCAACCGCGTGTGTGACCTGCGCTATTTGCAGGTAGCGCTGCAGTTCGAAGATGTTGTCGCGGACAGCTTCGATGTCGCGATGTTGCTGCTCTGAGATTCCCCAAACCAGGATGTGTAGCTTGCAGGCGTCGTGCGGAAAATACGTCGTCACCTGTTCGCTGATAAAAGTGCGAGGCAGATCTGCAATCTGCAGGCAGCCCTCGATCGTATCGTGATCGGTGATCGTGACGTGATCCATCCCATGCCCGACCAGTTGCTCATACAGCGTCTTTGGATCCGAGTAGCTGTCGGGAAAATCGAAACGACGGAAGAGCCATTCTTCCGAGCGCGCGCTGTAGCGCGAGTGAATATGTAGGTCGCACCTGCTCATATTTCGCTCCCGCGTCGCAACCTTTGTTCGGCGATCCATTCCTGATAGGTCGTCGCCGTGCGTGACTCCACCGATTCTTCGATGAAAGCGGCAATTTGTCTCCAGATTGCTGGATGCGAGTAATCGGACGGATGAATACTTATGCGCAACAGCGAAGAGCCGCTGAGCAGCCTAAAGAGTGTAGTGTTCCAAAAGCGGCTGACGCCGCGTCGCCAGCCATTTCGAACGCTATAAACCAATGTTCTTGCAGGAAACACGCTTCCAGACCTAAGATCGCACACGGCGCGCAGTCGGGTCGTGTATTCCATCTGTGCATCGCGTGCAGCGCGCTCGGCTTCTCCGCCAAGCAACCACGCCGGCGCCACAAAACCTCGCGGCTTCAGGCCATGCGCGCGGAACTCATCTCGTGCCGCGACGATGCGACGCAGAGCTTCGTCATACGTCAGGTCGTAAAACTCTCCCTCGTCCTCGGTGTAGAACCTTGTCAGGAATCGATCGCGCAAATTTTCCTTCGCACGGCGAGGACGTTCGTGGAAGTAGCCGTGGATGACGATTTCGTGACCGTCCGCTTCCAGACCTCGGAGCCACGACACAAATTGCCCGTCTCTTGTGAAGAGGCCCTCATGGTGATAATCCGGCACGACAAGAAGAGAACAGACGCGGACACCGCGATTGGCCAACTCTGAGATAATTGTATTTGCGATGGGCTGGGTTGAAGGAGCGACATCATGCAAAGAGATGACGAAAAAATCCCTCGCGGCGCCGGCTGTTGCAACGAGTGGAAGGAACTCCGTTGCCGCAATCGTACTCATTTCGGAATTTTCGGCTCCGAAGCAGCTTTGAACAAGACAAAAGGTGGAACGCGTTGTCCTCAACGCGTTGGCAAATAAGCGGCGCTCTGTCTAACATTTCGCGCCTTCGGCGATCGGTTCGCCATCCTCTTCGGAGAAGCCGATCCACCTATCCGGCGCTCATCTTCACAATTTCGCGAAACTCCGACTCCGCCAAAGGCATAACCGACAAACGCGATTGCCGAACCAACGGAATTCCCTTCAGCCGCGGATTGCCTTTGATCTCTCGGAGCGCAACTGGCCATCGCAGTGATTTGATCGGAGCAAAATCGACAGTAGACCAATCGCCTTCCTTCGCGGTAGGATCTGGATAAGCGGTCCGCATCACTTTAGCGATGCCGACTACTGCTTTTTCCTCTCCGCTGTGATAGAACAGGACTTCATCGCCTATGCGCATTTTGCGCAAATTATTTCGCGCAGCGTAATTGCGCACGCCGGTCCAACTTGTCTGGCCTTCCACGACGAAGTCCGACCACGAATACGACGATGGCTCCTGTTTCACCAGCCAGAAGGATTTCATAAATTCCAAGCTCACAACATCCAGAGAAACCTCAAGCGCCGATATTCCGTCGGTTGCCGATGACGTTTACTAGTTGAAAGTCGCGGGTTCTTTGGAGCTTGATTGCTGGGATTTGGAGCTTTGAAAAACGCCTTTACAAGCGCAATGCCTGCGCAGAAATGACATCATGCGGCGGCTGCCATTTATCACGTTTGAAGGATCGGAAGGATGCGGGAAATCGA
>WNFV01014670.1_pt1 | contig 10841 bp, 10 predicted proteins | sample 5400101 | NCBI WGS metagenome assembly WNFV01 (sample SAMN13153361, study PRJNA577476) | soil metagenome | isolation source: 115 cm soil or saprolite under grassland replicate 1 | place: USA:California | collected 2016-06-15
CGCGGCGTACGGCCGGGCCGCGACGACCCGGTCCTGGGCCCGTTTGAGCTTCGAGGTGGCGACCAGCTCCATCGTCTTGGTGATCTTGCGCGTGCTCTGGACGGACTTGATCCGCCGGCGGAGTTCGCGGGGCTTGGGCATCTCAGCGGGCGGCGATCGCCTTGTATTCCTCGGTCGCCCTGCGCAGCCGGGCGGTGAGATCGTCCGTCAGGATCCGGCGCGTGCGGATCTCCTCGCCGATCTCCTTGTGCTGCGCGGCTAGAAAATCGAGGAACCCCTGCTCCCACGCCTTGATGCGCTCGACCGCCACGTCGTCGAGATAGCCGTTCGTCACCGCGAAGATGATCAGGACCTGCTGCTCGACGGGCATCGGCCGGTACTGCGGCTGCTTCAGCACCTCGACGACGCGGGCGCCGCGGGCGAGCTGCCGCTGGGTCGCCTGGTCGAGCTCCGAGCCGAACTGCGCGAACGCCTCGAGCTCACGGTATTGCGCGAGATCGAGCCGCAGCCGCCCGGCGACCTGCTTCATCGCCTTGATCTGGGCGCTGCCGCCCACGCGCGAGACCGAGATGCCCGGGTTGATCGCGGGGCGCACGTTGGAGTAGAACATGTCGGTTTCCAGGAAGATCTGGCCGTCGGTGATCGAGATGACGTTGGTGGGGATGTAGGCCGAGACGTCGCCCGCCTGCGTCTCGATGATCGGGAGCGCGGTGAGGGAGCCGCCGCCCATCTCGTTCGACAGCTTCGCCCCCCGCTCGAGCAGCCGGCTGTGCAGGTAGAACACGTCGCCCGGGTACGCCTCGCGCCCCGGCGGGCGCCGCAGCACCAGCGACAGCTGGCGGTACGCCGCGGCCTGCTTCGACAGGTCGTCGTAGACGCACAGCGTCGCCTTCTTCTCGTCGTACATGAAGTACTCGGCCATGGCGCAGCCGGCGAACGGCGCGATGTACTGCAGCGGCGCGGGCTCGGACGCGGAGGCGATGACCACGATCGTGTAATCCATCGCCCCGAATTCCTTCAGCTTGTCCACGACCGCCGCCACGGTCGAGCGCTTCTGCCCGATCGCCACGTAGACGCAGATGACCCCTTCGCCCTTCTGGTTGATGATCGTGTCGATCGCGATCGCCGTCTTGCCGGTGCCGCGGTCGCCGATGATCAGCTCGCGCTGGCCCCGGCCGATCGGGATCATCGAGTCGATGGCCTTGACGCCGGTCTGGAGCGGCTCCTTGACCGGCTGGCGCTTGATGATGCCCGGCGCCACGATGTCGACCTTGCGGGTCTTCGCCGCGGGAATCGGCCCGAGGCCGTCCACGGGGCGCCCCAGCGCGTCCACCACGCGGCCGACCAGCGCCGGCCCCACCGCGACCTCGAGCACCCGGCCGGTCCGGCGCACCTCGTCCCCCTCGCGCAGCACGAGATAGTCGCCGAAAATCACCGCGCCGATGTTGTCTTCTTCGAGGTTCAGCGCCTGGCCGATCACCTTCTCGCCGGTCTCCGAGGCGGCGAACTCGAGCATCTCGCCCGCCAGGGCGGCCGTGAGGCCGTAGATGCGCGCGATGCCGTCCTTCACCTCCAGCACCGTGCCCACCTCGCGGACGTCGATGTCCGCCAGGTCCGCCGCCTGGATTTCCTTGAGGAGGACGTCCTTGAGCTCGCCGGGTCGCAGGATGGAGTCGGTGGCCATAGGGTCGGGAGTTGGAGTGTGCGAACTTTATCACATGCTGCCCCCGCCCCGCCACCCCCGTCTCGATTGCGGATCGCGGATTTCGGATTGCGGATTTGACCGTGGTGCTGTCAATCCGCAATCCGCAATCCCAAATCCGCAATCGTCACACCCGCGACCTCGTTCTTCCCTTGAGGAATCGCGCCAGCACCCCCTGCGGGCCGACCTCCCGCAGCTCCTGCGGCGCCGCCCCCGCGACGCGCCGGGCCGCGCCCGCGAGATGGCTGGGCGACGCATAGCCGAGGATCCGGACGACCTGCTGCACGGAGTACCCGGGGTTGCCGAGCAGGTCCGCGGCGCACGCCGTGCGCGCGAGGTCGATCACGCGCTTCAGGTTCGGGGCGCCGCCGGCCGCGAACTCGCGCGACAGGTGCTCGCGCGTGACCCTGAGCTGCCGCGCCACGTGGGCGGTCTGGGTCGGGACCCCGATCCGGCGCAGCACCTCGTCCCAGGCCGCGAGCTGCAGGCGGTCGGTGAGCCGCAGCAGCTTCGGCGCGTCCGCCAGCGCCTCGCGGCGGGCCGTCTGGGCGGTCCGCGCCGCGATCCACTCGCCCGCGACCGCGGTGTCGACGCACTCGACGAGGACGCCGGCGAACCCTGCCGCATGGCAGGACGCGAGCAGCACCCCATCGTCGGGGCGGAACGCCGAGAGCGCGTACATCGGGATGCGCGGGAAGCGGGCGGGCAGCGCGAGCGCCACGGCGGGCGCGGTCTTCACATCCAGCACGACGGCGTCCACCAGGCACTGGTACAGCAGACGCTCGACCGCCTGGAGGCTGCGGCACAGCCGCACCCTGCCGGCGCCGCGCGGGTAGCCCTGCTGCACCGCGCGGCGCGCGGCGCTGCGCGGGTGGAACACGGGCACGACGGCGGTCGCGGCCGGAGCCGCGCCCGTCGGGCGCCGCACGGGGGCGGCCCTAAGGCTCGTCGGCTTGCGTGGATTCAGGGGCCAGGGCCTGCACCATTTCGGCCGCGCGCTCGAGCACGCCGCGCGCGTTGTCGTAGGAAATCGTCTGCCGGGCCTGCTCGAACGGGTGCCACGCGCAATCCGTGATCCCCTCCTCGGCTTGCGGCACGGGATCGGAAGTGGCAGTACTTGTGGATCGTCTTGCCGCGGAACCGGAAGTACCAGTCGATCACCCGGATGGGCCCGTGGACGATGAGGTCGCCGAGCCCGGTCTCCTCGGCCACCTCGCGCCGCGCCGCCTCGGCGGGCGGCTCATCCACCTCGAGGTGCCCCTTGGGGAAGCCCCAGTTCTTGTAGGAATCGCGGATCATGAGGAAATGGGGGACGCCCTCCGCACCGCGGCGGAACACCACCCCGCCGGCGGACGTCTCCCGCTGGGCCCGTGGCCCCCGTGCTCTCCGCGCTCCCCGCGCCTGCCGCTGCTCTCCCGCCATCCGCTCTCCTCTAGAACACGCTGAACGTGAAGTACCGGCGCGGGTTCGCCTGGATGTCGGACAGCAGTTGCCGCAGCTGGATCATCGTGAGCGTCGTCTCCTTGTACAGCGTCGAATCGGAGACGAGCAGGCCGAGCGTGCCGCTGCGGTGCGCGATGCGCCACAGCACGCTGTCGGCCGAGACGAGCACCCGGACCAGGCTCTCCTGGTGCTTGTGCGTGGACTCCAGCAGGTCCTTGAAGTCCGCCGACGCGGTGCGGAGGTTCTCGCTGGTCGCGGCGGAGTTGTCGAGGATGGTGGCGAGCTGCCCCTGGTTGGTGGCGGAGTCGACCCGGCCGAGCGTGTTTTGGAGGGTCGTGGCGGTGCGGGCGAGCACGTCCGACCCCCGGCGCAGGTTGGTGCCGACCGAGCCGATCACGTCGGCCTGCTCGTTCGTGATCTTCGCCAGGCGGTCGGCGATCCGGCCGAAGTCCTTGACGGAGCGCCGCAGCTCGTTCACGGCCTCGGAGTCGAACGCCGTCTGCACCCGGTTCGCGACGGCGGCGATGTCGGTGGCGATGCGGCTCGCCTGCGCGGTGAGCTGGCCGATGTCAGGGAGCGTCGCGCCGGGCCACTTGCCGCCTGCGCCGGCGAGCGCCTCCTCGAGCGCCTGCCGCACGTTGGGGTCGGCCGGGGGCGGCTCGCGGGAGATGAGCGTGGCCGCCCATTCGCCGAACAGCGACGCCGAAGACGCGATCACGGCCGGCTTCGCGGGCAGCGTGACACCCGCGTAGACCTTCAGGTCGGCCTCCACCCAGTTCCCCGGTGCGAGGCGAATCGCCTCGACGCGCCCGACCCGCACGCCCCGCAGGACCACCGGGTCGCCGACGCCCAGCCCGCCCACGGTGCGGAAGCGCGCGCTGAACACGGCTTCGGTCTTGCCGAAGTGGGCGCCCGATAGCCACAGGGCTCCGCCGACCACCACGGCGCAGGCGGCGATGACCACCATCCCGACGGCGAGCTCGTTCTCGCGCTTCACGCGGCGCGCCCCTCGATGAACTGCCGCACCACGGCGTCCTCACTCCGCTGGATCTCCTCCACCGTACCGACCTGGCGCACCCGGCCCTCGTACAACATCGCGATGCGGTCCCCCACGGTGTAGGCGCTGCGCAGGTCGTGGGTCACGACGATCCCGGTCACCCCCAGGTGCTCCCGGGTCCGCACCATCAGCTGGTCCATCACCGCCGAGGTCACCGGGTCGAGCCCGGTGGTGGGCTCGTCATACAGGATGTAGCGGGGGTGGAGCGCGATGGCGCGGGCGATCCCCACGCGCTTGCGCATCCCGCCCGACAGCTCGGCGGGAAAGCGGTCGTCGGTCCCCGTCAGGTCCACGAGCGCCAGCGCCTCCCGCACCCGCTCCGCGATCTCGTCATCCGGCAGCGCGCGGCGGCGCAGGCCCAGCGCCACGTTGTCCGCGACCGTCAGCGAGTCGAACAGCGCCGCGAGCTGGAACACGAAGCCGATGTCACGTCGCAGCTCGGTGAGCCCCGCGCGGTCGAGCGCCGATACCGCGCGGCCGTCAACAATGACGTCGCCGGCATCGGCGTGCAACAGCCCGACGACGTGCTTCAGCGCCACGCTCTTGCCGGCGCCCGAGTAGCCGATGATCACCATCGTCTCGCCGTCCTTGACCTCCAGGGTGAAGCCGTCGAGGACGCGCTTCGGGCCGAACGTCTTGTGGACGTCCTGGAACCGGATCATCGCAGCAGCACCATGGCCCAGAAGGCGTCCAGCAGGAGCAGCAGCACGGCCGAGTAGACCACGGCGCGCGTGGTGCTCCGGCCGACGCCCTCTGCGCCGCCCCGCGTCGACAGCCCCGCGATGCAGCCCACGAGCGTGATCGTGAATCCGAACGTCGCGCTCTTGAACAGGCCGAACCAGGTGTCCTTGAACACATAGAAGAGCTTCAGGCCCTTCATGAACTCCTGGGTGGAGAGGTCGAGCAGCACGAGGCTCGCGAGCCAGCCCGTGAGGATGCCGGTGAGGATCGCGAGCGCCACGATCACGGGGAACATCGTGGTCCCGGCCAGCACGCGCGGGACGACGAGATAGCTCTGCGGGTCGTAGGCCAGGGTCTCGAGAGCATCCACCTGCTCCGTGACCTTCATCGTGCCGAGCTCCGCCGCCATGCTCGCCCCCACGCGCCCGGCGAGCGCCAATCCCGCGAGCACGGGCCCGAGCTCGAGCATCATGGTTTTCCCGACGAGCGTACCGACGAAGTACAGCGGGACGGTGCCGGTGAACGTGTAGGAGGCCTGCAGGGCGAGCACCACCCCCGTAAACGCGGCGATGAAGAGCGCCACGGGCAGGGAGTCCACGCCCACGCGTCGCATCTGCAACAGCGTCAGCCGGCCCCAGATCGACACGTCGGGCAGCGCGCGGGCCAGGTCCTGCACGAAATGGCCGAACCGGCCGACGGCCTCGATGCCGGCGACGGTCCTTCGGCCGACTTGTGCGATCACGGCGCTAAGCTAACGTCGCACGTCACAGGTTGCACGTTGCACGAGGGCGCCGAACAACGAAACGGCCGGCAAGGCACCGGCCGTTCGGAGAACATGCAACGTGTGACGTGTGACGTGTGACGTGCGACGGGTCAGGCCGCGAAACTCGCCAGCGCCTTCCCCACGTCCCCGTCCCGCAGCCGCTTCAGCGCGCGATCCCGCAGCTGCCGCACCCGCTCGCGGGTGACGCCCAGCATGCCGCCGATCTCCTCGAGCGTGTGCTCGCGGCCGCCGTCGAGCCCGAAGTACAGCCGCAGCACCTTGGCGTCGCGGCGCTGCAGCGTGTTCAGGGCGGTCTCGATCTCGTCCGACAGGAAGCGGTCCATCGCCTTCTCTTCCGTGTCGGGGACCTCCTCGGAGATGAAGCGCTCGATCAGCGAGCGGTCGCCGTCGGGGTCGAGCGGCGCGTCGAGGCGCACGTCGCCCGTGTTGAGGGCGGCGAGCGACTGCACCACCTCCAGCGACAGCTTGGTCGCGTCGGCGATCTCCTCCGGCGTGGGCTCGCGCCGCAGCGTCTGCCGCAGGTACTCCGCGGTGCGCACGATGCGCGACAGATCCGCCGTCCGATTGAGCGGCACGCGCACAGTGCGCCCCTGCCGCGCCAGCGCGGCGAGAATCGCCTGCCGGATCCACCACACCGCGTAGGAAATGAACTTCACTCCCTGGTCCGGATCGAACTTCCGCGCCGCCGTGAGCAGCCCCACGTTCCCCTCGCCGATCAGGTCGGTCAGGGGGAGCCCGCGATTCTGGTACTTCTTGGCGACCGAGATCACGAACCGGAGGTTCCGCTTCACGAGCTCCTGCATGGCGTCCTGGTCGCCGGCGCGCACCTTGCGGGCGAGCGCGATCTCCTCCTTCTGGGTGAGCAGGGGCGTCTTGGACACCTCGTGGAGGTACTGGTCGAGGATGTCGCGCTCGTGCTCGTGGTGGGCGAGGTCGGAGAGCAGACCCCGGCGCCGCCCGCGCTGCTTCGCAGCCTTGGGCTTCGCCCCCGGGGCGGCGACGACCGCCGCGACCGCCGTGGCGGACCGGGTGGCCGCACGGGGCTTCGCCCGGGCGGGGGAGGTGGTCTTCTTCCGTCGACTGTGCCTGGCCATTGGGTATGGTCCGAAATTGCCCCCTGATACCCGCCGGGGGGGCAAAAAGTTCACGTAAAAGCCTGAAAACGCTTGACATCCCCAGAACGTCCCGATAAGATGCCGTGTTCCGGCCGGGACGCCTTGGGGGGCCCAATATAATGGGGGCGTAGCTCAGTTGGGAGAGCGCGTGAATGGCATTCACGAGGTCAGGGGTTCGATCCCCCTCGCCTCCATAACTGCTAGGCACACAAGGGGCACAGGGGCGACGGGCGGGTGGGGCGAACCGCGGCTGGCGGACATGCTACCCAACCGAGCGGTGAGGGATGTATTTTGGGGAGGCGACGGGACGGGCGGCGTGGGCGCCTGAGCCGCTGCGCCTCTGTGCCTCTAGTTGTCTCGCGGGAATAGCTCAGTTGGTAGAGCACAACCTTGCCAAGGTTGGGGTCGCGGGTTCGAGTCCCGTTTCCCGCTCTGCCGATTGCGGATTGCGGACTGCGGATTGCGGATTGTGAGGGGCGCTTGGCTGAGGCGTCGCGCCACCGACATCACCACGCAATCCGCAATCCCAAATCCGCAATCCGCAATGGAACCGACGCGGGGTGGAGCAGCCTGGTAGCTCGCCGGGCTCATAACCCGGAGGTCGTGGGTTCAAATCCCACCCCCGCTACTGAGGGCGGTCAGGCGGTCAGGCGGTCTGGCGGACGGAAACGGCCGGTTCATCCGGAGCCCCTGTCCGCCCGTCCGACCGACCGCCTGACCGCCTTCGTTAGGGCGGTTAGCTCAGTTGGTTAGAGCGCCACGTTGACATCGTGGAGGTCACTAGTTCGAGTCTAGTACCGCCCACTGCTCGAGATTGCGGATTGCGGAGTGTGGAGTGTGGAGTGCGGATTGGCGTGCCTGAGTCGACTCCCGCCAGTCAGACACCCGATCCGCAATCCGCAATCGCCAATCCGCAATAGCCCCGGCGCCCATAGCTCAACTGGATAGAGCGCTTGACTACGGATCAAGAGGCTGGGGGTTCGAGTCCTCCTGGGCGCATCCGCTTCGCGTAGCGTGCCGCTCGCCGGGCTGGCCGGGGAACGCCACTTCGACCTCGCCGTTCTCCGTCTTCACTCGTTTTCCTCTTCGTGTGTTTCGGCCTTGCGCAGCTCCGCCGCCAGGGGGTGTCGTCGCGAAAGCACCAGGAGAGCGATCGCCACACCGACGAGGTTTCCGCCAAGGATGCGTACCCAGGCGAGCTGCCCGAGGCCGAGATGGGACAGCAGCACGGTCAGCATGGCGAAGGCGAACTCGACGATCAGAAACCCGAGCGCCACCGCGCTGACCAGACTCAGCTCTCGCTCCGCGCGGTGGATCGCGGACAGGACGGCGACCCCGCATGTCACGTTGAGGAAGTAGTGCACCAGGGTAAACCCGGCGACACCGCCGAGCACGGTGAACGTGTGCAGTGGCTCACCCGCCACCACGTCCACGCCCGCGATCCACAGCCAGATGCCGGTCGCGACGACGAGTCCGAGCCGGGCACCCTCCGCCCAGGAGTTGTGGGTGTGCGGCATCGAGGTCCGGTCAGGTTTCCACCGCGCTATCGGCCCGCGACGGACGGTGTGATTTCCAGAATCCCCGACAGGTCGCCGTTCACGAACCGACCTGTCTGCTGGACCCAGGCGCCCTTCATCCACCCGGAGGTGACGACTCCGCCGAGCCGGGTGGCGCCGGTTTTCCAATCCACCATGCCCTCGAGGTCGCCGGTGAACGAACCCATGGCGGACCCAGTCTCGACGGTCCAGCGCGCCTGAACGTGCCAAACCGGTCGTGCCGCCTCGAGTGGGCTTTCAACCTGATGCAACGTCACCCGCACGCGTCCGCCCGGTTGGCCGCGAACCTGCCCGGCCCACGCCGAGCCGGCGTTGCTCACCCCGTCGAAGGTGGCCGCGAACGGCAGCCGCACGCTCTGCGTCGAGGGACCGGTCGCCGGCCCGAGACCGAGGGCGAGCAGGCCGATCGCGATGAACAGAGCCCCGGGGTGCGCGATGCGAGTCATGACGCCTCTAACACACCATCTGGTCTCACGGTTCCCCTTTCCTTCGGTTTCGTCTGCTTCTAGGTTTCAGGTTGCGCCGGGTCGGGACGTTCGCGTGTCCGCCGGCGAACTCCTGCCACTGAAAACCGCTTGGGTCTGGGACTGAACACGGCTGGTTGACAGGTCTGGTATCGGTGTGGCGGTGTGGGGCGGTGTGTGGCAGTTCGGGGCGTAGCGCAGCCCGGTTAGCGCGCCTGGTTCGGGACCAGGAGGTCGGTGGTTCAAATCCACTCGCCCCGACTCGTCAATTGTGGATTGCGGATTGCGGATTGTGGATTGCGGATTCCAGGAACGGACAGCAGGTCGAGCTCACCAATCCGCAATCCGCAATCGCCAATCCGCAATTGAGACGCGCCAGTAGCTCAGCTGGATAGAGCGTCGGCCTCCGGAGCCGAAGGTCGTGGGTTCGAATCCCGCCTGGCGCATGGAGTTACGAAGAACAGGACCGAGAACAGGACCAGATCAGCCCCGATGCGGAACGACCCGTAATTCCAAGCACGCGGCGGATCCTTCGAGCAGTCGGGACGGCGGGATTTGAACGCGCGACCCCCTAAACCCCATGCGATCGTTACTCGGGCGAGTTACGACAACTGTAGCACTCATGCAGTGTTCTGGGCATCGGCGCTGTGACTCGGACACCGAAGATCAACCGGGAATCGTAGCAGCATCACAACGCGACTCACAGCACGTGGCGCCCGTGTCGCCGGCTAGGGGATCCCGAGCACCTTGTGCGTCTGGAGACTGAGCCGCCACTGGGGATGCGCGAGGCAGTAGCGCACTGCCAACGCCGTGTTGGGCGCGCGCTCGGGCCCGTCCATCGGCTGGAGGAAGAAGTGGCCGAAGGCGAGCGCGATATAGCGCTCGGGCTCGGCGCCTCGTTGAGGGAATACGAGCTTGAGCTCGTCGCCGCTTCGCACGACGAGCTCGGCGCCGGCCTTGGGGCTGACGCAGATCCAGTCGATCCCGGGGAGGACCGCACGCGTGCCGTTCGTCTCGATAGCCACTTGGAACCCGTTGCGGTGCAGCGCCGCAACAAGCGGCGCGTCGAGCTGCAGGAGCGGCTCGCCACCCGTGCACACGACGAATGGCCGTGCCCGCGCGGTCCCATCACCGGGCCACCCCGCCGCGACCGCAGCGGCGAGATCCGCGGCCGTGTCGAAGCGCCCCCCTCCCGGGCCGTCCGTACCCACGAAATCCGTATCACAGAAGCCGCAGACCGCCTCGACGCGGTCGGCTTCGCGCCCCGACCAGAGGTTGCAGCCGGCGAATCGGAGAAAGACCGCCGGGCGGCCGGTGTTCGCGCCCTCGCCCTGGAGCGTGTAGTAGATCTCCTTGACGGTGTAGCTCATCGGTCGGGCAGGGCATCCACGACGTAGCGCGCGGGATCGCGCACGCCCGCCTCCGCGAATCCCCGCTGGCGCAGCCGGCACGCGTCACAGCGTCCGCACGCTTCTCCCACCGGCGACGGGTCATAGCAGCTCGTGGTAAGCCGGTAATCGACGCCCAGCGCAAGCCCCTGCTCAATGATCTCGCGCTTCGACATGCCGATCAACGGCGTGTGAATCGTGAGCCGCTGTCGCCCCTCCACGCCCGCCTTGGTCGCGAGGTCCGCCATCCGTTGGAACGCGGCGATGTACTCCGGCCGGCAGTCGGGATAGCCGGAATAGTCCAGCGCGTTGACGCCGATGAAGACATCGCTGGCAGCCAGGACTTCCGCCCACGCGAGTGCGAGCGAGAGAAAGATCGTGTTGCGGGCGGGGACATAGGTGACGGGAATCCCTCCCTCGTCGAGGGCGCGGTCCTTGGGGATCACGATGGCGTCGTCGGTGAGCGCGGAGCCGCCGAACTGCCGCAAGTCGAGGTCCACGATCGCATGCCGGGCAGCGTCGAGCGCCTGAGCGATCTGGCGGGCGGCGTCTACTTCGCCCGCGTGGCGCTGGCCGTAGCGGAACGTCAGCGCGTAGCTGGCGAACCCGTCGCGCCGGGCGAGCGCCAGCGTAGTCGCCGAGTCGAGCCCG
>WNFV01015898.1_pt1 | contig 10841 bp, 11 predicted proteins | sample 5400101 | NCBI WGS metagenome assembly WNFV01 (sample SAMN13153361, study PRJNA577476) | soil metagenome | isolation source: 115 cm soil or saprolite under grassland replicate 1 | place: USA:California | collected 2016-06-15
CAGCGACGCCACCATCGTCCGCTCCACCGTGGACCTTGGCCGCAACCTCGGCCTGCGCGTGGTCGCCGAAGGGGTCGAAGACCAGGTCACCTGGCAGGCACTCAGCGCGCTGGGCTGCGACGCCATCCAGGGCTACCACGCCGGCAAGCCCATGCCCGTTGACGACCTCAACCAGTGGCTCAAGCAGCTCGACAGCCCGGCACCGGCAACCGCAACCCGCCAACAACCGCCCGCCTAGCAATCCAGTGGACCCCGACTCTGGCCGGTGGCTGATGAGGTGGCTGGCACTGTTGCATCTGGCGATCAGGTGCCTCGACGTCCTCCACTCAGATCCCAGAACGCCACGAATGGCCCTCGCGATCGACCGCTTTGAGAAGTTCTTGCGGACCTCCACATAGGCAGAGGCTCCACTCGGAGACTCGTCGGTCATGCCCTTCGCCCAGATGCAACAGTGCCCCCGAGCTTGGCGCGATGGCTGCCAGCGGCATGCCCTACCTGCTCGGCCACCCCTGGATCCCGCTGGCCCCGGCGGTCGCGGTGTTCCTGCTCGCCTTCGCCGCCAACCTGGCCGGCGACGGCCTGCGCGATCTCCTCGAAGACCACTGAAGGAGGAGCTGTGTCTCGTCGCTTGCCGCTATCGGTGACCTTGCTCGCCGTCGCCGCCCTGCTGGGCTCGGCCTGCACGTCGACCCCACAGTCTCCGAAAGGAGGCGAAGGCGGAACCTTGCGGCTCGCCTACCTGGCCGACATGGCGCAGGCCGACCCCGATATCTTCTACGACATCGAGGGAAACACCGTGATCCTGTCGGTGTACGAAGGCCTGCTGAAGTACAAGCCGGACTCGACCGAGATCATCCCGTCCCTGGCGCAGTCGTGGCAGGTGAGCCCGGATGGGCTGACCTACACCTTCCACCTTCGGACCGGCGTCAAGTTCCACGACGGCACGCCCTTCAACGCGCAGGCGGTGAAGACGTCGTTCCAGCGACGGCTGGACGTGGGCGCCGCTCCCGCCTACATGGTCCAGCCGATCGCGTCGATGCAAACCCCTGACGACACGACCTTCGTGGTGCGCCTCAAGCACCCGGTGGCGCCGTTCCTGCACTACATGGCTTCCAGCTGGGGCCCGAAGATCATCAGCCCCAAGGCCCTTGCCGACCATGCCGGCAGTGACCACGCCCAGACCTGGGCGAAGGAGCACGCGGACGGAACCGGACCGTTCCAGCTGACCACCTTCCAGCGCGGCCAGCGCTACGAGCTGACCCGGTTCGACGGCTACTGGGGACAGAAGGCCCATTTCGACAAGGTCGACATCCGCATCATTCCCGACATCGGAACCCAGCGCCTGCAACTCCAGTCGGGTGACCTGGATGTGATCCTCCACTCGTTCCCGGTGGCGGAGCTGGAGTCGGTCAAGAGCAACCCCGACCTGCAGGTGCGGGACTTCTCCTCGTTCCTCAACGCCATCATCTACCTGAACACCAACAAGAAGCCGCTGTCCGATCCGGCGCTGCGCAAGGCGCTGGCCGGCGCGATCAATCGTGACTCGCTCGTCAAGGAGGTGTACGGCGCCTACGCCAAGCCGTCGGCGTCGACCTACCCGTCCGGCCTGCTCGACCCCGCCCTCGCGCCGGTCTCCTACCCGCCGTCGGAGACCACGGCTGCCGCCGGCAGCGGGAAGCTCACCTTCGCCTACACCGCCGACGACTCGGGCGTCCACCGTCGCCTGGCCGAGCTGGTGCAGCAGCGCCTCAACGCCGCCGGCTTCTCGGTCACCATCAAGCAGGTGCAACTGCCGCAGGTCTTCGACTACGTGAAGAATCTGCAGGCGGCCCCGGACATGGTGATGCAGACCAACACCCCGGACGGGGCCCACCCCGACATGTGGGCGCGGATCGAGTGGTACTCAAAGGGCGGCCTGAACTATCTCGGCTACAAGAGCCCACAGGCCGACCAGCTGCTCGACAAGGCCTTGGAGACCACCGACAAGGCCACGTCCGACCGTTTGTATGGTCAGGCGGGCAAGATCGTCGCCCAGGACACCGCCATCATCTTCGTCGCCGACCCACGCGACGTCATGGTGCTGCGCAAGAACCTGACCGGGATCGAGCACGTACCCAACTACCCGTGGGCGCTCAACCTGGCCGCCCTGCAAAAGGGATAGGTCGGTCATGGCGCGGTTCGCCCTGACCAGACTGGCCTCGCTCGTCGGCGTCCTCCTTGGCCTCTCGGTCGTGGTGTTCCTGCTTGAGGCCGTGGTGCCCGCCGATCCGGTGCGGGCCATGGTCGGGGCGTCGGCCACCCCCCAGATTGTCGAGGCCAAACGCCACGAGCTCGGACTGGACCGGCCGTTGCCGGCCCAGTACGCCCAGTTCCTCAGCCGGGCAGTGCGGGGCGACCTGTCGATGTCGCTGCACACCCGCCGGCCGGTCCGAACCGACATCGCTGCGTTCCTCCCGGCAACGGTGGAGCTTGCGGCGGCTGCGCTGGCGTTGGCCGTCGTCCTCGGCGGCGCCCTCGGCCTGCTGACGGCACGCGGTGGGGGAACGAGCCTGCGTATCGCCCTGGTCGCAAGCGCGTCGGTGCCGGCGTTCCTGCTCGCGTTGCTGTTGCTGATTGTGTTCTACGCCCGGTTCGGCTGGTTCCCGGGATCGGGTCGTATCTCCCCCGACCTGGGCGCGCCAACCGGCCCCACCGGGTTGCTCATCATCGACGGGTTGCTCGCCGGCCGCCTCGACGTGGTGCGTGACGCCCTTGCCCATCTGGCGTTACCGGCCTTGTGTCTGGCCCTAGGGCCGGCGGTCGCCCTCGGACGGACGCTGCGGTCGTCACTGCAAACGGTGCTTGGCTCCGATCACATCCGCACGGCACGGGCAAAGGGCCTCACCGAGCGCGGTGTGCTGCTGCGCCACGGTGTGCGCCCGGCGCTGAATGCTCCGTTGACGATGGCCGGCCTGCAAGTTGGCATGCTGCTCGCTGGGGTCGTCGTCGTCGAGTCGGTCTTCGCATGGCCTGGGCTCGGCCTGTACACCGTGCAGTCCATCGCCAGCATCGACTTCCCGGCAATCGTCGGCGTCACACTGGTGATGGGGGCGGCGTACGTCATCATCAACGCGCTTGTCGACCTGGCGCAGGTCGCCGCTGACCCGAGGTTGCGTGCGAGATGACCGTCGCGCTCAAGGTCGTAGCCTGGCATGTGAGCGGGACCCTGGCGCTCGCCGAGCCGATGCTCCAGGGACGCTCAGGATCGCAATTGCATCTCGATTCGACCGGAGAACCGTGATCTCGCGGTTTCATGGCGTATACGGGCACCGGCGCACGGAACGCGTCGGCAGGGCAGGGTCATCGGGCCCATGCGGGATACGCGAGGAGGTGCCCATGGTGTGGCAAGGCGCGGCCTTCAGTCCGCTGCAAGCCGCCCTCGCACTGGCCACCTGCGGCATCCCGGTCTGCCCGTACCACTACCCCAGGATGGACGGGTCGGGCTGGGTCGCCAGCATGGCGCTGGTCACCGGCATCGTCTGCGACGTGATCGACACCGACCCGGACACCGGCCGGCGCGCCTTCAAGGCGCTGACCCGCCGCTCCAGCGGCCTCGGCCCGGTGGCGCGCACCGGCACCGGCCGCTGGCTCTTCTTCACCGCGCCGTCCGGCCGGCCGGGCGCCGTCCTCGCCGACGGCGACGACGCCACCACCCGACCCGGCCCGCTGGTGCGCTGGCGCGGCCTCGACGGCTCGGTGCTGGCACCGCCAAGCAGGACGCTGCTCGGCAACTCGGCCCGCTGGACACACCCGTTCGCGACCGAGCTGCCCGACCCCTACGAACTCGCACAGGTGCTCACCGACGCGGTCACCGCCACGGACGACCAGGAGACCGGCCGCCTCGCCCGGCTGATGGCCCCGGTCCGCCGCGTGCGCAGCAGAGCAGCCCTCGGCTGACCGCCTCAACCAGCTAGTAGCCGGCGTGCAGGTCGATCGGGTGCTCGAGCGGCTGGCCGGCGGCGAAGCGGGCCAGCTCCGCGGCGAACAGGCGCGCCGAACGCTCCGCGGAGCGGGGCGACGACCAGGTGTGGTGGGGCACCACCACGACGTTGCCGCGGCCCCAGAGCGGGTGCCCGGCCGGCAGCGGCTCGGTGCTGAAGGCGTCGAGCACGGCACCGCCGAGCCGCTCGGCGTCCAGCGCGGCGACCAGCGCCTCCTCGTCGACCAGGGCGCCTCGCGCCACGTTGACCAGCCAGGCCGTCGGCTTCATGGCGGCGAGGGCGGCGGCGTCCACCATGCCCCTGGTCTGGCGCGTGAGCGGCATGCCCAGGACCACGTAGTCGGCCTCGGGCAGCTCGTCGCGCCAGGCCGGCCCGGTCACCAGCCGGCTCACACCAGCCGGCGGCTCGCGCGGCGAGCGCGCCACGGCGCGCACGTCCATGCCAAACGGCCGCGCCATCTCGGCGACCAGCCGGCCGACCTGCCCGAAGCCGAGCAGCAGCAGCACCGCCCCTTCGAGCTCGGAGAGGAAAAAGGGGCTCGGGTCCCAGGTCCCCGCGTCCGAGCGCCGCACGAACTCGGGGAAGCGCTTGGCCGCGGCGAGCAGGGCGAGCATCACCCACTCGGCCATCGGCCGGGCGAAGTTGTCGCCGCCGTTGGTCATGACCAGGCCGCGGGCGGCCAGCGCGTCGAGCGGCAGCCGGTCGGCGCCCACCATGTCGGAGTGGACCCAGGCCAGCTCGGGCAAGGTGGCGAGGGCGTTGGCGAACCAGTCGTCGGGGTTGAGGCCGCGGCGCCACAGCACCCGCACGCCCGCTGCCTCCCGCGGGTCGGCGCGCCCCTCGTCGTCGAGCGCGACCAGCCTGGTGGGCACGCGCAGCTGCCCACCGGCCCGCAGCCGGTCGAGCGTCTTCTCCACCTGTGGCGCGGCCGCCACCGCGATCGGCTCCATCGGCCGGCACCTTACCAAAGCGGCAGACCCGGGCGGTTGGGCCTGGGGACGGGCGTCGGAGGGGCGGTGTACCATCGCCTCGCTTCCCCGCAGGCAGCAAACGGTCCTCGGGAGGATCATGCTCGACGCCGACCATCCGCGAGAGGCGTGCGGGGTCTTTGGGGTGTGGGCCCCGGGCGAGCAGGTGGCCAACCTCGTCTTCTACGGGTTGTACGCGCTCCAGCACCGCGGGCAGGAGTCGGCCGGGATGGCCGTCGGCGACGGCCGCACCCTGCTCGTCTACAAGGACATGGGCCTGGTCAGCCGGGTCTTCGACGAGCGCACCCTTGCCACCCTGCAGGGGCACCTGGCCATCGGCCACACCCGCTACTCGACCACCGGCGGCTCCAGCTGGGAGAACGCCCAGCCGACCTTCAAGACCAACGCGGCAGGTGGCGGCATCGCGTTGGCGCACAACGGCAACCTGACCAACACGGCCGAGCTGGCCAGCGGCCTGGAGCGCCACGGCTCGGCCACCACCGACAGCGACGTGGTCGCCGAGCTGCTGGCCGCCGAGGCCGACCTGTCCCTGGAAGAGGCCATCGCGCGCACGCTGCCGCGCCTCCGGGGGGCGTACTCGCTGCTGGTGATGGACGAGCGCACCGTCTACGGTGCGCGCGACCCGCACGGCGTCCGGCCCCTGTGCATCGGCCGCCTGCCCGGCGGCTGGGTGATCGCCTCGGAGACGGCCGCGCTCGACATCGTGGGCGCCTCGTTCGAGCGCGAGGTGGAGCCCGGTGAGCTGGTCGCGATCGACGAGCGCGGCCTGCGCTCGCGGCGTTTCGCGCCGGCGACGCCGGCATCCTGCCTCTTCGAGTACGTCTACCTGGCCAGGGCCGACTCCGTGCTGGCCGGCCGCAACGTCCACCAGGTGCGGCGCGCCCTCGGCGCCGCCCTCGCGCGCGAGGCGGCGGTCGACGCCGACCTGGTGATCCCCGTGCCGGACACCGCCACCAGCGCGGCGGGCGGCTACGCCGAAGCCAGCGGCATCCCGTTCGGCGAGGGCCTGATGAAGAACCGCTACGTCGGGCGGACCTTCATCCAGCCCAGCCAGACCATCCGCCAGCTCGGCATCCGCGTGAAGCTCAACCCGCTGCGCGAGGCCATCGAGGGCAGGCGCCTGGTGGTGATCGACGACTCGATCGTGCGCGGCAACACCACCAGGGCGATCGTCGGCATGCTGCGGGAGGCCGGCGCGCGCGAGGTGCACCTCCGCATCACCTCGCCGCCGGTGCGCTGGCCCTGCTTCTACGGCATCGACATGCCGACCCGCGGCGAGCTGGTCGCCAGCGGCCTGGCCGTCGACGCGATCGGCGCCCACATAGGCGCCGACTCGCTCGGCTACCTCTCGCTGCAGGCGCTGGCGGCGGCGACAGGCGGCAGCGGGCTCTGCACGGCCTGCTTCACCGGCGACTACCCCATCCCGGTCGGCTCCCGGCCCCTCGGCAAGTCGGTGCTGGAGCCGGCCGCTGCCCGACCCGTCACCGGCCGGAGCCTCGAGCCCAGCGACCAGGACCGCGTCGGCGCGGCGGCGCTCGGTCCGCTCGGGCTCGCCCCGGCACGGGCGGCGGCCGGGCGCGAGCCGTCGGCGGAGCGGCGGCCGTGAGTCGCGGTGCGCCGCGAGGGTGACGCCGGCGAGCCGTCGGGGCTGACCTACGCCGCGGCCGGCGTCGACGTCGCGGCGGGGGAGCGGGCGGTCGCCATGATGCGCGCGGCGGTCGAGGGCACTCAAGGGCCGAGGGTGCTCGGCGGGCTGGGAGGCTTCGCCGGGCTCTGGTCGTTCGACCCGGGACGCTGGCGCGAGCCGGTGCTGGCCAGCTCGGCCGACGGGGTGGGGACCAAGGTGCTGGTGGCGCAGGCGGTCGACCGGCACGACACGATCGGGCTCGACCTGGTCGCAATGGTCGTCGACGACCTGGTGGTGGTCGGCGCCGAGCCGCTGTTCCTGCTCGACTACCTGGCGGTCGGGCGCCTGCGCCCCGAGCGGGTGGCGGCGGTGGTGGCCGGGGTCGCCGAGGGCTGCCGGCGGGCGCGCTGCGCCCTGCTCGGCGGCGAGACCGCCGAGCACCCCGACGCCATGCCGCCGGACGCCTACGACCTTGCCGGCTTCGCCGTCGGGGTGGCCGAGCGGGAGCGGCTGCTGGGCCCCGCAGGGGTGCGGCCCGGCGACGCGCTGCTCGGCCTGGCGTCGACCGGGCTGCACGCCAACGGCTTCTCGCTGGTCCGCCGGGTGCTGGCCGACGCTGGCGTCGGCTACGGGCAGGTCCTGCCCCCGCTCGGCGGGCCGGTGGGCGAGGCGCTGCTCGAGCCGACCCGGATCTACGCCCCCGACCTGCTCGACCTGCTGGCCGAGGGGGTCGAAGTCCACGCCCTTTGCCACGTCACCGGCGGCGGGCTGCCCGGCAACCTGCCCCGCAGCCTGCCCGACGGCCTGGCCGCCCGGGTCGACTGGGCCTCGTGGCGGCCGCCGGCCGTCTTCCGGGTGGTGCAGGAGCTCGGCCGGGTGGCCGACGAGGAGATGGCCAGGGCCACCAACCTCGGCGTCGGCATGGTCGCCGTGCTCCCGCCCGGCGAGGCGCCGCGCGCCGCGGCCTTCCTTGCCGGCCGCGGCATCGACGCCTGGGTGATGGGCGAGGTGGTGGCGCGCGACTGACACCCAGCGGGACGCCGCCTGACACTGCGCGGGAGGACGGGCGTCTAGACTGCCAGCTCCACTTGACTGGGTCGGGCCGGGGGCGCTCAGGTCCTCTCGGGCTGGAGGGTGCGATGACCTTCTCGATCGTGGGGTTCGACTCCTCCTCGGCGTCGTGGGGGATCGCGGTCGCCTCGAAGTTCCTGGCGGTCGGCTCGGCGGTGCCGTGGGGCCGGGCCGGTGGCGGGGCGGTCGCGACCCAGGCCATGGCCAACCTCTCCTACGGGCCCGAGGGTCTCGACCTGCTGGCCGAGGGCTTCGCGGCCGAGCAGGTGGTGTCGGTGCTCACCAGGGCCGACGACGAGCGCGATCACCGCCAGCTCGGCGTGGTCGACGCGGCGGGAAGGGGAGCGACCTGGACCGGCGCGTCGTGCCTCGACTGGGCCGGCGGCGAGGCGGGCGACGGCTACGCCGTCCAGGGCAACATCCTCACCGGCCCCGAGGTGGTCGCCGCCATGGTCGAGGCCTGGCACGGCGGCGGCGAGGTGCTCTCCCGGCGGCTGCTCGCCGCCCTGACGGCCGGCGACCGTGCCGGCGGCGACCGCCGCGGGCGGCAGGGCGCCGCCCTGCGCGTCTGGCGCGCCGGCGCCGCCTACGGCGGCGTCCTCGACACCGCCATCGACCTGCGCGTCGACGACCACCGCGCGCCGGTCGACGAGCTGGCCCGCCTGCTCGATCTGCACGAGCTGTACTTCGGCAAGCCCGACCCGGCCAGCCTGCTGCCGCTCGAGGGAGCGCTGGCCGCCCAGGTGGCGGCGAGCCTCGAGCGGCTCGGCTACGCCACCCTCGGCGGCGCCAAGCTCGCCGAGGCGCTGGAGACCTGGGCAGGCACCGAGAACTTCGAGGAGCGGCTGGTCCCAGGCAAGCTCGACCCGGTGGTGCTGGAGCAGCTACGACGCCAGGCCGCCAAGTCGGGCGACTCCTGAGGGCCGCTCAGCGCTCCCTGTTCACGCCCGGGAGCACGCGCAGCAGCCGCAGGCGCGAGACCTCGCGCATGCGGTCGGTGGCCACGCGGTCGGCCGCCTCGCTGGTGGGGATGCCCTCCTCGGTGGCGCGGTGAAAGATCGAGCGCAGCGCCCCGTAGATCCCCTCGGTCCTGGCCCTGGCACGCTCGTGCGAATAGCCGCGCAGCTCGTCGGCCACGTTGATGAGGCCGCCGGAGTTGATCACGTAGTCGGGCGCGTAGAGGACGCCGAGCTGCCGCAGCGCGTAGCCGTGCTCGGACCGGGCCAGCACGTTGTTGGCCGAGCCGGCGATCGCGGCGCACTTCAGCTCCGGAAGGGTGTCGTCGTTGACGATGGCGCCGAGCGCGCAGGGGGCGAGGATGTCGCACTCGGTGGCGTGGACCTTGTCCGGCTCCACCGTCTCCGCCGAGAACTCCTTCACCGCCGTGGCCACGTGGTCGACGTCCACGTCGGCCACGGTGAGGCGGACGCCGGCCCCCGACAGCAGGCGGCAGAGCTCGTGACCGACCTTGCCGACGCCCTGCACCACCACGTGGCGGCCCTCGAGGCTGTGGTCCTTCCAGAGCTCCTCGGCGACCGCGTGCATGCCGGTGAACACGCCGAACGCGGTCATGATCGAGGGGTCGCCCGCGCCGCCGTGCGCCTCGGACAGGCCGGTGACGTAGCTGGTCTCGCGGGCGACCACGTCCATGTCGCCGGTGTAGGTGCCGACGTCCTCAGCGGTGATGTAGCGGCCGCCGAGGCTCTCGACGAAGCGGCCGTGGGCGCGCAGCAGGGCTTCCGACTTGATTCGCTTGGGGTCACCGATGATGACCGCCTTGCCGCCGCCGAGGTCGAGGCCGGCGGCGGCCGCCTTGTAGCTCATCCCCCTGGCAAGGCGTAGCACGTCGGTGAGCGCCTCCTCCTCCGACCCGTACGGGTAGAAGCGGGTGCCGCCGAGGGCGGGGCCGAGCGCGGTGGAGTGGATGGCGATGATGGCCTTGAGGCCGGAGGCCGGGTCGTGGTTGTAGACGACCTGCTCGAACTCGCCATCCATGAGCTCGAAAGCTCCCACTGGATGGACCTCCTAGAAGCGCCGCCCAGCGGGATCGCCGCCGGAGCGAGAAGTCCCGGCGGGGATCGCCCACCGGTGGGCTAGCCCCAACGTATCACAGGCCCTTGCGGGAGGACGGCGAGGTTGCGGTCGCGTACTACCTATACTTCTCGGCGTCATGAAGGCACACGCTCCGGCCGCCTACCTGCGTGTCTACCAGGCGCTCGCGGCCTTCTCTCCGACCGAGCGGGCGGAGTGGGCGGCCTACGTCGAGTCCGGCGAGGCCCTACCGCCCGACCTGCTGGTGGGCCGGGAGGAGGAGCGCGCCCTGGCAAGGGCGCTCGGGCTGCCGGTCCCGTCGGAGCGCGAGCACGCCCTGGTGCAGCGGGTGGGCCAGACGGTGTACGTCTGCCCGCTCCGCACCGAGCTGCGCACCCTGCAGTCGCTGGTGGCGTTCCACGGGTCCCTGCCGCTGGAGCTGGCCGACGCCTTCGTCTCCTCCGGCGAGGTGGCCAGGGCGGCCAGCACCCTGGAGCGCCTGCAGCGCGAGCAGCCGGCGTCCCGCAGCCACATCCGGCTGGCGGTCTGGCACGTCCCGCTGCCCTGGTTCGCCCTCTTCGAAGGGGTGGAGCGCCGGCTGGCGCGGCCCGAGGGCGGCCAGCCGCCGCGGCTCGCCTACCAGACGGCGATGGTCAAGGCGCAGGCGCGCATCTCCCGCGCCCTGCGGGTGTTGCAGGAGGTCATGGAGGACGGCGAGGTGGTCGCCGCGGTCGAGGAGCTTCGTGACTGGCTGTACGCGTTCGACCCGGATAGCTTGGTTCAGCTCGACTACGGAGGCCTAACGAGGGTGGTTCCGTACCGGGAGCTGGTCGAAGACCAGTCGGCCGCCGAGGTCTGGGAGGCGCTGGAGGCCCTTGAAGAGGGCGATCTCGAGCGTTCGAGCAGGCACTACGGTGCGCTGACCGAGCGCTGGTCGGCACTGCGCGGACGGGAATCTTGGAATTGATCGGGTCGTCCTATTTGCTAAAGACCTGGCGGTCACGTGCCGATAGTCCTAGTAGGCAGGACGGAAAATAGCCCTAAGTTGCTATGGTCTGTCCCATTCGACGCCTCTAGGATATTCAGGATCTCCGCGAGAATCCGGTCTCGACGGAGAGAGTTCCAAGCGAGGTGGCAAGCATG
>WNFV01009376.1_pt1 | contig 10839 bp, 9 predicted proteins | sample 5400101 | NCBI WGS metagenome assembly WNFV01 (sample SAMN13153361, study PRJNA577476) | soil metagenome | isolation source: 115 cm soil or saprolite under grassland replicate 1 | place: USA:California | collected 2016-06-15
CTCGATGGCGAACCCTTCCCGGAGGAACTCCGGGTTCCACGCAAGCTCGGCGCCCGCCCCGACCGGCGCCAGCTCGCGGATCCGGTCGCTGAGCCGGGCCGCCGTGCCCACCGGGACCGTGGACTTGCCGACCACCAGGCACTCCCGGGTCAGCAGCGGCGCCAGGCCGTCCGCGGCGGCGTCGACGTAGCGGAGATCCGCGGCGAACTCGCCCTGCTTCTGCGGGGTGCCGACGCAGACGAAGTGCACATCGCCGAACTCGGCCACATCGGCGTACGAGGTGGTGAACCGCAGCTTGCCGGAGGCGAGGTGCTTGCTGAGCAGCTCCTCGAGACCGGGCTCGTAGAAGGGCACCCGGCCCGCGGAGAGCGCGGCCACCTTCTCGGTGTCGATGTCCATGCCCAGGACTTCGAAGCCCAGCTCGGCCATGCAGGCGGCATGGGTGGCGCCGAGGTAGCCGGTACCCACGACCGTGATGCGGAGCGACAAGGCGGTCTTCCTCTCCTGTGTTGCTGCCCGAGTCCGTGTCACCGGCCGAGCTGACGTCCCGGCGATGGTACCGGCCCGAGACGTGCAGCATGGCTACGGCCAGGCGGTCGATCCACGCAGGCGCAGGTCAGGACCTGGGGATGTGCTCGCCGCAGGGTGCCGTGCGCCGCGCCAAGGGGGCGGCCGTACCATCGATCGCATCTATGTTGACATCGAGAGGCTGACCGCGCGTGAACACCGATTTCGATCTCTATACGACCTCGGAGGAGCACGAGCTGCTCCGGGAGTCGGTGCGGGCTCTGGCGGAGGCGAAGATCGCCCCGCATGCTGCCGAGGTCGACGAGAAGGGCGAGTTTCCGCAGGCGGCCCTGGACGCGCTGGTGGCCAGCGACCTGCACGCGGTCCACATCCCGGCGGCGTACGGCGGTGCCGGCGCGGACGCGCTCGCCACCTGCATCGTGATCGAGGAGGTCGCGAGGGTCTGCGCCTCGTCGTCCCTGATCCCGGCCGTGAACAAACTGGGCACGACGCCGTTGATCCTGGCAGCCTCGGAGGATCTGAAGAAGCGGTACCTGGCGCCGGTGGCGGCCGGCCACGGCATGTTCTCCTACGCGCTGAGCGAGCCGGAGGCGGGCAGCGACGCCGCGGCGATGCGCACGCTGGCGGTGCGGAACGGCGACCACTACGTGCTCAACGGCGCCAAGCGCTGGATCACCAACGCGGGCGTGTCGGAGTACTACACGGTGATGGCGGTCACCGACCCGGACGCCGGCGCCAACGGGATCTCCGCGTTCGTGGTGGAGAAGGGCGACGAGGGGTTCTCGTTCGGGGCGCCCGAGCGCAAGCTCGGGATCAAGGGGTCGCCCACCCGCGAGCTGTACTTCGACGACGTGCGCATCCCCGCGGACCGGCTGATCGGTGCGGAGGGCACCGGTTTCAAGACCGCGCTGCGCACGCTGGACCACACCCGGGTCACCATCGCCGCCCAGGCGATCGGGATCGCCCAGGGCGCACTGGATGTCGCCAAGGGCTACATCCGGGAGCGCAAGCAGTTCGGCAAGGCGGTGGCCGAGTTCCAGGGCATCCAGTTCATGCTGGCCGACATGGGCATGAAGCTGGAGGCGGCCCGGCAGCTCACCTACGCGGCGGCGGCACGCTCGGAGCGCGGCGACGACGATCTGACCTTCTTCGGCGCTGCGGCCAAGTGCTTCGCCTCGGACGTGGCGATGGAGATCACCACCGACGCGGTGCAGCTGCTCGGCGGGTACGGGTACACCCACGACTACCCGGTCGAGCGGATGATGCGCGACGCCAAGATCACCCAGATCTACGAGGGGACGAACCAGGTGCAGCGGATCGTGATGGCGCGCGAGCTGCTGAAGGGCCTCGGCTGACCGCGTTTCCGCAGTTCAGAGCCTGTTGCGGCGTCGCGGCGGCACCGAGGGTCGGCGTGCTGAGGTCGTGCTGAGGTCAGGAGTCGACGGTGCGGACGGTCGGCGGCGTCGGCTGAGCCTGACGCTTCGCGCCCGCGAGGTCATCGACGCGGTCACAACGTACGGCGTCCCGGAGGCCAGTGACCTCCGGGACGCCTACCAGTCGGTGACGGCCGATGACGACTGATCGCCCGCCTGACGCGCAGTGATCGCCGGAGGGACCGAAGTCACCTCGGCGACGGCATCTGTGCCCTCCCGGGCCGGCCTCGCGACCGCGTGAGATGGGGGGAGAGTGAGGAGCTGCCATGCCGGCCACGATGATCGACCGGGCGAGCGCGGCGGACCTGATGCAGCAGGCGTCCGGTCACGGTTCGGCGCCGATGCAGGTCGCCGGAGTGCTCGTGCTGCACGGCCGGCCGTCGCCCGACGAGGTGCGCGCCGCGATCGCCGACCGGATCCGTGCCGTGCCACGGTTGCGCCGGCGTCTGGTCCGCGCGCCGTTCGGCGCCGGCCGTCCGGTCTGGGTGGATGATCCCGCGTTCGACGCCGCGCATCACGTGCGTTCGGTGCGCTGCCCGCCGCCCGGCGGCGAGATGGAGCTGCTAGCGATCGCCGCCGAGCTGCTGACCCGCGCGCTGCCGAGGGACCGGCCACTGTGGTCAGTGACGCACGTCGACGGGCTGGCCGGCGGCCGGTCCGCGCTGGTGGTGCTGTTCGACCATGTGCTGGCCGACGGAATCGGCGGGCTGGCCGTGCTCGACCGGCTCGTCGACGGCGCTCCCGCCGTACCGGCGTCCGATTTCCCGCAACCGGCGGCGCGCCGCGGCGCGTTGGTCGCCGACGCCTTCCGCACACGGATCCGCGCCGTCGCACGGTTCCCGGCCGCACTGCGGCTGGTGACGGGAGCATGGGCAGAGCTTGCGCCCGCGATGAAGACGCAGGCGCCGCGGTGCTCGCTCAACCGTCCTACCGGCCCGGCGCGCAGGCTCGCCGTCGCCCGGGCCGATCTGGCGGCCGTACGGTCCGTCGCCCACGTGCACGGCGGGACGGTGAACGACGTCGTGCTGGCAGCGGTCACCGGCGCACTGCGCGAGGTGCTGGCCGGCCGCGGTGAGGTGGTGGACCGGTTCGTGATCTCCGTTCCGGTGTCGCCGCGCCGCAGGACCGACGCCGCCCGGCTGGGCAACGAGGTCGGCGTCCTTCCGATCGAGCTGCCGGCGACCGGTGACCCGTGGTCCAGGCTGGACCGCGTCGCACGGATCGTCCGGTCCCGGAAGACGGCCGCGCCGGGCACGTCGTCAGCACTGCTCGCACCCATGATCCGGGCGCTCGCCGCGATCGGTCTGTTCGACTGGTTCGTCGCGCATCAGCGGCAGATCAACACGCTGGTCACCAACGTCCGCGGCCCCGACCGCCCGTTGACCTTCCTGGGCGTCCCGATCGCCGACATCGTCCCGGTGACCACGACCACCGGCAACGTCACGGTCAGCTTCGCCGTCTTCTCGTACGCCGGCCGGCTGACGGTCACCGTCGTCGCGGACCCGGCCGCGTGCCCGGACCTACCGGTGCTGGTCGCCCTGCTGCAGGACGAGCTGGACCGGCTGACCGGCGCGGTGCGCGAAACCGCACGCACGCTCGCCGCACCCGGGGCCTGAGACCCGGTACGACGGATCGCGGCCGCCGCGACCCGTCGTACCGGCGAATCCGGTGAGGTCAGCGCTTGGCCGGCTTGGGGAGCTGGCAGCCGGCCTTGGTGAGGTCGATGGTGCGGTTGGTCAGGCAGGTGTAGATCCACCAGGTCTGCTGGGCGTACGCGGCGCCGGTCTCGACGTGGGTGGTGCCGTCCGGAGCGACCTCGCACGGGTTGTCGAGGGTGCACGGGGTGCCGCCCTCGTACGTCGTGTTGTTGGCACCGACGACCTCGCCGGTGGTGGTGTCGACGACCGGCGAGCCGGAGGTGCCGCCGATCACCTCGCATCCGGGCTGGTGGTACTGGATCGACTGGTCCCAGGTCCAGCTGCCCTCACGGAGCTGGTAGACGGTCTCCTCGACCGAGCAGGTGTAGATCCGCTTCCAGTAGCCGGACACGACCGCGATCCCGATGCCGTTCGCGGGCCCGGCCTGGGCAAGTGTCAGCGGGGTGGTGCCGAACTGCGCCGCCAGCTCGGCGTACGTCTTGGTCAGCCGGTAGAGGGTGATGTCGGTCTTGGTCATCGTCGCGTACAGGACCCGGTCGGCCTGGGCCGTGCCGGCCGTCGTGCCGTCCGGCTTCAGCAGCGTCATCGAGCGGTTGGAGCGGCGGTTCACGATCACCTCGCCCGGGTCCAGGAACCCGCGCTCGTAGCAGTGCCCGTTGGTGAGCACCAGGGCCCGGTCGGAGGGCAGCGAGTCGGCGTACCGGACCACCGACGCCGAGCAGTTGCTGAGCGCCACGATCCCGGTGAAGTCGCTGCCGGCGGTGGTGGTGGCGGAGGCGGAGAGCGGTACGACGGAGGCCAGGGCGGCGATCAGGCCGGTGGCCAGGGTGCGAAGTCGCATGGTGTCGGTCCTTCGTCCGTGGGCGGAGGGGCGCCGCGGATCACGACGGCCCGGACCGAGTATGTTCGAAGCGTCGTCGCGTGGGAACCGTCCGCGCCCGGTTCGGAGCTCCGGACGGCGCGGTGCGAACCGGACCGCGCCCGGCGGCGTCATACTGTACGTCGCCGTACCCGGAAGGGCGGCGCGACCGCCCTGGAACCGGGACGAACGGAAGGACGACATGCCGCAGGAGCCAGCTGACCTGCGCAACCTCAGCGAGAAGACCCGCTTCAAGCGGGCGCTGACGCTGGTCCTGATGACCCTGGTACTGCCCGGATCGGCGCAGATCGTGGCCGGCAGCAAGCGCGCCGGGCGGTTCGCCTGGCGGGTCCTCGCGGGCCTGCTGGCGCTGGCCGTGGCCGTCGTCGTCTTCACTCTGATCTCGCGGGCCGGGACGCTGAACATCCTCGCCGAGCCGCGCACGCTGCTCGGCATCCAGGTCCTGCTCGTCGTGCTCGCGATCGGCTGGGCGGCGCTGTTCGTCGACGCCTACCGGCTGGCGCAGCCGCTCACCCTGGACCGCGGCCACCGGCTGACCACCAGCGTGCTGGACGGCGTACTCATCCTGACCGTGGTCGGCGCGCTGCTGTGGGGCAGCTTCATCGTGTCCGCGCAACGTGACTTCGTGTCGAGCGTGTTCGGCAGCGGGAAGAAGTCCGCGGCGGACAAGGGCCGGTTCAACGTGCTGCTGATGGGCGGTGACTCCGGCAAGGGCCGGATCGGCGTCCGGCCGGACAGCATGACGCTGGCCAGCATCGACGAGGACACCGGGCGCACCGTGCTGATCGGGCTGCCGCGGAACCTGGCGTACGTGCCGTTCCCCGAGGGCTCGGTGATGCACAAGAAGTTCCCGCACGGGTTCCACTGGGAAGGCTGCGCGGCGAACTGCTTCCTGAACGGGCTCTACACCTACGCCACCGACCACAAGGACCTGTTCCCGGGCGTCAAGGACCCGGGCGCGATGGTCACCCGGCAGGCGATCGAGCAGATCACCGGGCTGAAGATCAACTACCACGTGATGATCGACATCGCCGGGTTCATTCACCTGATCAACGCGGTCGGCGGGATCACCCTGGACGTCGGCAAGCGGGTCCCGATCGGCGGGATCGGCGGGCCGGTCAAGGGCTACATCGAGCCGGGCAAGAACCAGCACCTGGACGGCTACCACGCGACCTGGTTCGCGCGGTCCCGGGAGGGCTCGACCGACTACGAGCGGATGCTGCGGCAGAAGTGCGTGATGAGCGCGATGCTGCAGCAGCTCGAGCCGCGCAAAGTGCTGACCAAGTTCCAGGGCATCGCGAAAGCCAGCAAGAAGGTCGTGAACACCGACATCCCGGCCGGGGACCTCGGCACGTTCGTCGACCTGGCCCTGAAGTCGAAGAAGCTGAAGGTGTCCAGCTTCTCGCCGACTCCGCCGCTGATCGACACCGGGCACCCGGACTTCCCGCTCATCCGGAGCAAGGTCGCCGAGGCGATCGCGAAGTCCGAGGCCATCGACGACGCCAAGCCGGACAGCTCGCCGTCCAAGGCGGCCGCGACACCGTCGAAGAAGCCGTCGAGCAAGCCCACGGGGACCCCGTCCAAGCCAGGTACCGACGTCGAGGACGTCGCCTCCGTCTGCAAGGTGGTCTGAACCGTGAGCCCTGTGTCGTCGTGGCCACCGGTGTCCGTCGTGATGCCGGTGCTGAACGAGGAGGAGCACCTCGCCGAGGCCGTCGGCCGGGTGCTCGACCAGGACTACCCCGGCGAGCTCGAGGTGGTGGTCGCGCTCGCGCCGAGCAAGGACCGCACCGAGGAGATCGCCGCTTCGCTGGCCGAGGCCGACCCGCGGGTGGTGATCGTGCCGAACCCGAGCGCGAAGACGCCGGCGGGGCTGAACGTGGCCATCGCCAAGGCCCGGTACGACGTGATCGTGCGCGTCGACGGCCACGGCGTGCTGACGCCCGGGTACATCAGCCGCGCGGTCGAGCTGCTCACCGAGACCGGGGCGGACAACGTGGGCGGCGTGATGGCCGCCGAGGGGCGCAGCCCGTTCGAGCAGGCGGTGGCGTGCGCGTACCGCTCCCGGCTCGGGCTGGGGGCGTCCACGTTCCACCAGGGCGGCCAGGCCGGACCGGCGGACACCGTCTACCTCGGCGTGTTCCGGCGGGCGGCGCTGGAGCGGGTCGGCGGGTTCGACGAGAGCATGCACCGGGCGCAGGACTGGGAGCTCAACTACCGGATCCGCAAGACCGGCGGGGTGGTTTGGTTCAGCCCGGACCTGTCGGTCACCTACCGCCCGCGGTCGTCCCTCGCGAGCGTGGCCCGGCAGTTCTTCCACACCGGGCAGTGGCGCCGTGAGGTGATCCGCCGGCATCCGGAGACGGCCAGCAGGCGCTATCTGGCGCCACCGCTGGCGGTCTCCGCGATCGTGCTCGGCACGATCCTCGGCATCGTCGGGCTGGCCGCCGGCTGGCCGGTGCTGCTGCTCGGCTTCCTGGCCCCGGCCGGCTACGCGCTGGCGATCATCGCCGGCTCGCTCATGGAGGGCCGCTACCTCCCGGTCCGCGCCCTGCTCTGGCTCCCGCTGGTGGTCGCCACCATGCACATGACCTGGGGCACCGGCTTCCTCACCGGCCTCCGCGACCCTCGCTGACCCGACGAGCGCTACTTCTTGCGGGTGGACTCGGTGAGGTAGGCGTCGACGACCTCCTGGACGTCGCCGTCCATCTTCATCGCGCCCCTGTCGAGCCAGATGGCGCGGTTGCAGGTGTCGGTGACGACCGAGAGGCTGTGGCTCACCACGAATACGGTGCCGGCCTCGTCGCGCAGGTCCTTGATCCGCTGCTCGGACTTGGTCTGGAAGTCGGCGTCACCGGTGGCCAGGGCCTCGTCGATGAGCAGGATGTCGTGCGTCCGGGCCGAGCCGATCGCGAACCGCAGCCGCGCGGCCATACCGGACGAGTACGTCCGCATCGGCAGGTCGATGAACTCGCCGACGCCGGCGAAGTCCACGATGTCGTCGTACCGGGTGTCGATCTCCTCCTGCGTCATGCCCATCGCGAGGCAGCCGAGGACGACGTTGCGGTCGCCGGTCAGGTCGCTCATCAGCGCCGCGTTGACACCGAGCAGCGACGGCCGGCCTGACGTGTAGACCGATCCGCGCACCGGCGGCAGCAGGCCGGCGATGGCCTTCAGCAGGGTCGACTTGCCGGAGCCGTTGCGGCCGATCAGGCCGATCGCGTCACCCTTGTACGCCGTGAAGCTGACGCCCTTGACCGCGTGCACCTCACGGATCGTGGGACGCTCCTGGCGGCGCATCAGGCGGGACAGCGCGCTGGCCGCCGTACCCTTGCCGCCGGAGCCGGCCAGCACCTTGTAGACGATGTGCACGTCGTCCGCGATCACCGTCGGCACCCGGTCGGCGACCGGTACCTTGTTCACCGGCTTGTCGGCCGGTGTCTCGGTCGCCGTCTCAGCAGCCGGCGCCTCAGGGGTCTTGGTCTCGGATGTCGGATCAGCCACGGCCGTACCTGTCCTCCGCACGCCAGAAGTACCAGAACCCGCCGACCAGGGCCACGAGCGCCCAGCCGATGGCGATCGGCCAGGCGTTGGGCAGCGAGTGCGCCTCGTGGTGGGCCAGCAGGGACTGCCGGACGATGTCGATGTACGCCGCCGCCGGGTTCAGCGTGATCAGCTGCGCGATCCACCACGGCTTGCCGGCCAGTGCCGCCGGGATCGAGAAGAAGACGCCCGACACGTACAGCCAGGTGCGCAGCGCGAACGGCATGATCTGCGCGATGTCGCCGACGAACGCGCCGAGCCGGGCGAACACCAGGGTGATCCCGATGTTGAACATCGTCTGCAGCACCAGCGCCACCGGCAGCAGCAGCCAGTGCCACGAGATGCCGTCGGTGAGCCCGACCAGCACGAGCAGGATGGCCATCGAGATGCCGAGCTGGCTCAGCTCGTTCATCACGTAGGCGAACGGCAGCGTGGCGCGCGGGAAGTGCAGGGTCCGGATCAGCGACATGTTGGCCGAGATCGACCGGGTGCCCTCCATCACCGAGCGCTGCGTGTACGTGAAGACGAAGATGCCGCTGATGAGGAACGCCGTGTAGTTCTCGACGTTGCTCGCGGCCTTCATCATCAGCCCGAAGACCATGTAGTACACGGCCGCGTTCAGCAGTGGCGTGAGCACCTGCCACAGCGAACCCAGTCGGGCACCGGCGTAAGCCGCGTAGATCCGGGCGCGGGCGTAGCTGACGACGAACTGGCGCCGTGACCACAGGTCGCGCACGTAGTCGCCGAACGCCGGCCGCACCGAGCTTTTCGACAACCCGTACTTCTCGGCCAGCGCCTCCGCGGAGAGCGTCCCGGCCAGCTCGGGGCTGGATGACATGCGGGTCAATCTACTGTGGCATCCGCCGGAACTCCCACCTGGGCTCACCCCGAGTCATCGATTCGACAGGTACGACGCCTGACCAGCCGGCCTACTGGTCCGTCTGAGAGAGTGGCCGCATGACGTGGCTGGTGACGGGCGGGGCTGGGTACATCGGTGCGCACGTGGTGCGGGCGTTCCGCGCGGACGGAATCGGCGTCGTGGCGATCGACGACCTGTCGAACGGGCACCGCGAGTTCGTGCTCGACGACGTGCCGTTCGTGCGGGCGAACCTGCTCGACGGCGCGGCGGTCCGTCGTACCGTCGAGGAGCACCAGGTGACCGGTGTGGTGCACCTGGCCGGGTTCAAGTTCGCGGGCGAGTCGGTGGCACGGCCGCTCCACACCTACACCCAGAACGTCACCGCGATGGTGACACTGCTGGACGTGCTCACCGACCTCGGCGTGCGCAACTTCGTGTTCTCCGGCAGTGCCGGGGTGTACGGCACGCCGCAGGTCGACCTGGTCACCGAGCAGACCCCGCTGCACCCGGAGTCGCCGTACGGCGAGACCAAGGTGATCGGGGAGTGGCTGCTGGCCGACGCGGCCGTCGCGCACGACCTGCGCTACACGTCGCTGCGGTACTTCAACGTGGTCGGCTCGTCGTACGACGACGTCTACGACTCCAGCCCGCACAACCTGTTCCCGAAGGTGATGAAGGCGCTCACCGACGGGCGGACGCCGCAGATCAACGGTGACGACTACCCGACGCCGGACGGGACGCCGGTCAAGGACCACGTGCACGTCGGCGATCTGGCGCGGGCGCACGTCACGGCGGCCCGGGCGCTGGAGGAGGGGCGGACCCTGGAGCCGGTCTACAACCTCGGCAGCGGCACGGGCGCGTCGGTGCGGGAGATCATGGACGCCGTCCGCCGGGTGACCGGGATCGACTTCACCCCGATCATCGCGCCGCGGCGGCCGGGTGACCCCGCCCGGATCGTGGCCTCGGACGCGCTCGCGGCGCGGGACCTGGACTGGAAGAACAGCTACACCATCGACGAGATGGTCGCGAGCGCCTGGCGGTCCTGGCAGAAGCGGGTCGGTGCCGGGGTCAGCTGAGCTGGAACCCGATGGGGCCGGTCAGCACCCCGCCCTCGACGGGCAGCGTGACGCCGGTGATCCAGGCGGCGTCGTCCGAGGCGAGGAACGCGACCGCGGCGGCGATGTCCTCCGGCTCGCCGACCCGGCCGAGCGGGTAGAGCTTCGTCAGTTGGCTGAGCGCCTCCTGCTGGTCGTCCCAGTTGGGTGTGCGGACGGTGCCGGGCGCGACCACGTTGAACCGGACGCCCTCGCGGCCGTACCGGGCCGCGAGGTTCCGCGTCAGGCTCTGCAGGCCGGCCTTGGCGGCCGAGTACTCGACGTTGCCGAAGGCAACCAGTCCGTTCACGGAGCCGACCGAGACGACGGCGCCGCGGGTCTCGACCAGGTGCGGCAGCGCCGCCTTGATGCACCGGCTCGCGCCCACCAGGCTCAGGTCGAGCTGGTGGTGCCAGTCCTCCGTCGTGGCTTCCTCGTACGAGGCCCTGACGATGCAGCCGCCGGCGTTGTTCACCAGCACGTCGAGCCGGCCGTAGCGTTCGACCGTCGCGGCGACGGCGGCCCGGACGGACTCGTCGGAGGTGACGTCGCAGGCGATCGCGAACGAGCGCGCCGCGTTCGGCGAGGTCCCCGCCGCGGACGCGTCAACGGCGGCGGCCTCGGCCAGCTCGCGGCTGACCGCCTCGGCGGTGTCGGGGCTGAGGTCGGTGACGGCGACCGCGCAGCCCTCGGCGGCGAGCCGGTGCGCGACGGCGCGGCCGATGCCCTGGCCGGCCGCGGTGACCAGCGCGACCCTGCCCTCGAACCGGCGCGTCATGGCCGGTCCAGGACGGTGTCGACGCGTTCGTCGGCGACCCGGCGGTCGAGCGTGGCCGGGTCGAGG
>WNFV01018306.1_pt1 | contig 10839 bp, 7 predicted proteins | sample 5400101 | NCBI WGS metagenome assembly WNFV01 (sample SAMN13153361, study PRJNA577476) | soil metagenome | isolation source: 115 cm soil or saprolite under grassland replicate 1 | place: USA:California | collected 2016-06-15
AGCATCGCGTAGGTCCGCGTTGCATGCTGGACCAGCAGGTCCACGGCGATCAGCCCGGTGAGACCGACGTACAGTGCGGGCAGCCACGGATATCCCGGCGCGCGCACCGGCCGCGGGAGATCGGGACGCCGTTTCCGCAGCCGGAACAGGCCGATCGCCGTCACGGCGTAAAACACGACGGCGGCGAAGATCACGAAGTTAAGGAGCTGGCTGTACGTGCCCGACAGGCACAACACACACGTCCACACCGCCTGCACGATCAGCGCGACGGCGGGCGTCTTATAGGTGGGATGCAGAACCGCCGCGGATTTGAAGAACAGATTGTCCTGCGCCATCGCGTAGTACACGCGGGCACCGGAGAGAATCAGCCCGTTGTTGCAACCGAACGTCGAGATCATGATCGCGATCGCCATGATGTAGAGCCCGGGCGCCCCGAGCATGGCTTGCAACGCGGCCGTGCCGACGCGGTCCTGCGGGGCGTTGGCGATGGCGTCGGCCGGCAGCACGACGAGATAGGCGACGTTGGCGAGCACATACAGCGCGGTGACGGTCAGCACGCCGGCGGCCATCGCGAACGGCACGTCTTTCTCGGGATGCTTGAGCTCTCCGGACGCAAAGCCGACGTTATTCCAGGCGTCCATCGAGAAGAGCGAACCGACCATCGCCGCGCCGATCACCGGAATCATGGCGAGCGTGAGGCCGCCCTGCGGCCAGAAGTTCGCGCCGAAATTGGCGGCGATCGCTGCGGCGTTCCGGCCGATCGTGATGCCGAGCAGCACGAGGCCCGCGAGCGCGGCCGTCTTGATCGCGGTGAGCGAGGTCTGAATGAATGCGGCGGTGCGCACGCCCCGGACGTTGATCCACGTCAGCAGCGCGATGGAGGCAATCGCGAAGATGCGTTGCGGTGACAACCCGACCGCGATGTCGCCGATCGGCTGCGGGAGGTGCAGCGTCGTGCCGAGGAAGACGTCGGGCGTGAGCCCGGGAATGAGCACGGAAGTGAACCGCGCGAACGCCACGGCGACGGCCGCGATCGTGCCGGTCTGAATCACGACGAACAGCGTCCAGCCATAGAGGTAGCCGAACAGCGGGGAGACGCCCTCGCGCAGATAGACGTACTGGCCGCCCGCCTTGGGGAACATCGCCGCCAGCTCGCCATAGCTGAGCGCGCCCAGCAGCGTCACGACACCGGAGAGCGCCCACACGATCAGCAGCAGCGACGGGCTGTGCACTTCCCGCATGATCTCGGCGGCGACGATAAAGATGCCGGATCCGATCATGGACCCGACGACGAGCGCGGTGGCGTCGAGACGCGAAATCGCGCGGACGAACTCGACCCGCTGCGGTTGGACGGGGGTAGCAGTCATGAGGCTGATAACCTAGTTCTCATTCCCGGAGGCCGCTATCTTTGCGGTTCACCGCCTCCCGGAGATACCGTGCGTCTCCTGCCGCGCGAAGAAGAGTTTTTCGATCTGTTCACTGAAGTCGCCAATCGGAACAAGGAAGCCGTCGGGTATCTGCGGAAGCTGTTCGAGGCACCCGCCGACCGGCGAACGCCCCACATCGAAGCGTTGAAGCGGCTGGAGCACGAAGCCGACCAGGTGACGCACGAGGTGGTGAACCGCCTCGATCGCACCTTCATCACGCCGCTCGACCGCGAAGACATCCATCAACTGGCCTCCGATCTCGACGACGTCATGGACGCGATGGACGGCACCGGCCGGCGGGCGCAGATCTTCCGCCTGGGCGCGGCGCCCCAGGGCGTGCTGCGGCTGCTGGATGTGCTGGAGCGGATGATGGGCGTCCTGCTGGAGGCGGTGAGCCGGCTGAAAAAGGGCGACGACGTCATGAAGTACTGCGTCGAAGCGAAGCAGCTCGAAGAAGAGGGCGACGCGATCTACCACGAGGCGCTGGGGCAGCTGTTCGAAAAAGAGCGCGACGCCATCGAGCTGATCAAGTGGAAAGAGATTTACGACAATCTGGAGGGCACGCTCGACCAGGCCGAGGACGTCGCCAACGTGGTCGAGTCCATCACGATCAAGCACGCCTGATGCCGGCCTCCGTCTGGTTCGTGCTGGCGATCCTGCTGGTCGCCCTCACGTTCGACTTCATCAACGGTTTTCACGACGCGGCGAACTCCATCGCCACCGTCGTCTCGACGCGCGTGCTCTCGCCGAGCGCCGCCGTCGTGTGGGCGGCATTCTGGAATTTCGTCGCGGCGTTCGTCTTCGGCACCGCGATCGCCAAGATGGTGGGCAAGGGCCTGATCGATTTGAGCGTCGTCGATTCGACGGTCGTGCTCGGCGGCCTGCTTGGGGCCATCATCTGGGACCTCGTGACGTGGTGGCTGGGACTGCCGACGTCCTCCTCCCACGCGCTCATCGGTGGGTATGCCGGCGCCGCCGTCGCCAAAGCGGGATTTTCCGCGATCATCGCGAGCGGCTGGACCAAGACGCTGATCTTCATCGTCGTCGCGCCCGTGATGGGCTTCATGCTGGCGCTGCTCCTGACCGTCGCGCTGTCGTGGGCATTGCGACGATCACTGCCGCGCAGAGTCGACAAGGCATTCCGCGTGTTACAGCTCGTTTCTGCGGCGGCCTATTCCCTGGGCCACGGGACGAACGACGCGCAGAAGACGATGGGCATCATCGTCGCGCTACTGGTGACGAGCCAGGCACTGTTCGTGAATTTCCCGATCCAAGCGTTTCACCTCACGAACGCCGACCACATCCCGGTATGGGTAATCCTCGCTGCCCATGCCGCGATCGGCCTCGGCACGATGGCGGGCGGCTGGCGCATCGTGAAGACGATGGGCCAGCGGATCACCAAGCTGACGCCTTTCGGTGGCTTCGCCGCCGAGACGAGCGGTGCCATCACCCTGTTTGTCGCTTCGCATTTCGGCATCCCGGTGAGTACCACGCACACGATCACCGGCGCCATCACGGGCGTGGGCGCGGCGCAGCGCTTCTCCGCCGTGCGGTGGGGCGTGGCGCAGCGCATCGTGTGGGCGTGGATGTTGACGATCCCGGCGTCGGCGGGAATCGGCGGGCTGACCTACCTGCTGTTGCGGGCGGTCGTCTAGTCGAGCTTCAGGGTCAGGACCCGCCGCTCCGTCATTTCTTCGATTGCGTAGCGCACGCCCTCACGCCCGAGCCCCGAAGCCTTGGCGCCGCCGTACGGCAGACGATCCACGCGGAATCCGGGAATGTCGTTGCCGTTGACCGCACCGACGTCGAGCTCGGCGTGGAGCCGGAACATCGTCTGCAGATTGGTCGTGAACACGCCCGCCTGTAATCCATAAGGAGATGCGTTCGCCCACGCGATCGCGTCGTGCAGCGACTGGTACGGCGTGACGGTCACGAGCGGCGCGAAAACCTCTTCGCAGTTCACCTTCATGTCGGCGCTCGTGTGGGTCAGGACGGTCGGCTCCAGATAGACGCCTCTGCGCTTGCCTCCCTGCTCGATCTTGGCGCCACCCGCCACCGCTTCCGCAATCCAGCGTTCCACCCGCTCGGCCGCCTCGAGCGCGATCATCGGCCCGACGTCCGTCTGCTCGTCGAGCACGTTCCCGAGCTTGAGCTGCTTGACCTTCTCGAGCAGCAGATCCAGGAAGGACTTGTAGACGCGCTCGTGGACGTAGATGCGCTGCGTCGAGATACACGACTGGCCGGCGTAGGTGAAGCCGCCGACGGCGCAACGCGACGCGGCCCAGGTGAGGTCGGCATCCGGCTCGACGATCACCGCTGCATTGCCGCCCAGCTCGAGCAGCACGCGCTTGCTGCCGGCCTTGGCGCGGATCGCCCAGCCGGCCTTGGCGCTGCCGGTGAACGTGATCACGCGGACGCGCGGATCCTCGATCAGGATTTGCGCGACCTCCACCGAACAGGGGACGATGTTGACGGCGCCGTCCGGGTAGCCCGACGCGTTGACGAGGTCGGCGAGGCGCAGCGTCGTGAGCGGATCCTGCGGCGGCGGCTTGAGGGTGATCGTGGCGCCGCACGCCATCGCCGGGGCGATTTTGTGGGCAGCGAGCAGCACGGGAAAGTTGAACGGCGTGATCCCCGCGACCGGCGACAGCGGGAAGCGGCGCGTGATGGCGATCCGGCCCGTGCCCGCCGGCACGACGTCGGCCGGCATCACTTCACCGCCGATCCGCGTGGCTTCCTCGGCGGCGTCGCGGAACACGAAGACGGCACGGTCGAGCTCGATGCGCGCCTGGGAGATCGGCTTGCCCGCCTCGAGCGCGAGTGTGCGCGCGAGGTCGGTGCGAGCCGCCTCCAGCCCGTCGGCGACTTTTCGCAATGCTGCCGCCCGCGCATGGGCGGGCATGTCGCGGCTGGCGCGCGCGGCGGCGACGTTGGCGTCGAGCGCCGCACGCATTTCCTCCGGCCCAGCGAGCTTGACCGCTCCTACTTCACTGTTGTCCTGCGGTGCACGAATCAGGGTCGATGTCGTCATAATCAGTCGGAGAACAGCCTCCGCAGGCCCCGCTCTGTCTCGGCCAATGCCTCCTGGAAGTGCTGCAGCTCGCCGCCGTAGCCGAATCGCAGGAATCCGGGCATGCCGAAATGATCGCCGGGGCAGAGCAGCACGCTGTGCTGGGCGCGCAGCTTTTCGACGACTTCGAGCGCCGGGATCGCGCCGCGATAGCGCGCCCAGCAGATCGCGCCCGCGTGGGGCGGATGCCAGGTGAAGGTGTCGCCAAACGTCTTGAGCCACGCCTCCATCACCGGATAGTTCGCGTGCAGGATGCGGCGGGTGCGCTCGATGAGCTTCTCGCGCGCGTGCGGCTCGAGCGCGACGGTCGCGAGGTGATCGGACGCGCCGGAGGGACCAATCGTCGTGTAGTCGTGGCGAGTCCACGCCTCCAGACTGAACGCGGGCTGCGCGACGATCCAGCCGACCCGCAGTCCGGGCAGGCCGTAGGCCTTCGACAGGCCGTTGACGATGATCACCTTGCTATAGCCCGAGCCCCAGAAGCTCTGGGTCGTTTTCCCGTCGCGCTCGGCGCCCTGATAGACCTCATCGGCCAGGATCCAGGCGCCCACTTCCGCCGCGCGGTCCAGGATCACCTTGCGCGACGCGTCGCTGAGCACGTGGCCGGTAGGGTTATGCGGGTTGGTGACGACGACGAGTTTGGTGCCCGGCGCGATCGCGGTGCGAATCTCCTCGGCGTAAGGCTCCCACGCTTCCTTCTCGTGCAGATGGAACGGCCGGACTTCCGCGCCGAAGTTCTGCGCCAGCCCCCAGGTCTGGAGGTAGTTCGGCATCATTACGGCGACTTTGTCCCCCCCCCGGGCTCGAGCAGCCGCCAGCAGGTGACGAAGTTCGCTTCGGAGCTGCCGGTGGTGACGAGCACATGGTCGGGCGATGCGCCGGGATAGAGGGCCGCGATGCGCTCGCGCAGCAGGTCGGTGCCGTTCGATTGCGCGTAGCCGAGCCGGACGTCGAGCAGCGGCAGCGCGGAGGCGCCGGCGAGGCCGAGCAGCTCCTGGATGGTCAGCGGATGCACGCCGGATTCGGAGAGGTTGAAGCGCACCCGGTTTTCCCAGGTGCTTTGCCAGCGTTCCAGCTCGAAGGGGACGAATTTAGGGCTCATGGCTCGTAAAGCTCGCGCAAGTCCCGGGGTTTCTCCAGCCAGTAATCGGGTGCGAGGTCTGCGAGGTCGGCACGGTCGAACGGGCCCCACAGCACGGCCGCGGTCTTGACGCCCGCCGCTCGACCCGATTCCATGTCATGCCGCGAGTCCCCCACGAAGACGGTGCTCTCGCGTGGAACCCCCAATACATCCATGGCTTTCAAAACGGGCTCGGGATGCGGCTTGGAATGCGTCACGTCATCGCAACCGAGCACGAGATCGAATGCCTGATCGAGCCCCGAAATGCGCAGCCCGCGCATGGCGCCGTCGCGCAGCTTGCTGGTGACGAGGCCGAGTCGTTTACGGTTTTCTTTTAGACGCAGTATTTCTTCGACGACTCCCTCATATGGTCGTACAAGTGCATCGTGGTGCGTGAGGTTGTAGGTCCGGTACGTCTGGACCATTGCCTCGATCTCTTCCTTATCGTCCGTGATCTGGCCGAACTGCGCCCACAGCGGCGTGCCGAGGCCCTTGATCCACATGTCATCGGGGGGCATCGGCTCGTTGCAGCGGTGCAGCGCCATCGTGTGGCGGTAGGAGCGCAGGATCAGCTCGATGGAGTCGATGATCGTGCCATCGAGGTCGAAGAGGAAAGTGTCGAGCGTCACAAGGGAGAATCTACAGCGAGCTAGCCAGCGACGGATATCACCACGGCGATGAGCTCCACCGAGGTACAGCATTCGCCCGTCTGCGCCGGCGGCAGGTGCTGATGCCACGATAGCAGGTCGGTTATCGCGAGCGGCTCGCGACGCGATAGCACGTCCTCCAGCAACAACTCTTCACCTGCCGTCATCCCCAACGCGAGCCGTGACACCAACGCATCGAGTGCGCCGAGCTGCTCGCCATCGCCGCGGCGGGCCGCGCGCCGGGCGGCCGACAAGACCCACGGAATCAGCCGGCGCGCAAACCGGTCGCGATCGCTCGCGCGCCAGCGGGCGTCCTGAACAGCGGCGAGTCGTGACCGGATGAGCGGCACAGCGACGTCGATGGCCTGCCGCAGCAAGTCGCGGTCGCAGGGGATGGACCGCGCAGTCGCCGCCGCTGCCAGTATCCGTGTAGCGGCAGCGGGGCTCGCGCGCGCGACATCGCCTTCGATGACGATCGCCTCGATCAGGTTCGCAATGCGCACGATGAGAACGGTGCCCGGCTCTCCGACGACGGCCGCGCACGATCCTCCTGGAGCGCCGCGGTCTGGAGCGGCAAGCAGGGCGAGCTGATCGCACCAGTCCAGCCGGCCGCCGGTTCCCGCGGCCTGCTGCGCGCCGCTCCAGGGCAGATCGTAATGCACGACTCGTGCGGCATCCTGCAGGTTGAGTCCTTCGCTCAGGAGATCGGTGGCGATGAGGACGTCGGTCTCGAGGGCCGCGGGCGGCAGTGGGGCCCCCTGCGCGCGGGGCGCGAAGGTTCGCAGCACGTCCCGGCGGGCGGCGTCCCCCGCGGCAAATCGGCCGACGTGCCCGAAGACCGCCGCGACCCGCCGGTGGCGAAACCGTTGCATCAGGTAGCGGGCCGTGGGCTGCGCATCCGTGAAGACGATGGTCTTGGCGGGCTGCGCGGTCAGCAGCCGGTCCAGCGCGTCGGCCTTGGGATCGGTTGCCGGCGCACGTTGGAGCAACTCACGCAGCCGGTCGAGGACACGACGGTCGTCCACTAGGCGCGCACCGTTCGACGCAGGACGCTCGAGCAAGAGCGGAAAGAGCACAAGCTGAATATCGGATTCGGCCGCGCGTGGAAAACAGCGCTGAAACTCCCGCGACGTCAGCGCACGCCCTTCGGTCGCGGCGCGGATCGCGAGCTGCAGATAGGCTTCGTGGCGAATCAGCGCGGCGCGGAAAGCCGGCAGGCTCGATGCCAGGCGGCGCAGCAACATCAGGCGCAGCAACGGTGCCGCTCCGCCACCGGCGCGTAATCGCGTCACGCCGGCAGCGAGCTCACCGAGCAGTGCGTCGGCCGCCGGACCGGCGCGCAGCGCTTCAGTGGTCGATCGCGGGAACACCATGCTGACCGGTCCACCGTCGTAGCCGTGCTGCACGCGCTCGCGCGAACGCGCGACAATCACGCGCGCGACCGCGCCGTGAGCCAGGGAGCGATCGGCCTCGCGCGCCGCGGCGCTGCGCAAGGACGGAACGCCCAGCGCGGCGAGCGCGTGGTCCCGAAGAAAAAGGCGAAGCAGGTGTAGGAGGTCGGCGATGCTGTTGTGGATCGGGGTGGCGGACACCAGCAGCACCCGGCTGCCGACCACGAGGCGGGCCAACGCTCGATAGCGGTTCGTGTCTGGATTGCGGAAGCGGTGGGCCTCGTCGACGACGAAGAGACGGGTTGGGGGTTGTAGGGGCACGACATGTCGTGCCCCTACAGACCGGGAACCCAGGCTCAACGATTCATGTGTAATGATCGGCGTTTCCTGTACGCCGAATCGATTCAGCAAGTCGCGCCATTGCGAAACGAGCACGGCGGGGACGACAAGCGTGAACGGTTCCTGGCGGGCGAGAGCGACGGCGAGCGCGACGTATGATTTCCCGAGCCCAACCGCATCGGCCAGAAGCGCGCCGCCGTGCCGCGCGATAATCGCGGTCAGCCGCCTGGCGGCGGGGACCTGGTGTGGCGCGAGCCACGCCGGGGGGGGCCATTGCGAGGCCGCCGCGGCGTCTGGCGCCAGCGACGGCCCGTCGAGCAGCGCCCGCGCCGCGCTGCCGACGACGTCGCACGGCTGTGCTTCCCCCGCCGGCCGGAGCGCCACGGCGAAGGGCTCCGGGACCGGGACGAGATGCTCAGAAAGAATCCGCGGCCAGCGCGCGGCGGTCGGCGCCATCGAGTTCGAACGCATCAGCGATGAGATCGTCAGCGGACTCACAGCGGTGACCGCGGCGCGCGAGCTCCGCCCAGACTGCGGAGCCAGCGGCCGGCACGGGCAAACCGCGCACGACACGCGCATTGAAGCGACGAAAGCCGCCCCGCGCGGGATCGGCCACCAGCCGCGCCAGGGCCGTGAGCCAGCACGAGTTGAACAAGGCGGCGAGCGCTGCGGCATCGGCGGAATCGCGCGTTGCAATGCCGTAGACGGTATTGAGGGGGACGCCGTCCGGGGCTGGCACGGCGGCGCTCAGACGGCGGCCGAGGTCCGGCCAGATGACCCGATGTGGCGCGGACGCGAGACCGGTGCGAAACAACTGCCAGGGCGGGCCACTTCGATAGTCGGCGCGGCGCCGTAACCGGTCTTCATGACCCGACAAACGCTCCGTGAGCTCGCGCGGCAGGCGGTCGAAGGGTGTCCCATCGGCGCGGTGTGTCCACAGGACGTAGCGCCCCGGCTTGCAACGCCATGCCGCGATGTCGCGGCCGCGGATGGCAGGCCTCGCACCCACGCATTGGCGATCCACGAGAAACAAGTCGTCGGCTCCCGTTTTCACCCCGAGCTGCGGCGCCCAGCGATCGGCAACGGTGGGGAAGGCGGCCCGCAGACGCCGGCGGATACGATCCGCGCCCGCGAGAAGAATCCACGGACCGTCGCTTTGCAGCTGCCGCTGTTGGACCACCGGAGCGGAAGGCTTTGCTCCCAATGTGGTCGCCGTCAGCTCGGTTCCCGTCGGCTCGGCACGTGCTGCCACCAATGCCATCGGGTATACCGCGGCACCGAACGTTCGCGCGACCAGCTCGCCCAGCGGCACCGCCCGCTCGACGCGCGCGCGGTGCGCGAGCCGCTGGCGCAGCGGTTCGGCGTAACCGCTGGTCGCGAGCTTGGCGGGAACGAGCAATGCGACCACGCCGCCAGGCCGCACCAGCTCGAAGGCGCGCTCGGTGAACGCCACGGCAAGATCGGGGAGATGGGCGAAGCCGCGCACTGCGGTGGCTTGCCAGCATGAATAACGGGCTGTGAGCGTCTCGCGGACCCGCGGTGCGAGCCGTTCCGCGCGCACCCAGGGCGGGTTGCCCGTCACGAGGTCGAACCCGCCGCGCAGCATGACGTCGGCGAAGTGCGATTCAAAAGCGAAGAACGGAGCGCCGCCCTCGCGGCGCAGCGTACGCTGCGCGCCACGCAGCTCGCGTAAGCTCTGCCGCAACCGGGCGAGCCGCACTCGCCGCTCCGAGTCGAGCCCGCGCCGGCCGCCGAACAAGTCGCGATTGCGCGCGGCGCCGAGCAGCTCGGCGATCGCCGTCTCCAGAGCGGCGCGGCCTTCGTCCAACAAACTCCCGGCCAGCGCCGCTTCCGAGCGGTCGAGCTCCTCCTGCCCGGCACGCTTTTCCGGGCCAGTGAGAAGAAAATGGGTGCGCCGTGCCGCGGCGAGGCGCCGCGCTGCGGCGCCTCCCGCACGGATCGCGCGCCCGCCCAGTGAGGCTGCCAGCATCAGCGGGTCGAGGAGCGCGTCTCCCTGCCGCACGTGCCCGTTCAAGTTGGGCAGCGGGGCGATCGACGCGAGATCGGCGCCGTCTTCGTCGGCGACCAGGGCCAGCCACAGTCGCAGCTCGGTCAGGCGGACGGCTGTGGGAGTGAGATCAACGCCAAACAGCGAGTGGGCGAGCACGTCGCGCTTCACCGTCAGGGCCGGCCCGTCTCCGGCCGCTCTGCGCAGTCTGACCAGCTCATCGAGCGCTCCCAGCAGGAAGGCGCCGGATCCCGCGGCGGGGTCCAGCACCGTGAGCCCCTGAAGATCGGGTGCCGGGCGCGGCGCAACGCTGTCGTGTACCCACTGAACGGCCGTGCGCGGCGACAGTCCGAACGCTTGAGTCAACAACGCTTCGAGCGCCGCGCGTACGAGCTCTCGCACCAACGAAGCCGGTGTGTAGTAGCTGCCGCTGGTGTGGCGCTCGTCGGGATCCATGACGCCCTCGAACACGCGGCCCAACATGTCGGGCGCGACGAATTCGCCGGCATCGTGCTCGCGCACGGAGAAGTGGAAGCGCTCGAACAGATCGTCGAAGGCCTCCCGCCAATCGGCGTTGCTCCATATCGCGGGCCCATGTTCCCGCTCCAGGCGCGACGGCTCGAACAGACCGCCGTTGAGGAAGGGGACATTGCCCAACGCGCGCGCCGCGCAGCCGCGGCTGGCCGGCGGCCGATTCAAGGCGCCGAAGCACAGCGCGTGGAGGAACGCGCGATGAAAGTGGCGGCGGGTGGCGAGCGCGCGGTCGAGCAGCCGCGCGACGTAGCGGGTGTCGCCGTTCAACCAGCCCTTCGACTGGATGAAATAGAGGAAGAGGAC
>WNFV01009377.1_pt1 | contig 10838 bp, 13 predicted proteins | sample 5400101 | NCBI WGS metagenome assembly WNFV01 (sample SAMN13153361, study PRJNA577476) | soil metagenome | isolation source: 115 cm soil or saprolite under grassland replicate 1 | place: USA:California | collected 2016-06-15
GCTTCGTGGCCGTCGGGCAGCCGGCGGCGATCGGCGCGCCGTCGAACCACGGCCTGCTGATCTACAACGCGGCAACCGGCGCGCAGCTGGCGAAGCTGCCGACCGACGCCGCGGTGCAGTCACCGCCGATGACCTACACCGTCGACGGCAAGCAGTACCTCGTCGCCTACGCGAACGGGCGCATCAACACGACCAACCCCGCGATCAAGGGCGACAGCGTCTACGCGTGGACTCTGCCGTAGCGCGGGAAAGCAACTCGTGGAACCGAGGGAGCGGCCTCCGGGCCGCTCCCTCTCGTTTGAGAAAGCACGATCTTGATAAAGCTCTTACAGAGAGCGGTGAGCGACCGTTGCTACCATGTTTGTGCAGTCAAATGATTTCCCAGGCAAACCAGGAGGGGTTCTAGAGCTATGCGTCGTTTCGTCGCCGTATTGCTGTCCGTCTTCGCTGTAGCGGCGACGGGCGTCGTCGGCTTTGCACTCGCTGGTCCATCCGAGCACAAGGCGACGACCGTGACCGACGTCACGGTCCACATGGGTGAGTACTTCTTCACGCTTTCCACGATGACGGCACCGGTGGGAACCGTCGTGTTCCACGTCACCAACGACGGCGACCTCGGGCACGACTTCGCGATCGCCGGCCAGAAGACGGCCATCCTCGAGAAGGGGCAGTCCGCCGACTTGACCGTGAACTTCACGCAGCCGGGCGGGTACAACTTCCTCTGCACGGTCGGCGAGCACGCCATCTACGGCATGGCCGGCAACTTCCAGATCAGCGGCCAGGCCACGACCACGGTGATCACGACCAACGGCACCACGATCACCACGACGGCCACGACTCCTACGCCGCCGCCGCCGCCGATCAAGGCGACCCTGCGGGCATCGCTGAAGGAGTGGAAGATCATCTTGACCACGACGAAGGGCAAGAAGGTCAAGTCCGTGCCTCACGGCCGGATCAAGTTCCTGGTCAAGAACATCGGCAAGCTGCCGCACAACTTCGCCTCGAACAAGCAGCAGACGGCGGTCCTCGCGCGCAACACGTCCGCGACGATCACCATCACCTTCAGCAAGAAGGGGAATTACGCTTACATCTGCTCGATCGCGGGGCACGCCGCGCTCGGCATGAAGGGCAAGCTCAAGGTCACCTGACCGGCGCCCGAACTGGCTCTAGCGACGCCCGCGCACCACGCGGGCGTCGCGCTTTGGGGGCCAATCCGATCCGAGTGACCGCGGGTATAATCGAGTCGTGAGATCACGTCTCTTTGCATTTGCTGCCGTTTGCGCGGTCGCGCTCGTGCCCGCGGCGAACAGCGTCGCCCGGACTCAGACGACAGAGCCGACCGAGGTCATCCGCATCAACGTGACGATGACCGACCTGCGGATGACGCTCAGCGACAAGAGCGCGGAGCGCGGAGCCCAGGTCGACTTCTGGGTCCGGAACCTCGGCCGGAAACAGCACGACTTCACGTTCGAGGCCACCGGTGCCGCGCCGCTCTCGGGGCTCGGCTTCTCGACCGGGCCGATCAAGCCGCGGAAGACGGTCGTCCTGCAGCTGTACATGGACTACCGCGGTGACTTCACGGTGCGCAGCTCGCTCAAGAGCGACGCCAACAAGCCGCGGCTGAAGCAGACGTTCAAGATCGTCTGACGCGGCGCCGCGCGGTCTCTGCCGTGGTTCTGGCTGCGGCCGTCGTCTCGGCTGCGGGTTGCGGCGGACAATCGTCGGGCGGGGCGGGGTGGAGGACGGCGAACGGCGACCTCTCGGCGACGCGTGCGGCCGGCGACACCGCCATCGACGCCGGCAACGTCGCCGGGCTACGGCCCCGCTGGCGCTTCCGGTTCAGCGCGAAGCCGAGCTTCTCCGGGATCTTCGCCTCGAACCCGGTCGTCGACGGCGACACGGTCTACGTGCAGGACCTGCGGAGCAACGTCTTCGCGCTCGATCTGGAGACCGGAGCGCGCCGCTGGTCGCGGCTCCTTCGGGCGCGGAACGACGGCCCGAACGGTCTCGCAGTCGACGCCGAGAGGGTTTATGGGGCGACGGATTCGGACGCGTTCGCCCTGCGCGCGTCCGACGGCCGGCAACTCTGGCGGCGCCATCTCACGAATCGCATCGAGCAGTTCGTCGACGTGGCGCCGATCGCCTGGAAGAGCCTCGTCCTCACGAGCACGGTCGGATATCCGCGCGGCGGCCGCGGTGCCATCTACGGACTCGACGCGGCGACCGGTTCGGTCCGCTGGAAGTTCGTCACTGTCCGAGACCCGTGGAGCTACCCAGGCGAGGCCGGCGGCGGCGGGCTCTGGAATCCCGTCTCAATCGACGCGGATGGACGGCTGTACGCGGGCAACTCCAACCCGGGGCCGTGGGGCGGGACTCCCGAGCGGCCGAACGGTGCCAGCTTCCCTGGGCCCGCGTTGTACACGGACTCGTTGCTCGTCCTCGACGCACAGAGCGGCCGGCTCCGCTGGTACGACCAGGTGACGCCGCACGACGTCCGCGACTACGACTTCCAAGCGACGCCGATCCTCGCCCGGGAGGGAGGGTCAGACCTCGTGTTCGGAGCCGGAAAGGCCGGCGTGGTGATTGCGTGGGACCGCAGGACGCACCGGCGGGTCTGGAGCGCCCGCGTGGGGTTGCACCGCAACGACGTCGGGCCGCTCCCGAGAAGGCGCGTGACGATCTGCCCGGGACTTCTTGGTGGTGTCGAGACGCCGATGGCCTACGCCGGCGGTCGAGTGTTCGTCCCGGTCGTCGACCTCTGCGTGCACGGAAGCGCGGTGGCCTATGACGATCTCGACAAGGTCGACGCGACGCGCGGACGCGGCCGCCTCGTGGCGCTCGACGCGGCCACCGGCAAGCGCGTTTGGGAGCGGCGCTTTCCGTCCCCGGACTTCGGCTGTGCGACGGTCGCGAACGACGTCGTTTTCACCTCTACCTACGACGGCACGGTGTACGCGCTTGCTGCGGAGAGCGGGCGGGTTCTCTGGCATTACCGCATGCGGGCCGGAATCAACGCGTGCCCTGCGGTTGCGGGCGATCTCCTGCTCGTCGGGGCGGGAGCGGGACGCGGACGCGGGGAGCGGGTCGTCCGTGAGCTCATCGCGTTCGAGATTGCCTAGCGCGCGCGCACGACGAGTTTGCCGCGGTTGTTCCAGTTGATCTTCCCGATGAACGGTGAGTCACGCTTCCCGACCTCTCGGGGGAAGCTGACCGTGACCGATCGCCTCGGCAGGAGTTTGCTCGGCAGGTCGATCACCGCGGTGTCGGACGACAGAAAGCCGTGGTCCGTGACCGTGTCCCGGAAGAGCCAGTTCGGTCCGAAGTGCGTGGGCCCGAGGTCGCCTCGCGCGGTGGTGCAGTTCACCGTTGCGCCCTGGCCCTTCGGCGGGAAGAACTGCTGTGAGCCGCCCGCAGGGTGCAGGACGAGTTGCAGCTTCCCGCGCTTCTTTCCATTCGAGAGCACGGCGTCGACAGAGGCGGGCACGTCCGAGGCGTTGTACTCGCAGCGATAGGCACCCGCGTCGAAGCCCGTGAGCTTTCGTCCCGTGAACACGCCGCTCCAGCTGGCGCGCAGCGTCGTCCGCGCGTGCGCCCTGAACCTGGCCTTGGCGGGATTCTTCAGAGCCTTGACCGGGATGTTGAACTTCAGTGCTCCGCTCCAGCGGTACCTGAGCGCGAGTTGCCCTTTGTCGTCCGGGGAGTCGACGCTCCAGGCTCCAAGCCCGCTGTTGGACAGCTGGAGGGTGACCGGACGCGTCGGAGCCGTCGAACGTGCCGCGGCGCCGGGGAGCAGCAGCCAGGGTGCCGCAAAGAGCGCAAGTCCGGCCAGAGCGATGCGGGCGCGCACGGTCGGCATCCTAGCGCGACGCAGCCAGGCGTCGATCGGCCCGGCGGGCGAGCTTCTCGGCCTCGGCCTTGGACATGAACAGGCCCGAGTTCGCGGTCTGCGTCACGAAGTCGACCACGTTCCCTCGCCGGCTCATGACGGCGACGAAGGAGTGGACGACCTCGATGCCCCCGAAGGTGTTGGCCGAGCGCAGGCGGGCCGCCACGGTGTCGTCGCCGAGCTCGTCGACCTCGAGCGGCCCCATTGTGTACGTGACCGTGCGCCCGATCTCGGGGGATACCTTCCACGACCGGCAGCTCTCGGTGAGCGAGCTGAACTCGTCGATGACGCGTTCCGCTCCGTCGCCGGCGTACGCCCAGAGGTCCTGCGTGACGACGCTTCCGTAGCGCTGGCGGAAGGCGACTCGCGTCTGCGCGAACGGCTTCAGCCCCTTGCCCAGCGGACGGTTGCAGTACTGCTTCACGGGCGCGACTTGGTCCGGCGGCGCCACCGTCCAGCCCGGTCCGACCGCGCGCGAAGTAAGTACTGCGTCCTCGAGCCGGGTCTGCATCGCACGCACGGTCCTTGCGGGCGGCTCCTTCACGGCTCCGGTCGCCGTCTTCTCTCCGCCGTTCCCGCAGCCGGTCACGGCCACCAGGACCGCCGCGAGAGGCACGGCGAGTCGCGCTGTTCGGAGACCCCGGTCCACGGCCCGTATCTCTACACGAGATTCACGCGCGGCGTTCCTGCTCCCAGGCGTCGAGCAGCCGCTCGACGTGATGACGCTGCTCGTCCGTGAACTCGAACGTCGCGAGCACGCGTCGCGCCTCCTCCGGATCGTCGTTTGCGACGGCCGCCTCGAGGTGCTCGCGCGCGGGCATCGGCTGGCGGAGCTGGCGGCGCAGCCAGCGAAGGAGACCGACGGCGTTCGAACGTGTCACAGCCGTTTCAAGAGCGCGAAGAAGCGACGGTCGACGCGGAAGCCGCAGCGCTCATAGAGCTGCACCGCGCCGGTCGGGTTGCGGTCGTCGACCTTGAGGCCGATCTTGCGGTTGCCGCGCTTCCGGTGCTCGGCGAGGGCGTGGAGGAGGAGCGCCTTGCCGACGCCGCGTCCCCGCCAGGCCGGTGCCGTTGCGATGTCCTTCACCCAGCCCTCCTTCCACGTCAGGCACACGCCGGCCAGCGAGCCGTTCGCTTCTGCGAGCCACCAGCACTCAGGGGCGAAGCTCGGGTCGCCTGTCATCCACGCACGCCAGTCCTCGTGCGCCATCGGCACGTACGCGTCGTCCCATGCGGCGTACGCCTCATCTAGAAGGCAATGCACCGCGGGTGCGTCCGCGTCGGTGTACGTGCGCACGGCCACATCGTCCGGGAACGCCGCCTGTTGGCGAACCTCTGCGAGCTCGACTTCCATCTGCAGCACACGCGTCGTGAGCTCGAAGCCGTACTCCATGTACGCACCCCACGCCGGCTCGTCCCACTCGGGGATGACGAACGTGAGCTGGTCGACGTCTTCTGCGCGTGCCTGTTGCTCGATCGCCGCGAGCAGCGCGGGGATCTGCGCAGCGTCGCCCCGGACGACGGCTTCGTCCGGCATGTACAACGCGCCGTAGGCGAGCGGCCGTCCGTCGTCCTCGGCGAACCAGAGATGGCGCGCGGGATCGAAGCTGGGAACCGCCCACCGTGCGCGAAGATGCTCGGGTTTCGACCAGGCGTTCTCGATTAGCGCGTATGCCGCGTCGAAGTCGTCCCAGGTTCCGCGCCGGATCTCCACGCCGTAATTGTCTACTGTTCAGCGCGATGGCCAAGGGATACGCAGAAGGACCGGTGCTCGAGGAGCACCTTGCCGAGCTCGAGCGCGCGAAGCGCGAGCTCGGCGCGGGTCCCGCGCGCGTGCGCGGCGCGGTCTTCGGCTCGACGGAAGCGAAGCCGGAGTCGCACTTCATCGGCTGGGCCGACGAGGTGGACGCGGACAAGCTGTTTTCGACGGGCGCGGCGTTCGGCATCACGCTCAGGAAGATCCGCGTGTAGGCGCGGCTATCCTGCGCTGACCGGCCCCCATCGTCTAGTGGCCTAGGACACCGGCCTTTCACGCCGGCGGCGCGGGTTCGAATCCCGCTGGGGGTATTCGTCGCCGGAAGTCTGGCGACTTCCGGCGAAGTAGACCGTGAGGCGCGCTTCGCGCGTGTGCCTTTGGTGGTTTTCGCAGCGGTGTTGCTTCGTTGGTCGTCGGCGTCGCGCGGCGGAGCCGCGCCTTTTTTGCGTTCTGTGTCAGATCGAAGCGGCTCCGCGGCGGTATCCTGGGCCCCGTGCTGAGCGTCCAGCGCCTCCGTAAGCGTCTTCCGCTCGTGGTGTTCATCCTTCTCGCGCTCGTGTGCCTTGTGCTCGTCGGTTTCGCGTGCGCGTGCCTCAGCGATCACCCCGTGCAGGCGATCGAGCGGGCCCTTCTCGCTGTTGCGTCGCTGCCAGGTCTGAGCCCGGCGTGGTCGTGGTTTGCTGCCTCGGTGGCCCTCGCGATGGCGCTGCGGCCGCGCCATGTCGTGGCGGTGAGGCCGACGCCCCAGCTTCTTCAACGCTTCCTGTCCTGAGTCGCGGCTCTCCCGCTCGGATACGAGCGGGGATGTCGGTGAAGCTCGACCCAGACCGGAGGAACTATGACCAAGTCAAGCACCCGGCCGAAGAAACGTCGGCCTGTTCAGGCGCCACAGCGGCGCAAGCCGCCGCGCGAGCGGCCGCCGCTTTTGCTGATTGTGCTAGCTGCGCTCGGGATCATCGGGTTCGTCGTGGCCATCGCGCTCCTCCGGACGAGCTCGCGCGCTCAGGAATCGACGAGCGCTGGTCTGCCACAAACGTCTGACTACCACTCGCTTCTCGTGGCGCCTGACGACACTCAACGGCTTCTGCTCGGCACGCATCAGGGGTTGTTCGCGTCCAACGACGGAGGACGCACGTGGGACGCGACGGCGCTGTCGGGCCAGGACGCCATGAATCTCGCGCGCCCGAGTGGTCGCCGGCGCACGATCTGGGCCGCAGGCCACAACGTGCTCGCAAAGAGCACGAATGGCGGCAAGCGTTGGGACGATGTTCGTCCTGCCGGGTTGCCGTCGCTCGATGTCCACGGGTTTGCCGCGGACCCGAGAGATCCCGATGTACTTCTTGCGGCGATTGCGGGACAGGGGCTCTTCCGCTCGGCGAATGGTGGCGATTCATATTCGCTCGTCTCAACCGAGGTCGGGCCTGCGGTGATGGCGTTGGCGGTCTTTCGTGATGGGCGTGTCCTCGCCGGCGACATGCAACAGGGTTTGATGGCCAGCGAGGACGGTGGCAAGACGTGGCGGCGGCAACTCGCTGAGGGCGTCATGGGACTTGCGATCAATCCGAGCGACCCGCGCCGCGTGCTGGCGACTGGACCGGGAATCCTGCTGTCACAAAACGGCGGCCGAACCTGGCGGAAAACGCTCGAGCTTGCAGACGGTGCCGGCCCTGTCGCCTGGTCGCGAAGCGAGCCGAAGATCGCGTACGTCGTCGGATTCGACCGAACTCTGTATCGAACGAGTGACGGGGGCTCGACCTGGAGCGCAGTGCAATGAGTGCCGCGGCAGCAGTGGTCGTTCTCTGCGTGCTCGCGTGCCCGATCGGGATGGGGCTGATGATGATCATGATGGGACGCAAGCATCGCCGTGAAGGCGGCCGAAACCGCAGGCGCGATGACGGCGCGGCCTGATCCGACTCAGTGCTCGGCCTGCGTTCCGCTGGTACAGAAGCGGCGGTCCCTTCTGTGGCGGGTGTTGCGCGCTGTCTCGGTCACGCTCGTAGGCGGGTTGTTCGTGCTGTTGGTGCTCCAGGTCGTCCACCACGGCCGGGGGACGCGCCTCGTGAAAGATGTTCGGTCGGGAAGGAACCCTGCCGCACCGAGCTTCGATCTCTCCGTCATCTGGCCGCACACCGAAACGTGGCCGCGAGAGCTTCGCTCAGCCGTCGTCGACTCGAAGGTATCCCTGCGAGAGCTTCGCGGCTATCCAGTCGTGATCAACTTCTGGGCGTCCTGGTGCGGCCCCTGCAAAGCGGAAGCATCCCGCCTGACCGACGCCGCTCGGCTGCACTCGAGGCGCGTCGTGTTCCTCGGAATCGACGTGCAGGACTTCAAGGGTGACGCTCGCAAATTCCTCCGCGAGTTCGACACGAACTACGTCTCGCTCCGGGACGGCAGCGGATCGACGTTCAGCGACTACGGCCTCACCGGCGTCCCGGAGACCTACTGGATCGACAGCCACGGCAGGATCGTCGCCCACTATCCCGGCGAAATTTCGCGTGAGCGACTAGAGCAAGGAATCGCCGAAGCGACACGGAGCGACCGATGAGATCGTGCGTGAATCTCGCGGATGGGTCCGGTGGAGGTGCAAGGACGTGATCACTCTCCTCGGTCTTGGGCGAGATCGGACACGCGCTCTCGTTCGCCTTTGGGATGTTCTGGGAGGTCCTCTGGGCCCTGATCCTCGGCTTCGCCCTTTCCGGGGCGGTACAGGCAGTCGTCTCCAAGGAGGAGATGCGTCGACTCCTGCCCGACGACTCCCCGCGGACACTCTCGATCGCCACCGGGCTCGGCGCTGCCTCGTCCTCCTGCAGCTACGCCGCGGTCGCCCTCGCCCGCTCGCTATTTCGCAAAGGCGCCAACTTCACCGCTGCGATGGCGTTTCAGTTCGCTTCCACGAACCTCGTGATCGAGCTCGGGATCATCATGACGCTGCTCCTCGGCTGGCAGTTCACGATCGCCGAGTTCATCGGCGGTCCGCTGATGATCGTTCTCCTGGCGATCAGCTTCCGGCTCTTCCTGACGCAGCGACTCGTCGAGCAAGCACGCAGGCAGGCTGACCTCGGCCTCGTAGGCCGCATGGAAGGCCACGCCGAGATGGACATGGCCGCGCGCGGCCCCGGCACGTGGTGGCGGCGGCTCCGAAGCCCGCAAGGCTTCACGGCCTCCGCCAACTACTTCGTGATGGACTGGGCGGCGATCTGGATCGACATCGCCGGCGGACTGCTGATCGCAGGCGCACTGGCAGCCTGGGTTCCGGAGTCGTGGTGGCAGTCGCTGTTTTTGGAACGCCATGACACTCTCGCCGTGTTCTGGGGCCCGATCATCGGACCACTGGTCGCCCTGATCAGCTTTGTCTGCTCGATCGGCAACGTCCCACTGGCCGCGATCCTCTGGAACGGCTGCATTAGCTTCGGCGGCGTCCTCGCCTTCATCTTCGCCGACCTGATCGTGCTGCCGATCCTCGGCATCTACCGCAAGTACTACGGCTGGAAGATGGCAGCGTTCCTGCTCGGCAGCTTCTACGTCACGATGGCGGCTGCCGGGATCGCGGTCGAACTGGTCTTCAAGGAAATTCATCTCGTCCCCGTCAGAACGCCACGCAAAAGTTGTCGAGGCAAGCCTCCACTGGAACTACACGACATTTCTGAACATCATCTTCCTCGCGCTCGCCGCGGCGCTAGTCTGGCGGTTCGTGAGCACCGGCGGCCTGCCGATGCTCAAGGCGATGAACCGGCGCCCATGCACACTAGGCCTCCGACGTCCATCCGGTGAGGGTCCGGGCTTCGATGCCAACGAGATGCCGCAGGCCGGTGGACGGTTGTCTCCTGGTCGCCGTCGTCGCTCTCGTCGCAACAGGCTGTGGCTCGCGATCCGCGAGACCAAGCGGTCACCACACCTCGCGGTAGCCTGGCCGCCCTCACGAGCCGGTCACCGACAGTCGCGCTCACGCCCGGAGACGCTGACTTCGCCCCGGGCCGATCAGATACAGCTTCCTAGTGATCGCGAAGAACGGTCGCCCGATCGACCGTCCCACGGCCCGGGTCTACCTCGCAAACGGGCTCAACGCGAAGCCATTCGAACACGCGACGGCCAAGCGCGAACCGATCGGCATCCCCGGCGTCTCCAAACCGCCGTTCGGCGTACAGGCCCTCTACGTCGTCCACCTGCGTATGCCACGCGCCGGCCGCTACCGGATCGCCGCTCTGCCTGCCCAAGCGAACATCGCGGGCCTCGCCAACATCGACGTGCGCCCAAAGACGTTCTCGCCAGCGATCGGTGCGATGGCGCCGAGATCGAAAACGCCGACGCTGGCATCAGCTCACGGGAAGCTTTCCGTCTTGACGACAGCGCCGCATCCGAACCGAGCCTTGTACACGACGTCGGTCGCGCAGGCGCTTCCAGCACACGAGCCGTTCGTCCTCGTCTTCGCCACGCCGAAGTTCTGTGAGAGCCGGACGTGCGGACCTGTCGTCGACGTGGTCTCGTACGTCCAGAAGCGACTCGAACGAACAGCGGTGCGGTTTATCCACGTCGAGGTGTACAAGGCCAACGATCCGGCGAAGGGCTACAACCGGTGGATGAAGGAATGGGCTCTGGAGTCGGAGCCGTGGATATTCCTTGTTGGTCGCGACGGCAGACTAACGGCGAAGTTCGAAGGCTCCGTCTCCGCGACCGAGCTGCAGCGCGCGATCGTCGCGAAACAACTCACGTAGCGGCACACGTCACGTACCGGGAGTGTCGGATCAACCTCAGGCGCCAAAGGGGTAGTCTCCACACGTGACGAGGAATGCCTGCACGGGGTGCGGCTGCGATCAGTGTGGCTGCCCCGATTGCTCGAGCAAGCGCGGCCGCTAGCAGCACTCGCAGCTGTCGCCGCGCCAGCTTTCGACACCTTCACGAGCTGCAACGCCGGCAATGACGAGCGGGGCGAGTGGGTCGGCCCACCACCAACCTGCAAGCGCGTTCGCGAGCAGGCCTACGAGCAGCGCGACCGACAGGTACGCGGGTTCAGAAGTCCGTGATCAGGCGGCGTGCATGTGGTCGTGTGCGGTAATGAAAGAACTGACCCCGGTCTTCCACCGCGGTCGGACCGGTACGGCCCTTAGATGGTCGAGTTCGTGCCGCGGGCTGAGTGCCGGAGCGCCGAACGCGACGTGGTCAGGCCTCCCACACCGGGTCCGGCGTACGACCGAACCT
>WNFV01018377.1_pt1 | contig 10837 bp, 7 predicted proteins | sample 5400101 | NCBI WGS metagenome assembly WNFV01 (sample SAMN13153361, study PRJNA577476) | soil metagenome | isolation source: 115 cm soil or saprolite under grassland replicate 1 | place: USA:California | collected 2016-06-15
CGTGCTCTTCGCGGGGATCGGCGAGGACGTTCCAGCAGTGCCAGTCGAAATCCCATTCGCGGGCCTCGAGCTTGAGAGGGCCTTGCATGAGGCCCCAATTGCGGAAGGCGCAGCCCCAGAGCTCGCTGCAATTGGTGAGGGGGACGACAGCCTGCGTTCGCTCGCCACGCAGCAGGCTGGTGCCCATCATCTTGGCGCGAAAGCGTGAAAGCTCGGGCGCGGTGAGCAGACCGAGCAAGTCGAGAATCGTCGGCGCCACGTCCAGGTGCCAGGTGAGCTCGGCCCCGGCGCGTACGAGCGAGGCCCGCTCGCTCGCGGTCAGCGTGGCGAGTGGCGCGTCGATCCATGTGGGCACGTGAACTTCCTCCTCGAGGACCGCACCGGTGTGCCCGAGCTGACCGTGCTCGCGAAACGCTTCGCCGTGATCGGAGGTGTACAGGACGACGGTGCGGGCGCCCGCGGGCGACCCGCGCAGAGAAGCGAGCAGATCGGCCATGGTGCGGTCCTGTGCGTAGACCGCATTCTGGTAGTAGTTGAAGAGCTCTTGGTTGTCGTCCGGCGATTTGCTGGAGCTCGCCGGCTGAAACGGCTCGTCGCCCTCGGTGACCCGGTAAGGAAAGTGCGTGCTCGAGAAATGCACGACGGCAAACCAGGGCTCGCGCAAAAGCGGTAGCTCGCGCTTCACACGCTCGGTCAAGAGGCGGTCGTCGGCACCCATGTCGATGTCGGCTTGCGAATCGAGATCCGTTCCACCACAGCGACGGGAAACCGGAAGATCGCGGACGAACTCCTCCGAGTGGGCGAACATGAGATGCTGGCTCGTCCAATACGCGGTGTCGTAGCCGGCGGCATGCGCGAAGTCGAAGAGCAGCGGGGCAGTGTGAATCGAGACGCGGGTTTCGGTCGGACCCAGCCCCGAAAAGAGCACGCCGAAAGAAATGGCGGTCGTCGAGCTATTGGACCGCATCTGCAAGATCGGAATTCGCGCGGGGGCCACCTCGTCGGTGAACGGAGAGCGCTTGCAATCGCCTTCGTGCAAGGTGCAAACCGCATCGAAGCGAACACTCTCGGTGAGAACGAAAAGAACGTTGCGGCGCCTCGAAGGCGAAGGCGACAGCGTCGGAATGTAAGGGGGACGCCGAACGCCCGGTTCGACGTGGGCCGGCTTTCCCTGCGCCAGATGGCTGCCGAGACGTGCCATCGCATGAAACCAAATCATGTCCGGCGTCGCCGCCTGCACGGTTCGAGATGGACAGGGCATCAAAGCGGCGCCGACGAGCAGCATCGGCGCAGCGACGCTCGCGGCGAGCGCCCACGGGCGCGCGGGCCGGAGCCATCGGCGGGCGATCACCGCCAGAAGGGCGAAGCAGACCAGCGGCACGGCGAGCGCCCAGAAGAGACCGGATGCGTCGGCTTCCAGTTGACCTCGGAGGCTGGCGGGAAACGCCGCACCGAATAGCGCAGCATCGGCATTCAGGTAGGTCTCGAATTGATCGTAGAAGTAGCGTTCGGTGCCGAGGGACAGCGTTCCCAAGGCCACGAACGCGGCGGCGGCGAACCAACGCAGCGTCCCGCGGCGGCGCGATGCCAGGAGCAAGAGCGCCCCCCACACCAGTATGCTTTCGAGCAACGTGAGCGCGTAGCGAAAAAGATCGCTCGCCGAGAAGCTTGCGATCCTGAGGGAGCGCCTCGTCACATCGAAAGAGGCGACGAAGGCCGCCGGCGCCAGGAGCAGCAGGGGGGCCACGCGGGCACGGAGAATGGCGAGGCGACGCACGTTCAGGCGTTGGGCGGGGTTCGGGTCACTCCGGGGTGAGCCAGGCAGTGAGAATGTAGTTGGCAACCAGGATGGCGACAGCACTCTGCACGACGGCACGCGTCGTGGCAATTCCCACACCGCGTGCGCCGCCCGACGCATGAAACCCCTGCCGGCACGAGATGGCAGCTATCAAGAAACCAAAGACGCACGCTTTGAGCTCTCCCATGAAGAAATCTTTGGGGAAGGCGTATTGTTTGGCTCGGGCAATGAAAACACCTGGATCGACGTGCAGCCATTCCACGGCGACGAGCCAGGCCCCGGCCATCCCCACGCAGGTGTAGACGACGCACAACATGGGGACCATGATCACCGCCGCGACGAGGCGAGGCGAAAGCAAGTACTGGACGGGGCTCACGCCCATGGTGGTCAGCGCATCGATCTGTTCGGTGACGCGCATGTTGCCGAGCTCGGCCGCCCACGCGCTGCCGGCTCGCGCGGTCACCATGAGGCCAGTGAACACGGGGCTGATCTCGCGCGTCAGCGAGAGCGCGACAACGCCGCCCACGAGTCCCTCGGCCTGGAACTGCTTGAAGCTGTGCACCATCTGCAGCGCGAGCACCATTCCGCTGAAGGTGCCGGTGAGCGCGATGATGAAGATCGATTGAACGCCGATGAACTCCATGGCCAGAAGCAGCTGCATCGGCCGAAACGGCGCACGAAACGTCCATGCGAGGGTCTGGATCGTCAGGAGCACCGTTGCGCCGAGATGGTCGAGCACCACGATGACAGTCGAGAGCCAATTCCGGCGCGAACCGGAGGGCAAGCCGTCCTGGGCCACCTCGTCCACCGGCCTGTCTTAACATGATCCTCTCCCGGCGGGCGACGGCGCCGCCCGCCGCGCCGTCGAGCTCGGTGGAATCACCGCGTTCAGCGCGGCAATCGCTTCATGATCTCTTCGCCTCGGCGTCCGCTTCCGGCGAGCGTGGCCCGGCGGGCGGAAGGGGACGAGCCGTGCTCGAGCGCGATCATGACGGCTTCGCCGCCGAGCAGCTCGACATAGCGCTCTCCCCATTCGAGAAGGACCAGCGCGCCTTCACCCCTGGCTTCCCGAAGACCAAGCGCCAAAAGCTCGGAATCGTCCCGGAGCCGGTACGCGTCGGCGTGGATGATCGGAACACGCCCGGTGAGCTCGTGCGCCAGCGTGAAAGTGGGGCTGGTGACCTCGATCTGCGAGGGTACGCCGAGTGCGCGGCAGAGCGCCCGCGCCAAAAAAGTCTTTCCGGTGCCGAGGTCGCCGGACAAGACGACGAGATCCGAAGCGCGCAGCAGGGGCGCGAGGCTCTGGGCCAAACGAATCGTGGCGCGACGGGTGGGAAGGTCGAGCGTGCGGCTGGTCACCTGACCTCGATCACGTTGATTTGGCGGGAAATCGCGGGTTGGCCGGCGAAGCCTCGCGCCTCGGTGGTCCAGAGCTCGCCTTCGGCGCGGGTGAGCGCGGACGATGCGGCCGCGTGGCGGGTCTCCACTTCCTTGATGTCGCCGGTTCGATCGGCCGGCAGCGTGCGCAGAGCGGCGCGCGCCAAGACGGCGGCATCGTGGCCGAGGGCGGTCCACCAGCTCGGGGCTTTTCCGTGCCGCTTTTTGAAGCCGCTCATTCCCGAGCTGGTGTCCGAGCGCTTGAGCGGGAACCGGCCCGCCGTCGCAAGCAAGAGCGGAACGCGCGTCGGCTCAGCCGCGATCTCGGCAGCCTCGAGCCCCACGGCCGCGCGGATCGCGCCGATTTTCGCGGAGAGCGCATCGGCGATGGCTTCGGAGGCGCACGCGGCATCGCCGAGAAAGAGCAAATAATCGACTTTGGCGAGCCGCCACCCTTCGAGTGGAAATCGAGATTCTCCCGCCTGGTTGGTGGGCGCGCTGCAGGACGCGGCCTGAACGAAGGTGACTTTTCTGGTCTTGCCAGCGGGTATGGATCCCCCTACGGGAGCCACGACGCGCGCTCCGTGGGAGGCCAATGCGTCGGCGAGGGCAAGGTTGGCCCCATCGGCGGCCTCGCCCAAAACGAACGTGTCTCGGTCACGTGGGTGACCGTCGCCGTGTGCCGACAAAAGAATCACCGGAATGTGGGTGCGCTCGGCAAAGCTCGCGGCGATCTCGGCCTGCGGAGCGTCGAGGCCGGCGATGAGGAGCGACGCGCCCTGACTCGCCAGCGCGAAAAGCGCGAGCTCGGTTCGTTTGGTGTCACGCTCGTCGCGCGTCGTGAGCCGCACGTGATCGCCGCCCCCTTCGCCGGTGAGCCGGAGCGCGTCCACGACACCGGCCAGCACATCCGCGGCGCGGGCGCCGAGATGGCTTTTTCCCGTTGAAATCAAAAGCCCGATCGTCCGGCCGTCGACGGTCGCCGCCCCGCCGCTCGAGGCGAGCTCCGAAAGCCCCTCGGCCGCTTCGCCGAGCGCCTGGCTGTTGCCCGTCGATTCGACGAGCCGGCGCGCGAGCGCGGTATCCTGCTCCTCGAGAGCGACGGCGGCGAGCCTCGCTACGATCGCGTTTCGGATTTCGACGCCGTAACCCGCGCGTGCGCTTTCGCTCCGCATCGACTGAAGCATGAGCTCGAGGGCACCGCTCGGGACGGCTTCCAGGCTTTGCTTCACCTGGGCACGCGCGCTCTGCGCCGTCTCGTCTTGCGCATCGCGAAGCCAGAGATCCATGTAAGCGACCGCCTCGTACCAGCGCCCCGCGCCGATCGCGGCCGCAACGATGTACTCGTCGAGAAGCATTCTCGCGTACGGATCGATGAGCTTGCCGACGAGCGGCAAGAAACGCTCGAGCGCGGTCGCCGGCGCCTGACGGCGTAGAAAAATCGCCCCATCGACCAGGTCAGCGAGATCGCGGGTCGTTCCGCTGCCGGTGCCGATCTCGCGCACCAGACGTTGAGCACGCTCGAGATCACCGCGGTCGACGCTGATGAGCGCCAGGTAGACTTTGGCGAGCGGCACCTGGCCGTCCTTCGGGTAGCTCGTCACGAACCAATTGAGGTTCGCTTCGAGCAAAGCACGCCGTGCTCGGTTCGAGCTGATGAACTGCTGCTTGAGCGGCCGAAACGCTTCTTGCGTCGATCGACTCCCCGCGAGCGCCGCCGCAGGCGCCGACTCGGCGCCCGAGCGCCCGCCGCACCCTTGCGTCATCAGCAAGCCGACGATCGCGCCAACGCAAGCGAGGTAGGAGATTACATTCCTCTGCACGCAACTGAAGATGACACGTTATTCGTTGGGTCTACTCATCAACTTCAACGTTCCCATCCTGCTACGCAACGGCGTTCGCCGCTCGGAGGCGGGCCGAAGGCCGCGCCGAGTCATGGAACCGTCTTCACCCCACCGGATCCTGGCGGCCCTGGCGCCCTGGCGGTTTCCTCCTCTCGAATCGCACCATAACCGCGCAAGTTCACGGCAGAATTTTTCTGGGGGTGAGCTTGACGTGGTGGGGGTCGTTCTCCTATCAACCGAGGCAGACCGGTGGCTGATGCTAGAGACCGCCCGATGAAAGCGGAAGCCCCGGCCCGGCGGGCGTTCGTGTTGCGCCGGCTCCACGCGTTGACCGGCGTCTTTCCGGTCGGCGTGTTCCTCGTCTCACATCTGTGGACGAACGCCAAGGGTCTCCAGGGACAGGCCTCGTTCGATCATGCGGTCCGCGAGATCAATCAGCTGCCGCTCTTGCCCCTCATCGAGATCTTCGGAATCTTCCTGCCGCTCGGTTTTCATGCGATCTACGGCGTGAAATTATCGCTCGAAGGGCGTCCGAACGTCGTGCGATATCCGTTCTCTCGGAACTGGCTCTACACGCTGCAGCGGGCAACGGGGCTCATCGCGTTCGCGTTCATCCTCTACCACCTGTGGGAGTTTCGAATTGCCAAGCTCCTCGGCCGAATGAGCTCCGACGCCTTCTATCCGACGCTGTCGGCCAACCTTTCGTCCACGCAGGGAGGCGTTCCCGTCGTGGCGCTCGTCTACCTCGTCGGCATCACCGCATCGGTGGTCCACTTCGCCAATGGCCTCTTCACCGTGGCTTTCTCGTGGGGACTTTGCATCTCGCGCCGCTCGCAAAGGCTGTTTTTCGCGGCGTCGGGGGCGATCGGGCTCGTCGTCTTCGGGCTCGGGGCGAGCACGGCGATCTACTTCGCGACCGGCGTCCGGTGGGGGGGCTTCTTGCGGTCGCATTCTTCCGCCACCGAACCCCGATGCTCCGTGGTAGACCGGGCGGGCGTGAGTCTTCCGAAGCCGAGCGGGCCCACCGGCCCCCGTACCCCCTGAACCCCCCGCCGTCGCAACCTCGCTCGAGAAGGATGAAATAAGTGGCCACCAAAAACATCGTGCGAACATCGTCCGGCGCCGTCCGCCGCGTCATCGTCGTAGGGGGTGGGCTCGCAGGATTGATGACCGTCATCAGACTTTGCGAAGCCAACGTGCCCGTTCTTCTGTTCTCGCTGGTGCCGGTGAAGCGATCGCATTCGGTCTGCGCGCAGGGCGGCATCAACGCATCGGTCAACACCAAGGGCGAAGGGGACAGCCCCCAGGTTCACCTGGAGGAGACGTGCTACGGCGGTGACTTTTTGGCCAATCAACCCCCCGTCAAAGGCATGTGCGACGCCGCACCGGGCATCGTTTTCATGCTCGACCGGATGGGGGTGCCTTTCAACCGCACGCCGGAGGGTCTTCTCGATTTCCGGCGCTTCGGCGGATCGCTCTTTCACCGCACGGCCTTCGCCGGCGCGACCACCGGGCAGCAGCTGCTCTACGCGCTCGACGAACAAGTCCGGCGCTACGAGACGGTCGACGTCGAAGACGAGCACGGCATCTCGATCCCCGGCGAGAAGATGGTGCAGAAGTTCGAGTCGTGGGACTTCTTGTCGTGCGTGCTCGGCGACGACGGCAGCTGCATCGGCATGGTCGCTCAGGACCTGAAGAGCATGGCCATTCGCGCGTTTCGCGCCGACGCGGTGTGCCTGGCCACCGGAGGTCCGGGCATCATTTTCGGTCGCTCGACGAACAGCGTCATCTGCACCGGCACCGCTGCCGCGAGCGTTTACCGACAGGGGGCGATCTACGCCAACGGAGAATTCACCCAGGTACAATTTGGGTGCCCAAAGATCCGCGCGACAAGCGCCATCCCAACGACATCCCCGACGGCGATCGCGATTATCTCCTCGAACGCATGTATCCGGGCTACGGCAACCTGGTGCCGCGCGACATCGCTTCGCGCGCGATCTTCCGCACCTGCTACCACGAGGGTCGCGGCATCTACAACGAGAAGACCGGCAAAAACGAAAACGAGGTGTATCTCGACCTCACCCACAAAGACGAAGCGTTTCTGCGCAAGAAGCTGGCCGGCATTCTCGAGATCTACGAAAAGTTCGCAGGGGTCGACCCCTACAAGAACCCGATGAAGGTATTCCCCGCCGTTCACTATTCGATGGGCGGGTTGTGGTGTGACTTCGAGCGCGACGCGAAGGGGTCGCTGGTCGTCGGCTCACCACGGAACCAGGCCACCAACATTCCCGGCCTCTACGCGAGCGGCGAAGTCGATTACCAATACCACGGCGCGAACCGCCTCGGCGCCAACTCGCTACTCTCTTGCATTTACGCCGGCATGGTCACCGGGCCGGCCATGGCGTCTTATCGGCAATCGCTCTCCACGAGCTCGTTCGATCTTCCGGCGTCGATCTTCGAAAAGGCGGAACAGCGAGAGCGCGACGACTACGATCGCATCCTCGGTCAAAACCAAGAGCGCGACGGCGCCGAAAACGCCTACGTCCTGCACCAAGAGCTCGGCGACATCATGCTGCGTGACTGCACCATCGAGCGCGACAACGGCGTGCTCGACAAAGTGATCGCCAAGCTCGGCGAGCTGGACGATCGGGTGAAGCGCGTGCGGGTCACCGATACTTCCAATCGGATGAACCAAGGGGCGCAGTTCGTGCGCCATCTCGAGAACATGTTGCTTCTCGCCCGGGTCATCGCCCAGGGCGCGCGCAACCGCGACGAGTCGCGGGGCGCGCACTTCAAGCCGGCCTTCCCCAAGCGCGACGACGCGCGGTTCATGCGCACCACGCTGGCGCGCCACAAATCGGTCGGCTCGGTGGAGTTCATCCGGAGCTTCGATTACCGCTGCGCGGGAATGCCCGTGCACGTCACCGACGAGGTCGACATCAGCCTGGTCAAGCCGCGCGAGCGCAAGTACGAGCAGGCGGGCGCGGCGAGCACCGTGGCTAGGACCGCCACGAGTTGAACACGACTGAGGCTTGGAGAGCGAGCATGGCAGATCGTTTGGTCAAGTTGAAGGTACGAAGACAGGACGGTCCCGATCGTCCGGAGACCCGTCGCTGGGAAGAGTTCGCCGTCCCTTACCAGCCGCACATGAACGTCATCAGCGCGCTCATGGAAATCCAAAAGGCGCCGCGGACCGTCGACGGCAAGCCGGTTGCGCCGGTCGTATGGGAATGCGTGTGCCTCGAGGAAGTGTGCGGCTCGTGCACCATGATCATCGACGGCAAGGTGCGCCAATCGTGCAGCGCGCTCGTCGACGAGATCGCGCCGAGCGGTCAGACGATCACCCTCGAGCCGATGTCGAAGTTCCCCGTCGTGCGCGACTTGATCGTCGATCGACAGCGAATGTTCGAGGACATGAAGCGCGTGAAGGCCTGGATTCACCTGGACGGCACGCACGAGCTCGGTCCGGGCCCCCGCGAAAGCCCGGAGAAGCAAGAGGAGCGTTACCCGCTGTCGCGCTGCATGACCTGCGGGTGCTGTCTCGAAGCGTGCCCCCAATATGGCGAGGGCCTGGCGTTCGTGGGCGCCTTCGCGCTGAACCTGGTGCGGCTCTACAACGCCCACCCCTCCGGCGCGATGAACGCCGGCGAACGTCTCGAGAGCGTGATGGGCAACGGCGGCGTCGAAGATTGCGGCAAGGCGCAAAACTGCGTCGAGGTGTGTCCGAAAGAGATTCCCCTGGTCGACTCGATCGCCGTCATCGGCCGCGAAACCACCAAGCGCCTCCTGTTCGGCTGGCTGCTGAAATAGCGCACGCGCCGCAGGTAGCCGAAGGTGCGAGATCCTCGGCGTTCACGCCGAACGTGAGCGATGGCGGCTCCTTGCCGCTCTCGATGCGCAAATGATATAGTGTCGTGGAATCTTGTATTTTGGCGGGTCGTGCGGGCGGTGTGCCGGTTCGCGCTCGGTGTCGGGGGAGTGCCGTCGTGACCGAGTTTGGACATCCTTCGAGCAATCGCGGGAGTGGGTTTGGCTGGCCAGCGGTCGGCGACGAATAACGCGAAGTCGATGAAGGAGATCTCGATGGGTGGAGTGGCTTGGTTTCAGCGGAGTGTGGCAATTGTAGGGTTATTCGTCCTTTCGGTAGGCGGGGGCTGCGGTGGAAGTGCCCGCGAGTTCGCGAGCGGCTCCGGTGGGGCTGCGGGCAGCGGCGGCACAGGAACCAGCACGACTGGCGGCGGCGGCACCGGTACGGGTGGCGCCGGGGGAACATCGGTCAGCGACGGCGGTGCCGACACGACGCCCCCCACGGTGACGTCCATTTCACCGGCGGACGGAACCATGATGGTCGCGAATAACTCCCCCATCGTCATCACCTTCTCCGAACCGATGAGCACGGCGGCGACGAGCGCTGCGATCTCGTTTTCGCCAGCCATCACTTGTATGGGCGGTTGGTCGTGGAACATGACCGCCGACACGGCGACATGCACTCCAACCGGGCAACTGGCTTCCAACACCCTCTACAAAGTAGACGTCAGCACGGCGGCGACCGACGTGGCCGGCAACGCGCTCGGAACACCCTTCGCCTCGAGCTTCACGAGTGGCGTGGCGGCCGACCGGACGCCGCCGACGATCGTGGGCGTGATGCCTGCCAGCAACACGAGCGGTGTGCTTCGGACCACGGGCATCACGGTGACGTTCTCGGAGCCGATGGACATTGCAAGCGCACAAGCGGCTTTCTCGGTGACTGCGCCGACTGGCGTGATGGGAACGTTCACCTGGACCAATTCCAACCAGACGATGACGTTCAAACCTACCGTGATGTTCGCCTACGGTGCGGTAGTGACCTTCCAGGTGTCCACTGCTGCCAAGGATGTGGCTGGCAACGCCAAAGCAACAACCGATATTTATCGGTTCAATGTCATCAAATCAGCAACGACCAATTTCCCGTGTATTCCCGAACTGGATGGTTCTGTCAACAGTCTGCTCGCAGCCAACCCCGGCAACCCTATCGTCGCTGGCGACGCTGGGAATGGTATCACGGCTCGTGGCGTCGAAGCTTTCGACTTAACGACTCTTCCAACGGCGACTTCTGCGATTACTGCCGCAACGATCAACATGTTCCAATACTCACTGATGCTCCAACTGGACACGACTTACGGGGCAGCTTACTTGGGCGATCTCCTTTGGTGGCACGTCAACTTCGGGCCAACGTTCGAAGGTGGCGACTATAACTCACCGATGTTGACGCACCCGTATGCCTCGGGGATCCTGAGCACCACCAACGTTTACGAATGGAAGCGGGCGAATGTCGAGTTCGCGGTGAGGGACGACTGGGCGAACCGCGCGGCGCGGGGAAACCGATCCGAGTTCATCATCAGGTTTACCAAAGACCTGCTGAACAACATGAAGGCGGCCTACGCTTACCTCTACTCGTGCGGAGTCCCTCCCGCTAATATCACGTACAATCCGTACCTGGCCGTGACGTACGAATATCCTTGATAGTCGTCGCACGGTTGGCATCTACGCGGCATGGACACCACCTGCCTCCGCGCGTTCGGAAGGGTCTTGTCTCCCGGAGTCGACCGCGCTAAGCGGGCAAAGAGCAGCCGCTCTCTCTTGGCGCTGCGTCATCACCAGCAACGCTTTAGTTCGAGGTGCATCTCGAGCGGATGGTACGAGGGCTGCAGCGCAAGCGCGGCGCCTGCTCGATGTGGAACGCCACGAGCGTCTCAATGGAGAAGACGCGGAGCGTCAGTAGCGTGTCCTGTTCGCTGACATGGAGTCCTCGAACGGGCGAAGCAGAGACTCCTTGCCG
>WNFV01014889.1_pt1 | contig 10836 bp, 12 predicted proteins | sample 5400101 | NCBI WGS metagenome assembly WNFV01 (sample SAMN13153361, study PRJNA577476) | soil metagenome | isolation source: 115 cm soil or saprolite under grassland replicate 1 | place: USA:California | collected 2016-06-15
AGAAGGACTGGTCCCGCTCGACAGGAAGGAAGTTGTAAGCCACGGGGACCTCCGGTGAGAGCTAACTCTGCTGTGATTCTCGCCCATGCGGGGCTCTGACACGAGCACGTCGAGGGTTCATGCAACAGGTTCTGAAGGGCACACAAACCCCTGATCGTCGCCGCAACCAGCGCGTTTCGTACCATCGGCCTCCTTCTCGTGGGAGGTTCGGTCCGTGCTCTTCGCGTTCGCGTACCTGCTGCTGCGCCGTGTGCTCCAACTCGTCGCTGGCTCCTCCACCGATCTGAGCAAGGATGTCGAGCTGGTGGTCCTTCGCCACCAGCTGAAGGTGCTGAAGCGCCGGGTTGACACACCCCGCCTTCGCCGTCGCGACCGGCTCTTCATGGCCGCGATGAGCCGGAATCTCCCTCGGTTCCGGTGGTCATCCTTCCTTGTCAGCCCTCAGACGCTCCTTCGCTGGCACGGGGGAGCTGGTGCGAAGGAAATGGACCTACGCACGGCGCTCGCCCGGTGGCAGACCGCGGATGAGCGAGGAGCTCAAGGAGCTGGTCCTGCGCATGGGAAGGGAGAACCCCCGGTGGGGGTGCATCCGGATCAAGGGCGAGCTCGCCAAACTCGGTGTCCGTGTCTCTGCGACCAAGATCCGTACGCTCCTTCGAACGAACGGCCTCGGCCCGGCTCCCCGGCGATCCGGCCCGACCTGGAGCGAGTTCCTTAGGGCCCAGGCGGAGGGGGATCCTTGCGCTCGACTTCTTCACCACCGAGACGCTCTGGCTCCGGACGATCTACGTCCTGTTCGCGATCGAGCTCCGGTCCCGTAGGGTGCACGTCGCGGGTGTCACGCGGAACCCGGACTCAGCGTGGGTTACCCAGCAAGCCCGGAACTTGGCGGTGGGTGGCCGGCTGGAAGGGTGTGGGGGTCAGAAACTCCGATCATCTGCTTGACCTGCGGATTCGCGACGCGCGACGAAGACGAGCGAGCGCTCTTTCGAATGCCCGGGAAGCGGGCAATCGGCCTTCGATACCCGTTGCCCCTGGGGACGAAGCCTTGAGTGCATGCGGAGCCGCCCCGGGCAGGACTTGAGTCCGTCGGACTCAGATCTCATCCAATCCGGTTGGGGCGGGAGGTGCTCCACGCGGGCCCTCGAGAGGGCTGATTAGCGCCTATTTGACCGGCGGCCAGCTCGGGCGAAGCGACAGGTTACAAGGGTGATCGGAGTTTCTGACCCCTACAGGCGGAGACAGCGCCCTTCACGGCCTTGGCCTCCGTGGCGGTGCGGGGGTTGGAGCTGACCGACCGGGCGTGCTGGGACTCCCTGGCACGGGGTGAGATCGGGGCGTTCGACCGCGAGGCTGCGATCTGCACGGAGCTGTGGCAATTCGGGGTGTGCGCCGGGATGCTCGAAGAGCGTCCGTCGATCGTCTCAGACACGGGATCAGATACGTGATCGCGTCCTGATGCCCGTCGGTGCGTCAGTCCGTCGTGCTGAGTGTCGCCTCACGTGGAGGGTGCATTTGTTCAGATCATGCCGCCATGGACTGCTTTACCCCACGGGTCCGGCACCTGCGAGTCAAGGGCACTCCGTAACCGAAAACGCCGGCCCGCCGCCCGGATTCGGGCGCCGGTTCCGGCTTGGCGACCTCGCTTGCGCGGGGAAATGCAAAGGCTCGGTTCCTAGGCGGAGACCGAGCCCTCGCAATTACGTCAGGGAGTCATCAGGGCCAAGCCATACGCATCGACTCCTCCGCAGTCGACGACTGCCTACGATTCTCTGACCGTGGGCTGAACCAGTCAAGGAGCCTCGCGGTTCGGTTCGTCGGTGCCGCGTGTCCAGCACGGCACGGGATGGGCGCTCAACCAATGGCCGGCTGGTTCCGAGGAGATGAGCCGGCACCTGGAGCACGCACTGTCGAAAATCGACACTGACCAAGAGAGGGCATTCCAGCCGGGCCTGAGAACGGCGCGTCCAAGTTGCCTGAAGTGGACACAAACCGCTGATGGTGCCCACGGCCAGCGCGCTCGTTGGATCGGCCCTTGGGCAAGGCGTCGGTTCTCGGCACACCGCTGTCGGTGGTCGGGTCGCAGGGGGAGGTCCGAATGCAGCTGAAGAACGCAGGCCTGTTCGGCCGGGACTAGTCGAGGTTGACCTCGGCCAAGGTCAGGGTGTGCGAGGTGGGGGAGGGGTCGGCGGCGTTGATCCAATCGACGAAGGTTGTTCGTAGCGAAGGATTAGGGCTGCTCGATTGAGCATGGTCGTTCACCGGGGAGTCATCTACGCAGGTCACGGGGCCCTCGTTCATGCCGCGCGGGCATCGTACTCGTGGATCAGCCCACCGAGGATCTCGCGACGCTTGATCGCCTCGGGCCGAGCGGGCCCCGGGCCTGGGATCCGCCGGCGGACATCGTTCGGACGTCGAAGACCCAGCCCACGACGCGGTCGATGCGAGTTGTGATGCGCGGCGTACTCACGCAACACGTCCACCAGGTGTTTTTCGATGAAGGATCAACACGTGATCCAGGACGTCCCGCCGCAAGTCTCCGATCAGCCGCTCGATGTGACCGTTGGCCTGGGGGGTCCGGTAGGGGGTGAGCACGACCTCGACACCCTCAGCGGCGTTGCGCGAAGCCGGGGCCCTGAAGCTCGACTACGTGGGACCTGTCGACAGCGTTCACATCTCCGGGCTCGACGAGGAGCTCACCCACATCACGTGGCTTGAGGAACCACCTCTCGGCTGACTGCCGTCCGCACTCCGGGTCGAGCACGCCGCCTGCCACAGGATTCGCGCGTATACCTGGACGCCTACGATGCCCTCTGCCGCCTGCCGTCCCACCCGATTTCGCGGGCCAAAGAGCTATTGCGCGGTCCGAACGATCCTGGGACACTTTGGGTGAAGGTCGTTGAGGGAGGCAGCCATGTCTCGTCCGAGCAACGCAACCTTCAGCCGAGCCGCAATCGTCACCGGGGTCATGGTCGCCGCGATGGCGATCGCACCCGCGTCCTGGGCCGCAGCGCCCACGATCTCCTCGTTCTCGCCCACCAGCGGCCCGGTGGGCACGTCGGTGACGATCACCGGAACCGACCGCGACCACGGGGCCGATCAGCGTGACCACCCCCGAAGGGACGGCGACCAGCTCCCAGAACTTCACCGTCACGGCCGCCGCACCGCCGACGATCACCTCCTTCTCGCCCACCTCTGGGCCGGTCGGAACGACCGTCACGATCACCGGGACGAACTTGACCGGGGCGACCAAGGTGACGTTCCACGGCGTTTCCGCGACGTTCACCGTGAAGTCCTCGACGAAGATCACGGCGACGGTCCCAAGCGGCGCGACGACGGGGAAGATCTGCGTGACGACGCCTGGCGGAAGAGACTGCAGCTCCCAGGGCTTCAAGGTCACATCGACCGCCGGGGCCCCGACGATCACCTCGTTCTCGCCGACCTTCGGGCCGGTCGGAACGACCGTCACGATCACCGGGACCAACTTCACCGGGGCGACGGGCGTGACCTTCAACGGCACCGCCGCGACGTTCAAGGTGGTCAAGTCAACCAAGATCACGGCGACCGTCCCTGCTGGTGCGACGACCGGCCCGATCAAGGTGACAACCCCTGCCGGTTCGGTGACCAGCACGAGCAACTTCACGGTCAGCACCACGCATGCAAGGAGCGTGACCCTGAGGCTACGGAGGCACCTGGTCGCGCGCGGAGTCGTCAGCGTTGCGGACACGATGGCGGCGTGTGTGGCGAGCGTCCCCGTCAAGGTTCAGCGTCGCGTGTCGGGGCACTGGAAGACGGTCGGGCGCACCACCACCACCTCGACGGGGATCTACAGGAAGCGGATCCCGGACAAGCCCGGCAGGTATCGGGCCAAGGCCCCGAGGGTCATCCTGAACGCGGGAGCCGATATCTGTTTGGGCGCCACGTCACCCGTGCGGAGGCACAGGCACTAGGCTCCGTCCCGAGGCGTTCGATAGAAGAACCGACCCCCGCTCGGGGGGGCGGTTCTCTTTCGAGGCGCAAGCCGGGAATCAGCCGGTCGAGCAGGGCTGTGTTGCAGATTCGGCCCTCGCTAGGGAGGACGCGCGTGAACCATCGCTGGATCGGCGAGGCTCGCCCGAGATCGGAAACGAACCCCCCGCGCCACTTCTTCGGAAACAAGGCAATCTGAAGCCGTTCTTAGCCGTTCCGACTAAGGACTCAGCCCTCCGTACTTCCCTCTGCCCTGCCCACGCTGCATCGAGGACGTCTACGACGCGCTGTCGCAGAAGAAGCAGTCGCAGAAAGAAGCTGTTCCTCGTCAGGCGTCTCAGAGGGGGCCTGTGGGGTAAACAAATTCGATCGGGCCATTGACGGGCGGCGTTGCCGTGACGCCTGGGAGCCCGTCAGACTGCCCCCGTGCTCGCATTCCTCCTGTATCGCGTCCTGAGCGGCCTGCTCCGCCTGCTCGTCCGAGCGGGTGTCGATGATCGGGACCTGGAGATCGCCGTGCTGCGCCATCAGCTGAGGATCCTGCGCCGGCAGGGGAGGCGACCGGGCTACAGCACTACCGACCGGGTGAGGTGGGCGGTCGTGCGACTCCGCGGTCCCGTGTTCAGCCGGGGACGAGCGGCTCGAGCCAGTCCGGAATCTCGCGGCCCTCCACGCGGACGAACGGCGGCTCGTAGTCCTCGACGGAGGATAGCTCCGCCCGCACCTCCTCCTCCGAGAGCGAGCGCCACCGACGCTCGGCCTCGATCATCAGCGGCAGGAGCCGGACGTCGCCGGCCGTGCAGAGACCGGTCGCCTCGGATCGGGCAAGGGCGAACGCCACTGCCGCGTCGACGTGTCGCTGCTCATCCAGCGGCTCGTACCACGTCGAGTAGCGAGCCCCCTCCGACGTCTTCCACAGATTGCGGGCGACGGCCTTGATCAGCCGCAGGCCGACGTCCTGCTCGACGATGGCCTCGGCGAGGGCGTCGAAGTCGCGACGGTATGCCTCCTCCTTCGAAAGCCGGTAGTTGTATGGCGTGATCACGGTGTCGAAGGGGAACCGACGCAGCGCCTCTAGGTGCGTGGCGGGGGCGCTCATCCCGTGGCCGGTGATTCCGATCGCGCCGACCAGGCCCTCGTCCCTGGCCCTGGCGGCACCCTCGATCGCCCCGCCCGGTCTCGTCGCCCGGCCGAGATCCTCGACGTCGCCGATGGCGTGCAGCTGGATCAGGTCGACGCGGTCGACGCGGAGCCGCTCGATCGAGCGCCTGATGCTGTCGTACGCGCCGGCCGCCGTTCGATCGCCGGTCTTGGTGGCAAGGAATATCCCATCCCTGATCCGAGACATCCACCGGCCGAGGTGCAACTCCGAGTCCCCATAGTCGGCGGCCGTATCGAAGTGGTTGATGCCCGCCTCGAGCGCGAGCTCGATCGATCGATCAGCGACCTCGTCGGGCACCTCGATGAGCGCAGCCCCGCCGTAGATCAGCACCGAGCTCATGTGGCCCAGCCGTCCCAGCCGCCTCGTCTCCATCACGCCTCCTCGGACCTGGTGCGTGCCGACCGAATCCCTGCGCCGTCCGCTCCGCTCACACCCGACGTCGTGCGGCCGTCTCGAACCACCACGGGTCGAAGCCCCGATCCCCAGGGTCGACGACAGTCCCGGGCGGAACGACGGCGTCGATCGCGTCCAGCGTCGCTTGGTCCAGCCGAAGGTCGGTCGCCGAGAGGAGGTCGTCGAGCTGGTCCATCGTCCGCGGCCCGATGATCGCCGATGTGACCGCGGGGTGGGCAAGCGTGAACGCTATCGCCATCCGCGTGAGCGAGATATCGGCGTCGGCGGCGATCTTCAGCAGCTCCTCGACGAGGTCAAGCTTGTGCGCGACCTCATGACGCGACTCGTCGTATAGCGCAGCGAGCCAATCTGCCCGCTGGGCGCCGCGGGTCGCCCGCGACTCCGGCGAGTGGTCGAAGCTGTCCCGTCGGTAGCGTCCGGTCAGCCAGCCGCGGCATAGTGGACTCCATATGAGGACGCCCATGCCGTAGCGCTGGGCGACCGGGAGCACGTCATGCTCGATGTGTCGGACGAAGATGGAGTACGGCGGCTGCTCCGTCCGGAACCTCGAGAGCGCCCGTCGCTCGGAGGCCCACTGTGACTCGACCATCTGCCATCCGGGGAAGGTCGACGACCCGAAGTAACGGATCTTGCCCAGACGCTGGAGGTCGGTCAGCGCACCGAGGGTCTCCTCGACGTCCGTGTCCGGCTCGGGTCGGTGGATCTGGTACAGGTCGATGTGGTCCGTGCCCAGGCGCCGGAGGCTGTTCTCCACCTCGCGCGCGATCCAGACCCGGGAGTTGCCCCGCTCGTTCCGGCCCGGCCCCATGTCGCCGTGGACCTTGGTCGCCAGGACGACTTGCTCGCGGCGGCCCTTCAGCGCCCGCCCGACGAACTCCTCGGACTCGCCGGCCGAGTACACGTCCGCAGAGTCGACGAAGTTGACACCGCCGTCGATCGCCGCGTGGATCATCCGGACGCAGTCGTCGACGTCCGGGTTGCCCCAGCTCCCGAACATCATCGTCCCCAGGCAGTGCGTGCTGACGCTCAGGCCCGTCCCGCCCAGTGTTCGGTACTCCATAGCCCGCCTTTCGCTATGCGGACGTTTGCGATCACCCGGCCCGGCGACGCGCCGCCGGCCGTCGAAGCCGGAACGCTATCACCTGCGGCTGCGTGGTCGCCGCAGCGACCGACCCCACATCCGCGGCGTCAGCGCATGCTCGCCTGCGAGTTCTTCCGCGCTCAAAGGACGCTGGGCCGACAACAAAGGGGTCTGAGCCCGCCCGGCTTGAGCGGCGCTGGCGCGACCGACCGGTTCAAGGGTTGAGTGCTTGCCCTCAGGGATGGTTCTGCGAAATCGCCGCGGGAGGCCGGCAATGGTCCGCTCGGCGGCATCCCCGCCGACCAGGCCGGCACACAGCTGGAACCACGAACCTGCAGCTCAGGGGTGTGAACTGAATAGTTACACCCCTCAGGATCTCGTACACGGTCTTGGGTGCGAGCGCGGCCCTCCCGTCGCGGGGGTGGAGCAGCCCGTCGTAGAAGGCCTCGAGGTGGTGCGGCCGCAGGCGCCGCAGGCCGATGCGGCCGAGGGCGGGAACGACGTGTCCCTCCACGTTGCGGCGATAGCCGTTGTAGGTGCTTGCCGCGAGCACGAGCCGCTTGCCCGGCAGCCACCGGCTGTTGAGGAACGCGCCGAAGCTCAGGGAGCGAGCCCCGTCGCCTGCGCCGTCGCGCTCACTCGCGAGCCGGGCGGCGAGCCGCTCGGCGTCGGCTCGCTCGCAGCCGGCCGGATGCCAGCTGCGTCGCTCCCTCCCGGTGATCGGGTCGGTTCCTTCGTAGATGACCGCGTACCAACGGTTGCCCTTCCTCGCGATGTAGCCCTTCATCGCGCTCCTCCTTCCGGGCGGCGCCGGTCGCCGCCCGGTAGAAGAATCGGTGGAAGAAGGACATTCCGCGGCTTGAGGAGTGGGATTACCTGGTCGGCCTGAACGAGAGACGGTAGAAGCTGTCGCCGACCGGCGGGCCGGTAGCTGGCGCGGCTCCCTCCCGATGGCGACGATGGGAAGAATGCGGGGCTCTGGGAGAGCGACTAGTGGCGCGCTGCTTACCTGCCGAGACACGGGTGGAGATACGCCTGATACCCGGAAACCAAGCGCCTTGTTCGGAAGAGGAGTTGGGTACGTACCTGGGGCTAGAGAAGGTCCGCGGTCTCGTGCGCCGACGTCCTGCATTGCTCCAGCGTTGGGACTTCGCCATAGATCAGCGGGCGCATAGAAGCCCACCCGGCAGCGAGGGCCTCTTGACAGGAATGAGAGGGGTCGAAGATCGGGCTTGTCGCGTACCCCTCAGCGGGGCGATCGGTGTGGGCCCATCCCCACTTCTGGCTGATCCCGTCGATGTCCGAGGCGAGTTCGGCCGCAAGTCCCGGCCGGCTCTCGAGCACAGAGCGAAGCTCTGGGTTCGTCATGAGCTTGAACACGTCGTAGAGATGTCGCGTGGCTTGACGCAGCTCATCCGCAGACTCTGGGTATTGGCTAGCGAGATGGTGGAGCAAGGCGAGCTTTTCGAACAATGTCCGTTCAGGGTTGAGCACCTCGACCTCGACCGTGGCGAACTCCTCGTATTCGTCCTCCGACAAGCCGAGAGTCTCGGTGGCGAACTGGCCGATGAACGAACGGATCGTTCTCCTCGACCGCGGGTCAGGCCCGCCTCTGACGCCCATCTCAAGTAGCACGCCGGGCCGCACCACCCGTGGCGTCAGTCGAGGCGGGTAGCGGTACCGGACGTTCCGGTGAATCGCTGTTTCGGATCCCTCCAGCACCAGGTCTTCCTCTCCGAGCCCAAGGTCGTCTCTCGCGCGAGAGCAAATGCTCTTGACGATCTTGTCGACGCTGCCTTTGCCGAAGGTCTTGTCAAAGGCGCGGGTCACAACGAGCAGGATGTCGACGTCTTCGGAGAAACGCTCGATGAGTCCGAAGGCCTTGGAAAGGCTGGTCCCGCCCTTGAACACGATGTAGGCATCGTCAACCGGCTGCCCCACGCTGCGAAGGAGTTCGGTGATCCAGAAGTCCTTCTCCACGAACTCCTGGGGGAGTTCCAGTCCCTCGCTTGCCCGCCCCACCAGAGCGAACAGGTCGTCCGGTGCTTCCCGGAGTCGTGCCATCCCTACGCCGGCACCAGGGCGTTCCTCGACGCATGGCCATCGAGATCGTTGACGAGCTCAGTGACCCGCTCTTTCAGCGCCGGGGCTCGTTCCTCAACCGCAGCCTTGCACACGCGATCGAGTGAGATCCGCCCGTCGTCTCGGAGTTCGCTCACCGTTCGCTCCACATCGGCCCACTCTGCTTCGGCATGCTCCGGCCAGTCTCGGAGCACCTCGAGCAGAGCGATCTCCTCGTAGCCGAGACCGAGCCGGACGAAGTTCCGCCGGGAGTGAAGCTTCACTCCCGGGATGCCGGTGGGAGGGGGGCCCACCACCGCGAACTCGGGCACTGCCGGCACTTGCGTGGACAGTCCCAGGACGTGGCTGGCTGACCACCCGGCTGGCCCCAGGCCTCTCGGCCCCGCCACCTCGCGAACGATGTCTTCGGCCTTCGGGCGGCCGGGCCCGAACCGGGACTTCACCCCCTTCCAGTAGAGGCCTCGGCGGACCCTGAGAAGGCTGTCCTCATCGGCGGCGATCCGTGAGAAGGCGGACTCGACCGCCCGCCGGGGGCCATCGACGTCGGACACGCGCAGGAAGGTCCCCGGGCGGGACCTCGCTACCTTCGATCGAACCATCGCAGCCATAGAGTCCATGCGAGGAAAGTATAACGAGAAGCTCGCAGACTAGCAAGTGCCCGTAGATGTCGAAATCGCGTCTCGCTGTTGATCCTGCGCCCGGAGTGCCTGTGGGGTAAACAAATTCGATCGGGCCGGTGACCAGCGGCGTTGTCGCGGGGGCAGGGAGCCGGTCAGACTTCGCCTCGTGCTCGCGTTCCTCATGTATCGCGTCTCATGCGGCCTGATCCGCTTGCTCGTTCGGGCGGGCCTGGATGACCGGGAGCTTGAGATCGCCGTGCTCCGCCATCAGCTGCGGGTGCTCACCAGGGGAGGGAAGCGGCCCCGCTACAGCACCGCCGACCGGGTCCTCCTCGCCGCGGCGAGCCGGTTCCTCCCCCGGGAGCGGTGGTCGGCCTTCGGAGTCGTGCCCGAGACGCTCAAGCGCTGGCGCCGCCAGCTCGAGAGCAGAATGGACCCGAGGCCGCGCCGCGGGCCGGGACGCCCTCCGATCGATCCCGAACTGCGCCAGCTGATCCTTCGCCTGGGAAGGGAGAACCCCCGGTGGGGCTACCTGCGGATCAAGGGCGAGCTCCTCAAGCTTCGGGATCAGGATCTCCGCCACCACGATCGCGACCGTGCTGCGCCGAGGCGGCCTGGGGCCGGCGCCCCGGCGGATCGGACCCACGTGGGGGGAGTTCCTGCGGGCCCAAGCCCTCGCCTTCTTGTCCACCGGCTCCTCCGCCTCCGACCTGGAGGATCGGGCTCGGCGCGCGTCGGGTCCTGCAGCAGAACCACTCCCGCCCGATCAGGCGCCTCGCCCCCCGGCTCCTGCCGGTCGAAATCCCACCGGTGATCAGCCGGAGCCCGCTCGAGAAGAGCTCTGCGACCCGAGGCTGCACGAGCCCGTCCGAATCGAGGTTGCGCGTCGCTGCCCACCCGGCGGCGGGCGTCCTCGTGACGGACCGACCCCTGCTCACCTTGGTGTCGTCACCTTGCCTGACCACCACGGCAGGTCTGCTGGGTCGCGCGGGCATTTCGCGCACGGTCGGCCGCCGGGTTCCCTTCCGGCCTCTGAACGCCGCCGATCGTCGCTCGTTGGCAGCGTTCGATTCCGGCGTGTGGTTCGACGCTCGATGCGGCCGCCTGATCGAATACTTGTACCCAACACGCAGCGCGGCATGACTCGTATCAGGATTTTGGAGCCCGACAGGCTCATCCACGAGTACGAAATGGCTGCTTGAAGCCGATCAGAGGTTTGCGTGCCCTTCAAGACCAGTGACAGCATTGTGTCCGGGATGCTAGCGAGCCACGTCGATCAAGGAGCGAATCGGGTTCTTTTTCGTACCCCACGCATATGTACGCGGCCTTCGACGACAAGCGTACGTCATCCAGACACAGTAGGATTAGCTCGAGCTCGACTCAGCGCGTCATTCAGCGCAGCGATCAACTTGGGTTCCCAGATGCTCTTGAGAAGGATCCGCGAGCCATCCTGGAGTACGACATACCCGAGCTTCTGCTTGCCCCGCCAATCGAATTTCGGTTCAAGC
>WNFV01009382.1_pt1 | contig 10835 bp, 11 predicted proteins | sample 5400101 | NCBI WGS metagenome assembly WNFV01 (sample SAMN13153361, study PRJNA577476) | soil metagenome | isolation source: 115 cm soil or saprolite under grassland replicate 1 | place: USA:California | collected 2016-06-15
AGGCCGATGCCCACGCGAAATGGTATGGTTGACGGATCGTGAAGAAGGTACTGCTCTTCACCATGGAAGGCATCGCCGACGGCGAGGCCGCGCTGGCATTCTTTCAAGCGCGCGGCGCGGCCGTGGAGGTGCGCGATGTCGGGCGCGATTCCGGGGCCAGCCAGGAAGTGTTCCGCCTGGCCGGCCGCTTGGCCGTGCCCACCGTGCTCATCGACGAGCGGGTCTTTCTGGGCTTCAGCGCCCATCGCGAGGAGATCGAGACGCTGATGCGCGAGTGAATTCTTGCTATACTCCCTCCCGCCGCACGACGAGAGGATAGCCAACACTAGCCTCCTCCAGCGGCGGTTGCCCCGCGCCTGGGTCCGGTCCCCGCGACATAAGGTGCCACACTCAGACACCGGCCGCGCCCGGAGCCGATACCACAGCCGCCGGTGGTCTAGCTCTCATGTGCCGACGATCGGGGAGACCGACGCGGGACTCTGCGTAGAGTGTGCCGCTCGTGAATGTGCGCCATGCCCGGACGGTCGAGCAGCAGCCGGCGAGCCCATGCGCAGCCTTGACGATGACTCGTGGACCGGCATAGGATGCCGCGGGGCCGAGGAGATCGTCGGCTGCCTTCGCCGATGTCGGCGTGTCCAGATGTCGGACTGAGGTCGTCAGGCCGGCCGGGCTTCGCCATCGCCGGGAAAGAGTGCCGTCCTTCCTCCTTGCGCTCGGCGACGTCTCCATCGCCTGCGCTTCGCCAACCGTCCCGGCGCCGGCTGTGCCGGCAGGAGTGAGCGATATGCCCTCCGTCGTCAACCTCTTCGAATACGAGCGGCTGGCCAAGGCCCACATGACCCCGATGGCCTTCGACTACTACGCCAGCGGAGCCATGGACGAGATCACCGTGAAGGCGAACCACCGGGCCTACGACGACATCTTTCTGCGATACCGGGTGCTGGCCGGCGTCGGCACGCGCGACATGTCGACCACGGTATTGGGCCACCAGATCACCATGCCGATCGTGGTGGCGCCCACCGCGTTTCACCGCCTGGCGCACCCGGAGGGTGAGCTGGCCACGGCGCAGGGCGCGGCCGCTGCCGGGGTCATCTACGTCATGAGCACGCTGTCTACCACGTCCATGGAGGATGTGGCCAAGGCCAGCGCCGGCCCGCGGTGGTTCCAGCTGTACGTCTACAAGGACCGCGGGGTGACCCGATCGTTGGTGGAGCGTGCTGAGGCGTCTGGGTTCACCGCCCTGGAATTGACGGTCGACGCACCCGTCCTTGGTCAGCGCGAAGCGGACGTTCGCAATCACTTTCACCTGCCCGAGGGACTGACGGCAGCCAATCTAACCTCCCCGGCCCTCGGTCAGCTACCCGACGTGGCGGGGCATTCGGGGCTGGCCTCCTACATCGCCCGTCTTCTCGATGACAACCTGACGTGGCGGGACGTGGCGTGGCTACAGTCCATCACCAAGCTGCCCGTGCTGATCAAGGGCATTGCGCGCGGTGACGACGCGAAGCACGCGCTCGACTGCGGCGTGGCGGGCATCGTGGTCTCCAATCACGGCGGCCGGCAGCTGGACACTGCCCCACCGACCATCCGCGCGTTACCGGAGGTGCTGGACGCGGTCGCCGGGCGCGTCGACGTGCTGGTCGACGGGGGCATCCGGCGGGGGACCGATGTGCTGAAAGCGCTGGCCCTGGGCGCCCGGGCGGTGCAGCTGGGCCGCCCCGTATTGTGGGCGCTCGCCGTGGACGGCGAGGCGGGCGTGCGTCACGTACTGGAGTTGCTGCGCACCGAGCTCGACTTGGCGCTCGCCCTGTGCGGCTGCCACAACATCGCGGAGGTCACGCGCGACTTGATCGCTTGATCAAGCATGCCGAGCGACGACCGAGCTCGGCCGCGAGCCGGTCAGACCGCGCAGGGCTGCGCCGGCGGCCCGCTGTCCGGCGCCGTCGTCATGCCGAGGACGATGTGGTCGACCTGGGCGTCTGTTCGCGCAGGGCCATGGCGACGACCGCAACACCGGCGGCGGTCAGCACCGCGGCAACGATGAAGGCGACCTGCACCCCGTAGACGAATGCCTTGTCGGCCGCCGCGAGCAGTATGTTGCGCGCGGAACTCCCCAGGCTATCGGCGACTTGGGCCGCCCCACCGATCGAGGACTCGGCCAGTTTCACCGACGCCCGCGGCAGGGTCTCGATTGCGCCCGCGAGGCGCATCGCATAGACCGACGTGAATATCGTGCCGAGGACGGCGACCCCGACGGCGCCACCCACCTGGCGGGTGATCTGGTTCACCGACGCGGCGTCACCTGTCTGAGCCGCTGGCACGGCGTTCATGATAGCGGTCGTGGCGGGACCGAGCGATGGAGCCCAGCCGGCCACGTATACGAGACACCCCACCAGGACGAACAGATATCCGCTCACCTCGTCGATGACCGAAAGCACGATGAGGCCTGCAGCCATGCACGAGAGACCGAACACGAGTACCCGCCGGATCCCGAAACGCCGCTCGAAGACCGAGGCGAACGGCGCGATGAGGGCAAAGACTCCGCCCAAAGGCAGGAGCGCCAGCCCGGCGACGAGCGGTGACTCGCCCAGCACGAACTGCAGATACTGGGGGATCAGGAACATGATGCCCGTGAAGGTCACGTACAAGAGGAAGAGGACCAGCGAGCCGGCGATTACCCCGCCGTATCTGAACACGCGGACATCGAACATGGGGGTCTTGGACTGCAGCTCCCACAGTACCAGCGCCGCGCTGAGCGCGAGGCCTACGACGAGCGCCGCGATGATGACCGGGCTCTGCCAGCCCGCGTTCGGCCCTTCGATGATCCCGTAGAGCAGCGTCCCGAGGCCCGCCACCGACAGGAGCGCGCCGACGCGATCGAGAGAGGGCGTCCCTGGTTTCGTCGAATTCGGGACCACGAGCAGGCCCGCCACGATTCCCGCGATCGTCACCGGCACGTTGACGAGAAAGACCGATCGCCACGAGAAACGATCGAGGAGGAGTCCGCCCAGGATGGGCCCGAGCGCCAAGCCCACGCCGGCGAAGGCGGCATAGATGGAAATCGCCTTGCCCCGCTCCTGCGGCGGAAAGATCACCGCGAGGGTCGATAGCGCGGGCGGGAAGAGCAGAGCGGCGCCGACGCCCATGAGCGCGCGCATCGCGATCAACTGCAGGACCGACCGGGCGGACGCCGCGAGCACCGACCCGATCCCGAACACGGCGAAGCCGATGAGGAAGACGGGCTTCCGGCCGTAGCGGTCGGCGACCCCGTTGGCGAACAATACCAATCCAGCGAGCATGATGCCGTAGGCGGCGCCGACCCACTGGAGGTCCGCCGTGCTCGCGTTGAGCTCCTGCGAGATCGGCGGAAGGGCCACGTTGACGATGGTCTGGTCGACAGTGCTGATGAGAATCGCCAGGCTGATCACCGCCAGCGCCCACCAGCGCTTCTCGTAGGCCGGCTCGGTCGTCAGATCGACGTGGAGCAACCAGCGCGGATGTTCCATTGGCTCCTCACGGCGCAACAGGTCAGGTCGACTGCCCGTCGCGCTCCGACGTCACTAGCCCGCACTCCCCGAGACATTTTCAGATGCATCGACGTGTTCAGGTGGCTGAGCCCTTCGCCGCCCGCTACCGCCGCATCCTGCGGCATCGCGGGCACAAGAAAGCAGTGGTGGCGGTGGCCCACGCCATGCTCGTCACGGTCTATCATCTGCTGCTCCGTCGGACCACGTACCTCGATCCCGGTACCGACTACTACGACCGCCGTCACGCCGAGCGAGGATAGCCAACACTAGCCCCCTCCGGCAGCGGTTGCCCCCCTTCGTGGTCCCCGTCCCCACGACATAACCTCCCAGACTCAGACGCTGGCCGCCCGAAGAACCCGATGCCACAGAGAGCTCAGGATTCGCCGCGAATCTGTTCAGGCGATGGCTTGACTAATACACTCCTCGGCACGGTCAAGTTCCTGTCCCCTACAGTAGAACCGGCGGCCTGTCTTAACCCCCTTCAGGGCGACATCAGGCTACACTCGGCAGCGGATCTAGCGTCGATGATACGGCGCGGATCTCGGTACTCGCGGATGGCGCTGGAACCCGCTCGTGGAACCAAAACTGGAACCACGAGGGGGGAGACCGGACAGGATGACACGGAAGTGTTAGAATCTGCTGACGACCGCCGGGGTAGCTCAGTGGCAGAGCAACTGATTCGTAATTTCCCAAGGCGAGGTTGCGGGAAACGCTGATCCAACGCGGCGTTGCCCGTAACCTCGCTTCTCTTCTAGCCTCCCTCGTCATACCTGCCGTTTCTCGCTGAGGGACGATTGTCTTGCCTTTGTCCGAAAACCTCGCGAAGTTCGGTGCGGTTCAGCACATAATTCAGCACATCGACGGGGGTGGGGACTTTTCAATTACCGCAGATGGGGAAATTTGGATTCCCGTTGACAGGGGGTGCGAGTCGCAGGAGCTTTTGGAGCGTCTGGCGGCGATGACGCCGCGGCCCGACCTGCTCATCTGCCATGGCGTGTTGGCCCCGCGCGCCCCCTGGCGCGCGCGAGTGGTCGTGTACGGGCGCGTGGCGCCCGAACCCGGGCCCGCGGTGGCGCCGCGGGCCGCAGGTCCAGAGGGCCCCGGCGTGAAGAGCAATCCGCGGGCCTGGAGCTGGGCGGCGCTCATGCACCGCGCGCTCGGCATCGACGTGCTGGCCTGTGGCCATTGTGGAGGCCACCTACGCCTGATCGCCACGCTGCACGATCCCGCCGTCATCCGGACGATCCTCGCGCACCTCGCCCGCTCCTCCTCGGGGCCGAGTCCTGGCCCCGGCCCACCCGAGTCCGGCGCCGCCGTGTCCTGATCGGATCGGCTCGTCGAGGGCACGGCAGCCGCCGTCGTGCCGATGCCGCGAGATGGGATTCGTGCTGATTCGGCCCGGTCCGCCGGCCGATTGATGGCGGTGGTGTGTCTCGCATAGGATACCGCTCACCCTGGCCGGCTCGCTCGACCCGTGAGGAGGCCGCCCATTTGCACTGTGGCATCGGGTTCTTCGGGCGGCAGCGGCGCCTGCGTCCGCTAGCCCCTCGTCGCTTCTGGTTACGGGGGCCCGCAACCACTTGCAGGCGGCCAGATCCGTCGAGTTCAGGTTCGAGATCCTCATTTGAATCCGTCTACGGTGGGCGACCGCCCGCGGTCGGCGCCCGGCGAGGGGTGCTAAGATGTCGGGCGCTGATCCGATGAGCGCGCGAGCGTCGAAAGTGCGGTGGGCCTTAGTGCTGGCCGCGAGCGCCGGCCTTGCCGCCATACCCTCACCTTCCTCCGCCCTCTCCGTCCAGGAGGCTTTGCTCCTCGCGAAGCCGGCCATCGCCCTCGTGAGCGCCCAGGTCAACGCGAACGTGACGGTGAATTGTGGCCAGGGCCCGGTGACGATCAGCCCAAGACCATACATCGAGGTCGGCACCGGATGGTTCGTGGACGGGCGGGGCTACCTCATCACCAACGCGCACGTCATCGATCCCGCATATCGTGTGCCGCCGTGGGTCGTTTTTGATCTGAAGCTGAGGGCGGTCGAGGAAGGCTGTGTGAAGCCCGCGGTGCGGGCGCGCGGGTTCGCGCCGGGTCAGCGGCCTGACCTCGAGGAAGAGATGCTCCGCGCGATTCCCCTCGCCGCGGTGAAGCTCACGCCGACGGCGCGGGTGAGCGTGCTGCTTTCCAATGGCGCGAATCTCGAGGCCCAGGTCGCGAAGTTCAGCGCGCCGATCACGCTCGACGCAAAAGGCAATCCGCTCAAGGATTCCGGGCGCGATCTGGCCCTGCTGAAAATCCAGGCCGGTGCGTATCCGGCTCTGTCGATCACGGACAAGGAGCCGAAGGTCGGCGACGAGATCCACATTCTGGGCTTCCCGGGAGTGGTCAGGGATCACGAGCTCCTCAGCCGGAGCGCCTTGAACGAAGCGTCCGCCACGAAGGGACAGGTGTCGGGATTCAACACGGATGCCATCGGGCAGGGCGTGATCCAGACGGACGCTTCCGCCGTCCACGGAAACAGTGGCGGGCCCGCGGTGGGTGACAGCGCATCCGTCGTCGGCGTCATGACTTTCATCTCCCTTCGCGGCAACACCGCGGTCCAGGGCTTCAACTTCCTCATTCCCGCCAGGGACGTGCGCGCCTTCCTGGTCGGCACCGACGTGAAGCCGGGTCAGAGCCGCTTCAATCCGGTATGGGCTGCGGGCGTCGCGGCCCTGTTCGACGAGCGGTATTCGGTCGCGCTCGCGCGGTTCCGCGAAGCGGATCAATTGCTGCCGGGCCTCGTGGACGTCAAGCGCTCGACGGCCGAAGCCGCGTACAAGCTTGCCCACCCGCCGCCCCGACCCTTCCCGTGGGCGTGGACGATCGCCGGCGCGGGCACGCTGCTGAGCGTCATCACCTGGGGCGCGTGGGCAGGCCGCCGATGGAAGCGCAATCGGTATCGAGTCCATCCGGGCCAGGTCATAGACTTCCTGGAGAGAGGGCTCAATCCCGTCCTTCTCGATGTGCGCGTCCCCGCTGACTACGAGACTAGCCCGCTCTCGATACCGAAGGCGATCCGCCTCGACCCCGAGCGAATCACTCAGGGGCCCATCGACCTGGCGCTCGACAAGAATCAGCTCATCGTCACGTTCTGCACGAGCCCGGACGAGCGAACGAGCGCGCAGGTCGCCCGGCTCCTGCGCCGCCAGGGGTGGAGCAATGTCCGGATCCTCAAGGGCGGTCTCGGCGCGTGGGCGAACGCGCGCCTGCCCGTGGAGAGCAAGTCGCACCTGCCCTCGATCGGGATCGAGATCTACCGGAACCTCACGCACGGCGACATCGAGCGGCGTCACTACGCTCCGGGCGTGGTCATCTTTGAGGAGGGCGATGACGCGCACGGAGAAGCGTACGTGGTCCACGCGGGGACCGTCGAGATCGTGAAGCGCTATCCCGGCGGCGAGCGCCGCCTCAATCTGGTGAAGGAAGGGGAACTGCTCGGAGAGATGGCGCTGTTCCGGCACGCGCCTCGATCCGCCGCCGCGGTGGCCGTCACGGAGGTGGAGCTTCTCGTCATGCGGAATGAACGGCTCGAGTGGCTGATCCGGAACCGGCCCGAGCTCACGCTCGAGCTCCTCAAGCACCTCTCGGATCAGATCGTGTCGATGGACCCGGACGCGTGACCTCCGGCGCAGCTGTGCCAGCGGCTCCTCGGGCGGCCGTTGTCTGAGGGCCCCGCAGTGCGGGCACGCCAGCACATCAACGGCAAACGCCCGGTGCATCAGAGCCGCCCAGCTCCAGGCAGGCGGCGGGCTCTTCTCCCCCGTGCCGTCCGGCCCTGCGGCCTGCGGCGCCGCCGCGGCCGTGGGCTCGGGCCGCACGCGTCCGTAGGCAACCACTCGCTCGCGCGAGCGGGCGCGCGGGCCGGCAGGCCGGACGGGAGGCAGCGACTGTCCGGGCACGACCATCATGTGGCCACCGCCGTATGGTGGCTGCACTTCTATTTCGAGGTCTTTGTCGTCGGCGTGGCAACGATCGGAGCCGCTGTCTTGAGTTTGGCAGTGGCCAGCGACTCGTCCAACATTTTTTACGAGCGCATCGCGGTCGTAGGTGTACTGCTGCCCCTCGTTGAGCTGCACGAGTACTTCAATGGCTTTTCGGATCGTGATCTCGGCTTCCCGCTGGTTCGGGGTGATCATGTAGCGGCGTTTGGGATTCGGTTCGGACAGGGCTTGCAGCACGACGGCCGCCACCTCGTCGGGTTCCTTGTATCGCGAGCGATCGCCGAGCCACGGTGCGCCCGCTCGTTTGGCCGCCGACCTGCTGATCTCCGAATTGTAGTTCCCCGGTTCAACGACGCTCACCTGCACGCCAAGTGGCGCCATCTCAGCCGCCAACACGTCGGAGAAGGCTTCGATGGCGTGCTTGCTCATGCTGTACGCGCCGGAGTTGGGGCCAGTGAGGATTCCCGAGATCGATCCGATGGTCGTGATGCGCCCCTTCGAGGCCACTATGGGGGACTGAATGCCTTGGTGACCCGATACGGGCCATAGCAATTCACGTTCATCAAGAAATGGAAATCTTCTTCCTTCGTTTCAGTCAGCGGGCCGCCGAGACCAACGCCCGCGTTGTTGACGAGCGCATAAAGACCGCGTCTCGCGCGCGTCACTGTGTCGACGGCCGCCGCGATATCGTCGGCGCTCGTCACGTCGAGCCGCAACGAGTGGACATTCGGGATGGCATTCAGATCCTTTAGGTCCTGGTCCTTGCGCGCGCCAGCGTAGACAAAGTAACCCTCTTTCACAAGACGCTCGGTGATCTTGCGGCCAATTCCGGTGCTAGCGCCGGTGACCAGCACGACCTTCTGAGCATTCGGCGCAGGAGCGGAAGCGATGTCTGCGGCCATAGCGGTATTGACCGACGCGACGACCATCAGGACGAAAGCGACGACGTGATTCATCGTGAGATCCCCTGACCTAAAATGGTTTCCGTAGATCGACACGCCGATGCCGGGCCGTAGTGCCAGCCACATATCTGTCAGCCCGTTCTCGTTACGGCTGGATTCGTCCCTGGCCTTCGCACGGCCCGGATGAAGCCTCCGGCATCTTGGGGCGATCCTGCCAGAGTGTGCCGGAGCGGTCAAACCAGAGCGGCCGGACAGGAAGGAGCGAAGCCAACATTAGGCGCCTCCGGCGGCCATCGTCGGGCGGGCGGGGTCGGGGCGACATACCAGGCCGGCCGGGGCGACATAGCAGGCGATTCTCGGACGCGGATCGCCGATGCCACAGCGCACGTCAAATGGCGTACGTCCTTCCTCTCTCAGATGCGGTCCTGGCGTGCGACGTACCGCTCAAGCTCCGCCTCGGTGAACGCCATCTGTGCCCTTAGTGCGTTAGTTATATGGCTGTTCGAAGGGCCGTGTGGATGGCCATCGACAATTGGAGGTGAGGCGATCGTATGAGCCCATGCTGAGCTGATGGCGCCTCGACATCGTCTCGGTGAGGAGGTAGCAGGCCATCTTCCTCGCCGTGCTCGCGGCGACTTGTCCGGAAAAGAAGAACCACGCGTGCGCGCCTTGCCCGGACCGAGAGCGTTCGACCGCCACCGGCACGCCGAGATCTCGGCACGTCTCGGCGAAGGCTCCCGCATCGTCGGCCCAGCAGCTCTTGTCGAAGTCAGCCGCGAGGAGCCAGCACGTGTCGTCGATAAGAAGGGGGTAGACTCCCATGACACGCTGGCCGTGCAGATGGTCGAGGACTGCCTGTTCCGTGACTGGGAGGAAAGCTTGGTTGGGGCATTCGCCGCACTTGACACGGGGCTTCTCGCAGATGCCACGCACCCACTCGTTCGCGCAGACGGGGGCGTACCGATGTCGGCCGGCCTTGGCGTTGGTCCAGAGTTGTGCGTATACATCGTCCCTACCCCGGAACAGACTCCGGAACAACGCCACTCTTTCTGTTGACGATTCGGGAGCTGCAGGATCTGTATCCGCCCCAGAGCAACCGAGCCGGGTGTCGGCCTTGACCGTTTCGAGCTCGCCCTTCAGGGCATCGACGCGTTTACGTGCCTGCTTGCCTTCTGCCTCGAGGCTCGCGAGTCTTGCTTACGAAGGTGGACAGCGGTCTCCTGCGGAACGCGGCGCGCAGAGTTGTGCGGGCGACTCGTGAACCTCGTCATCACGAAGCGGCTAGTGCACGACGCTCAGAAACTCTCGCGCCTCGACAATGGACACGCCCTTGTACTTGCCAAGGCTCAGCAGATCGGCGTCTCCCGTTACGAGATAGTCTGCGGCGCCAGCCATCGCGCAACCAAGTACATAGTCATCGTCCGGGTCCCGGCAGACAGCTGGCGCGGGCGCGTCCGGTAGAAGGATGGCCTCGGCTCGCAGCAGGCCGAGGAATGCTCCCCTGTCGGCGGGGGACACGGGGTACTTCCTGGTGATCTTCGGACGAGCCAAGACCTCCCCCACCTCGTCGATCTGCCCCGGCGCGAGAAGCAAGACGTAGGCACGGCGCCGCCATGCATCGATCAACTGGGCCTGAAGACCCTGCGTGCTGAGAAGGCTGCTGACCATCTGGTTCGTGTCGAGTACAGCCCTAATCACGCCGCCGCCGGCGTGTCTGCGTCAAGGCCTGGCGGACATCCTTTTGGACCTCCGTGTCCGAGACGCTCGGCAGTCGACGCCGTATCCGGTCCACGACCTCGAACCGGGTTTCGCGCTCGGCGACCACGCGCCGGAACTCGTCAGCACTAATGATGCCGACCATCGGGACACCGGACTTTTCCACTAGCACGCGGAGGCGCCCACTTTGGACGTCCTTCATGATCTGCCCAAACTGGGTCCTGACCTCAAGGGCAGGGATAGTCCGAGTCTTCAGCGGGCTCGCCATAGTGTGCTCCTCCGTCCGTTAGTGATGAGGACTGATTAGTACTCATCATACCGAGATGAGGCGCCCGAGGCAACCGGTCGCGGGAGCCGTTCAGTGCCCAGGGAGGGCTGCTGCTGCGACCTCGATCGAGTGCGCGAGGCGGGGGTAACGCTGGGGATGTCCGGGCGGCTTCAGCACATAAATCAGCACATAGTGGTAAACTCGGTTCCGTTCTACTCGTAAGTGCGCGGAAAGTCGGCACGCCGGGGTAGCTCAGTGGCAGAGCAACTGATTCGTAATCAGTAGGTCGCGGGTTCAACTCCCGCCCCCGGCTCCATCTAATCAACTAGTTGCAGAACTGGTCGCGATCCGCAGGCGGCCCGGCAATCACCTGGCAATCAGCCGCGCTCCCGATCGTCCGGCGGCCCTGGTGCTTGCACCGCCATTGCCGCGTGACGGACTTCTCCTC
>WNFV01012133.1_pt1 | contig 10833 bp, 7 predicted proteins | sample 5400101 | NCBI WGS metagenome assembly WNFV01 (sample SAMN13153361, study PRJNA577476) | soil metagenome | isolation source: 115 cm soil or saprolite under grassland replicate 1 | place: USA:California | collected 2016-06-15
CGCGTTTCGGCGGCCTCGCGCGTCGGTGCCTGGTAAATCGCGCGCAGGTCGGCCACAAACGCCTTGCGATCCTTCCAGGCCACGTACGTCAGACTTTGGCGCACTTGATGAATAATGCAGCGCTGGATTTGAGGTAATCTCCCTATTCGGTGTTGATGCCCTTCGGTGCAACCACGGTCATCAATAGTTCTTTAACAGACCAGATATGGTCGGTGAGTCCTGCTGCCATGGCTGGCGACCGGGGCTGCCATCGGCGCTGGTGATCGTTGACCTCCACCTGCAAGGTCTTGACGGATCGGGTCAGATTGTAGACCCAATCCTCCCAGGCACATGCCGCTTCGAGCATCGCCAGTTGCTTGGAGTACGACAACGTCTTGCGCACCAGACGGCCATTCATCTGCCGGCTCGTCAGATTCGTGCGCTCGACATAGGCCGTATGCGCCCCCACCACTGCCGCCACTTCGTCCGGGGTGCCGTAGACCACCTTGATGGTTACGCCCGTGAGCCGATAGCCCGAGCGGTGTTTGATGACTTGCACATACTGCCAGTCCGGCTGCGGTTGCTTGCACCTCGGTGGGCGTCCCTGGCCACAATAGTCCGGCACCTGTCCCCACGTCGCGACCAGTGCTTCACGATAGCCGCCCTTGCCATCGGTCGCCATAGGCGGTGGGGCATCAGGATGCCCGCGGGTCTTCAATTGGCCCATCAAGGTATCGGCCACCTCTTCCTCGGTCTTGGCGATCGCGCGCCCTACACGTAGGCGCGTATCGGTATCCAGGGTTATGCCGCGCCAGAAGGTGCCGCGGTCGTCCTGCTCCTCGCGCCCCCTTTTTCGCCCTTGTGGCCGACGTAGGTCCACATGGCGTCGAGTTGAGCGCTCCTCAGACGATAGTTCGCGAGCAAGATGGCTTCAATGCGTTCCACATGCTGGGCGGCCAGGCGCAGCCAGGCCACGACGGTTTCTTCTTTTACGCCCTTGACCCGATGGATGGCGGCCAAGCTGTTGCGTTCGGCCAGCAGGGCCAGGCATTCAATGATCATCTCCTGGCGGTGGTGTCGGCCATAGAAGACGGTTCCGATCGTTTCGACAAAGGTGCCCTTACAGGTGCGACACTGATAGCGTTGGGTGCCGGCCTGGGTTCGGCCAAACCGACGGATGTTGCCGAGATTCACCGTTCCATAATCACTACAGCGCGGATTCCAGCAGAACGCGCTGGGATGCACAAGGGTTGTTTGTTCCATGATCATCCCTCCCCATGTTGGTGCGCCGTTCATGATACATCAACATGAAGAGGGTAGACTACCTGACACCGGTGTGTCGTTTATCTGACAGCACTATATTCTGCCGGCGTGACAGCGGCGTAAACAGAAGCGTAAACACCAAGTTAAAAGTGGTGAGGACTGAGGACTGAGGACTGAGTTCGGCCGCAGCTCACTACGCCCTGCGGTCACTTTCAATGCTGCTGTAAAATATGAGTACGCAAATACCATGCACCGGGGCAGCGCGACTATGCGAAGACATACGCGAATGAGGAGTGCTTCAATACAGAAGCGGAAGCACAAGCAGCTGGCTACCGGCGAGCAAAACGATAATAGCCGTGCCCCCGACTCATCATCGGGGCCGCAACCCAGCATGGCCTTTGCCACCTGAAAATTTCTTTGTACGAAATATTAAACTAATTGAATATACGATGATTGCAGGGCGAATGTATGAGTTGTGGTAGAATAGCGGGAGTGTCCGTTGTAAAGTGGCTATGTACTTATGCCAGACCAAGTGGATATCGACACCCAAATAGTGCGACTGCAAACCTACCGCAAATCGCTCCAAATATACCTTCAACAATTAGCGGTCGTCGGAACTGCACAAGCTCCAGCACATATAATTCACAATATTAGTGAATGTCGTCACAATATCCGTCGCATTAAGTCAATTCTGCTGAATTGGGATGTCCCCACAGATGACCATCCCGACGACGAGGATATGAGCCAAAACCAAGAAAATGCAGCACTGCCCCGGCAATCTGATAAAGGTGCCATTTCTACAGAAACAGATGAAATACTGGATCGGCTAAACCAAGGAACGAATCTTCCATCTTTTGGAGATATTTTTGTTGGGAAGGTGCTGGATATGGATGAAGATTTGGTGTTAGTTGAAGTTCCTGGATTTGATCCAAAGATAGTTCCAGGTGTCATCAGAACATACAATTTAGCCGGAAACAAATACCGAAAAGGTGGTAATGCTCGATGCAGAGTAACCGCCGTAAAGCAAACGAAAACGGGCAAAATAGCCATAGAATTGAAGCCTATTTCCGGAAGAAAGTAAGATATGCCGTATTAACAGTGATCAGCGAGGTTGCGGCCCAACACCGTGTTTCTGAGAAACTGTCAACTGACGGTTTCTCTGGTGAGGAGCGACTGCCTGCGGTCGTGGAAGTTCCAGCCGACCGCTTCGCGCCAAGATCGTAGCTTTTTAGCGGCTGGAATCCACCTAAAATGCGATAGCGTTGGGGCGCGAAGCGGCGGCTGAACGCTGGCCGTTGGGCTACGGCCACTCAGTCCTCAGTCCTCAGTCCTCAGTCCTGGTTCTCCAGGCGGGTGATCTGCTCGATCAGACGTGTGCGGTTGCCGCTTTCGGCCAGCGCGCGCGCTTCGGCGAGCGTGGCGCGGGCCTCGGCCGGCGGCAGGAGCGGCGCCAGCCAGATCCGGATCTGGGCGGCCAGGTGGCGCGTGCCCAGCGCATCGGCGCGCGCTAGCGCAGTCGAGAGCCGGTGGATGGCCAGCGCGGTCTGGCGGCGCTTGATCGATATCAGCGCGAGGTTGGCGGTCAGCCCGGCCACCCGCTCGGGGATGGGCAGCCGCTCAGCCAGATCAAGGCCTTGGTTGAAGTATGCCTCCGCGGAATCCAGGTCGCCATCCGCCAGCGCAATCTCACCCAGCGTCGAGAGCAGGTATGGCTCGAAGCTGAGCACGCCGCTCTCGCGTGCAATCTCGAGGCCAGCTTTGGCGTGTTCGGCCGCGGTTGGGTCGCCGAGCAGCAGCAGGTGGTAGCCCAGGTTGTTATGCGCCAGGATGCGGTAGTGTGCGGCGGCAGGGTGGGCTTCGCCAACGGCCAGTGCGCGGCGGTACAGCTCGATCGCACGCGCCAGGTCGCCCTGCTGGGCCGCGATGCTGCCAAGCTCGAAGGTAGTCTGTGCCAGGATCGTCGGATCCTGCTGCGCGGCGCAGAGCGACGCGGCTTTGTTGAGGTGCGCTGTGGCGCCGGCCAGATCCATGCCTTCGATCGACAGCGCGCTGCCCCACAGCATCTCGGCGCCGACGATGCTCTCAGGCTGGTCGGAATCCAGCACGCGTTGGGCCAGCGCGATCGCTTCGGCGTAGCGCGCTTGTGCCAGCAGCGAGCGACCAAGCGCCAGGCGCGCCTGGTCGGTCGCGACGATGTCGCCGCGCGCGGTGGCCAGCTCGATCACAGCGTGGTAGGCTTCGCCGGCGCGTGCGACCGCGCCGGATTGGGAATACGCATTAGCAAGCGCCAGGTAGGTCGCCTCGCGGCGACCGTTTTCCATGCCAGCCAACGCCAGCTCATAAAACGCGATCGCCTCGGCCCAGGCAGCCAGCTCGGCCGCGCGCTGGCCAGCCCGCAGGGCATACTGGGCGGCGCGTTCGGGCGCATCGCCCTCGGCGAAATGCGAGGACAACAGCCCGGCCACCTCGTCGAGATCCTGGGCGTGCAGCTGCTCGATCGCCTCGGCGACATGGCGATGAGTCAGCCGATGGCGCGCCTCGCCGATCTCGCGGTAGGCCACCTCCATCGTCAGTGTATGGTCGAAGCCGTAGCGCAGGCCATTGTGCTGCCCATCCGCCGAACCGATGGGCGCGACCAGCGCGCTGGCGCGCAGCTCGTCCAGCGCGTCGAGAACCGCGCTCTCCGATAGCCCCGATGCACGCGCCACGGTGTCGAGATCGAACTCGCGGCCGACCGCCACCGCCACATCCAGCACGCGCCGCGCCGCATCCGAAAGCCGCACCAGCCGTGATTGGATCAGGCTGTAGACGCTATGTGGAACCACCGGCGTTTCGGAAAGCGCCGACAGGTTCAGCGTGCCATCCGGCCGCAGCAGCTTGTGCTCGCGCGCATAGCGAACCAGCTCGGCGACAATATAGGGGTTGCCCTCGGCGTTGCGCGCCAGCCAGTCGGCCAACGGGTACGCGTAGGTGGCGCTCAAGTGCCGCGCCAGCGCCACGGTATCGTCATTCGATAGGCGTGTGAGTGGCAGGCGCTGGAGCCGATCCTCGCGTGTGAGCGTCTGGAGCAGCGCCGCCAGCGGAGAGCGCGGCTCGGCCAGGCGCGCGGTGGCCAGGAAGGTAATCGGCGCACCCTGCGTCTGGCGCACCAGGTAGCCCAGCAGCGCCAATGTCGAGGCGTCGGCCCAGTGCAGATCGTCGAGCAACAGCAGCAGCGGCCGACGGCGCGCGAGCGCCTGCAGCAGCTGGCTGACGCCTTCCCACAGCCGCGACTCATTCGCCGACTGCCGGGCATCGTCGGTCTGTTCGGCGCCATGTTCACCCAGCTCGGGCAGCAGCCGCGCGGCCTCGGCCAGCCAGATGCGCGGCAGGCCCAGTGTGGCGCGCAGGGCCGGCCACTCGGGTCGGGCCAGCAGCCCGCGCAGCGCCTCGATCACCGGCTGGTAGGGCAGCGCCTGCTCCAGCTCGCGCGCGGCGCCGATCAGCGCCAGGCCGTCGAACTGTTGGATGAACGTGTCGGCCAGGCGAGTCTTGCCGATACCAGGTTCGCCCTCGATCAGCGCCAGCTTGCGCGTGCTGGCAAGCTCGCGCAGCCGCTGTAGCTCGGCGCTGCGGCCAGTGAAGGGCAGCGTGTCGGACGAAGGACGAAGGACAAAGGACGAAGGACGAAGACCCAACCCTGGCGTTTGCCTTTCGTCTTTCGTCTTTCGTCTTTCGTCTTCCATTGAAAAGCTATCGGTGATAATCGCATCGTACAGCGCGCGTGTTTCATCCATCGGCGGCACGCCGAACTCGTCGTCGAGCAAGCGCCGCAGGGATTCATAGCGGCGGATAGCGCCGGCGCGATCGCCGGCCAGGTAATCGAGCCGTAGGGCGGCGCGCTGGAGATCTTCCTGGAGTGGGTTGAAGGCCAGCGCGCGCGCCAGCGCCTCGCGCGCGGCCGGGTAATCCTGGCGCGCCTGGTAGCGCTGGGCCAGCGACGCCAGCCCGCGCGTAGCCAGCTGGCGATAGCGCTCGCGCTCGGCGGCGGCCCATGCCTCGAAGGGCTCGGCATCGGGCACGCTGAAATCGGCCAGGAAATCATCGCGGTACAGCGCCAGCGCCGCCACGAGCGTCTCCAGATCAGTTGTCGCGGCCAGGCCGGCCTCGAAGCGCCGGATATCCAGATCGGTGTCGGGCGCGAGCGACAGCGCGTCGTCGCCGACGATCCATGCCGGGCCGAGCGCCTTGCGCAGCCCATGCAGCGAGGTGCGCAAAATCTGCTGCGCGGCCGGCCGGTCGTGATCGGGCCACAGCAGTACAAGCAAGTGATCGCGCGTGGCTGGCGTGGTGCGCGCGGCCAGGTAGAACAGCAGCGCGCGGCTCTTGCGGCGCGGCACGTTGAGCGGGCGCCCGTCGAGCAGCAGCAGTGGCGCGCCAAGTAGCTGAATTGATCGCATAGCGAGGGAGATTATACCAGAAAGCGGGGGTTGGGGATTGGGGGTTGGGATATCGGGTGTTGGGAGATATTTGCCGATCTCGACTTTGACATTTGCCTCGCTCTGCAGCGTGCGGACGACGGTGTTCGGCGGAATAATAACATCCACCTCGCCGGTCTTGAGTGCCTGCACCATCGTATTGGATCAAGGTTGAGTTGGGCTAGGATACTATGTTTCGTTCATGCCGTCAAAATTTTTCGCCCGATCTGACCCACCGCAATGCTATGAAAATGAAGAGTTTTACCTACTTATTCTTTGCTTGATCTTCTTTGCATTCTTAGCGCTTACGCAATGGCAGCTTTCGCCGATGCGTATGCAGGTGCCCTGCGCGGGCGGCGGCCAGGGGCGTGCGCCGCTTGGAACCCCAATTTGATGCCGCCACGTCCCAAGCGCTTGGCGTACATGCCTGCGGGCGGATCGCAGCAGGATGTGCTGAATAGGGTCTTGGCACCACGAAGGCATGTGCTGAGGCATCGCATCTGCGAACAACATCATGTGCAGGGGGTCTGGGGGGCGGCTCGCCCACCCAGCGGGGAGCGCGAGGGGCAGAGCCGCCTCGCAAGTGTCCACACAATTCAGGCGATGATGCCAGCCCGGCGTTTCCACACGATCATCCAGCGGCGCACACGATCGAGTCGCAGGCCCGAACCACTGCGCGCAGCGCGGGGCGCGAGGTCGCGCAGCATCACCGCCCCGGCCCAGGCGAGAACAGCGCCATATCGCTCAGTGGCCCGGCGGCCTGCTCGTAGCCGTGTCGCCAGGCGCGCGCCAGGATCCGGCGGAAGATGGCGATATGTGGCCCACGCGGCCACGATGGCTCGATCGCCAGGATCGAGTAGCTGCGCGCGACGTCGGCGCGTGGATCGCCCACGCGCGCATTGGCCCAATCGAGCACTGCTGTCATCCGGTGTCCGTCGGTCATCACATTCAGCGGGTGATAATCGAGATGCAGCAGCTGCGTTGTGCCCGCCGCGATCGCGCGCAGGCGCGCTTGCAGCGCTGTTTCATCCGCGCCAGCCCAGGCGATCCAGTCGCCGGGCGGCAGCTCAGGGGCTGGGGCCGGCGCGATAGTGTGGATCGCCGCCTGCATGCGCCCAAACTGCGTGCCAAGATGCCAAACTTGCCCAGGTCGGCGCTGCAACGCGTGGATCAGCGGCTCGCCAGCGCACCAGCTCAGCAGCAGCGCCGGCCGATCGTGCCAGCTGCCGGCCAGGTGAATCGCGGGGACTGGCAGGCCACCAGCGAGCGCGGCACGCATGGCCGCGATCTCACGCTGGTAGGTCTCGGCCTGCCCGGCGCGGAACACGCGCAGGGCGTAGAGCTGCCGGCCGTGTGCTACCCGCCAAATCGCGGTGTCGGCCCCGCCCGATACAGGCGTCGCTTCTGCCGCGCCCGTGAGGCCCAGCGCCGCCAGGATGGCGTGTGGATCGAGATCTTGCTGTTCGAGCATGTGCGGCCTTTCGCTGGGAAATGTATGTGTAAACCAGAGCAAACCTGATGGGACGAATGACCCTTCGACTCAGCTCAGGGCAGGCGGACGACGAAGGACGAACGTCTGCAATTATGTCCTTCGGCTATCCGGCAACATAGCGCGGACGAAGTACTAGATTATAGACAAGCGATAATGGGCGGTCAAGCACGCGTGTGCCATCAACGCCGGCGCCTGGTCTGCCCTCACCCACGCGACTTGCCGCTGCCAAAGAGCGCCAGCATGAGCAGCGCGGCTATGCCGTAACAGCACGCGGTGGCTATGAACAGCGGCGCGAAGCCCGCACCCTGCTGCACGCTCGTGCTGATCGTCGGCGCTACCAGGTAGCCGGCGGCATAGGCGCCGTTGACCAGGCCGATCGCCACCGGGCGCACCGCGGGCCGGCTGCGCTCCATTGCGAAGGCATCGTAGAGTGGCACACCCAGGTTGAACAGGCCAGAGCGCAACACCAGCGCCGTGCCGGCTATCAGCAACCCCGGCGCGAAGCCCGCAAGCAGCAGGAACGGGATTGATAGCAGCTGGGTAAGCGCGATCGCGCCGATTTTACCCAATCGCGCGGCCAGCAGCGGGGCTGCGAGCATTGCGAGCCCGGCGGCGACATCGCTGAGCGCGAAGGCGAGGCCGAGCGTGCTGTTGGTGGCTCTGTAGCGCTCGACGAAGAAGATATTCAGGTAGGGGATCAGCAGGGCCGCCCCGATCGAGATCACCAGCGGCGGCAACAGCAGCAGCAGCAACGCGAGCGGTTCGGATAGCACACTGCGCCAGGGTTCGGGCATCCGGCGGGCGAGCGGCACGAGTATACGCGCGAACGCTACCGGCCGCCCTGAGCGCGCCGCTACCGCCGGTGGTTCAGCCGGCGGCTCCACCGGCTTGTGTTGCGAATCAGGTTGTTCCGGCTCACGGCGCGGGATCAGCAGCAGCGGCAGGATCGCAACCATCAGCAGCAGCCCGATCACGCCGAAGGTCGCGCGGTAGGCCGGCGCGCTGTCGGGGGCAACGTCGAGCCAGCGCGCCAGCAGCGTCGGCAGCATCCCGCCGATCCACTTGCTCGCCCCGGCCACGCCAATATTGATCGCCGCGTTCAGGCTGAACAGCGTGTCGCGATCAGCGCTGCCGCTGTGCGCCATCATCAGCGGAGCGGCGCTGACCTGGAACAACACCGCCGCCGGCCCAGTCGCCGCGCTCGCCAGCAGAAGCGGCCCAGCGGCCGGCCAGAGCGCCACCGTCAGCATGCTGACGGCCTGCAATCCCGCGCTGAGCAGGAGCGCCTGGCGCAGGCCGATCCGGTGAACCAGCCACCACAGCGGCAGCAGCAGCAGCAACGCCACCAGCCGTGCGATCGTCTCCAGCCGGCCGAGGAAGATTCGCTCGTAGCCGAGCGCGTCGATCGTCAGATTGTAGAACAGCGCGCCGATCCCGAGCGCGCCGGTCAGCAGAGCGGCGTGCAGCAGGTAGCAGCGCGCCGCCGGCGTCAGGCTCACGATGCCGGTGGCTCCACGGCCAGGCCGTCGAAGCCCTGCGCGCCCCATGCCTTCAAAAAGGTCTCCCAGCTCACTTCGTACTCCAGCGGCCGGCGCCAGTTGCTGCTGGTTGGGCCAAGCACATCGCGGATCACCACCACCTCGGCGTTGAAGCCGATCGCCACCACCGCATGATCGTTGCCCAGCACCGTGGGCACCCGGTCGCCATCAGGCGTGATCCAAACCGCCGGCCGCCAGGGCTTAAAGTCGACGGTGGTCTTCATCCAGATCAGCGCGCCACGGCGCAGCGCGGCCTCCACATCGGCACGCTTGGCTACCGGGCTGGCCACCAGGCCGAAGCTGGTAAAGACCGGCACCAGCGCACTGCCGCTGCTGCGGGCCAGAAAATTCTCCCGGTAGTTGCCCGAGAAAGCGCGACGGATGTCGCCGCCATAGATCACGAAGCCGTCGCTGGTCTGCTCGAAATGCGGCGCGATCGATTCGTCGTCATCCACACTGGCGTCCACACCGAAGGTCTGGAGCACCACCCATGCGGCGTCGAACTCGCAGGTGTACTGGTAGAGCTGGTGCTCTTTGACAGCGGCCGGGATGTAGGCCGTGTAGGTTCGCCCATCGACGATCACCGGCGCCGGGCTGGGCGTGGAGCTCGGCAGCGCCGTCGCGCTTGGCAACGCCATCGGGCCGGGTGCATGCGCGCTGGTGGGCGGCGCCGCGGGCATCGGCGTTGGGATCTGGGTGGCGCGCGGGGGTGGCGGCGTGGCACGCGGCGCGGGTAGCAGCACCGCCAGAGGCGTAATCTGCGGCGCGGGCTCCAGCCCAAGCAGCACCTTGGCCTCGTTACGCACGGTTGGGTTGGCCAGCGCCGCCGCGCCCAGGAGCGCGATGATCAACAGTGGCGCGCCGGCCCAGCGCAGGATTCGTGTTCGCATCACTCGTCGCGCACATAGCGCGCTCGCCGCCCGACGACCTGGAAGCCAAGCCAGGCGTGCACGCGCGCCGCGCCAGGGTTGTTCACATTTACGTCGAGAGTCACATGCTCGGCCCCGCTCGCTTGGAAGCGCCGCAGTGCCTCGACCACCAGCGCCGCGCCCAGGCCACGCCCGCGCCAGGTGGGATGCGTGCCGACCTGCACGATCCAGGCGTCGTCGCAGACAATGAAGCCGACCGGCTGCTGGCCGTCACGCGCCAGCAGCGACATCTGGGGCTGAAATCCATCGTCGCCGGTCGCCCACTCGATCCACTGCTCAGCGGCGTTCCAGATCGGGAAGCCGGGCCGCTCGCGAAAGGAATCTTGGTAGGCTTCGAAGAACTGCCCGGCCAGCGCCGGCGTCCACGTCGTCAGCGTCACGCCGGGCGGGAATGGCGCGTCGGGCAGCGCCCCACGCAGCTCGCGGCGCATGATATCTTCGGCGAACTGCTGCGTGAAGCCATAGCGCATATAGAGGCGCTCGGCCGCCGGCGTCAGCGCCTCGGTCGTCACGCGCAGCACGCGCGGGCGGTCGCCCGACGTAGCTGACAGCAGCACGTGTGCCTGAGTGATGCTCCAGCTCAGCAGGAAGTTGCCAATGCCGCGGCCGCGATCGTTGGGGTGAACCTGGCCGAGGATGTTGGCATGAGCGCGATCCGGTGTTTGGTCGAGCCACACCGCCGCGCATGCGGCCAGCCGGCCGGCGCTGTCAAACGCGCCGATAGTCGCGTGCGGTGGTGTATCAGCACCAGGCGCTGGAATATAGGCATTTGCGGCGACCAGTGCCTGGCCGCCATCGACAGATTGGCAGGCCGCCGACAGGGCCGTGATAGCGTCCTGGTCGGCCGGTTGCAGCGGCCGCCAGGAGCGGCCAGCAATTGCGGGCGGGGTGGGTATGCGATATTGATCTGTCATAATACTCGCGCTTTGGTGGCCGAGAGGATACCATAAAACCAGAGATCGCGATCGAGCGCCTGGTACTGGCAGAGCGACCCGATCACGTTGCCGTGTTGGATAGCAGAGCGGATTCCGACCGCACGGCCGGCGACCGCCAGCAGGTAGGACCAGCGCGTCAGCTGGTACAGCCGGCGTAGCGATGGCCGTGCGTGCGCCGTGATGTCGTCGATGCGCGCATCGGCCAGGCCGGCGGCGGCGGCATGGGCCACATGCTCGGCG
>WNFV01009384.1_pt1 | contig 10832 bp, 10 predicted proteins | sample 5400101 | NCBI WGS metagenome assembly WNFV01 (sample SAMN13153361, study PRJNA577476) | soil metagenome | isolation source: 115 cm soil or saprolite under grassland replicate 1 | place: USA:California | collected 2016-06-15
ACTTCGCCGTACCGACCAGCCCGGCGGCGAGCCCGCCGAACGAGTGGGAGAGCGCCGTCCGCTGCGGCACGGCGGTGAGCGGCACTTGGGAGAGCGGCACCCCCACGATGAACCCGGCGGCGATCGCCAGCACGATCCAACCGTGGTGCACGATCTCGGGTTGGATCCAGGTCGCGAGCACGGCGACCACCATCCCCGTGACGCCCGCGATCACGCCCCGGCGCGCAGTCTTCGGGTCGTTCATCCAGTACAGCGAGAAGATGAACAGCGCGGTCGCGACGATCGCCGCGAGCTGCCCTGCGGCGTGCATCATTGCTTCTTGAACATCTTCAGCATCCGGTCCGTGATCAGGAACCCGCTCACGATGTTCGTCATCGACGCGAACAGCGCGACCGCGCCGAGCACGCGGATCGTCGTCGGGTACTCGGCACCGGTGACGACGATCGACCCGACGACCGCGATGGCCGAAATCGCGTTCGTGAGCGACATGAGGGGCGTGTAGAGGAGGCGGGAAACCCGGCGGATCACGCCCAGCCCGATGAGCGTCGCCAGCACGAACACGAACAGCATGGACCAGTAATCGACCGCCGCATGCTCGGCCGCCGCAGCCTGGACTGCCAGCAAGCCTGCGCTCATGTCTTCCGCACCTCCCCGGCGTGGGTCACGCACGTGTCGCGAATGATCTCGTCGTCGAAGTCGACCACGAGCCTGCCGTCGCGTGCGACGTGCAACAGGAAACTGGAGACGTTCCGTGCGTACATCTGGCTCGCGTGGTACGGCAGCGTGCTCGGGAGATTGAGGGGGCCGAGGATCAGCACGCCGTTCCGGATCACCTCGGTCCCGGGCTCCGTCAGCTCGCAGTTCCCGCCCGTCTCGACCGCCAGGTCCACGATCAGCGCCCCCGGCTTCATCCCGCGCACGGCCTCGGCGGTGATCAAGAGCGGCGCCCGCTTCCCCGGGATGGCCGCCGTCGTGATCACGATGTCGGCGTCCTTCACGTGCTGCGCGATGAACGCGAGCTCGCGGCGGTGGGTCTCCTCGGACAGCTGCTTCGCGTAGCCGCCCGCGGCCTCCGCCTGCTCGCCGATGGGCAGCTCCAGGAACTTCGCGCCGAGGCTCCCCACCTGCTCCTTCACCGCCGGGCGCACGTCGAAGGCCGACACCACCGCGCCCAGGCGGCGCGCCGTGGCGATCGCCTGGAGCCCCGCCACCCCGGCGCCGAGCACCAGCACGCGGGCCGGGGGCAGCGTCCCGGCCGCGGTCACGAGCATCGGGAAGAACCGGCCGGCCGCCGCGGCGGCGAGGAGGACCGCCTTGTACCCTGCGACGGTCGCCTGGGACGACAGCACGTCCATGGGCTGCGCGCGCGTGATGCGGGGGAGCAACGCGAGACTGAAGGCCGTCACCTGGCGAGACGCGAGCTCGGCGACGACCTGCCGTTCGGCCGAGGGTTGGAACAGGGCGACCAGCGCGGCCCGCTCGCGGCACAACCGCGCCTCGTCGGTCGCAGGCGGCTGCACCTTGAGGACGACGTCGCTCTGCCCGAATACTTCCGCTGCCGTCGCCACGACCGACGCCCCGGCCGCCCGGTACGCCTCGTCGCCCAACGACGCGGCCTCGCCCGCGGCGCGCTCAACCAGCACCGCCAGGCCGGACTTCGCGAGCCGCCCGGCGACGTCGGGCGTCAACGCCACACGGCGCTCGTTGGCCGCGGTCTCTTTCGGGACTCCGATCTTCATGTCAGGGTTTCGGGAGCGGCGCCCGCTCCCGCGCCTGCGCCAGCAGCCGCTCCGCGAAGTCGAGCCGCTCGGCGAGCTCGCTCACCTGCGACTCCATCGTCTGCATGCGATCCTCGAGGTCTTCCACGCGCCGGTGGGACGGTGGCGCCCCCGCCCCCGCCCCCACCTGCCCTCCCCCGACCTCCCAGCGCGCGACGCGCAGGCCGTCGCCGTCCCGAAAGTCGCCGACTGCGATCAGGACGACGTCGTACAGGTACCAGACCCCGAGCCCGCCCAGCGTGAGGAGCATCCAGACCGCGCTCTGCCCCCGACCCGTGTAGAATCGATGCAGGCCGAAGAATCCGCCGCAGAACGCGAGGCCGAGTGCGACGCCGCGCGAGCGCTCCGAGACGCTCGTGGGTTCCCGAGGAGCCTGTCCCGATTCGTAGCCCGACAGCGCGCGGCCGGTCACGTCGGGCGCACCGCCGCGTTCACCAGCTCCTCGAGCTGCTTCCGGGGAATGACACCCGCCTGGCGACCCACCTCCCGCCCCTTCGCAAACACGATGAGCGTCGGGATGGCGCGGATGCCGAGCCGCTCGGCCGTGGCGGGGTTGCGGTCGGTGTCGAGCTTGGTCACGAGCACCTCGCCCGCCCGATCGCGCGCGAAGTCATCGAGGATCGGCGCCATGAGCTTGCAGGGCCCGCACCAGTCGGCGTAGCAGTCCATGACGACCGGCACCTCGGTGCCGGCGATCACGCGCTCGACCGCCGCATCCGTGACGGCAATCGGCCGGTCGAGCAGAATGGGGCGCTTGCACTCGGCGCATCTGGGACGGTCCGCGAGACGCGCCAGGTCCACGCGATTGAGCGTCGCGCAGAACGGGCACGCCACGGTGGCGTGGGGATGGACGGCGGCTGCGGAGCCGCTGGTGCGCTCGGTCGTCATGGCTGGCGATGTCTCCAAAGGTATGCTAGCGCGCCGGGGCGGCTTGCACCACCGACCACTCTCATCCGTCGACGACCGCGTCGGCTTCGATCTCCACGAGCATCTCGGGTGACACCAGCCGGCTCACCGCCACGAGCGTGCTCGCCGGCCGGATGTCGTGGAAGAACTCGCCGTGGGCACGGCCCACGTGCTCCCAGTCCGCGATGTTGGTGACGTACATGCGGGTGCGCACTACGTCCCGCAGCGAGGCGCCGGCCCGGCCCAGGGCGTGCTCGATGTTCCGCAGAGCCTGGACCGCCTGCGCGTACGGGTCGCCCACGCCCACAATCGTCCCATCCGGCCCCGTCGCGGTCGTCCCCGCCACGTGGATCGTCGATCCCACGCGGACGGCTCGAGAATACCCCACCACCGGCTCCCACGGAGCCCCGCTGGAGATGTTCTGGCGCGGCATGTCAGCGTCTCCCCACCCGCTGGGCCCCTCTCCTAAACCTCGGCGAGAAAATCGCCGAGCGCGCGGGTCGAGTGTCCGACGGTGTAGATCACGTTGCTCGATCACAATCTAGCGGGATGCGGAAAGATGGTCGTTGGCCGAGGCGTTGCAAAACGGGGCTCGGTGCCGAGGGGGAGTTGACGCTGGCGAGCGGGCTGAGGAGCTTGCTACGTGTTCTGAAACGCGACCTGAGCCAGGAGGGGCCATGACGGAGAAGGAGCAATTCCTGAGCGTCCTCGAGCGCGAGTTCCCGACCACGATGAGGGTGCTCAAGGCGTTCCCGCCCACGAAGGCCGACATCAAGCCGCACGCCAAGAGCAAGAGCGCGAAGGAGCTCGCGTGGAACTTCGTCACCGAGCAGAAGGCGAGCGAGCAGGCGCTCGACGGCGCCATCCAGTTCGGCAAGATGCCGCCCCCACCGGGGACCATGCAGGACGTCATCTCCACGTACGAGAAGGCGTACCGGGCGCTCGTCGAGCGCGTCAAGAAAACCCCCGACGCCGAGCTGAACACGACGGTCAAGTTCTACACGGCGCCCAAACAGATGGGCGACATCCGGAAGATGGACGTGCTGTGGTACATGCTGATGGACTGCGTGCACCACCGCGGCCAGATGTCGGTGTACCTGCGGATGGCGGACGGCAAGGTCCCCTCGATCTACGGGCCCTCGGCGGACGAGCCCTGGATGTAACCTCACCCCCTGACCCCCTCTCCGCATAGCGGAGAGGGGGGACGAAGTGGGGGGTCAGGGGGTGAGGTTTAGCCGTCAAAACCGGATAGATCGCGGCACGGCGGCACGCTATGTTCCCCGCGTGAGCCGTGCCGCTGTCGTTACCGACCTCGACGCAGAGCCCCGCTGGCGCGCGGTGCTCGCCCGCGACCGCCGCTACGACGGCGCGTTCGTGTACGCGGTGCGCTCGACGGGCATCTACTGCCGCCCGTCCTGCGCCAGCAGGAAGCCGCGGCGCGGGCAGGTGGCGTTCTTCCCCGTGCCCGAGGCGGCCGAGCGCGCCGGGTTTCGCCCGTGCCGGCGCTGCCGCCCCACGCAGGCGAGGGCCGCCGATCCCCGCGTGCCGCTGGTGCGGAACGCCTGCCGGCTCATCGATGCCCATCCGGACCAGCCCGCGAGTCTCGCGACCCTGAGCGCCCGCAGCGGCACGACGCCGCACGCGCTGCTGCGCGCCTTCCGCGCCGTGCTCGGCCTCACGCCGCGCCAGTACCGGGACGAGCGCCGGCTGGACCGCTTCAAGACCCAACTCAAAGCGAGGAAACACGTGAGTCCCGCCCTCTACGAAGCCGGCTACGGCTCGACCAGCCGCGTGTACGAGCGAGCCCATGAGACCCTGGGGATGACGCCCGCCACCTACGGCCGCGGCGGCGCGGGTATGCGGATCGCCTACACCGTCGTGCCCTGCGCGCTCGGCCGGCTGCTCGTGGCCGCGACCGAGCGCGGCATCTGCCGCATCGGGATCGGCGCTGCGGACCCTGCCCTGGAGCGCGGCCTGCGCGCCGAGTTCCCGGCCGCCGCCGTCGCGCGCGATGACGCCACCCTGCGGTCGTGGGTGGCCGAGATCACCGCGCACTTGGACGGTCACCAACCGCATCTCGACCTCCCGCTCGACGTGCGCGCCACGGCATTCCAGCGGCGCGTGTGGGAAGCCCTGCGCAAGATCCCGTATGGCAGCACGCGCTCGTACTCCGAGATCGCGCGCGCGATCGGGAAGCCGAAGGCCACACGCGCGGTGGCCAGGGCGTGCGCCACGAACCCCGTGGCAATCGTCATCCCGTGCCATCGCGTCGTGCGAGAGGACGGGGATCAGGGTGGTTATCGCTGGGGAATGGAACGGAAGAGAGCGCTGCTTGCCAGGGAAGCAGAGGCGACAACCTAGCCTCTGTGCCTCTGTGCCTCTAGTAGTTCATCCAGTAGCTCACCTTCACCGCGAGGAAGTTGTCCCCGCTGGCCCTGAGCGTGTCCCACAGATCAGCCGGCCCGACGTGCACTCCCCGCGTGTCGCTCGCGAACCGGTTCTGCTGCCACACGAGGTACAGCGTGCTGCCCGGACGCCACTCCCACCGCAGCACCACGTTGCTCCGGAACGAGAGGACGTTGAAGTCGGGATTGCCGATGGCACGGCGGTAGCCGCCATCCTTGAACGTGAGGGAGTCGCTGCCCCGGCGGATCACGCTGTGATTGTCCAGCGTGTCGGTGGAGTACGGCACCAGGTCCAGCGTCTTCGCCGCTCGCAGGTCCCCGAAGCCGTAGTACCGCCCGCTCGCGGCGAACGGCTCCGCGTACACCTCGATCGTGAGGTCCGGCGTCAGTGTGTAGTTGGCCCGCAGCTGCGTCAGGAACGTGCTCTGGTCCACGAAGGCGAACACGTAGCGGCCGCCGTAGGTGGCGGGCGGCCCGGAATCGAGCGTCGCGACGTACTGCCGCGGGCTGATGGCGCGCAGGTAGTTGGGGGTGACGGAGAGCTGCCACCGCGTGCTGGGCCGGACCGACAGGCCGCCGCTCAAGCGATACGTCTCGCCGGCGAGCGCGTCGCGGCCGTAGTACACGCGCGCGTTCCACGACGTGCGCGCACCGAAGCTGTTCCCCAGGCGTACCACCGCGTTCCAGGCACGCGGCGTCGCCATCTGCGGGCCGCCGCGGGTGGCCGAGTGGTCGAACGCCGGGTAGGTGAGGTCGAGGTAGCTGTTGATCGTCCAGAAGTTTCGTAAGGTGAGATTTGCTCCGACCTCGGTCACCAGGAACTGGCGTGTGCCCCCGAAGTCCCACTCGCCGTCCGTCTCCGTGTAGATCGAAGTGTTCTGGAACGCGCGCGTGGGGCGAGTCTCCCGATAGGTGAGGCTGGCGAACCCCGCCCGGCCATCGCCATTGACGAGTCGCCCCGCATCGTTGGGCTCGAACGCCGGGGATTCCCAGCCGGCGCCCACGCCGTACAGCCACCTCCCGCTGCGCTTGTTGAGCTGCAGGGTCGCGTCGCTGCCGGTGAGCGAGGTGCGGGTCGGATCGTACCTCAGGTACGGCGCGTCCGGACGCTGCAGGTAGTGCACCGACGTCATCTGCACGCGGTTGATCTCCGCGGTGTCACCGCGGATGTGGCTGACACCGAGCCAGCCGCGCAACTCGTAGCCGCCCTGGGCCCAGCGCAGCACCCAGTCCGCGCCTGCGACGACGGCGGCACGGTTGTAGAGCGCGGCGAGCGGGCTCCCCCGCGGGACGTCGCGCTGCACCGCGGTGAGCGTGGCGCCCACCACCGAGCCGCTGGACCCGAACTCCTGCTGCAGGCGGGCCACGCCGTATCCGCTCACCGGCGCCACGTCGGTCCTGCCGAGCGCGCGGCTGAGCGTGTCGTAGCCCTGCGCGGACTCGCGTCCGGTGACCGCCGTCAGCGCGCCCAGAGCGAGGCCCGACGCGAGGCGACCCGTCACCTTGGCCGCGCCGAGAATCGTGGAGCTGGGCGGGTAGTCGACGAAGTCGCCCGACACCTCTCCCCTGGGCGGGCCGCCGATGCGGCGGGAGTAGAAGTAGTGCGGCGCGCTCCCCCGCAGCAGCTGGCTGCCCTCGGTGAAGAACGGCCGCCGCTCGTCGAAGAAGACCTCGAACGCCGAGAGGTTGACGACCGCCGGGTCCGCTTCGACCTGGCCGAAGTCCGGGTTCACGGTCGCGTCGAGCGTCACATTCGGGCCGAGGCCCATCTTCAAGTCGGCGCCGCCGCGCGCCTCGAGGTTCCTGCCGTCGTCGAAGGGATCGGCGCGGGCGCGGTTGCCGGTCACGGTCGCGTTCGTCGCCACGTACGGCAGCAGCTCGAGCCGGCGCGGCGGCTTGATCCCCTCGATCCCGACCAGCTCACCCATCCAGGACGACCAGCCGGTCTGGTTGGTGGGCACGGGGATCCAGAATACGTCTTCGCTGGACGCGGGATTCCAGTGGTCGGCGTTGAAGCCCCACACCTGCACCGGGTGGTCGGTGAAGCGCAGCTGGGAGAACGGGATCCGCATCTCGGCGGTCCACCCGAGCGAGTCGATGACCGCCTTCGCCTCCCACACCGGGTCGAACCCGGGATCGAGGTCGTACTCATTGTCGCGCGGGTGGTAGAAGTCCATCCGCACGCCCGACGCCGTGACGCCGAAGGAGTACGCGGTGCGGCGGTCGTGATAGCTGTCGAACGAAACCCACAGGTGCTCGGCCTGGGACGTGTGGTCGCGGCGGGAGAGCGGTGCCTGGATACGGGACGGATCGCGGCTATACATTCGGGCGCCCACGTACACGGCGGCCGCGTCGTATATGACCGCCAGGCGCATGCTGTCGCTCGGCGGCGCGCCCTCGCGGGGCATTTTCTGCGTGAAGTCGCTGAGCCACCGCGCCTCGCGCCACGCCGGGTCGTCGAGCCGGCCGTCGAGCCGGATGCCGCCGGCCGAGATCCGCAGCGCGACCGCCTGCTTGCGAGGGGATCCGGTCGGGCTCGCTCGCGACTGCGCGCAGAGGCTCGCGGCAGAGAGCAGGAGCCATGCCACCGCTAAACCGGGAGTGCGCCGCACGAGAGTGCCTTCAGACGCGGGGAAAACCGGCGGCAGCGCGCACCTGGTTGGCTTGCCACAGGTGGCGGCGATCGTGCGCTAGGATCATCGCGAAGTACGCGCCCAGCGGCATGCGAAGCAGCCGGGTCACGGGAGACTGCACCTTCGCCCGCTTCAGGTCGAGCCCGTCGGCGTCCCGCACGCGACGCGCGAGCGCCTCGCGCAGCGCGACGAACTCCTGGTGCACGGCATCGGTGCGGCCGTCCGAGCCGGGGACGAGCCGGTTCACCGTGCGGTAGCGCCGCCTGGCCGGTGGCTCCATGTCGCGCACCAGCCATTTCGCGAACCACCCGTAGCGAAACGGGCCGCGACCGCGGAGCTCGCGCGCGCGGGCGTCGGCGATCGAGCGGTCGAACGCGGGCAGCGTCAGGGCGATGCTTCTATTGAGGTGATCCAGACACTCGGCGACGGACCAGCGCCCGGTCCCGGGGCGCCAGCCGAACTGGGCGTCCGACAGTCCGGCGACCAGCGCATGAGCGTCCTGTGTGACGGCGTCGATCTGGCGGAGGTACCCCTCGAGCTCCTCGGTCACGGATGCGGCTCCCGATAGGTGATACGGTACACGACGCCGGCCCGGTCGTCGGACAGCAGCATGGCGCCGTCGGGCATGATCAGCAAGTCGACCGGCCGTCCCGACGCCCGCCCGGCCCGGAGCCACCCGTCGGCGAACGTTTCATACCGCACCGCGCGGCCGCCGTCCAGCCGCACGAGCGCAACGCGGTAGCCGATCTGATGAAGCCGGTTCCACGACCCGTGCTCGGCTATGAAGAGCTGGTTCACGTACTGCGGCGGGAACATCGTGCCGCTGTAGAACCGCATGCCGAGCGCCGCGACGTGTGGGCCCAGCTCCAGCTCGGGAGCCGTGAACTCGGTGCATGCGCGCTGCCCGGCAAACGCCGGGTCGGCGATCGCGGTCCCGTGGCAGTAGGGGAACCCGAAGTGCAGCCCCGGGACGCTCGCGCGGTTCAGCTCGTCAGGCGGCCGGTCCTCGCCGAGCCAGTCGCGCCCGTTGTCGGTGAACCAGAGCTCGCGGGTCGCCGGGTGCCAGTCGAAGCCCACAGTGTTCCGGACGCCGCGCGCGAACACTTCCAGCGGGCCCCCGCCCCCCTCGGGCTTCGATCGGAGAATCGCGGCGAACCGCTCGTCGCTGGATTGGCAGATGTTACAGGGAGCGCCCGAGCCGACGTACAGCCGGCCGTCCGGCCCGAAGCCGATGTACAGCCGGCCGTCCGGTCCGATGCCGACGTACCGCCAGCCGTGGTGCTCCTCGTCCGGCAGTCCGGTGGTCACCACCACCGGCTCGGGGGGATCGCGCAGCCGCGACTCGATCCGGTCGTAGCGCAGGATGCGCGCCGTCTCGGCGACGTACAGCGCGCCGTGCGCGAACGCGACGCCGTTCGGGACGTCGAGGCCGCGCGCGATCGCAACGACCGCGTCCGCGGCGCCGTCCGTGTCCCGGTCCAGCACCGCGTAGACCACGCCCTCGCCCCGGGTCCCGACGAACACGGTGCCGCTGTCGCCCAGCGCGAGCGACCGCGCGCCCGGAACGCGGGCGTAGACGCCGATGGCGAACCCGGCCGGCAGGCGGATCTCGGCGAGCCGGATCGGCGGCGCCCGGAGCCGGCGGAGGTACAGCGCGAGCAGAGCGAGGAGCAGGAGAACACCGAGCGCGATCAGGCGCCGCGACGCAGCGCGCCCCGAAGGGAAGATCGTCACGCGTGAATTCTACGACACACGGCTGCGGCCCGCCCCTATGAAATGGCGAGGCCCGGGTTGAGCCCGGGCCTTCGAGAAACCTCGAACGGGTGGCGTGCGGTCCCCCCGCCGCCATTCAGTAGCGGCACGGCAAGCCCGTGCCCTACTGTTTTGAAGAGTGCGGACCCGGCGCCGGAGTAACGGAGGACGGCCCGGCGCGTGGTTTCGGCCGTGTAACGGACGGGCCTGAGCGCGCTTGCCAAGGTCGGTCGCCGCAGGCCATGTTAGCGGGCCGTCTCGCACGCATCCACCTCCCTAGCCCGGTCTGCGGCCACCGTGCGACGATTCTTCCCGCCTCCTCGAGCGCTCGCCCTGACGCTGCTCGCCGCGTCCGCATCGGCCGCCACCGCCCAGGTCCCGGCCACGAAGCTCGACCCCCTGCTCCGCCCGCTCGTCGACCCCGCCGTCATCGCACGGATCGAGGCGACGCCTCGCGTAGAGGCGGTGGGCGCCGCATTGCGGCGGCCGCTCGCCGACGTCGTGGTGCTGCGCCGTGAGCGCGGGCGGTCCGGGATGTTCGTCGACGTGTTCGTGTCGCTGAGCGAGCGGTCGCCCGCAGTGATCGAGGCTCTGGGCGGCCGGGTGATTGCGCGGGCGGGCACGCTGTTCGGCGCTCGCGTCCCGCTCTCGGCCCTGCGCGCGCTTGGCGCCGATTCGCGGGTGCGCTACGTCAAGGCGGCGCGGCGCGTCAAACCGAACAACGACCTGGCCATGCAGGACATCCGCGCCAGCCTCGTGCGGACGCGGAGCAACGGGATCTTCACGGGGGCGACGGGCAGCAACGTGATCGTCGGCACGTTCGACACCGGTATCGACTGGTCACATCCGGATTTCAAGCACCCGGACGGCACCACGCGCATCCTGTACGTCTGGGACCTCAGCACGACCGGCGCGCCGCCCGGGAACGTGGGCGGCCAGGTCTTCGACGGCGGCAACGAATGCAGCGCCGCGCTGATCACCGCCGGCGCCTGCAGCGAGCGCGATGTCGCGGCGCACGGCTCGCACGTTGCCGGCATCGCGGCGGGGGACGGCTCCGGTGGGAGCCCGTACCAGTACACCGGCGTGGCGCCCAACGCGGACATCATCGCCGTCAAGGGCGGCGACGTCAGCTTCTCGTTTGCCGATGTCCTAGCGGGGATCGAATACATCTTCAAGCGCGCCGACATCCTCGGGCGGCCGGCCGTCGTCAACCTGAGCCTCGGCTCGGACTACGGGGCGCACGACGGCACCGAATCCGAGGAGCAGGCGATCGACTCGCTCGTCGGACCGGGACACATCGTCGTCATCGCGGCCGGAAACAGCGGCAGCAACCCGACCGCCATCGAGGGCAACAGCCC
>WNFV01013222.1_pt1 | contig 10829 bp, 10 predicted proteins | sample 5400101 | NCBI WGS metagenome assembly WNFV01 (sample SAMN13153361, study PRJNA577476) | soil metagenome | isolation source: 115 cm soil or saprolite under grassland replicate 1 | place: USA:California | collected 2016-06-15
CGATTATGTTTGACGAAATCCCGCTGGCCTTCTACGGATACTTGGCTCTTCGGCTCGCGGTCGATGCTTCGCGGCAACACGGCTCCTGGATCCCGGCGGGCCTGTTCGCTGGCTGTGCGGGGCTTGTTAAGTACCAGGGCTTTGCTGCCTTCGCGGCGTTGGGCCTCGCCCTACTCGTTGAAGCGTGGTGGTCCCGGCGCGGTAACGCCACGCACTCGCCGTCTGACCGGTGGGACGTCCCTCTCAAACGTGTCACAGGCTTCTTCATAGCTGGACTCGCGGTCACTGCTGTGTTCCTGGCTCGCAACACGGCTGTTCTCGGAAATCCCGTTTACCCGTACTTTTTTGGAGGTGTCGATACACAAGCGACGACCTATTACTCCGAAATCTTCACCCCTGCGGTCATCACGCAGATCTGGGGCTTCGAAGCGGTTGCGCTCCTGTCCAGTGTCGTCATCGGCTCGCTACTCTTGGGCTTGTTCCGTGTCCATACATGGACCAGAATCGAGCGACTGCTCCTCCTGTCGGGCGTCTTGTACCTACCGCCATACCTGTATTACCCACTCCCTAGCCAGCACATGCGATACCTCGCGCCGGTCCTTCCAGCGATGGCTGTTTTTGGAGGCCGCCAACTCGTTTGGTTGAGTCGCGAAGCCCGAACCCCGCAGAAAATCGCAGGCGGCGCGCTTTTCGCGGGACTGGCTGCTCTGGTTGCCACTCTGGCCACGCAATGGCGGTTCCAGTCGCCCTACATCGCGGAGTATGCTCTAGGAGCGGCTGGTGTATTCGTAACCCTGACGGTGTTGATTACGGCCCTTGTCGTTATGGCAGCCTTCGTCTCGGGACGTGGACGGACGGTGGTGACGCTGGGGATTAGCCTCGTCCTGTTCACTCCGGGTGTGTTCGCCGTGGCGGCGGAACAGTGGGAACCCCGCCAAAACGTCTGGCAAGTCGATCTGCTCCCCCATTCCGAGGATGCATACCTGAGTGAACGACTCGGAAGTGACTGGTCGATGTGGAAGTGGATCAACGAGAACCTTCCGCCGAACTCGACCCTGCTGAGCTTTGAGCCGAGGCTATTCTACATCGACGTCCGAGTTCTCTTCGCGGCGTCGTATGAGCTCACGCCCACGCTGAACATGACCCTCGACCAAGCGGTGGCGTTCCTGCATACGCTCGGCGTGCAATACGTGCTAAACTCCCTCCTCTCCGGCGGGCCCCTGGTCAACCAAATCTTCTGGAGGCATTCCGTGTTGTATCAAAATCTCGGCAATCAAACCGTGTTCGGGCTGTTCCATATTGAAGGAGACAGTGTCCTCTACCAGCTGGCTTAGGTCAGGTCCGTGATGGGGCGTAACCTCCGATCGGCACGATTTGATCGATATTCGCGTGTCTTCATTCGCGACTCCGAGATTCTCGCTCCTCACGCGTCGCGAGCAGTACGATTTCCTCCCCCACGTCGCGGTCAACGGCGCAGTAGAGCGCTTCTTGTACGAGGAACAAGCGACTCCGAAGGCTCCGCTTCGGTGGCGCCCTCGCGGACCGAGTCCCCGGGGCTTTCCGGATTGCTCTGCTGACGTCGAAAACGCCTTGGGCGCTACGCGCCGACGTGTGCACGTCCAGAATCGTAAAGCCCGCCCGCTTGACACACGTCGCGAGCGTCGACGGTATGAAAAGACGAAGATGTCGAGGTGGGTCCATGTGCATCCACATGTCACGAAACCTGTTATGGCCCAAGCTGTCCAAGTTTGGAGTTCGGATTGAGAGCACTCCACCCGGCTTCAGCGCTGCAAGGGTTGCCTCGAGCACGCTCACGGGTTCATGGACGTGCTCAATCACGTGTTGCATCGTGATAGCGTCATAAGCGGCTTTGGGCACAGTGACTTTCTCGACCTCCCCAACGGAAACATCGAGCCCATGACGCTCCCTCGCCACGTTTGCAGCCGCGGGACTTGGTTCGATACCAGCAACCTGCCATCCGATCGAGCGCATGAGGACAAGGAAAGCGCCGTCTCCGCAACCCACATCGAGGAGGCGACCCCGATCCTTCGGTCGAAGTGACATGACGGTCCCCTCGAGAATCTCGAACAGCGCCGGCACGAAAGGGAGGACCCGGGAGAACAAGTGCGCGGCCGGCGAGATCAGCGCGTCGGGGTATCCCATCGCAGCGAGCGCCCCCGTGGTCGCGGTCTCGAGTAAAGCTCCCCCGCCGAATCCTTGGGACGTCTGGCTATCCGGGCGGAAGACGGAATCGTGTTCCTCCCAATAGGAGAGGTACAGTTTTCCCAGTTCCCCCGGCTCCGGAATTGGATGGAGCCAGCCATGGCGGCACGACGGGCAACGAAGCAGGGACCACCGACCTGGGGCCGTGAAAAAACGGTCGTGGAGATTCGCATAGAGCTCGATACCGAAGCTTCCGCAGAGGGGGCATCGGACCGCGTCCCGGACCTGTATCCCTTCGTTCTCCCAAACCTCGTCGGCTCGGGCGGGTTCATTCGTCAGACTGCCGCCTCCCTCCGCGACGCACGTGCCACCGGTCGCGCGAATTCAGTAACTTCATGACTACACTCGAGAAGCGTCAGGGAGCATTACAGCCTGCCCGACCGGATTCCCTTTGCCAAATCGCGCAACCACATCGCGACGATTTTCGGGGCAGGGGATCCATGTGGGCGCCGTTCAGTCAGCCGCGGCTCTTCCAGAAACTCAAAAAAGGGTCTCGCTGCGACGGTTGGATCATACCCCTCTGCGAGCAATTGTCCGGCCGCCAAGCGTGCCTTGTCCACATCGACTGTCTCCTCCACAACTCTTGAGATGCTCTTCGCCAGATCCTCTGGCCTCGGGCCATAGGCAAATCCCGCGCCTTCAGCAAGGAGTTCCTCGGAATACTCGTCGCGACCCGGAGTAATCACTGGCAGCCGAGCCCAGAGATAGTCGACAATTCGCGTCCTCGCACTTAGCTCATCTTCGACCGTATTGGGAGAAATCACGAGCCCGACGTCCGCTCCGAGATAATATTCAGCCCTCCTGGAGAACGGAACGATTCCAGAAAATTCCACGCAGCCATCATGGATTCCTTGCGAGAGCGTATCACGAACTCGCTTTTCTTCCCAGGGCATTCGCGGATTTCCGCCCATTACTACAACCCTGGTCAAGGCCTTGGTGGACTGGTCAAGTAGGTTGATCGCCCTTGCAAGGAGACCGTAATCGTACCAAGGCAAGAACGCGCCCGCAAGAAGGAAGATACGCTCCGATCCCCTCCGCTCGGGGCGGTGCGTCGCGGCCTGGGGTGGGTCGGGTGGAGGGGTCATTCGCACCACCTGAACGAGAGAATCGTCCCTCTCCCATCGACCTTCCGTAAGCCGGCGCGACGCCGCGAGGAGGCCCAGGAGATAAAATCGCTCTCGCCGCGTCGTCGTCATGAAGAGATCTCCGTACCAGAACGATTCGAGTGCAAGGTCGAGGAGAGGCGCGGAGATTCGGCCGTTCGCAACGAAGTCTTCGTATAGTCCGGGGCCGACGAAATCAAGGATCGTTGGGATTCGGCGGTTCGCGCGCCCAAGAAAAGGGACCGAGGACCAAGGAAGATAGAGTGCATCGGGCCCGATCTCGCGGATCTGGCGTTGCACTTCAGAGGGTCGATGGCTCGGGCTTTCGACGGTAAGGCCGTCGACCTCAATGGACCCCGTCCGTCGTTCATTCAGGTGAAAGCTCTCATAGAGGCTCAGGACATGGACGTCGTGTTTCCGGACAAGGACCTCGAGGAGGTTCCACATCCGATACCCCGGCCCGTCCGTGATTTGCTCGCCGTGAGGGAGTGGGGAGGTGGTCACGGCAAGGACGCGACGGCGGGTCATCAGTCACGGGTCCAGCTGGGTAGCCAATCCTTGCGAAGTGTGAGGAACAGAATCGCGAGGCAAAGGGCTGAGAACGCTGACCGGGCGAGGTTAAGGATTAATTCCGTCGGCAGACCAGCGCTGTTCAGGATGGTCATCGGGCCTGGCCAACTCGCTGCAGCCGGGACCGAGGGAACGAGGAGAAACGTAGTCAAGAGGGAATCCCACCACCAGATGTAGACGAAAAACAGAGTCACAACTCCCGCGTACAGGTACGCAAAGCGCTTCCCCTCGCGAGCCACAAGCGCGATCAAGAACGGTTGGACCCAAAGGAACCATTGGGGGTGGAAGAGGCTGAAGGAATAGATGAGGAGGAAGACACCGACAGTCGCGTTCCAGAGTTTGTCTGCGTCCTTCGGATGGAGAAAAGCCCACCCTACCAAGAAAATCAGGTACGACATTGGGAGCAGGTAAATGACGTCAGGTATCGGTGAAAAGTTGGGGAGCCGCGCTGAGTAGCCGATGAAAGTCAGCATGCCCTGGACGAAGGGTACGCCAGGCTTGCCGCGATTGTAAATCGCGGTCCCAAAGAAGCCGTTCATGTGGTCTCCGGAGAGAGCGTAATTCGCGGATTCGTAGAAAACGGGCTGGGACACCGCGATCAGAAACTGAAGTGCGAAGGGCGTGACAGAGGCCACAGCAACTCTGAGAAACTCTTTTGCCCGCTCGTAGAGGCCACGCTCCTTGTCCAAGTAAAGGACCAGGAAGAAGGGCATGATCATGATCGCGAAAGCCTTGACGAGGATTGCAAGAGATAGCGCCAGTAGGGTCGCGTTCCGTCGGGCCTGCTGTTGGTAGTAGAAGGCGAGGACGATGAAGAAGACCGCGACGATGTCGAACTGACCGAAGACATAGGTCACGTAAAGGACGACGGGATTGAACAGCCAAATTTTGAATGCGCGGACTGCGGCCTGGGGATTCCGGATTAGCCAGAGGAGTAGAATAGCCGTTGAGAGGTCGAAGAGAAGGTACGGGAGCTTGAGCAGGGCGAGCAGGATCCCAATGCCTGGCTCCCTAAGAATTGAAATCTGGAAGAACTCAGGGGGGGTGAAGGCCGTCTGCGAAACGAACCGATTGAAGATGGTCGCGGGGTAGATCGGTCGGAAAATCGCGAAAATGAGGGCATGCAGATAGAAGATTGGCGCCGGGTCGTTCGATAGGATGAGTTGCCCCTTGGCCATGAGCGTCGTGCTGATCCATGCGGTCGTGACGGCATCTTCCCCCCCGAAGAGGGGAAGGAGAACGATCCGTAGAGCAAAGCCGAGGACTAGGAGTCGGCCGATTCGACGGGCTTGGCCTTTCAAGTGTTCTGGGAGGAGACGGGTCCAATCCGCGTACTGAGCCCACTTGGTAGTGAGCATTGGGCGAATCTCTTCGGTCATGCAGATCCTCCGACAAGACTCCCTAGCTTCAGGTCTTGGAACTGGACCAGCGTGCCCGCGGGCGCGGGGTGCTCGACGCCCAGCCAACCCAGCTCGATCATCTGGATCCGCGCCCCGTCGGAGAGCCCGAAGAACCTGAGGTCGATGACCTCCGTATGCCAGTCCGTGTCGGGGTAGGTCTTGACGAGAACGAGCGCGAGCCCGCGTTCCTCCGTGACGATCCCGATGCGGGCGGCCACAAAGTACGCGGGAGCCTTTATGGAAACAATGAGAAACGGATACTTGGGCAGATCGACTTGAGAGAGGTTCGGCGAGTCGGCGGCGACAAACTGCTGCGGTGTGATTGAGGTGGTCGAGACCAGCGAGAGGACACCGTTCGAGACGGTGAAGAAAGCGCTCGCACCAGCGCTCGCTGTAATCGTCCACCCCGCGAAACTCGGGTCCGTCCATCCCGCCGTGAAGGTCAATTGGTCATGAGGGATCGCCACGTTGATCGCGGCGATGTAGGCCACGGGCAGCACAACGAGGGCGAAGACCAAGGCCACGATGCGCAGACGGAAATCGATTGTCCGTGCCTGCAAGGCTTCGGCGGGAATCCGGCGCAGCATCACGGCGCCAGATCCTCCCGGTCGTTGATCTTGATCAGCCGTGCGAACCAGATAATCCTTCATGCTGACCTCTACAGCCGCGCTCCCGCGGCGGTCCGGAGAACGCCGGCGGTGAGGCCGAGTGAATATGAGACGTCCGACATCAGCCCGAGGGATGACGCGCCCAATGTTTGGAGCGCCGCAAGAGAGGGCGAGTTCACCGAACTCCGGAAGTCGGGCCAAAGACGCCAGGTGTAGTAGCCGAAACGGACGATGATGAGTGCCCCGAGCAACGCTGGGGCAAATATCATGCCGGGGGTGATGGAAAGGACGAGAAGAACGAATGCCGTGGCGGCAACAAATGGCTGCGTCGCTCGGTGCAGAGATCGCGATTTCGCGTATCTCGAGCTGCCCAGTTCTCGGAATGCGAACGTTCGGAACATGAGGACGATGCCTCCGAGTGCTTCCCCAAACCGGAACTCCTTGTACAGATTTCCGGGAATGGTCTCTGCATGACCGGTGAATCGCTGAACCGTTGGCAGATCGTAGTACTTCACGATCCGGCCCCCGTCCCGCCGAATGAGGAAGCAGAGCACGATGTCCTCGCCGCAGATCCGGAACCGCGTCGGGAACCCCCCGTAGCGATCCAAGATGGACTTCCGGATCAGGTCGCACTTGAACTCGGTGAACGTAACGAACTCACTGGAGCGAGGCGGGGAACGGTGGAACTGCCGTCGGAGGAAGCCGAACGACCTCTTAACGAAGTCGACATCGTCCGCAGCAGGGATGCCATAGAAGCCCGTGAGGACCGCGATCGTTGGGTCCCCCGAGATTCGCGCGACGGCCTTCCCCAGCCAGTCCGTGTTAACGAGCGAGACATCCTGGTGGACAATGAGGACGAGGTCCCCAGTCGCGGCTCGCACTCCGTCGTTCAATGTCTGCGCAAGGCCCCGATTCTCCGGGTGCCGGAGGACCGTTCCGGGTAGGTCGTGGCTCTTCAGAAAGTTCTCTCCGATTTCGCTGGTCCCGTCCACGCTCGCGTCGTCCACGACAACCCATTCGGAGATTGGGTAGTCTTGGGCGGCGAGGGATTCGAGAGCGATGCGAATGGTCCGTGCACCATTGTAGGCCGGGAGTACAATCGACACCCGCGGTGCGGCGTCTCTCCCCGTTGACTCCACGAGAGGGTCCATTTATTACTTCCTCGCATCCGCCCGCCGCAACTGTCTCGCTAGCGAGGCGAGGCCGCGGGCTTGCTGCGCGACGATCAAGGGCAGACGCCACGCGTTGTAGATGGAGGTGGTGCCATTCAGCCGGGGGCGGTGACTGACCGGGACCTCCAAGACCCGGAAGCCCCGGCGATACGCCAGGATCGAGAACTCAGCCCAGAAACTGAACGGAAGAGAACCGATGTCGTCGAGGATCGCATCGACTACCGCCTTCCGTACGATGCGAAAGCCACAGTCCATGTCTTGGAGGGGAACGTCCGCGACGGCCTTCACGAGCGCGTGGAAGCCGCGTGACAGGAGGATCCTATGGAAATGCTCCATCCGCTCCACTTTCCGACCGATGATCATATCGTAACTGCCCACATGAGGCCAAAGCTTCCAAAAGTCCCGGGCATCGTATTGGCCGTCTGAGTCGGCAAAGAACGTCCATGGGGTCTTAATCGTCCGAAGTCCGTCTCGCACCGCGTCGCCATAGCCCTTTCGGGCGACGTCGTTGAGCAAGCGGATCTCACCAGCGGCCGCGAGCACTCGGAGAACCCGGTCCGTTCCATCCGTGCTCCCATCCTCGCAGACCAAGAAATCCGCGCCGGTTGGCAGGACGACCTGCTCACGGAATTCTTTAATCACTTGCTCGATTGAATTCGCCTCGTTATGCGCCGGCAGGAGGACCGTCAAATCCGCACCAGATGAGGAACCTCCCGATGGCGTCGCTTCGGGGTCATCCCAGCCGCAATCCTCGCTCCCGGTTCGGGTGTTTGGGGCAGGTCGAGGTCGCCCGAGCCTTCGGCGCCTAGAGGGAATCCGGCGGATTCTCCCGTCCGTCTTCAGGTTGATCCTCCCCGACAAAGCCCCATCCCAAATGGAGGTCAGCCCTCAAAGTCCCTTCCGCCGACGATCCGGCCTGGGGCCCGAGGAGCGATTGCGCGACCGGCAAGGACGGAGAGTGCTCGACGGGGACTCGAGGCATTGGCGGTTTTGCCCGTCCCCGCCGCGCGAGTTCCGCCCAGACCCAGGCATACGTCTCGCGGAGCCCTTCCACGAGTGGCACCCGCGGTTCCCACCCGAGAAGCTCGCGAAACCGCGTCGTATCGCAGCTCCGGCCCCGCACCCCTTGAGGTTGGTCCAGATTGTGGACTTTCTCCAGATGCTTTCCAGCGATCGAGCAGACCAAGTCCACGAGCCCATCGGCGGTCACGACCTCATCGGTCCCCAGGTTGATCGGATCATTGTACCCTGACTCCATGATCCGCCGTATGCCTTCGACGCAGTCGTCGATGAAACAAAAGGTGCGTGTCTGTCGGCCGTCTCCCCAGACCTCAATGGACGTACCGTCTTCCGCCTCCGCCACCTTCCGGCAAATCGCCGCGGGGGCTTTCTCGCGTCCGCCCTCGTATGTGCCCAAGGGTCCGTACACATTGTGAAAGCGCACGATCCGCACGTCGAGGTTGTCGTCCTGATGGTAGTAGGCCGTCAGCTGTTCCGCGAAGAGCTTCTCCCAGCCATACCCCATCTCCGGGTTCGCGGGAATGGCGTCCTGCTCGCGCAACGGCGAGACCGGTCCTGCAGAAAGCTCGGATAGACGCAGGCCGAGGACGTGTAGAGGTACCGTTCGATGCCTTCCAGGCGCGACGCTTCGAGCATATGGGCATTGATGAGGGTGTTGTTCCGGGCCAGCCGGGAGTGGAATTTCGCGATGTAGCCAATCCCGCCCATGTCCGCCGCGAGCTGATACACGTCTTGGACGCCGAGGACCGCATGGGTGCAGTTGTCGGGCGACCGGAGGTCTGCGATCACGAACTCGTCGGCGGGGCTCGGCTCGAACTCGGGCCGTTTCAGGTCCACGCCCCGAACCCAAAATCCGTCGGCCTTCAACCGCTTGACGAGGTGGTGGCCGATGAAACCACCGGCCCCCGTGACGAGGGCCCGTCGAGCTCCGTGTCTCTTGGTCATGGTGTGACCTTCTTGGCGACCCGGTTCAGTCGAGACTGCCGGAGGTAGGTCTGAAAACCCTTCGAAGGTCTGCTTCGAATTATCCCCCCCCACGCACCGGGTCACGCGGGAGGTTCGTACCTACATTTGAGCTTTTTGGCGCACCCGCCGGTCCAACGGCCATTTGCCCAGGCTTGCCATGGCCGTTCCCGTGCGAGCGCTGCCACAGTGGGTGCCGGTGTCGGCCAATGGCGCCCGGGGATCAGGCGCCGTACAGTAGATTGAGAAACGGCGAATTGGCGGTAGGGTCGAAATGGTCGACCAAGTAGAATGCACCGAGACGGCTGTCATACGTCCGAGGGACGAGAAGAAGGGTGAGAAGCGTTGCATTGGCGGGCACTTCCTTCGTCGTGAGATTCACGTATTGCTGGGAGGTCCCGACATCGACCTCGATGAACGAGACGGAAGGCACATTGTATTGGAGAAACGGGGCGACATCCGAGTACACCACCGCGAACCCGCGCGTTCGCAGGGCTTGTGAAATTTCCGCGAAATACGCGGAATTTGCCTGGCCTTGGCTAACCTTTCCCGCGAACTGGGGTGCCAGGACAAGGAGCGCGATGACCAAAGGAGCGATCCAACGTCTTCGGGGAATACGGCCACTGACAGACCGAGTGTACATCCCGATGGCCAAGTAGGTCAGCGGGGCGACGACGTCGGCATAGCGGAGGTACGTGTCCGCAGTCCCCAGCGACCGAACGGGATCATAGAGGAGGAATGCGGCGGACATCACCGCTGAAATCAGGATTGTGACGAGAATGAAGAGCATAAGCCCCCCGATTCGTTCATCGCGGACTGCACGGGAAGGCAGGCCGATGGCAGTCTTCCGGCCATCGCGGAGTAACAGAAACGGCAGGGCAGTCTGGGACACGTACGCACCAAAATAGATCGCTAATCCAGAGGATAGAATGATCATCACAAAACTTGGCGTCCCGAAAAACAAGCGATTCAGGTAGCCGACGACCCGCGGATCGGTGTAGGGCGACCCGATCGCAACGAGGTTATAGGCCGTCCAGGAGGCAACCGTCCCGAGGAAAATGGTCGAAGCCAGAATGTACCCTCGGTCCGCGAAAACCCTCCACCGCACATAGTGGAAACGCCAGAACAACCCCACCAAGCCGGCGGCCACGAAGAGGTAGCCCACCGTGTCCGCGGTGAGGAAACCCAGCGAGGCACCTATGCCTGCGACCCACAACCAAGAACTGTTCTCGAGGCCTTTCCAGATGGCCCAGAGGGTAACCAGGACGAAGAGAATCAAGACGGATACGGATCTTCCTTCGCTCATATTCAGATAGAGCACGGGGTCGAGGGTCAGAAGGAGGAGCGGGACAAGAGAAAACCAAGGCCCGAGCCGGCGCAAAGAAATGAGATACAAAATGACCAAATCAGCCAGGAAGAAGCTGAGCTCCAACGCATGCACGGCCAATTCGTTGAATCCCAGCACGAGCGCGTACGGGATGAAGATGAGAGACATCAGGGGTGGATGTCTGGGGTAATCCAGCGTTTGGCGTTCGATGGTTCCGGAAAACACGAGGGAGTGGGTCCGGTCCATGTAGGTCGTGGCATCCGGGTTCAGCCCATCCCCGAAGATAGGCAGATGAATCGAAACCGCGAAAACAAGCATCACTAGCAGGCCCAGTCGGGGATCCAACCCGCGCGGTATTGTTCGTGCCACAAGAGCTCACTATGTTCGGCGGGAATAAGTGTTGTGCCGACGATGGGGTCGAGTTCGATGGGCTATGGCCTCGC
>WNFV01016322.1_pt1 | contig 10829 bp, 8 predicted proteins | sample 5400101 | NCBI WGS metagenome assembly WNFV01 (sample SAMN13153361, study PRJNA577476) | soil metagenome | isolation source: 115 cm soil or saprolite under grassland replicate 1 | place: USA:California | collected 2016-06-15
TCGGGCCGAAATAATTAATCGCGCCTAGAAACAACAGCACCGCCGTCGTGGTCAGCGCGATATGATCGCGAAGAAACTTGATCCACACGATCTGCTCCGCGCCGGAAGTGATGTAGCTCAATGCAGACCAGCCGCTGAGCGCAGCCGTGACCGTCAGGTCCGCGACGAGCAGTAACGCGCCGACCACGGCAAGCAGGCGGCCTTGCGAACGCGCCGCCGAGTACACACCGCCGCCATCCGGAAAATGACGGCAGATAACTATGTAATTAATCCCGACCAGACCCGTAACCGCACAGACCGCAAGAATGATAGGGAGAGATGAGAACCCGGCGGCGACGAACGCCAGACCGATCACGTAACATTTGCTGGTGCCCCAATCGCCGTAGAGGAATGCGCCAGCACGTTTCCAATCGACATTGCGCGGACGATGCACGCCAGAGGTCGCGTCGAGAATAATATCAGCCATCGCTATTGGCTCTGACTCTTCATTGCACGCTCATTCGGTGGCAAGATGTTTCTTCCGGCAGCGACACGACCCACGCAGCTCCTGAACGACGGAAATCGCTATCCCGTAAATCGATAGCCGATCCCGGGCGCGGTCTTTATCAGCGATGGCTTCGCTGGGTCCGACTCAATCTTTTGCCGCAGATGTGTGACGTAAACCCGCAGGTATTGCCGATGCTCCTCCGATTTTGGGCCCCAAATTTCTCGCAGGATGTATCGGTGCGTGAGGACGCGTCCCGGATGTCTGACAAACAAGCGCAGCAAGGCGTACTCGGTGGCGCTCAGTTTGATTTCCCGGTCCGCGCGCGTCACCACACGCGCCGTAAGATCGATAACCAGATCACCATTTTTGAAAACGGTAGTTTCTTCTTCAGGACGGGATTTTCGTTGTGCTGCTCGGAGGCGCGCGAGCAATTCCGGTGTGCTGAACGGTTTGGTTATGTAATCATCCGCGCCGGAATCGAGAGCGGCCACTTTTTCCTGTACGTCATCACGCACGGTCAGAACAATCACGGGCGCTTCGCTCCATTCACGTAAGCGTTTCAGCACTTCCAGCCCCTCAAGGTCAGGCAAACCGAGATCGAGAAGGACGATAGCGGGTTTGTAATTAGCAATTTCAATCAGGCCCTGCTGGCCATTCTCAGCTTCGTGCACCTGATAATTTTCTCCCTCCAGCGCGACTCGCAGGAGCCGCCGGATTTGCACCTCATCGTCGATAATGAGCGCGACCGGTTTCATTCACGCGGTCGCTTCGCTCGGCAATTGCATTGGTTCGCCAATGGGAAGCCAAATGGAAAATCGAGCGCCGCCGCCTTCGCGATTCTGCGCAACGAGCTGGCCGCCGTGCGCCTCCACGAGTTGCCGGGCAATGGAAAGCCCAAGGCCGAGGCCGCCGGGACGCGTTCTCGGGCCGCGATAAAACTTTTCGAAAACCTTATTCTCTTCACCAGACGCAAGACCAGGACCGTGATCGGCCACAGAAATGATAAGCATGGCGCCATCACGCGCAGCGTTCACTTCGATCGGTTTACTGCTTCCGCCGTGCGCCGCGGCGTTTGATAGCAACGCATTCAGCGCTTGTTGAATCAGACGCGCGTCCACAGAAATAGCGGGCAGGTCATGGTCGATATTGATCCGAACGGCGGTGTCGTGTAATCCCGATGACGCGACCGTTTCACGAACCAGCTCGGCCGGCTCGCACCATTCGCGCACAGGTTGCAAAAGGCCTGATTCCAAGCGAGTCGCATCGAGCAGATGATCCACAGTGCGCGTGAGACGCTGCACGGCCTGCTGTAATTCGGTTCGGTCGGGTTGGTCAGAAGGGTTTCGGGATTGCAGCGCGACAGACATAGCGGCAAGCGGCGTCTTCAATTCGTGCGAGACAGAATCGAACAGCGCTTTCTGCAACTTCTGTGATTGCTTGGAAATCTGGGCAGCGCGGCTTTCTTCCAAAGCCCGCTCCTTATTTAGAAAGAGAGCGAGCTGTGCGGCGAATGCATCTAGCAGCTCGCGCTGCTCGAGCGTGGGCGAAGCATCGAGCCGGACGGTGAGCACGCCTTCCGCGCGATCACCCGTCACAAGCGGCACATGCAACGATTCGGCATCAGGAAGTGTGTCAGTGGATCTTCCGGCACTCTGTTTTTTCTGAAACGCCCACACGGCGACGCTTTCGTCTTTGCTCGAGGGTGCGAACGTGCTGGCCGGATGGCGAGAAAGACCGCCTTCATCTCGCAGCCAAACCGCCGCATCAGCCCGGAAAAAGTTTTTGATCAACGTCAAAACTTTCGGCATTGCTTCGTCAAGGTCGCGACTTGCGGCGAGCGCGCGCGTGAGGCGATAAAGCGCGGTGGCGCGTTCTTCCCGGCGGCGTTCCGATTGTTCCCGCTCGCGCAATTGCGTGGCCAGGTGGCCGATGACGAGCGCAATGACGAAATACGCGCCGAACATCATGAAATCCTGAACTCGACTGATGTAAAAAGTGAAGCGCGGCGGAACATAAAGAAAATTCCAGAGCAACGCGCTGAGCGCGGCGAGAAAAAGCGTGGGCCATCGGCGCAGACGCGTTCCCGCAAGCACGACGGCGAGCAAATAAAACAACGCCACCGCGTAGTAGCCGGTGTAAACGAAGATCGACAATGAAAACGCGGTCACGGCGACGGCGATGGCGAGCGCAATACCAAAATCGCGCCACGGTGCACGCGCCAAACGTTCCTCGATGGTTTCGTGTCGCGGCCGGGTCGATTCATCGGACGGAATCATGTGGATGTCGATGTTGCCGCTATGGCGCATGAGCCAGTGCAAGGGATCGCGTTTCCAAAAACTTGTCCATCGTGCACCGAGCGGCTTGCCGATGACGATTTGGGTGACGTTGTGCTGATGCGCAATACGAAGCAACGTCTCGCCGACATCGGCTCCGGCCGTCGAAATCACTTCCGCGCCGAGCTGGCGAGCCAGCGCGAGATAGCGCGTAAGCCGCGTTTGTTCATCTTGCGAAAGCGGACGCGGACCCTCAATGTTTGCCACGATCCAGGATGCCTCCATCGATGACGCGAGCCGGCGGGTGTAACGAATCAACCGCTCGGAGTAGGGGCTGGCGCTGACTGCGACCAGCAACCGATCGGCACTTTTCCACGGACCCGATATTCTTTCCTGCGACATGATCTCGCGCAGGTCGCGGTCAACATGCTCGGCAACGACGCGCAAAGCCATTTCCCGCAACGCTATCAGGTTGCTCTCGCGGAAGAAATTCCGTGCTGCCCAATCCGCGCGTTCGCCGAGATAAACCTTTCCTTCAGCCAGTCGAGTGCGCAGCTGGTCCGGAGTCAGATCGACCAGAACGATTTGGTCGGCAAGATCGAGGATGGAATCGGGAACGGTCTCACTGACCGGCGCGCCTGTTATTTGACGAACCGTGTCGCTACGACTGCCGACGTGCTGCACGTTGAGCGTGGTATAAACGTCGATCCCGGCATCAAGCAGCTCGAGCACGTCCTGATAACGTTTTGGATGACGCCAGCTCTGCGACCGTGCGTTTCCACGATGCCAACTACGACCTCACAGCCTTCGGCCTGCTTTTCACGCGCCGCCAGAAGCATGGCGTACGTCTTGCCTACCCCCGGCGACATCCCGAAGAAAATCTTGAGCTTGCCGCGAGTGGACTTTGATTCTTCGCGCTTCAGTTGCGCGAGCAACGCATCCGGATCTGGTCGCTCCGGGTCCTTCATACGGGCATTTTACCCCTGTGTTGCGCTATGTGCACGTCCGCAGCGTCACGGAAACCGCCGGCATTCCATGACTTAAACGTTAGAACCGATACCCGAATCCGGTGAATACATTGTAATCGGGGACGTTGTCGGTGAGTCCGAAGAACGAGTTTACGTCGACCGAGAAATTTGGTGTTACCTGATAAATCAAACCGGTATCGAGCGTGCCCACCCAGCGTTGATCACGACCAGTACTCACGGCGTTATAGAATTCGACGTAGCCGCTCAGGTTTCCAACGATTGCGCGGGATAGTCCGATCGGATTTTGCCACTGCACGCGCATGTTACTGCTGCGCGTCTGATCGAGAACATCGATCCTTGTTTGGCCGAAAAACGTGAACCCCCATGGTAATGAATAGTTCACCGGTAACCCGAATCCCGGTTCCCAAACGTGATTTCCCGTATCGCCGGTGTTTGTCGGTATCTTTACAGACGAGACAAATCCAATCGCCAATTTGCCGCCATCATTTCCAAGGAGATTGATTTTCAGCCGTACGGTAGTGTCGCCGAAGCCATCGTGTTCTACCGGTTTTCTAAAGGCAGGACCACTCGCGCGAGTGTTAACATAAAATTGCGGGAAGACCTGGAAATCCATCCAATTCGTTAGGCCGAGCTTGAAGTTCGTGTTGCCAACGATCCAGGTGCGAGTCCGTACGCCTTCTTCGTAATCGAGCGTCCAGTTCACAACATCGCTTTCGATTTGGAAAACGCCGGCATCGACCGTGTACGGGCTGTCGGTCTTGCTCGGTCGATCTGTGTTGTAAGGACGCCGCAAATCGATCGGCGTTGGATTAAAGAGAGTGTATTGCGACTTGTCGGGCGTCGGCGTGGGGCTCGGGTCGGCAAAAAGCGCGCGGTCGATCGGCAGCGCGACCACCACAATGCAAATGGCTACCTTAATCACGACAGCTTCGAAGGAGGACGCGGATTATAGACGAACCACGTCCAGCAGCTGAGTGGGCAGCTCCTCCGGTTCGCATTCGCAGCGCCGCATGCCTGGCCATCGTGACCTTTCATTATCTAACCAGTCCGATGGAATCGGAACGAACATGAAAATGTAAGTCCGAGCTGCTTTCATCAGTGCTGCTGGTCGATCGCGAGGTTCAATTGCAGAACATTAACTCCGGGATCACCGAAGATGCGGAGATCACGCCCATTGGTGTTTTGCTGGACGAGTCCGCGAACTTTGTCTTCGCTCAATGCCCTAGCTTTAGCGACGCGCGCGACTTGGAGTTCGGCATTACGTAAGCTGATCTCTGGATCGAGTCCGCTGCCCGACGCGGTAACTGCATCCGCTGGCACAGGCTCGGCTCCGCTCAAACCATTTTCAGCGCGATACGCCGCTATTCGTTCTTTGATCGCATTGTCCAGTTTTTGAGAAGTCGGCCCCAGATTGCTGCCGCCGGAACTTGTCGCGTCGTAGCCGACGCCGGCCGCGGAAGGTCGCGGGTGAAAATATTTCGGATCAGAGAACGCCTGGCCAAGCAACTTCGAGCCGCGGAAGCTCCCGTCTGCATCGGCAATCAAACTGCCGTTCGCCTGGTCGCGAAACAACAGCTGCGAAATTCCGAAGACGATGAGCGGATAAAGGCCGCAGCAGACTACTGCCAGCACAAGCGTCGACGCGACTGCGCCGCGAATATGACAGAAGAATTCTTTCATCTCGTTAGGCGAGGTGAAGCGCGGTGATGATCAGGTCGATCAGTTTGATCCCGATAAATGGAACGATAAGACCGCCGAAACCGTAGATCAGCAGGTTGCGCTGCAAAACGGCGAGCGCGCCCATCGGTTTGTAAGTCACGCCGCGCAGCGCCAGCGGAATAAGAGCGATGATGATGAGCGCGTTGAAAATGACGGCGCTGAGGATCGCGCTGGTGGAGGTGCTCAAGTGCATGATGTTGAGCGGCGCGATGTCGGGAAATGTCGTCATCAGCATCGCCGGGACGATCGCGAAGTATTTCGCGACGTCGTTTGCGATGCTAAACGTCGTGAGCGATCCGCGCGTGATCAGCATCTGCTTTCCGATCTCGACGATATCGAGCAGCTTCGTTGGATTGGAATCGAGATCGACCATGTTGCCGGCTTCCCGGGCGGCTTGCGTGCCGGTGTTCATGGCAACACCCACGTCAGCCTGCGCGAGCGCCGGTGCGTCGTTCGTGCCATCGCCGGTCATGGCAACCAAGTGACCCTCGGCTTGCTCCTGACGGATCCGTTTCAATTTTTGTTCCGGCGTGGCTTGCGCCATGAAATCGTCGACGCCTGCTTCGGCCGCAATCGCCGCGGCTGTCAGCGGGTTGTCGCCGGTAATCATCACAGTTTTGATTCCCATTTTGCGCAACTGCGCGAAGCGTTCTTTGATTCCGCCTTTGACAACGTCCTTGAGCTCGATTGTGCCAAGCGTCAGCATGTCTGACGCTACGACGAGCGGCGTGCCTCCCCGGTGCGAAATTTCGTCCACTGTTTTCGTCACCGGCTGTGGAAAAATCCCGCCCGCCGATTCGATAAACCCGCGGACCGCGTCGGACGCGCCTTTGCGAATGCGCATTTTCGGTTCCGAGCCGTTGGCGTGAAGATCTACACCGCTCATCCGCGTTTGCGCTGTGAAAGGCACAAAGGTGGCCTCCAGTTCGTGCATCTCACGCGCGCGCAATCCGAATTTCTCTTTCGCCAGCACGACGATCGACCGTCCTTCGGGCGTTTCATCGGCCAGCGAGCTCAATTGCGCAGAAGCCGCGAGATCATTGGGCGAAACACCCGGCGCGGGATGAAACCCAACGGCCATGCGATTGCCGAGAGTGATCGTGCCAGTTTTGTCGAGTAACAGAACGTCGACGTCGCCCGCCGCTTCGACTGCACGCCCGCTCATTGCGAGCACATTGCGTTGAAGCACGCGATCCATTCCAGCGATACCAATGGCGCTAAGCAAACCGCCGATCGTTGTGGGAATGAGACAGACGAGCAGCGAGACAAGCACCGGAACTGAAAAGTTCGTCGCCGAATAAATTCCGAATGGCTTCAGCGTTACGCAGACCAGAAGGAAGATGAACGTCAACGCGGCAAGCAGGATGGTAAGCGCAATTTCGTTAGGCGTTTTCTGGCGGCGCGCGCCCTCGACTAGCGCGATCATCTTGTCGAGAAAACCCGAGCCTTTATCCGCAGTCACGCGCACAATGATGCGGTCACTCAGCACCCGCGTGCCGCCAGTCACCGCGCTGCGGTCGCCGCCGCTCTCGCGAATCACGGGGGCGGATTCGCCGGTAATCGCCGCCTCATCTACGCTGGCGATTCCCTCGACGACGTCTCCGTCCGCCGGAATGATGTCGCCCGCTTCGCACACGACGAGATCGCCTTTCTGCAACGCCGGCGCGGGGACTTTCTCTTCGCGTCCATTCCGCAGGCGGCGTGCGATCGTATCCTTGCGCGCCCGCCGCAGGCTGGCGGCTTGCGCTTTGCCGCGGCCCTCCGCCACCGCTTCAGCAAAATTGGCAAAGAGCACCGTGAACCACAGCCAGATCGCCAGTTGCGTCACGAACCCGCGCAGTCCCGATTCCGCCGTAAAAATTCCGACGGTCGTTAGGGCAGCGCCGACCATGGTCACGAACATGACCGGGTTTTTCACCATCAGCCGCGGGTTCAGTTTTTTGAACGCGTCGCCAACAGCCGGACCAACAATGTTCCAATCGAAAAGCGATGCTGGTTTTTGGGTCATAACGCTGGATCCGGAGTTAGAAAAGTTTTCCGCCCTGCATGAGGAAGTGCTCGACGATCGGCCCTAGAGTCAGCGCGGGGAGAAAATTGAGCGCACCGATCAAGAGCACGGTTCCGAGAAGCAGGATTAGAAACGTCCCGCCTGAGACTGGGAACGTGCCGACGCTTGGCGGCGCGACTTTCTTTTGCACCAGCGATCCCGCCAGAGCCATGATCGGCACGATCATGAGGAATCGGCCGAACAACATGTCGATGCCGAGCGTTGTGTTGTAAGGCGGTGTATTGCCCGAAAGACCGGCGAATGCGCTGCCGTTATTCCCCGCGCCGGAGCTAAACGCGTAGAGAATTTCGCTCAATCCGTGCGGGCCATTGTTGTTCAGCCCGGCCAGGCCCCATTTTGCCACTACAGCCCATGCCGCGAAGCCGAGAATCGAAACGGTGAGGATAAGCAACGAGAGCATCGCCATCTTTACGTCGTACGCTTCGATTTTTTTTCCGAGGTATTCCGGCGTACGACCCACCATCAGACCCGCGATAAAGACCGCGAGCACAACGAAAACCAGCATTCCGTATAAACCCGCGCCGACGCCGCCAAAAATCACTTCGCCGAGTTGGATGTTGAACAACGGCACGAAGCCGCCGAGCGCGGTGAATGAGTCGTGCATCGAATTGACCGCACCGCAGGAGGCATCTGTTGTGACCGTGGCGAACAGCGCCGAATTGAAGATCCCGAACCGGACTTCCTTTCCCTCCATGTTGCCGCCGCCAACGCCGAGACTCTGGTGGATTGGATTACCATTCGCCTCCGCCCACCAGCACAACAGCACTCCACCAACAAAAAGGATCAACATCGCAGCCCAGACGGTCCAGCCGTGCTTTTGGTCCTTTACCATTCGGCCGAGGTAATAAGTCAGCCCGCTGCCGATAGAAAAGATTGACAACATCTGGAAGAAATTTGAGAGCGGCGTCGGGTTCTCGAACGGGTGCGAGGCGTTGGCATTCACGTACCCGCCCCCATTCGTGCCAAGCATCTTGATCGCCACCTGCGAGGCCATCGGGCCTTGCACGATGTTCTGATCAGTCACCGTTTGCTCTTCTGTGACCGCCTTGCCATCTGGTCCTTTGATCGTCTCGCCTTTGTCATCCTTCTTCTCCACCTGGATCTTCATCGGCTCGACCAGCGCGGCCTTGGTGTAAGGCTTGAAATTTTCGATCATGCCCTGGGACACGAGGAACACTGCGAACACGAGGCAAATCGGCAGCAGCAGGTAGTACGTAACGCGAACCAAATCGACCCAGAAATTGCCGAGTGTTGTTGCCGAATGCCGCGCAATTGCCCTAACGAGCGCAGCCGTGATAGCAATGCCGGTGGCAGCCGAGACAAAATTGTGAAACGTCAGCCCGACCATCTGCGAAAAATATGAAAGCGTGGATTCGCCGCCGTAATTCTGCCAATTCGTGTTGGTAGTAAAACTGACTGCAGTGTTAAACGACAGATCCGGACTCACTCCTGCTAATTTTTGCGGATTCAGCGGCAGAAAATATTGCAACCGCAGGATTGCGTAGGTGAATAAGCAGCCGACCAGACTGAAAAGCAGCATCGCCAGTGTGTACTGCTTCCAGTCGTGCTCTTTGCGAGGGTCAACACCCATGGCGCGATAAGTGAACCGCTCGACTGGAGCGAGCACCGGGTCGAGCCAAGTTCTGCCGTTCGCGTCGAGCACACGCGTCAAATAGAGGCCCATCGGCTTTGTCACCAAGGCAAACGCGATCAGATAAATCGCAAATTGAATCCAACCAGAGGTCTCCATTGGGATGTTAGAATTTTTCAGGCCGGATCATGGCCATGAGCAGATACACGAAAAGCAGCAGCGCTATGACGCTAACAATGACCGTTTCCATTTTATCCTCCTACAACTTCTCGCAAAGCACCGTGTACAAAGCGCCCGAGAGGAAAAACGCGATGATTACTCCTATGAAGATCAAGTCACGCATACGCGTAAGTATCTGTGTGACCTGATGAGACGGTTAATTAAACCGTGTGCGAAATGCGTTAAAAAATCGTTAACGCCCAACGCGTCAACACCGTGCCTCAAGATGGGCCAGTACCTCGATCTCCGCCGTTTGCGGAAACATGTCGAGCGGCGTGATCGAATTGATCGCAAATCTGTGCTGCAACTCTTTTAGGTCCCGCGCCAGAGTCGGCGGATTGCACGACACGTAAATGAGCGTTGTCGGTGCAAAATCAACGATCCCTTTTCGCACATTCGCGCTCAACCCGGTCGCTGGAGGATCGACAATGACTGTCAAGGACTTCAAGGAGCGGCGGTCTGTGACCGCCGGGGCGATCTGGAGATCGCCGATCCTTGTCTGTTGCAGCGTCGTGGCCAGTTCGGTCTCCACATCGCCAGCGATATAAATTTCCTTCTCAGTGGCGTTCTCTTGCGCGGCGGCGATAGCGAACCGGTCCCAATCAATCCCAATCACCCGCTCGAATTTGTCGAGCAACGCTTTTGCGAAAAATCCCGCGCCGCAGTAAGCGTCGATTAACAGTTCCTGATTTGGCGGAACGAGATCGATAATGAAGTCCCGCAGCGCCTGTCCGACCTCGTCGTTTACCTGCGAAAACACGCGGGGCTCGGACCCAGTACGCAAGGTGTAATGCCCGTCCCGCACATGTTTTTGTTCGCGCAACTCCGCCAGAGCGCGATTGATCTCCTCGCGAGAGATCGGGCAACGCTCGATATCAATCAAACGATGCGAATCGCGCCGAAAAAAACCGATCACGCCGTCCAGCGCGTGCACGGTGATGCGGTTGCGATATGCGTACTGACTCGGCGACGGGATTATCGGACGAATGGGAATATCCTTCAGTTTGCCGATTCTCTGGAGCGCGTCGCGCGCCTGTCGCCATTTAATCGCAAGCTGATGTTGATAATCGATGTGCTGATAAGCGCAGCCGCCGCATCGGCCGAAATATGGGCACTCTGGCGCGACGCGATTCGGAGAACTTTCCTTAACTTCAACCAGATCTGCTTCGGCGAACTGCTTCTTTTCCCGGACGATTTCGGCGGAAACCAGTTCGCCCTCAATGGTGTAAGGAACAAAAACGGCTTTGCCCTGTTCCCGAGCGACGCCTTTTCCGCCAAAAGCGACGTACTCACTTTTCAGATCAACAAGCCGTATTTCATTCACATCCTGCTTTAGCTGGGTTTCTCCGGCAAAGATAGGTTACTCCACCGCGGCGCGTTGAACACGGTGCTGAAGCACGGTGTTAATGAGGACTCCGCGCTATTATCGAAGTCGCGCCGACGCCACGGCGGTTTCTCTGCAGAGCGGACGCTAGTTGAAATC
>WNFV01009389.1_pt1 | contig 10827 bp, 9 predicted proteins | sample 5400101 | NCBI WGS metagenome assembly WNFV01 (sample SAMN13153361, study PRJNA577476) | soil metagenome | isolation source: 115 cm soil or saprolite under grassland replicate 1 | place: USA:California | collected 2016-06-15
GCTCAAAGACGCGTCGGCGACCGCCATCTACGGCGCGCGCGGCGCCAACGGCGTGGTGCTGATCACGACGCGGCGCGGCCAGCGGGATCAGACCCGGGTGACGTTCGAGACGAGCTACGGGTTCCAGCGACTCGCCAAGACGATCCCCGTGCTGAGCGGGCCGGAGTTCATGCAGCTGGCCAACGAAGCGGCGGCCAACGCAAGCCTCACGCAGCCCTACACGCCCGCCCAGATCGCCGCGGCCCCGACCTACAATTACCCCTCCATGATGCTCCGGACGTGTAACGCCTGGCGGTATTGTGTCGCCGCGCCGCAAGCGAGCCACGCCCTCACCTTCTCGGGGGGTAACCAGGGGCTGCGCTACTTGATCAGCGGGAACTACGCCGCCCAGGACGGAATCGAGCTCGGCTCGGACTTCCGGCGTTACAGCGTCCGTCTCAATCTCGACGGCGACGTGAACGAACGGTTCCGCATCGGCACCAGCCTGAGCTTCACGCAAGTGGCGCGCAACGCCCCGCGAGTTGAAAACGGCTCGCTAGGCAACAGCGCCAACGGCATCCAGGCCGCGATGCAGTTCGCGCCCTTCCAGGCTCCTCGAGACGCGACCGGCAACTGGATCAAGACCTCGCCCACGACCGAACCGGTGCCGAACCCTGTCGCCAACGCCCTGGAGCTCACGGATCTCAACACGACCGCGCGCCTGCTCGGGAGCGTCTCCGGTGAGTTCGACGTCACGCCCGGCCTGCGCTTGAGGAGCACCTTGGGCGGGAACTTCCAGTTCAACAAGATCCACTTCTTCGCTCCCCGCACCGTCCTCGACGGCGGGGTGGGCGGCAGTGGCTGGATCTTTTCGGAGGAGATCCGGAACCTCACCAGCGAAAACACCCTGTCCTACCGTCGCGCCCTCGGGCCCGGCAACGTCGATCTGCTGGGCGGGTTCTCGGTGCAAACGTTCTACGGGGAGAACATTCGCGGAGACGGCGCGAGCTTCCCGACCGACGAGACGACCGTGTACAACCTCGGCTCGGGCTCGCAGCTGCTGCCGGCCAGTAGTGGGGTCGGTGCGTCGGCGATCCTTTCCTACATCGCGCGCGCCAACTACAACCTCGCCGGTAAGTACCTCTTGACCCTGACCGGCCGTTACGACGGCTCCAGCCGGTTCGGCGCGAACAACAAGTGGGCGTTCTTCCCATCGGGGGCCGTCGCGTGGCGGGTCGCGGACGAGCGTTTCATGCAGAATCAGTCGCTCTTCAGCGACTTGAAGCTGCGCCTGAGCTACGGCCAGGTCGGTAACCAGGCGGTGGAATCGTACCAGTCGCTGACGCAGCTGAACACGCAGTGGTATACCGCCGCGGGCATCGAAATCCCCGCGCTCGCACCGGGCGGCCGAAAGCCTAACCCCGATGTGCGCTGGGAGCAGCAAACTCAGTTCAATCTGGGCGTCGACGCGGAGATACTCGATCACCGGGTCACGGTCACGCTCGACCATTACCGGTCCACGACGAACGATCTCTTGCTGGTCGTGCCGTTGCCGTCCACGACCGGCTTCACCAGCCAGCTGCGCAACATCGGCTCGGTGCGCAACCGGGGACTCGAGATGTCGATCAGCTCGAGCAACGTCCAGCGTGACCGGCTCACGTGGCGCAGCTCCCTGAACATCGCGGCCAACCGCAACAAGGTGCTCAACCTGGGGGTCGACACGGCGTTGTTCCTCGCGCCCCGGACCGGCAATTTCTTCGCCCCGAACGACATCTACGTCGTTAAGGTCGGGCAGCCCCTCGGTGCGATCTTCGGTTACCGGGTCAACGGGCTGTGGCAGTCGGGCGACCAGTGCTACCTGAAGAATCCGACTTCGAGCTGCGTGCCGGGCGAGTACAAGATCGCCGACTCGGACGGCGACAGCACAATCACGGCGGGCGACCGGGTGATCCTCGGCTACGGCGATCCCAAGTTCTATGGCGGCCTGAGCAACACGCTGACCTACGGGCCGTTCTCGGTCGAGGCCTTCCTCAGCTTCGTGTCCGGCAACACGGTGATCAACGCGGGGAACGCGTACGGGTGCGCCGCGATCGGGCAGGCGAACGAGCGGACTTGCGTGCGTGATCGCTGGACCCCGACCAACACCAACACGGACGTCCCACGGGCCAACCGCTCCCGTCCGCGCCGCCTCTACAGCACGTTCGTGGAGGATGGGTCATACCTGCGGCTGCAGACGCTCACGTTGAGCTACCGGTTCCCCGCTCGTTGGCTGCGGGGTGCGCAGGCGGCCCAGCTGTACCTGACGGGCCAGAACCTGTTCACCCTCACGGGCTATTCGGGATTCGACCCAGACGTGAACAGCATGGGCGGCGACGGGCGCTTTGGCGGCATCGACATCGGCGCCTACCCGCGCACCCGGACGTGGAACGTCGGCCTCAACGTCACCTTCTGAGCCACGATAAGGAGCGAACTGCCATGACACGCAAGCCATGGGTCGCGCTGGTGGCGCTCTCCGTCGGGCTGACGGCGGCGGCCTGTACCGACCTGCTCGTCGAGGATCCGCAGGGATTCACGACCACCGACACCTTCTACAAGACGGGTGCCGATCTCAACAGCGCCACGATCGCCATCTACAACGCGCTACGCGGCCTGCAGGGCCAGGCGAACTGGACCACGCCGGAGCTCGCCTCCGACCAGGCCCGCGCCGACAATCGCGAGCCCAACTTCAATACCAAGAGCCCGGACTTCATCTCCTGGGACGCCGCAACGGGTCAGACGGGCGGCTACTGGAACACGATGTACTCGATGATCACCCGCGCCAACCTCGTGCTCTCCAAGGGCCCCGACATCCAGACCTCGAACACACAGACCAAGGCGTACAACCTCGCCGAGGCCAAGTTCCTCCGCGCGTACGCGTATTTCTGGTTGACCAAGGTGTACGACGGCGTACCGCTGTTGTTGTCGCCGGAGGAGCAAGCCGACCCGAGACCCACGCGCACCCCGGTCGAGGGGGTCCATCAAGCGATTATCACCGATCTCACCGCGGCGGAGGCGGAACTTCCCGCTACCTGGCCCACGAGCGATGGCTACGGCAATCCCACGCAGGGGCGCGTCACCAAGGGGGCGGCGCAAATGGCGCTGGCCGACCTGTACCTGTGGCGCTCCACCTACATGCAGAAGAACGAGTGGCAGCAGGCGTCCGATGCCGCCAAACGGGTCATCGACTCCGGTCTCTGGTTCCTCAACGCGGACTACCTGCGGACGTTCCGCCCCGGGAACAAGGGCAATCGGGAGATGATCTTCGTCATCACGAATTCCGGCGTGAACTCCCGCACCGGCACGATCTTCCAGCTGTTCTATTACCCGCGCGACTGGGGCCTCGACCGCGGCCAGGGCGGCGGCTGGGGGCTCATCCACCCGACCACGTGGTTCTGGAACAGCTACGCGCCCGGTGACTACCGGCGGGACGGGGGCGCGGATTACACGACCGGCGCGGCCTATGTCACGGGGGGCTGCGGCCTGAGCAACCTGTGCGCCACGCCGCTCGCGGACGGACCGATGCCGTACAAGTACAAGAAGAGCGACAACGGAGCGAACTGGGACATCAGCGACGTGGACACGCCGTTGTATCGCTATGCCGAGACGCTCCTGATGTACGCGGAGGCCCAGAACGAGTTGGGGAGCTCGGGTACCGCAGTGACTTACCTAAACCTGGTCCGCGCTCGCGCCCGCAACGGCACGGGTGCCGAGAACCGGCCGGAGCCGGCGGATTACGCCGGGGCGACCGATCAACTGTCCGTTCGCAATGCCATCTATATGGAGCGTGCGTGGGAGCTGGCCTTCGAGACCAAGCGCTGGTTCGACCTGGTGCGCCGCGACTCGCGGGAGCCTGGCTACTGGGCCACCAACCTCCAGACGCACGATCCCAACTCCACGAACCAGGGCCCGCTCGCCACCTACAAGAAGCGCTTCCCGATCCCGCAGGGGCAAATCAGCTCCAATCCGGCGTTGTGCCAGAATGCCGGGTACGGCGGGACGGCGTGCGGCCCCGGCGTGCAACCGTGATGAGCGCGCGTCCAGGCCCCTCCTATATATTCATGCGTGTGCGCGGCACGCCCACCGCGCACGCGCCCGGGAAGGGAGGGCCAGACGTCGAACCTAGCGAGCCTGTTGCGCGGCCTGAGCTGCGCCGCCGTCCTGACCGGCTGCGCGCAAACGGCGGGGGTGCCGCCTGAGACGCCCGCGCCCGACGACGAGGTCTCGGTCGGCTACGGCACACAGGCGAGGCGGACCGTCACGGGCGCGATAACGTCCATTACTCCCACCGAGGCCGAGGCGCACAGTGCGCGCGTCGAAGAGATGCTCAGCCGGGTGCCGGGGCTCCAGATGCAGCGTCGCTCGAACGGCGAATACACGCTGAGGATCCGGGGCGCACGCAGCTTCAGGGCCGACGAGGAGCCCTTGCTCGTGATCGACGATACGCCCGTTCCGCGCGGAGCAGTCGGCAGCGCTCTCGCCGGGCTCGCGCCGACAGATGTGGCGCGGATCGACGTGCTGAAGGATGCGGCGTCGACGAGTATCTACGGCATACGGGGCGCGAACGGCGTCATCATCATCACCACGAAACGGTCGCGGTAGCCCCTACTGCTGAGGCCGCGGCTTCGCGGTGCGTTGCTCCCCGGAGCTGGAGGTCGAGCTGCCCCGGGAGCTCGACGTGGAGCTTGTGCCCGCCGAGGGAACGGGGCCGGGCGACCACGCGCCCGGCTGGGCGACACCGGGGCTCTCGTCCTGGGTGTACCCGCGGCCGTTCACGACACGGCCGTGCGCCCGGGGCGGCCCATTGCTCTGCAGCACGATGATCACCGGATAACGTCCCGGGTAGAACTGGCCGTCGTACCCGCCCAAGCCGTAGCTGTAGCCAAACGGCGAGCAATCATACGACCACAGGTAGTTCACCGGGTACGGACCGTAACACAGCGGATCTCTCATCCTGATCGGGAAGGCGGCGCCCGCTCCGCTCATGGGTAACTCCGCCCGCGAGTCGACGCGCCGCTGGAACGCGCGCGGGTACGACAGGGCGACCATCAGATCGATCACCCGCTCCGGCACCTTGCTGTCCGCCAACTGCACGAGCTGCTTGGCGTCGAGCGCGAACGGCTCCCCCCGCTCGGCCAACCAGGCCTCGACGACGGTCCCGTCGACGTGGCCCGTCGCATCGACGACGTCGCCGATGCCAACCGGCGCGGCCGCCGCCAGGCGCGCGTCGCTCACCGCCCACGCATCCGCCGGCGGACCCACCGCGACCCCCTCAGGCAGAGTCGCGTCGGCGGCGGGTTCCCGATACCGCAGGACGCGGATGCCGGTTTTTCCGCTGACGGTTACACCCTGGACTCGCAGCCACTCGCTGCGGGACAACATGGCGAAGAGGCCGGTGGCACCTCGGCGCACGCCGCCCGCGCATGCGTACTCGGTGCGCAGATACACGCGCTGCCCCTGCGCGGACCACTCCGCGCTCTCCCACCCGGTGCAGCCGTCGCGCGTACTCGGCAGCCGCTCGCCGGTCGCCGCAATCCGCTCCCGCGACACGACTTGACCGCCCACCACCGTGACGAGATCGACGGCCGACGCACCTGCTGCCGGGCTCACGCACAACCACTGCCCCGCCGCGTCGCTCGACTCCCAGCACCCGAGAAACGCCAGCCAGCGCGGGTCAGCCTGCGCGTCCTGGGCCCAGGCCGGGGCCGTCCGGCCCCCAAGTAGCGCGGCGGCGACGAGCAGCACCTGCATTCGCGTCCTCATAACGCCGTCCTTTAGAGCCTCACGGCCAAGCCGGCCGTCAGGGACAGTCCCGAGAGATCGATGCGATGGAAACCCACAAAGTCGCGACTGAGGGGCCCCTTCGCCCAGGTGAACCGCCCCTCGCCGGTCAGCAGTACGGAGGGGCCGAGGGAGATGTCGACGCCGCCGATCGCGTGCACGACGGGGGTCCAGGCGGACGACTCGAACTCGTCGTAGAATACGTTGAGCGTCTGAAGTCGACGAAGTCCCCCGCCTGGCGGAAGCGATACCACATCCAGCCCGCGCCGAGACCGACGTAGGCCGCGCGCCGGGCCGGCACCCACGCGAAGCGCCCGATGGACCGGCCGTCCGGCGTGAAGTAGCGCTTCACGCTCACCGTGACGGGGATCCGCCGGAAATAGGTGGTCTGTTGAATGGGCAGATTCTGCTGGTCCACCCAATCGCGAAACTCCGAGTGCCGTGCGGCGCCCGCGTAGGCGACGTCGAGCACAACGGCGACGCGCGGGGCTACGCGGATGGCGAGGTTGGCTCCGAGCGTGACGGAGCTGAAGTCCCCACGACTGAGCGTGAGCTGATCGGTGACGAAGGAGAAGACGTCGCCCCCCGCGAGCGCACGGTTGAACCCACCGCGGACCCCGAGCATCCCTGCCGGGGCCCTAAACAAGAAGCCGTCGCCTGCGTTTTGCGCGTGCGACGGCCGGACGACCACTATTGCTGCGGTGGAGGCGAGGAGCAGTGCTGCGTAGCGACGAGGTGTCATACGCACCCCCGGGGTCCCTTCTACTTCCTGATACAGGCTACGGCGGTGCGCGTTCCGCGTCAACGGGTGTAGCGCGATCGCATCGCCGTCCTTTACAGGGTCTTCAGGAACCGCACCACCGCTGCCCGCGCGAACGGCGACAACCGCAGGAACCGGCTGCGCGAGGCGGCGGCCTCGCCCCCATGGAGCTCGACCGCCCGCTCGAGCGTCCCGGCCCGCCCGTCGTGCAGGAACGCGGTCGCGAACCGCACGCCCATGAGCGGCTCGGTCCGGAACTCCGACGGCGCGGCGTCGCCGAGACAGATATCCGCGAGGTCGTCCCCCATGTCGTGCAGCAGGAGGTCGGTGTAGGCGGGCACGACTTTGAGGCTCAGCGCGCTCACGCGGTTGGGACCGGTGACAAGCGCCGGCACGTGGCAGGAGGCGCACCCGATGCCCACGAACGTGACGCTGCCGACTGCGCCCGTGAAGTCCAGCGGCAGGGGCCTGGGAGGCGCGAGGAAGTGCACGAACGCGTCCGCGGCGTCGAACTGATCCTGCGCCACCTCAGGCTCGGGCGTCGGATCGACGCCGGCGGGAAGGGCGTTGCCGCCGACCGTCTGCTCGGTCTGATTGCCGGGACTCGTGACGCCCATCTCCATCACGAAGGCATCGGTGTTGAACTCGCGCAGGGTCACGGCTTGCGCCTTGCGGCCGAAGCGGCCGATCCGACCGTCCGCCGTGCGGTGCACGCGGCCGGAGATGCCGTCGCCATTGCGGTCGTAGGGGTCCGCCAGCGCGAGGATCTCCACGTCAGGCACCGCGTCGAGCAGGCCGAACCCGAACACGTCCGGCGTCGTGCGGCGCCCTGTTGCGGTCGCGCCGGGCAGATCCGGCTCGGCGTCGATGCCGAGTGAGTCGTGCAGCGCGGGCGTCACCTGCTGCTGCACGACCTGGCCTCCGACGGCGGCCAGATTGTCGCACCGGTCGGCGAGCGACGCGGTCGCGTGGACCTCGATGTCTTCGCCCGCTTCCTCGGGGTCATTGCTGCCGCTGCCGCCCGCGACCGGATTCTCGTGGCACGCGGCGCATCCAACGGCGTTGAAGAGCGGCCCCAGCCCGTTCTCGGGAGCGAACTCGAATTGGAACACGGCGCTCCCGCGCTCGAACAGCGCGAGCTCATCACTCGTGAGGTCCGGCAGCGGCCGCCCGACCGTCGCGACCGGGATGAGCACCTCGCCCGGCGGCGGCGGCGGGGCGGCCGTCGGGGGCGCATCGGTACAGCCCGCAGCCGCGGCGATCAAAACGGCGAGCAGGGGCCGACTACCGCGGTGGCGGGGCATAAGATGCTCCCTCGCACGTGCAGCGGTGCGCCAGGCAGTCGCGGTCTCAATTCGGGCGGGAAAAGGACCCTAGGGCAGGCGAGAGTGGCTCACATTGCGGGTTCGCCCAGGGCGCGGATCAACGATACGGCGCGCTGCTATCGGGCGCCGGTCATATGGGGTTTGTTCGGGCGCCGTAGGTGATGCCGCGGCGCTCGGGGCCGAGGCCCGCCACGATGGCGCAGCCCGCGAACACAGTCGCGGCGGTGAGCGCCATCGCCCAGGTGTAGGTGAGCCGGCCCGCGAACACCGCCTCGAGATACGCCACCGTCCCCGCCACCGCGACGCCGCATTGATAGGCGAAGCCCGGGAGGAATCCCCGCACGGAGTCGGGGGAAAGCTCGGTGATGTGCGCGGGAATCACGCCCCAGGCGCCCTGCACCATGAATTGCATGCCGAACGCGCCGAGCACGAGAATGGGGAGCGACGGCGCGAACGCCCAGGCGGGGATCATCAGGAACGCGCCGGCGAGCGCGAGCACGATGGCTCTGCGCCGCCCGATGCGGTCGGAGTAGAGCCCGAACAACACTCCGCCCGTCAACGCGCCGAACATCGAAATCATGGTCAGCACGGCGCGGCGCTGCGGCGTGAAGCCCCAGTCACGCTGCAGGAACGTGGGATAGAGGTCTTGCGTCCCGTGCGAGACGAAATTCATCATCGTCATTAGGAGCCAGATGTACAGGAAGAGCTTCCAGTGGGAGAGAATGCCGCGGCCGAGGCTGGCCCAGTCACGGTGCCGCGTGCGCTCCCAGACTTCAGACTCCTTCACCTGGAACCGCACGTACAACGCGAGCAGCGCGGGGAGGCCCCCGATGAAGAACATCGGGCGCCAGCCCCAATGGGGGAACACGACGAAATAGCACAGGGCGGCGAGGAGATAGCCGGCCGCGTAGCCCTGCTGCAGCAGCCCCGAGAACACGCCGCGCAGCCGGGGCGGCACCTTCTCCATGACCAGCGACGCCCCGACGCCCCACTCCCCGCCCATCCCGATGCCGAACAGCGCCCGCAGCACGAGAAACGCGGTGTAGCTCGGCGCGAGCCCCGACAGCACTTCCACCAGCGAGTAGAAAACGAGGTCCAACATCAGCGGCAGGCGGCGGCCGTACCGGTCGGCGAGGAGGCCGAAGATGAACGCGCCCACCGGCCGGAAGGCGAGGGTGAGCGTGATGGACGCGGCGATCTCCGCGTCGGTCTTGTGGAACTCCTTTGCGATCGCCGTCAGCGTCATGACGACGACGAAGAAATCGAAGGCGTCGAGGGTCCAGCCGAGGAAGCCGGCGAGGACCGCGGGGCGGTGATTGGTCATCGGCGCCAAAGATGGCGCGCGTTGGCCTCGCTCGCTATCGTAGGGCACCCCAAGGAGGACTCTGTGAACGGCAAGTTCGGCGAGAAGTACTACGACCTCGCGCTGAATGGGTTGCGCATCATGGCGGGCCTGTTGTTCATGACGCATGGCGGCCAGAAGCTGTTCGGGTGGTTCGGCGCGCCGGGGCCGGCCGCAGGGGTCTGGCCGTTCGGCGTCGCGGGTGTCCTCGAGTTCTTCGGGGGATGGGCCATCGCCCTCGGGCTATTCACGCGTTACGTGGCGTTCGTCGTGGCCGGGGAGATGGCGGTCGCCTTCTTCTGGCGCCATTTCTGGGGCTCACCGGGCCATAGTCCGTGGCCGTGGGTCAACCGCGGCGAGCTGCCGGTGCTCTACTGCTTCATCTGGTTGTTCATCTGGACGTCCGGCGGCGGGCGCTGGACGCTCGAAGCGTGGCTCAGGCGACGAGCAGGGGGACCGGCCGCGTAGTCAGGGGGCCGCGCGCGGAGCGGCGCGTGAGGTCGGAGAGCCAGCGCCGCACGCTGCCGCGGCTGGCGCTGAACGACGCCGCCGAGAGCCACACCTCCCGAAAGGCGGCGGCCACCGCCGCGTCGGCCGCTTCCGGATCGAACAGCACGGTGTACGCGATCGCGTAGAGCGACATGGCGTGGCGCCCGTACAGCTCGCCGAGCGCGGCCTTGTCGCCCACGGCGGCGATGCGCTCCACCAGCAACGCATCAGGCGGAATTTGGTGTCGTTCCATGGGCAGCATCTCCACGATCATGAAGAGCCTGCCACACCCCTTCCGGTCACCCTCCTAGCGGCCTTAGTTTCCGCCCCCATCCGCACCGGAGGACCCCGGATGACCACCCTGCCCCCACGTTCTGCCGCGCTCGTAGCGCTGGCAGTGCTCGGCATCACACTGCCGCTGGTTGCACAACAGCCGCCGATCCAGGAATGGAACGTCCCCTGGGCGCGCACGCGCCCCCGCGACCCCTACCTCGACCGCCAGGGGCGGGTCTGGTTCGTCGGGCAAGCGGGCGACTACGTCGGCATGCTCGATCCCGCCACCGGCGAGTTCAAGAAGTTCGACCTGGCGAAGGGGGCCGGGCCGCACAATCTCATTCTCGATAACGCCGGCGTCGTATGGTACTCCGGCAACGCGTCGTCCCACATTGGCCGGCTCGATCCGAAGGACGGCAGCATCACGCGGTATCCGATGCCGGACGAGGCGGCGCGTGATCCGCACACGATGATCTGGGACCGCCACGGCGACATCTGGTTCACCGTGCAGGGCGGCAACTTCGTCGGCAAACTGACCGTGGCGACGGGCCAGGTCCGCCTGGTCCCGATGACCACGCCGCGGGCGCGGCCCTACGGCATCGCCCTAGACCCCGCGGGCCGGCCGTGGTTCGTGGAGTTCGCCACCAACAGGATCGGCACCATCGACCCCGCGACCTTCCAGCTCACCGACTACCCGCTGCCGCGCGCCGAGGCGCGGCCGCGCCGCATGGCGATCACTTCCGACGGCGCGATCTGGTACGGCGACTACGCGGGGGGGATGCTGGGCCGTTTCGACCCCCGGACCAAGAAGGTGGACGAATGGCCGCTGCCGGGCGGCGCCG
>WNFV01009390.1_pt1 | contig 10827 bp, 10 predicted proteins | sample 5400101 | NCBI WGS metagenome assembly WNFV01 (sample SAMN13153361, study PRJNA577476) | soil metagenome | isolation source: 115 cm soil or saprolite under grassland replicate 1 | place: USA:California | collected 2016-06-15
CGGAACGAAGCCCGTCGTGTGGCTGGACGGCCTGGATACGGCGTTCGCGAACCTCTTCGGCGCGCATTTCCGCGAGGACTACCCGGAGGAGAGTCAAGCCGCATCGCGACCGGAGGGCGACAGCGCTGCGCGCTACGGCGCCAATCTCCTGCCGGTCGATCGCGGCCCGCAAGGGCGTGCGTCGCCGATCCTCTCATACCCTTACGAGCGTACCCGCGCGGCGCTGGAACAATTGTCGAAGAACGGCGATCCGCATCCCTCCCACGGCTGGAAGCTGCGCTACGCGAATCCCGCGACGGGCGGCCACGCTTTTCCGACCATGGCGGTGTTCATGCAGTGGCTGCCCAGGGGATTCTCGGGCCGCGAATACCGCAGCACCGACGGCGCGGTCTTCTGCGTCGTCGAGGGGCAGGGCGGTGTAGATATTGGCGAGACGCACTTCGATCTTGCGCCGCGCGACGTGTTCGTCGTGCCGTCGTGGGAGCATTACCGGTTCGGGGCCCGCGCCGATTGCGTGATCTTCAGCTACTCCGACCGCGCCGCGCAGGAAGCGCTCGGCTTCTGGCGGGAAGAAACCTGATTCACATCCTCCACTCGATGTAGGTGTAGATGAAATTCGAGCCGCCGTTGACGTTGTCGAAGATCTGCGCCATGCCGAAAATGCCCGAGCGGTGGCTGGCGCCGAAGCCGAAATAGGTCTCGCGCAGCTCTTTCTCCCCGAACAGGTCGCCGACGCTGACGTCGATGGTCGGATCGCCGTACTGGAGCAGTTTCGAGGTGTTCCGGCCGCGCATCGCCTGGTCCCGCGCCTCGACGAACGGCACGCGCTGCGCGTAGGAGAGGCCGCCGCCGAAGCCGACGCGCGTGCGCACGCGATCCTTCCAGGGAAATCCCCAGTAGAACGCCTTCAGGTAGAGATTGGCCTGCCAGAAATCCGGCTGGAGCCCGCGCTCCTCGTGGCGCAGCACCCCGCCGTACCAGGCGATCGTGACGGGCCAGCCGTGCAGGTTCTCGATGAACGGCCGCCCGACCTCGAAGGAATCGATGCTCGTGCGGTCGTCGGTGTTGGTGGACCGGCAGCGCAGCTCCATGATCGGCAGCAGGTTGCAGGGGCTCGATCTGCCGTGCAGGACCTTGAAGGTGAGCGGGGTGCGATTGCCGGTGTCTTTTTCCCGCGCCGGAACGAACTCGTAGGCGAGGCCGCCGTAGCCCGCCAGCTGCACGCGGTCTTCGACGATCGGGCTGCGGCGGACGCCGCTCGACCACACGGTGGCGGACACGCCGGCGAAAAAATGCCAGACGTCGGTGAGGTCGTATCGCGCGTTCAGGCCGACGGTTGCGTTGACGCCGGCGCCCGGCTGGTAGGCGGGACGGTCGGCGGCGGCGTCGGTCGACGTCACGCCGTAGTAATAATCGTTGAGCTTCGCGTCGCGGGCGGAAAGCATGAAATACAGCGCAAGCTTCAGCCGTCCGCGCCGCCGCTCGGTGCCGTAGCCGAGCCGCCATTCGGTGCCGCCCGAATTGCCGGAGACATCGCGCAGGACCTCGCCGAACACGTTGCCCCAATCGAAGCGCTGCTCGTAGCTCAATCCGAGATCGGTCTCGGGAACGCGCGGCGACATCCCCGCGAGGCTCGCCGGGGCCCGCTCGACGGGAAAGCTCTCGAGGCGCTTCGACAGGAAAACGTTCACGCGCCGGTCCGGCGCCGGCCGGAACTTGAGCCCCGCGCGATAGGAATGCAGATAGACGTATTCGCCTTCGTAGAGGTACAGAGGCAGAAGGTCGATGCGAACGCCGCCGCCGCGATAAGGCGATTGCTCGGCGCGCGCGACGACGCCCCATCCCGCGCTGTCGGTGGCGGTGATGTCGGCGAGGAAGTCGCTCGTCGCCGCCGCGGGCGGCTCGGCGGCTGCACACAACGCGAGAGCCAGCGCGAGGGTGCGGAGCCGCCCGGTCGGGGCGCGTCGAGTGTTCAACGTTGCGATAGTTTCTCGGGATCGGGAGCGTGCGCGAAACGCCGCGGTATTCTAATATGAAAGCCATGCCGAAATTCGGAAGTTCGCGGTTGCGCCGGGCAGGCGCCTTCGTCGCGTGTCTGGCGTGTTTCGCGGCGCATGCGCAGGATTACCCGTCGCGCCCGGTGCGCGTGGTCGCTCCGTCGGCCCCGGGAGGCGGTTTCGATCTGGTCGGGCGCGTGCTCGCGCAGAAGCTCGGCGAGCAGACGGGGCAGGCGTTCGTGGTCGAGAATCGCCCCGGCGCGGGCACGCTGGTGGGCACGCAGCTCGTCGCCCGCGCCGCGCCCGACGGCTACAGCCTCGTCGTCGGCGGCCTGTCCAACATCGCGCTCAACATGGGCCTGTACAGGGAGCCGGGGTACGACTCGCTCGGCGACTTGACGCCGGTCAGCCTGGTGGTCAGCCATTCGTATACGCTGGTCGCGCGCAAGGACCTGCCGCTCGCGAGCCTCAAGGAAGTCATAGCTTTCGCCCGCGCCAATCCGGGCAAGCTCAACATCGGGACCAGCGGCCCCGGCACCGGGCAATACATCGGCGCCGCGATCATCGGCGCGCTCGCCGGAGCGAACATGGTGAAGGTCCCCTACAAGGGCGCGCAGCCCGTCTATCAGGATCTGCTCGCCGGCCGGGTGGATCTGTTCTACGACAACACGACGACCACCCGGCCCTACGTCGAATCCGGCCAGGTCAAGGCGCTCGCGGTGTCGAGCCGCGCGCGCGCCCCGAACATGCCGCAGGTGCCCACGATCATCGAGACCGGCGTGCTCGACCTGGAGATGGAGACATGGTTCGGCCTGTTCGCGCCGGCGCGCACATCCCGCGCGGTTATCGAACGGTTGCGCGCCGAGGTCGACAAGGCGACCCGCTCGGCCGAGGTGCGCTCGCGGCTGGAGATGGGCAGCGGCCGGAGCCTGCGCATGGCGCCCGCCGAGACCGAGGCGTTCGTGCGCGCCGAGGTCGCCAAATGGACGGCGCTCCTGCGCCGCGCGGGCATCGTGCCCGAATGAACCCGGAACTGCAGGATCAGCTTGCCATCGCCGCGCTCGCGCAGACCTGGGCGCTCGCGCGCGACTCGGGCGACTGGGAGAAGCTGCGCGCGACCGCGCACCCGGACGCGACCATGACCACCACCTGGTTCGACGGAGGATTCGATGACTTCATCGAATCCTGCCAGGCCTCCTGGAGCAAGGGATCGCGCTCGCAGCATTTTCTCGGCGGAACCGTCGCGGAGATCAACGGAGCGCGCGCGATCGCGCAGACCCGCATGGCGATCATGGTCCGCTCGGCGCTCGACGGCGTCGAGGTCGACGCGGCCTGCTACGGCCGCTTCTTCGACCGGGTGGAAAAGCGCGGGGGAAGCTGGCGCATCGCGAAGCGCAGCGTGATCTACGAAAAGGACCGCATCGATCCGGTCGATCCGGGCACGGTGATTTCGCTCGACCTGGCGCTGCTCAGGCGCTTTCCGGAGGGCTACCGCCATCTCGCCTACCTGCAGACGAAGAACGGCGCCCAGGTCAACCCGAACCTTCCGACCGCGCGCGGCGAGGCGCTCGAAAAGCTGCTGCGGGAGGCGCAAGCGTGGCTCGCCGCGGCACTATAATCGCCCCATCCAACTACAGGAGACCCAATCGTGAATGAGCTGCAGCGCTATCTGGTGGAGGAAGCGGTCGAGGACTACGAGGAAGGGCGGCTCACGCGCCGCGAGGCGCTGAAGGCGATCGCCGGCATCACGGGCGCGATGCTCGCGGCGCAGATTCTCGAGGCGCATGCTCAAGGCGCGCCGGCCGCGAAGGCGCCCTCGGGCTCGGCGCCCCTGGTCGCGCCCGACGATCCCTCGATCGTCGCCGGAGTTGCCGAATTTCCCGGCGCAGGCGCCCGGCTGGCGGGGTATCTCGCGCGGCCTTCCAAATCCGGAAGCTTCCCGATCGTGCTCGTCTGCCACGAGAACCGCGGGCTCACGCGCCACATCGAGGACGTCGCGCGGCGCGTGGCCAAGGCGGGCTACGTCGGGCTCGCCGTGGATCTGCTCTCGCGCGAAGGCGGCACCGCGAAACACGGCTTCGACGCGATCCCGGGGATCCTCGGGAAGGCGGCTCCGGCGCGCCACGTTCAGGACTTCCAGAGCGGCCTCGCCTACGCGAGATCGCAGCCTTCGGCGCGCGGCGACCGCGTCGGCATGACGGGCTTCTGCTTCGGCGGCGGCGTGACCTGGCGCGTCGCGGCGGGCGTGCCCGACCTGCGCGCGGCGGTGCCTTTCTACGGCGTTCCGGTGCAGGAGCCGGACGTGCCGGGAATCGGCGCGGCGGTGCTGGCCATCTACGCGGGGCTCGACGACCGCATCAACCAGAGCATTCCGGCGATCGAGGCCGCGATGCAAAAGCACGGCAAGACTTTCCGCAAGATCGTCTATCCGAACGTCAACCACGCTTTTCACAACGACACGGGCGAGCGCTACAACGCCGCTGCGGCGAAGGCGGCCTGGGGCGAGGCGCTCGCGTGGTTCGGGAAGTACTTATAGAGCGGAACATGGGCTCCGTAGAGAGAGCAAACGCCATCGATCTCGGGCGACGCGAGTTCCTGAAAGACACGCTCGCGGCGACCGCGGGACTCACCGGGATCGGCGTTCTCGGCGGCTGCGCGATGCCCTTCGCGCAGGAGAGCGCCGACACGATCGTCACCAACGGCCGGATCGCGACGCTCAACCCGAAGCAGCCGACGGCGGGCGCGATCGCGATCCGCGGCGGCACGATCGCGGCCGTCGGCTCGGCAGCCGACGTGGAAAGCCTGCGCGGTCCCAACACGCAAGTGATCGACGCCGGCGGCCGCGCCGTCATCCCCGGCATCAACGACGCGCACACGCACTTTATCCGCGGCGGGCTCACCTACACCAACGAAGTGCGCTGGGACGGCGTGCCCTCGCTCGCCGAGGGCATGCGGCGGGTGCGCGAGCAGGCGCGGCGCACGCCGCCGCCGCACTGGGTGCAGGTGATCGGCGGCTGGACCTGGGCGCAGTTCAGCGAGCGGCGCTTCCCGACGCTGGAGGAGATCAATCAGGCGACCGGCGACACGCCCTGCATGATCATGCACCTCTACGACCGCGCCTGGATCAACCGCGCGGGCGTGCGCGCGCTCGGCTGGACGAAGGACACGCCCAACATGTTCGGCGGCGCGATCGAGCGCGACGCCTCGGGCAATCCGACCGGCCTCGTGGTGTCGACGACGAGCCTCGCGAGCCTCGTCTCGGTGTGGCTGCGCATCCCGCGCCTTTCGCCCGAGGAGCAGATCCTCTCGACGCGCCACTTTATGCGCGAGCACAACCGGCTCGGCGTGACGAGCGTGGTCGATGCCGGCGGCGGCGGGCAGAATTATCCGGACAACTACGCCGCCATCGCGAAGCTCGCCGCGGACGGGCAGATGACGCTCCGCATCGGCTACACGCTCTTCGCACAGGCGCCCGGCAAGGAACTCGACAATTACACGGCCTGGTCGAAGCTGGTGAAGTACGGGCAGGGCGACGACTGGTACCGCATGATCGGCACGGGCGAATACATCTTGTATGCGGCGGGCGACGTCGCCAACTTCGCCAAGGACTATCCCGCGCCGCCGGCGGGCGTGATGGAGAAGAATCTCATCGCCGTGGTGAAATACATCGTCCAGCAGGGCTGGCCGTTCCGCCAGCACACGAGCTTCGACGCCTCGGCGAGCCGCGTGCTGGACGTGCTCGAGCAGGTGAACCGCGAGATACCGCTGAAGAAATTCCGCTGGGGGCTCGATCACTGCGAAGGGCTGCAGCCGAGGACGCTCGAGCGCCTCGCCGCGCTCGGCGGCTCGATCGACATCCAGAACCGCATGTCGCTCGACGGCGAAGCGTTCCTCAAGAAATACGGAGAGCAGGCCGCCGCCGACGCGCCGCCCATCGCGCGCATCCGCGAGATGGGCATTCCGCTCGCCTGCGGGACGGACGCGAACCGCGCGACCAGCTACAACCCGTGGATCGGGCTGCACTGGCTCGTCACCGGCAGGACTTTAGGCGGGGCGAAGCTGCAGGGCGATAAGAATTTACTCGACCGCACCGAGGCGCTACGCCTGTATACGAACGGCGGAGCGTGGGTGTCAGGCGAGGAGGGGAAGAAGGGCACTCTGGAAGTCGGCAAGTTCGCGGACCTCGCGATCTTGTCCGCGGACTACTTCGGCGTCCCGGCGGAAGCGATCAAGGACATCGAGTCGTTGATGACCATGGTGGGCGGGAAAGTCGTCTACGGCGCCGGGCCCTATTCGCGGTTGTCACCGCCGTTGCCGCCGGTCGCGCAGGACTGGCTGCCGGTCAGGGAATACGGCGAGTACTACAAGCGGACTCTTGGGGAAGCGCAGAACCTTGCGCGGGTGTTTTCGCAGCCCGGGATTATTGCGGATGGGGGAGTGTGGGGGGCGTGCGGGTGCGGGGTGTTCTAGGGGAATTCGCAAGATTTATCACTCGAAGAATCAGTGACCAGGATTGCACGAAGCGAGTTGTGACCGACACCTGCGTTGCGCGTAAGGGCGCGCCCGCCCCGGCGTGCCCCTAGTCTGATAAAGGGAACGCCGGGTACCGCGCCAATTCGAAACCGTAGTTCTCTAGAGGAGAAAGATATGGAAATCACTTTCCGGCGGGCGTCGTTCGCCTGCGCGGCACTCGCTGCGTCGATCGCGGCGCTGCCCGTATGGGCCGACGACCAAGACTGCAAGCATGGCCAGAGTCTCAGGCTGGTCAACGGCAAGATCCACACCATGGACGCGAACAACTGGATCGTCTCGTCTGTGCTGATCAGGAACGGCAAATTCGCCGCCGTGGGCGAGGGTCGCGGTGAGGACGAACGCGACTGCACGCGCGCGATCAACCTTGAGGGTCGCACCGCGGTGCCGGGGATAATCGACAGCCACAATCACATCGTGCTACTGGGCCTGCGTCCCGGACGCGACGCGCGCCTGGAGAACGCCAACTCCATCGGCGAGGCGCTCGCGACGCTCGCGGCGCGGGCCGCAGAAATCCAGCCGGGCGAGTGGGTGACGTCGATCGGCGGCTTCAGCCGCAATCAATTCTTTCGCGCTCCCCAGGCGGTTCGCTTCCCGACGCTCGCCGAACTGACGGCGGCGGTGCGCGACCACCCGGTGTTCATCATGGAAGGCTTTAGCGGCCCGGGAGCGACCAACGCGCTCGGCAAGGCGTTCCTCATGGCGAACGGCGTGCCGGTCGGCACGGTCGCAGGCCAGGATGAAGGCTTCGTCGACGGCGGCGCGTTCGGCGTCCCCACGCCCTGCACCACGGCGCTTTTCCTTCTGCGCAAGATGCAGACGCGCGACTCGATGCAGCAGGGTTTGCGGGACGCGATGCGCTACGCCGCGGGCATCGGCGTCACCACGCATCTCGACCAAGGCGGCTTCCCGTTCAGCGTCCCATTGGTGGGTGACCCGAGCGACGGCGCCGCGAGCTTCGACCGCTACCGGGCGCACGACTCGGTGCGCGCCCTCTACCACCAGGGCGAGCTCACCAACCGAATCTGGATCAATTTCCTGCACGTCGAGGAAAACGTCGACACGCCCGAACTGAGGGCGCGCCTGCTCAACAGCTGGGACGATTTCGGCGATAACATGCTGCGGGTGCTCGGCATCGGCGAGTTCACTGCGAGCGCGTTCATCGCGCCCGGGACCCCAGCGTGGTTTAACGGCACGCGGCTTGTCGCACAGGCGCAATGGCGCAACGAGAACCATTCGCTCAACTTCCCCGTGTTCGCCCTGCCCGGATTGCCGCTCGACTGGAGAGTGATCATCGACGGCTGGCAGAACGTGCACGACGAGATGGTGGCGGCGGGCAACCCGGACGGCATCAAGAAATTGCGCTGGGTGCTTGCGCACGTGCCCGTGATCACGCCCGATTACCTCCAGAAGCTGAAGAACCTCGGCGGTGGCGTGAACGTCCTGGGCGGCTGGCGCTGGCTCACCGGGACAGCTACCCAGAACGGCCCGCCGTTCCGCGAGATCCTGGCGAGCGGCATACCCGTCGGCATGAGCTCGGACGGCATGCAGATCTCGACGATGAGCCCGTGGATCAACCTGTACTACGTTGTTACGGGCCAGAACGCGCGCGGCGAGCTCATCAACGCCGGCCAGACCATCGGCCGCAACGATGCGCTTCGGCTCTACACGGCGGACAACGGCTGGTTCCTCCATGCCGAGGACAAGCTGGGCACCATCGAGGAAGGCAAGCTTGCCGACCTGGTTGTGCTGAGCGCCGACTATTTCAGCCAATCAGCTGTACCGGACGAGCGCATCAAGGACCTGCACTCGGTTCTCACCATCGTCAACGGCAAGGTCGTATACAACGACCTCGACGGCCGGAGCAAGGCGTACTGGAAGGCCGGTTTGCCGTAGCAAGGCAGCGTTTTCTGCTCTAGGGAACCCCGGGACGGCAGTATCGCGATCGTCGAGGACGTCGTGAGAAAAATCGTGTATCCGTCCGGTGCCGCCCTGGCGACGGCCTCGGCGCCGATGATCGAATCTCCGCCCGGGCGGTTCTCGACGATCACCGGCTGGCCGAGACGCTCCGGGAGCTTCTGGCTGAGAAGCCTTGCGACGGTGTCGGTGGTTCCGCCGGCGGCAAAAGGCACCACCAGGCGGACCGGCTTGCTGGGATAGGTTTGCGACAGCGCGACGGGAACGGCGAGGCCCGTCGCGGCCGCCGCGAGGATCGCCGCGAGCTTGCGCGCGTTCATATCTACGGCTTGACGATCTGCTCCCGGCCATCCTCGTTTCTCAATCTCAGCGAGCTGGCCGTGCCTTTCGCCTCCAATATCACGTAGGTGTCTTTCGTGTTCGTGGGGCCGGCGAGGCTCACTCCCGCGGCCTGCTCCGAAGCGCCGATCTTGACCGACGGACGCCCGCGCTCGGTGATCAGCCGCAGCAGCACGGTCTCAGCGTACGCCTCGCCGTTCGGCTGCGTGCCTGCGGGCAGCACGTTGAGGGAGGCACGGACCCGGCCCCGCTCATCGACAATTTCGAGCGCGCGGCCTCGCAGCACCGGCGGGACGCCTTCGGCGACCGCCGGACGTATCTGCGGGAGCGTGAAAATCAGAAGAGCCAGATTCACCAGGGTGAGCGCGATCAGGAGCCGCTGGATCTTCATGATGGTTCCTCCCTTGACTAACCTAGTACATCAGCCACCCGGCAAAGAAAAAAGCCGTGGCCGCTCCGATGCCGACCGCCGAGAACCAGAAATTGAGTCGTCACCCTTCAGCCTACCGGCCCAGGAAGATCAAAATACCCGCAGCGATCGCGAGCACGTGCATCAGAGTGCCCAGCCCCGAGAAACTGAAATGGAGCAACGGTATCAGCCCGGTCAGGATAAGCCAGGCCGCGAGCAACAGCATTCCGAGGTTTCTCGTCAATGTCATTGGTAGACTCCTTTGTTGAACGTCTGCTTGACGTTGGACCGAGTCGCCGCCCGGTTGCGAGCGACGACAGAGTGCAATCCTCTCATACCAATATGCCCCGCGTCTTGAGTCTCCACGCGTATATGCATACGGCGATCGATATGGCGAAAGCGATCAAGACGCCGAGAGCGCCCGGGCCGCCCAGCGCCGCAATGAAATTGGTGGCGTATGCATGCACCAGCGTCTGCACGACCGAAAGCCCCAGAGAGCATGCGAAAAGAGGGAACGCGCTCTTTCGAAGCAGAAATATCGAAATGGCGCCCGCAAGATTCAGGGCTGCGGTCAGACCGGTCATCGACCAGTCGAAGACCGAGAGACTCCGGAAATAGGCGGCCTGCTCCGGCGTAACGGAGATCGAGCCCGAAAAAACGAGAAAGAACGATAGGGCGGTGTAGGCGACGGAGAAGATATAGAACAAGAACACGATCCATACGAGCTTCGGGCGCCCGGCGGGCGGTTGAGCGACTGCGTTCATAGGTCTCTCCCTTCGAGATCGGTGCTACCTCTTCCCTCATATCCGAGGCGGATGGGACTTTCTTTAAAGTTTCGTTCCGGACGAAGCTCTATCTTACTTTACGACGCGGAATTTATGCGACGCGCTAGCGCGATCGAGGAGGAGCTTGCGCTCGCGCGCGTTGCGCGTGAGCGAGGCCGCGCGTTCGAACTCCGCGCGCCCCTCGTCCAAGCGGCCGAGCTTGACGAGGAGGTCGCCGCGCACGGCAGGAAGAAGGTGGTAGGTCTTGAGAGCCGGCTCGGAGGCGAGCGCATCGACGAGCGCCAGCCCCTCCGCCGGGCCGAACGCCATCGACACCGCGACCGCGCGATTCAGCTCGACGACGGGGGAGGGCGCGAGCTGGGCGAGCGCATCGTAGAGCGCCGCGATGCGCGTCCAGTCCGTCTCCGCCGCGGTGCGCGCGCGCGCGTGGCAGGCGGCGATGGCGGCCTGGAGGGCATAAGAACCGAGCCGGCCGCCGAGCCGCTCGGCGCGCTCGAGTGCCGCGAGACCGCGGCGCACGAGCAGGTGATCCCAGCGCGCGCGGTCCTGATCGAGGAGCAGAATCGGCTCTCCCGAGGGGCCGACCCGCGCGAGCGCGCGCGACGCCTGTATCTCCATAAGCGCGACCAAACCGTCAACTTCCGGTTCCTTCGGAACGAGCTCGGCCACGATGCGTCCGAGGCGCAGCGCCTCCTCGCAGAGCGCGGGCCGCATCCAGTCCTCGCCCGCGGTCGCCGAGTAGCCTTCGTTGAAAACGAGGTAAATAACTTCGAGCACCGACGCGAGACGCGCGGCGAGCTCGTCCTTGCGCGGGACCTCGAACGGGACGCGCGTTTCGGCGAGAGTGCGC
>WNFV01009393.1_pt1 | contig 10825 bp, 11 predicted proteins | sample 5400101 | NCBI WGS metagenome assembly WNFV01 (sample SAMN13153361, study PRJNA577476) | soil metagenome | isolation source: 115 cm soil or saprolite under grassland replicate 1 | place: USA:California | collected 2016-06-15
ACCATCGCGATCTTGATGATGTCCGCGGCCAGTGACTGCATCGGAAAGTTGATCGCCATACGCTCGGCCGCGCTGCGCAGCTGATAGTTCGGCGAGCGCAGGTCGGGGATCGCGCGGCGGCGGCCCGTGGCGCTCACGACGAACCCCTCCTCGCGTGCCTTGCGGCGCACGTCGTCCAGGTACTCGCGCAACCGGGCGTACGTCGACCAGTACTGGCCGAGAAACTCGCGCGCCACGTCGCCCGTGATCCCGAGCTGCTGCGACAACCCATACTCGCCCTGTCCGTAGATCGAGCCGAAGTTGGCCACCTTCGCCAACCGGCGCTGGTCCGGGGTCACCGCCTCAAGCGGGATCTTGAACACGGCGGCCGCGGTCGCGGTGTGAATGTCCTGGCCGGCCGCGAAAGCGCTCATCAGCATTGGATCGCCGCTGAGGTGGGCGGCGATGCGCAGCTCGATCTGCGAGTAATCGGCGGACACCATGACATGGTCCGGCCGCCCGGCCTTGAATGCGCGCCGGATCCGCTGCCCGAGCTCGGTCCGGATCGGGATGTTCATGAGGTTCGGGTTCGATGAGGAAAGCCGCCCCGTCGCGGTGCTTGCCTGACCGAAGGACGTGTGGACGCGACCGCTCAGCGGATCGACCAGCTGCGGCAGCGCGTCGACGTACGTCGACTTGAGCTTCGACAGCTGGCGGTGGTCGAGGATGAGGCCGATGATCGGATGCTTCTCCCGCAGCGCCTCCAGCGTGTCGGCGTCGGTCGAATAGCCGGTCTTGGTCCGCTTGCCAACGGGGAGGCGTAAGTCCTCGAACAAGACTTTGGCCAGCTGCTGCGGCGCGTTGAGGTTGAACTTCTGCCCGGCGACCTCCTCGACCTCGGTCTCGATCGCCGCGAGCTGAGCGCCGAGCTCGTCCTGCATCTGCTTGAGGTATGGCACGTCGATGGCGACACCCTCGGTCTCCATGTCGGCGAGGACACCGGCCAGCGGGAGCTCGATCTCGTGAAAGAGATAGTCCACGCCGAGGTTGCGCATCTCCGCCTCCAGCCGCGGCCTCAAGTTGATGATGGCCTCCGCGCGACGCGCAGCGAATTCGGCGGCCTCGTCCTCCGCGACTGCCGATGGCTTGCGCGCCGCGCGGCCGGTGCCCAGCAGCTGCTCGCTGCTGGAAAGCTCGACGCTCAGGAACTCGCGCGCGAGGTCCTCGAGGCGTGGGTCGCGTGAGCCGGCGCCGAGGAGGTAGGCCGCAAGAAATGTGCTGAACGCCCAGTCGCGCCTGCCGCCGCCTAGCGAGCGCAACGCAAGCTCAGTCTCCTTGGCGTCGTGGCCTGAGATCGGCCGTCCCGAAAGCGTGACCGCGACCGCGTCCATCGCCTCGGGCCTCGCTACATAAAAGGTATGGGTCGCGGTGGACACGCCAAGACCGCAGACCTTGCAGCCGCGTCCGGTCCCCTCGGTGAACGCGAAGACACCGACGTCGTCCGTTCCATCGAGCAGGCTCGCCGCCTCCGTCGGGTCTTCGACGATCTTCAGGCCCACGGTCTGGGGCGCCGGCTCGAAGGTGAGGCTCGGCTGGACAGGGACCTGGTCCGGTGGCGGGAACCGGCTGAGGAGCTGCCGGAACTCCAGGTGGTCGAAGACCCGACGAGCGCTGTCGTAGTCGTACCGGGTCCAACGCGCCTTCTCGAGCTCCAGGTCGACCGGCACGTCACGGACGATCGTGACCATCCGCTTGCCCAGCCGCACCTTGTCGGCGTTCGCCGTCAGCGCTGTCTTCAGCCTGCCTTCCGGCAGCTCGCCGAGGCGGTCGAGCAGCGCCTCGACCGAGACGAAGTCCTGGACCAGCTTGGCCGCCGTCTTGTCGCCGACTCCCGGTACCCCGGGGATGTTGTCCGACGTGTCGCCACGCAGGGCTTTGAAGTCGACAAGCTGCGGTGGCTCGAACCCGTAGCGCTGGCGGACCTGCTCCGGGCCGTAGACGAACGTGTCCGTGATGCCGCGGCGAGGGACCAGGGCTTCGACCGACTCGGTCACGAGCTGAAGGCAGTCAAGGTCTCCCGACACGATCGTCACCGAGTGCCCCCGCCCCTCCGCGATCCGAGCCAGGGTGCCGATCACATCGTCGGCCTCGAACCCCTCAACACCATAGATCGGGATCCCGAACGCCTGCAGAACCTCGCGGACCATTTCTATCTGGGGTCGCAGGTCGTCCGGCATGGCGCGGCGGCCGGCCTTGTACTCCTCGTATTCCTGGGAGCGAAACGTGGGTTTGCCAAGGTCGAAGGCCGCGATTGCGAACTCCGGTCGGGACGCGAGGACGATCGCGAGCATGGAGGTGAAGCCGTAGACGGCGTTCGTGACCCTGCCATCCGAGGTGCTCATCGGGGGCAGGGCAAAGAAAGCCCGGTAGATGAGGCTGTGGGCGTCGATCAGGATCAGGCGCCCGCGTCTCCCCTTCGCCACGTTCGGATTCTACGGATGGCCAGGTGACACCCTGAAGGGGTCCTGCGCGTTCAAAACTGCAGGGATGTGGAGGCCCCAAGGCTAGAATGGATCCGAGGATGAAAAACCTCATCGAAGTGTCGGTGGACAGCATTCGCATCCACATGCCGACCGCCCAGCACCTGGTCATCCTCAAGGAGAAGGAAGCCGACCGCTACCTGCCGATCTGGATCGGTTCCTTCGAGGCCCAGGCCATCGCCACCAAGATCTCGGGCAACTCCCTGGGCCGCCCGCTGACCCACGACCTGATGGCCACCGCGTTCGGCGACCTAGGCATCAGCGTCAAGCGGATCGTGGTCACCCGCCTCGCTGACCAGGTCTTCTACGCGCGGCTCTACGTCAAGCAGAACGGCCGCGACCTCGACTTCGACGCCCGTCCGTCCGACGCCATCGCCCTCGCCGTCCGTGTCGAATGCCCGATCTTCGTCGCGACCGAGGTGATGGACACCGCCGGCATCATCCCCGAGGCCGACGAGGTGGACGGCGAGAGGGACAAGGGCGAGACCATCGTCGACGAGGAGCGACTCGCCGTGTTTCGCGACTTCGTCAACAGCCTGGACCTCCCGGAGCTTCCCGACGAACCGGGTGCCAAGGACGAGCCCGGCTCCAAGGACAGACCCGGAGGACGCCCGGGCCGAGGCTGACCAACACGCATCTGGGCGGCGAGCTCGACCTCGCCATCCGCGTGTCGATCGCCCTCGCGATCGGCCTCGTGATCGGGGCCGAGCGGGAGTTCCGTGGCCACCCAGCCGGCCTCCGCACGATGGCCTTGATCAGCGCCGGATCGTGCATGTTCACGGGGCTGGGCCTGATCCCAAGCTTCGGCCCCAACATCGATCCGACGCGTATTGCGGCCCAGATCGTGACCGGCGTCGGCTTCCTGGGCGCGGGCAGCATCCTCCGCCAGGGGGAGCTCGTCCGGGGCTTGACCACGGCGGCATCGATCTGGGTGGCCGCGTCGCTGGGGATGGCGGTCGGGTTTGGTTATTACGTCGTCGCCGTCTTCGTGGCGGTGGTCGTGGTCGTCGTCCTGGTCGCCCTCAAACCGGTGGAAGAACGCTTCTTCCGCACCCACAGACATCGGCGCGAGACCGACCCGCGACCAGACGAGCTTCCACAATGAGTCACGGCAAGGTCGCGATCGTCACCGACTCCACCGCCGATCTTCCGCCTCAGCTCGTCAAAGGCCGGTCGATCACCACCGTCCCCCTGACGTTGAACTTCGAGGGTCGTTCACTGCTCGATGGAGTCGACATCCGGCCGTCGGAGTTCTACAGGAAGCTGCCGAACGCGACGACGCATCCGACGACATCGCAGCCTTCCCCGGGACGTTTTGCCGAGACGTACGGCGAGCTTCTCCAAGACCACGCGGAAATCGTCTCCATCCACATCTCGGAGAAGCTGAGTGGCACGTACGCCTCGGCCGTGCAAGGCGCCGAGATGACCGACGCCAAACGCGTCCACGTCGTCGACTCACAGCTCGTGTCCATGTCGCTTGGGCTGCTGACGCTCGCAGCGTCCGAGATGGCAGATCAGGGCGGCGACGCGGAGTTGATCGTCCAGCGATTGACAGCGATGCGCGACCGGGTGCAGACGTTCTTCTCGGTCGCGACGCTCGAGTTTTTGAGACGGGGTGGCCGGATTGGCCGCGCGAGCGCGTTGCTGGGGTCTGTCCTACAGGTCAAACCGGTTCTGTGCATCCGCGACGGGCTCGTGACGCCGCTGGAGCGGGTGCGGACCTTCGACCGCGCGTTGAATCGCATCGTCGAGTTGACGCGCGAGGTCGACGGAGGCAAAGGCCTGTGCGTGATTGTCGGCCACGCGGACGCCGAGGCGGACGCGGAGCGAGTCGCCCGAGAGCTCGAACCCATCGCGGAGACCCTGATGATTCAGCCGCTCGGCCCGGTCGTCGGGGCGCACGCGGGGCCGGGCGTCGTCGGGGTCGGGTGCTATTCCGCGGAGCTTCTCCCGCTGGGCATCAAGACCTTCGCCACAGCACCGAGTCGGGCGTAACGAATTTGCTCACGCGACCCTCGACGGCAAGGGCCTGGAGGTGCGCGAGGCCTTCCTGAAGGGCAAGGCGTTTTTCGTAGAGGTTGTCGCGTGGACCCCAGAGGTCGAGGGCGACGCGCCAGCCGCTTTTCTCCTCGGCGCCGACGATCTCGAGGATCTGATCGAACCTGCGTTGATGATGCGCGGTCAAAGCATCGACACGCCGCGGCGCGTCCGCGAAGGGACGTCCGTGCGCCGGCAGCACGAGCGCTGGTCGGTACCCCACCATGCGCCGCAGCCCGTCCAGGTAGTCGTGCAGGGGATCAGGCGTGCTCTGCGGATGGAGCCCGATGTTCGGAGACTGGTCCGGCAATATGTGGTCGCCAGCGAAGAGCAAGCTCTCTGCAGGCGCGTAAAGGCAAATGTGGCCGGGTGAGTGGCCAGGCGTCCACTCGACGCGCAGCGAGTGGCGGCCCATCTCGATGTGCTCCGCGCCGTCCAGCTGCACTGACGGATCCGCCGGCTTCACCAGCTGGCTCAACGCGCGCTGGGAGTTGCTGAGCACCTCCGCTTCGTCCGTGGGGACGCCGTTGACCAGCAGGTATCGCCTCACCTCCTCGACGAGGTGTTCGAGCTCGACGTATCGAGGGTGGACGAGAGGGACCTCGAGCCGGTGCATGTACAGGTCGGCGAGACCGGGACCGGCAAGCACGCCGGCGGCCCCGTAGTGGTCGGGATGGATGTGCGTCACCACAAGCCGGCGCAGACGTTTCGACCCGAGGTGGACGAGCGCCTGGTGGATCGCCTCCAGGGATTCTTCTGCGTTCATCCCACAGTCGAGCAGGTCGGCGTCCTTCCCATCGGTGAAGAGGAAGACATTGACGAGGCCGTCTTCAAACGGGATCGGAAGCCGAAGCTCGAAAACTCCCGCCGCGACCTCGCTCAGCGCGAGCTCGATGGCCACCCCGGCATTGTCGTTGGTGGGGCTAACATGGGTTGCGATCGAATTCGCCGCAGGAGGAGCCGATGTCCGAAGTCCAGATGACCCCCGACCAGATCGTCGATGCGATGCCGAACTACCTCATCCCCGAAAAGGCCGGGACGACCAAGGCCACGATCCAGTTCGACCTCAGCGGTGACGCGGGCGGAAAGTGGTGGGTGCGAATCCACGACGGCAAGGCCGAGTCGGGCAAGGGCGACCCTGGCGAGCCCGCCAACCTCACGCTGCTGGCCGACGCCCACGACTGGGTGAAGATCATGACCGGCCAGCTGGACGGGACCGCGGCATTCATGCAGGGCAAGCTGAAGATCAAGGGCGATATGGGCCTTGCGATCAAGATGCAGTCTCTGTTCAGGCGGCCGAGCTAGAAGCTAAATTTCCACGTCCCCAAGCGGGCTGCCATCTCGGTCTCCAGGTCGAGCAGCCCTGAGTGCAGGTCCAGGATCACGACGTGGTGTGGAGTGAGGGCGACCCGACGCCCGTCTGAGAGGCGTGCCGCCTCGACCGCGTTCCCCCAGCTGATCGAGTCCATGGTCAGCCCCGACTTGAGGTGGGTCACCACCCAGCTCCCGAGGCTTGAGCTGCTGCCCCGTTCGTAGGTCGAGATGATCATGAACGCGAACTGCCCCGAGCACGGGCTGGAAGGGGGCCTGGGGGAGCCAGGGCTGGGCGAGGGGACGGGGCTCGGGCTCTGGCAGGGCTCCGGCGTGGGGGGCGCGTAGGTGACGTCGAAGGTCAGGTCGAGGCCGGGCGGGCTCTGGCTGCCCTGCGAGCGTTCGATGTACCTCCAGTTACCCGGGTAGCAAAAGCCCCACCCCGCCTGGGGGTCCTCGTAGCCGTGGTCCCCCTGTGAACACTTGAGATCGGCGCCGATCTGAGGTACGCTCGGCACCGGACGCGGGGAGCTCGGCTGGCAACCGGCTACCACAACCAGCGCGATCGCAGCAAGGACCTTGGGGGGGATTGGCAGCGGGGTTGGCATCCGGCGACTAATTGTGCGGGAGCAAGTACGCGTGCCGGTGCAGGCGTTCTGCTCTCGGAATCCAAACGGCCCCGGTGCCGGGAATGAGTTTGGAGGGGGGTAGTAGCAAATGGGTGTTCGTAAGAAGACCGAGAATGCTCCAGAGGAGAGGCTGGAAGCTGACAGGAGACGGCTGGAGCTCCTGGCCGCGCAGTGCGGAGAGGAGGCCGGCCTCCACCGACCCTTGAACGAGGTCGTCGGCGGAGTGATCACCGGGATTCCAGAGGAAACCGACCTGGCCCAGGCGCTTTCCGACCGGGAGACCAGCGACCTGCTCGTCCACCTGCTGGACCAGAACCGGGAGCAGGTCGAGCGCGCGCTCGAGCGGCTGCGCGAGGGTGCCTATGGGATCTGCGAAGGCTGCGGCCGCCGGATCCCGGAGGCCCGGCTGAAGTACCAGCCGGCCGCCACACGCTGCGTCGAGTGCCAGGCCCACTGGGACCGACTTAACGGGAGAACCGCCTAACTCTTTCTCCTGGCGCCCTATCCCCGTCGGGGAGAGGGTTAGGGATAGGCGCTTAAGCCTTTTTGGCTGGTCGTAGAAGCCCGGCGATCGAGATCGCCAGCCCGACCACGACCATCGCCGACCCGATCCAGAACCACTTGATGTCCCCGGTCATGTAGCTGCCTGGGATATAGCCGAGCCCCTGCCCTGCTAAGACCGCCCCCGCCAGCAAGATCAGGCCGCCGACGACTCCGAGTCCGATCCTCACGCCCGTTCAGTACGCAGCACGGTTACTCAGACTCCGCCGTACACGACCGACTTCTCCTCCGTGTACTGGAGGAAGGCCTCGACCCCGTGCTCCTTGCCGAAGCCTGATTGCTTGGTGCCGCCGAAAGGCAGCTCGTCGTGCGCGATCTGCAGCGCGTTCACCCACGTGTAGCCGGCCTCGAGCTCCTGGACGGCGCGGTGCGCGGCCGCCATGTTCGTGGTCCAGATCGATGACCCAAGGCCGTACGGCGAGCCGTTGGCGAGGCGCAGGCCTTCATCGAGGTCCTTGATCCGTCGCACCGGCAGGGCCGGGCCGAAGACCTCCTCGGCCCACATCCGGGAGCCGTCGGGCACGTTCTCGAGGATGGTCGGCTCGATGAACCAGCCCTTGTCGTACTCCGACCCGCGCGGCCTACCGCCTCCGAAGGCGGGAATTGCTCCGCGATCCAGTGCGTCCTTGACCTGCGCCTCGACTTCCGCCCGCTGGGTCTCGGTATGCATCGGCCCCATGCGGCTGTCCTTGTCGAGGCCGTTGCCCGGCTTCAGTTTCGAGGCGCGCGCCACCAGCTTCTCCAGCAGCGCGTCGTAAGCCCCATCCTGCACGTACAGGCGCTTGACCGCCAGGCACGCCTGCCCGCAGTTGAAGAACCGGCCGATCGAGATCGCCTTGGCCGCGCCCTCGATGTCAGCGTCGTCGAGCACGATGCAGGGGTCGCTGCCACCAAGCTCAAGAGTCACCTTCTTGAGTCCCTCCGCCGCCCGAGCCATCACCTTCTTGCCGGTGGGCGTGGAACCGGTGAGCGCGATCTTGCGGATCAAGGGGTGAGACACGATGGCCTCCCCCGTGGCCTGGCCGAGGACGACGTTGACGACTCCCTCGGGCAAACCGCCTTCGATCAACGCCTCGATGCACGCCAACGTCGACAAAGGCGTCGTGCTGGCCGGTTTCAGCACCACCGTGTTGCCCGCCGCGATCGCCGGCGCGACTTTGTTGGCCGCTAGCGTAAGCGGAAAGTTCCACGGCACGATCGCGCCGCACACACCGATGGGTTTGCGGATGACGAGCCCGTACGTGGTCAGGTCAGGAAGGCGGACGTACTGACCGTGGACCTTGTCGGCGAGGTCGGCGAACCACGCGATGTTCTCGCCGAACCGCTGGGCCTCGATGCGGGACTCGAGCAGCGTCTTGCCCTGCTCCTTGGTGAGGATGGGCGCGATCTCCTCGACCTTCTGGAGCATGTGCTGCGCGGCCTTGTGCAGGATGTCGGCGCGCTTGTTCGCGGGCAGTTTCGACCACGTCACGAATGCTTTCGACGCCGCTTGAGCGGCCTTGTCAACGTCAGCCTCGCCTCCGGCGGGCACCTCGTCCACGACCTCGCCGGTGGCAGGGTTGCGGACTTCGTACGTCTTGCCCGAGGCGGCCTTGGTTCGCTCGCCTTCGATGATCATCGTTGCCATGCGCCACCCCCGTCGGTTTGTTCTTTCGTTCTTCGATAAGGTTATCGGGTTCGTCATGACGGTCAGGTTGGAGAAGCAGGGCGGCGTCGGCATCCTGGTCCTCGACCGGCCCCCTGCCAACAGCTACGACTACGCGTTTCTGCGCTCGTTCGCCGGCGCGATCGACGACATCCGCGGCGACGAGGAGATCCACGCGGTCGTGGTCGCGAGCGCGTCCGAGAAGTTCTTCTCGGCCGGCGCGGATGTGAGCGCGTTCGCTGCCGGGACGACGCGATCGCGCGTCATGACCGCGACCATGGCCCACGAGGCCTTTCGCAAGATGGAGAACACGCCCATCGTTTTCATCGCCGCAATCGCCGGCCACTGTCTTGGCGGCGGCTTCGAGCTGGCCCTGGCGTGCGACATGCGCTTCGCCGCGGAGGGCTCGTATCAGATCGGCCTGCCGGAGGTGAACCTGGGACTCTTTCCAGGAAGTGGAGGCACCCAGCGGCTGCCTCGACTGGTCGGGCTGGCGAAAGGCCTTGACATGATCCTGAACGCCACGACGATGCCGCCGGCCCAGGCCAAGGAAGCAGGCCTCGTGGATCGGCTGTTTCCGGACGCGGCCGCCTGCCGCCAGGGTGCGATCGACTACGCGGCGAAGATCGCCGCAGGTCCGAGCGTCGCGCTCGGTCACGCCAAGCTCGCGATCACCCAGGGGTTCAGCGCGCCACTCGACCTCGGCCTCGCGCTCGAACGCGAGGCGATCAGCCGCGTGTTCGTCTCCCGGGACGCCGACGAGGGCATCAAGGCTTTTGGGGAGAAGCGAAAGGCCGAGTTCAAAGGCGAGTAGGGAAAGAAACTCTTCCCCGCTTGCGGGGAAGTCCCCGGCACAGCCGGGGGATGGGGCCCCTCCGGCGCCTTCGGCGCCACCTCCCCATGACTGGGGAGGAGTTGATAACCTTCAAGCACCAATCCAGGAAGGAGGTGTCGTCGAATGGCTGAAGTTGTCCTGACCGTCTCCCGGCCGTCGGCCGCCTCCGGAGCTTCCCTCTAGACACCTCCGGCATCGGGGCGGATCGACACCGCCCACCCGTCTTTCCACCGGAGGATTCGCCTTGTCTCAATTCGACTCCCGGCTCTACGCATTGGGCTGGGATCTCAGCTTCGAGGAGAAGTTCAAACAGACCGCCGGCTCGCGCGAGGTCCCGGCACGCGTCTTCGCAGACTTCGGCGCCGACTATCTGGTGCACGACGGCGCCAATCCGAGACGCGCCCAGGCGCGCCATGTCGACCCCGCGGTGGGGGACTGGGTCGGCGTCGAGGACGGTGCCCTCAAGAGCATCGTCGATCGCCGCACGGTCTTCTCGCGCCAGAGCCCGGGTACCGAGACCAGAAGGCAGGTGTTGGCCGCCAACGTGGACGTCGCCTTCGTGGTCGTGGCGGCCACCGACGTCAACCCGAGGCGGATCGAGCGCTATCTCACCATCGCCTGGCAGAGCGGTGCGGTCCCAGTCGTGCTCCTGACGAAGGCCGACCTCGCCGACTCGCTGGACACCTTGCGGGATGTGCTCCTTTCCGCGGCCGCAGGGTCGCCCGTGCTCGTGACCAGCAGTGTGAGCGGCCAAGGCGTCGCGGAGATCGCCGCCCATCTCCAACCCGCACGCACCGGCGTGCTCCTTGGCCCGTCAGGTGTCGGCAAGTCGACGCTGATCAACCACCTCGTCGGCGACCAGGTGATGCCCACCCGGGAGATCCATGCCCCATCGGGCGAAGGCCGCCACATGACCAGTCACCGGCAGCTCATCCAGCTGCCGGCCGGAGGAATGATCATCGACACACCCGGTCTGCGTGAGGCGCAGCTGTGGGACGGAGAAGACGCCCTGGGCACCGTCTTCGAGGACATCGAGGAGCTTGCCCTGGGGTGCCGCTTCAGCGACTGCAGGCACGTGACGGAGCCCGGCTGCGCGATCAGGGCCGCGGTCGCGGCCGGAAGCCTGGACCGTGGCCGCCTCGAGAGCTACCGCAAGCTGCAGCGTGAGCTGCGGTCGATCGCGACGCGGAGCGACGCTCGCCTGCAGGCTGACGAGCGTCGCCGGTGGAAACAGATCGCGGTCGCGAACCGCGCGCGGGAACGCTACTTGCGGGGGTGAATACCATCC
>WNFV01009812.1_pt1 | contig 10824 bp, 7 predicted proteins | sample 5400101 | NCBI WGS metagenome assembly WNFV01 (sample SAMN13153361, study PRJNA577476) | soil metagenome | isolation source: 115 cm soil or saprolite under grassland replicate 1 | place: USA:California | collected 2016-06-15
CCTGGTGGCCAGCCACGCCACCAGGTCCTCGACGTCGCGGGTGCAGCCCGGCCCGACCCGGGCGAACGGGACCTGCCCGGTGCGGACCCCATGGGTGGGGCAGACGATCCGCCGCAGCCTGGCCCGGATGACCAGCCGCCACCGGCCAAGGCCCAGGTGCCGCCAGCCCGAGTCCACGGTGCGGGTGTCGTAGCGGGCCCTGCTGGAGTAGGGGCAGTCCGCGCAGGCGAGCCGGCGGCGGCGCAGGGCGACCGTGACGGTGGTCTGCGCCGGCTCGGACGAGACGTCGCGCACGGTGGTACCGGGCAGGGCGAGCATGCGGTTGCATGCAGCTGTGACGCGCACGGGCAGATGACCTCCGGGTTGGGGCTTGGACACCTGCAACCTTACGGTCCGCCCCGTGCGCGTCGCGCATCCGGAGCCTGCCGCCTCGTCCGCGCGGTCCTACCAGCGCCTTCAGGCGCCAAGCACCCGAGGTTCACCCACATTCAGTTGTGGAGCCCCCTTTTTTTTTCTTGCAGAGTGCGTCAACCCGGGGCAGCTGCCCACAGCACGGCCGTTGTGTCCGGCGACTGGTCCGCGGTGACCTCTTCATCGAGGTCGAGACGGTCCTGGCGACCGCGTTACCGGGTCCGGGGCGTTGTCACCAGGACGACGTATGATCCTGACGTCGAGCGAGCGGGACCGGTCGTGTGAGGGTGGTCGTGGAGGTCGTCGAGCATGTCGCCGCGCTGTGGCGCGAGGGCCGGCTCCTTGCGGAGGTTGCGGCCAGGACCGACCTGGGCGTGCCGGTCCCGACCTGCCCTGAGTGGCGCATGCGCGATCTCGTGCGCCACATTGGCGGGGTGCACCGCTGGGCCGCCGCCTACGTGGCCGGATCCCGCACCCAGCCGATGAGCGCGGAAGAAGCGGCCGAGATCATGGCCCCGCCGGACGACGACCACGCGCTGGTCGACTGGTTCCGCACGGGGCACGCCCAGCTGGTCCAGGAGCTGGAGACGGCCGCGCCGGAGCTTGCGTGCTGGACGTTTCTGGCCGCGCCGTCACCCCTGGCCTTCTGGGCGCGGCGCCAGGCCCACGAGACGGCCATCCACCGGGCCGACGCGGAGAGCCCGGGCGCGACCATCACCCCGTTCCCGCTGGCGTTCGCCGCCGACGGGATCGACGAGCTGCTGACGTGCTTCATCACCCGCCCCGGGGGCAGGCTCCGCGCCGACCCGCCCAGGACCCTGCACGTGGGCGCGACCGACGCCGGTGCCGACTGGCTGGTGTGCATCGGCCCCGACCAGCGCGTGGTGTCACGCGAGGCGGGCGAGGCGGACTGCTCGGTGCGCGGGCCAGCCTGCGAGCTGTACCTGATGCTGTGGAACCGCCAGGCGCCCGACGGTCTCGAGGTCCGCGGCGATCCCGCGCTTCTCGACCTGTGGCGCCACTCGGTGCGCGTGCGCTGGAGCTGACCCTCATCAGCGGGCTGGCACGCTCGCCGGACCGGTCGTGATCCCTGCGGGCTCGCTGCTCTGCTCGGGTTGATCGCTGTTGGCCTGGGTGCTCTCGGCGGGCGTCGCCACCCTGAGCGACAGCCACGTCCCTGACGTGGTGTCGAAACAGGAGCATCCTCCCGGTGGTCGGGTCACAGCGGCGATGGCGGTCCCGCCGCCAGCATGCTTGGGTTCGCCCGGGACACCTCCGGTGGGACACGCCACCGCGGCATGATCGGTACGCCGCGGATCGCTGGAAGTGGTATAGCGCACATACGAGGGTGTTCGGCCGGCCGGGGAAGCGTCGCCTCCGCGTTGCTGCTGGTCACGGCGCTGCGCCGTAGCGTCATGCAGCACGTTCCTCGCCTCGGCCTCGCCGCGGGCCGTCTGGGAGGGCAGTAGGAGTGGTGGCTCGAAGAAGGAGGCGCAAGTGCGCTGTACACGTTCCAAATCCGCACTGGGTGTAGCTGTCCGATGGCGCAAGAGGTGCCCGGTCAGGGCGTCCAGTCGCTGTGGTGTAGGTTGTTCTTCGTCCACGCCAGTTCGTGCACCTGGCGAGCTTCCCCCGGTTTTCCGGAGGGTGGGCTACCTGTTGCCCGTGGCGTCGGCATGGATGGTAGACGATGCGGGTTGGGCTGCGAGGGTGGCCCAGTAGGCGGCCTCGTACTCGTCGGGGCTGCGCCAGCCAAGGGCCTTCTGGATGCGGGTTGGGTTGTACCAGCCGTCGATGTAGCGAAACAGCGCCAGGTCGGCCTCCTCGCGGGTGCGGAAGCTGGTGCGGTAGACCAGCTCGACCTTCAGGGTGGAGAAGAAGCTCTCGGCCAGGGCGTTGTCGCAGGCTACCGCCGACCGAGCCCATGGAGGGCCGGATGCCGGCGTCGTCCAGCCGCTGGGTGAAGCGGACCGCGGTGTACTGGGCGCCCCGGTCACTGTGGTGGATGAGCCGGCGCTGGGCAGGGTCGCCGTCCAGGCCCCGGCCCCACACCGCGTACCCCAGCGCGCCAAGCACCAGGTCGGTGTCGGCCCGGTCGCTGGCCTTCCAGCCGACGGTCCGGCGGGAGAAGGCGTCGCGGACGCTCCCCCAGCCACAGCGGCCCCTCCCCGGTCGGGATCCGCGACAGGTCGGCCACCCACAGCCGGTTGGGCGCGGGCGCGGTGAAGTCCCGGCTGGCCAGGTCCGGCGCCGGGGTCGCGTTGGGGTCCTGGCGGGTGGGGCAGCGCCAGCGCTTGCGCAGGAACGCACCTTGCAGGCCGTGGGCGCCCAGCAGCCGCGCGACCCGCTTGCGGGAGGTGCGGACCCCGTCGCGGCGCAGCTGGGCGTGCACCCTGGGCGCGCCGTAGGTGCCCCCGGAGCGGGGTGTGGACGGCCCGGGTCTTGCCCAGCAGCCACGCGTCCCGGCGTCGGCGCTGGCAGGGATGGCGCTGCTGCGCCACCCAGCCGTAGAACGTCGAGACGGGGACCTCGATGACCCGGAGGATGGGCTCGGCCCCGAAGCGGGCACGATGCTCGTGCACGAACGTCATGACCGTCGCCGGGCCGGGCCGGGCTCCTGGGCGAACCAGGCACTCGCCGCCTTGAGGATCTCGCCTGCGCGGCGCAGCCCGAGGTTCTCCCGGTGGAGCCGGCGCAGCTCCGCAACCTCGGCGGTGGTGGGCTGGTCACCGCGCTCGCCGCGGTCGGCCTCGTCCTGGCGGACCCAGGTCCGCAGCGTCTCCGGGTTGACCCCCAGCTCGCGGGCGACGTGGGCGACCGGCCGGCGGGGCGTGGTCGAGCGCCACAGCCGCAGCGCCCGCTCCTTCAGCCCGGGTGGGTACTTGCGGGGTGCTGCCATCGAAGGCTCCCTCCTTGGCCCAAGTGGACCAGGTTCGAAAGCCTCCGGGAAAGCGGGGGAACCTCATCCCTCGCTTCGTGTCCATGCGCTTCACGGCGATCTCGCCGGCTTGTGGTCCGCTTCGACCTCTGACGCGCTGCGGCTGACGTTCCTCCGCATGGAGGGCGGCAGGAAGGTCATGGTGAGCTGCACGCACCACCACGCCCGATAAGCGCGTGCTGGCGAGCATTCGAGTCACGTCGGCACCCGGCCATGGGCGGCGGTGACCTCGTCCCGGGTCGGCCTCGGTCGGCCTGCGGTCATCGGTGCCTCGGGTCGGGCGGTCGCGGTAGCGTTGCCTGCGCACGCCGGTTCGAGGAGCCAAGGAGACGACATGCCCGCAAGGATCCTAGACGGCAGGGCGGCGGCGACCCAGATCCGGGCCGAGCTGGCCGAGGAGATCGAACGGCTCGCCGCGGCCGGGCGCCGCCCCGGCCTGGCCGCGGTGCTGGTCGGGGACGACGAGGCGTCCCACATCTACGTGGGGGCCAAGCAGCGGGCGGCCGCCAGCACCGGCATCGACTCGCGCCGGGTGTCGCTGCCCGCCAACGCGAGCCAGGGGCAGGTGCTGGACGCGGTGGCCGAGCTGAACGCCGACCCGGCCGTGCACGGGATCATCGTGCAGCTTCCCCTGCCCGACGGCCTGGACCCGGTGGCGGTGCAGGAGGCGATCGACCCGGCCAAGGACGTCGACGGCCTGCACCCGTGGAACGAGGGGCGCCTGCTCCGGGGCGACCCGGTGTTCGCGCCCTGCACCCCAGCCGGCATTGTCGAGCTGCTGCGCAGGGAGCGGGTGGCGGTGGAGGGCAGCCACGTTGTGATCGTGGGGCGAGGCCTGCTGGTCGGCCGGCCCCTGGCGGTGCTGCTGTCGGCCAAGGCGGCCGGGGCGAACGCGACCGTGACCATCTGCCACACCGGGACCCGTAAGCTGTCGGGCTTCACCCGCGAGGCCGACGTGCTGGTCGCGGCGGCCGGCCGGCCGGCCATGATCGGGCCCGACATGGTGCGGCCGGGCGCGGCCGTGGTCGACGTCGGCAACCACCGGGTGGACGGCGCCCTGGTCGGCGACGTGGCCCCCGAGGTGGCCGAGGTGGCCGGCGCCTTCACCCCTGTCCCGGGCGGGGTGGGCCCGATGACGGTGGCGATGCTCCTGGCCAACACGGTGCGGGCGGCGCGGGGCGCCGCCTGAAATGCACGGGGCGCAACCTGCCCGTCCCTGCATATCACTGGCGTACCGGTGCGGGGTTCGGCGGGTTTCGTTCCCGGGATCCATGCCGAGATACCCTGACAGGGGCGGATGCCAGCGCTCGTCCGCTCGTCCGCTCATCCGCTCGTCCGACCGAGACCACGCCTGCGTTGAGCCGAGAGGAGCCTTCCATGGCCCACCGTGTCACGTTCATCCCCGGTGACGGGGTCGGCCCCGAGCTGTCGGAGGCGACACGCCGCGTGCTCGAGGGCACCGGCGTGCAGTTCGACTGGGACGTCCGGGAGGCCGGGGCCGAGGTGATCGACAAGTACGGCACGCCCCTGCCCGACCCGGTGCTCGACTCGATCCGAGCCAACAAGGTCGCCATCAAGGGACCCCTGACCACCCCGATCGGCACCGGGTTCCGCAGCGTCAACGTGGCCCTGCGCAAGGAGCTCGACCTGTACGCGTGCCTCCGGCCGTGCAAGTACTACCCGGGCGTGCGCAGCCGCTACGACAACGTCGACCTGGTGATCGTGCGGGAGAACCACGAGGACCTGTACGCCGGGATCGAGTTCGAGCAGGGCAGCGGCGAGGCCAAGCAGGTGATCGCGTTCCTGAACGGCGTGCAGCCCAAGCAGATCCGTGACGACTCGGGCATCTCAATCAAGCCGATCTCGGTCACGGGCACGCGGCGGATCGCGCGGTACGCGTTCGAGCACGCCCGCGCCTACGGCCGCAGGAAGGTCACCGCGGTGACCAAGGCCAACATCATGAAGTACACCGACGGCCTGTTCTACGCGGTCAGCCGGGAGGTGGCCAAGGAGTACCCGGACGTCGAGTACGACGAGTACCTGGTCGACAACATGTGCATGCAACTGGTGCAGAAGCCCGAGAACTTCGACGTGCTGCTGCTGCCCAACCTGTACGGCGACATCCTCTCCGACCTTTCGGCCGGTCTGGTCGGCGGGCTCGGGGTGGCGCCCGGGGCCAACATGGGCGACGAGGTGGCGGTCTTCGAGGCCACCCACGGGTCGGCCCCCAAGTACAAGGGGCAGAACAAGGTCAACCCGTTGGCGATGATGTTCTCGGGGATGCTCATGCTCCGCCACCTTGGCGAGGCCGAGGCGGCCAACCGGCTCGAGGGCGCGCTGGCCGCGGTGATCGAGGAGGGCAAGAGCGTCACCTACGACATGAAGCCCCACCGCGACGACCCCAGCGCGGTCGGCACCAGCGACGTCGCGGACGCGGTGATCGCCAAGATGCAGGAGGGCGCCCGCGGGCCCACCTCTGGCCGCGTCCAGCGCTGACGCTGAGAAACCGGGGCCCGGGGGCTCAGGCAGCGAAGCGGTAGCCCCCGGCTCTCACAGGGAGGTCGTCATGAAGGTCACCGTCGTCGGGGCCGGCAAGTACGGCTCCACCACCGTCCAGCGCATCGCCGAGAGGGACCTGGCCGACGAGGTCGTGATGACCGACATTGTCGAGGGGCTGCCCCAGGGCCTGGCGCTCGACATGAACCAGTCCCGCCCCCTCGAGGGGTTCGAGACCCGCGTCGTCGGCAGCAACGGCTACGAGGAGACGGCCGGGTCGGACGTGTGTGTGATCACCGCCGGGCTGCCCCGTAAGCCCGGCATGAGCCGCATGGACCTGCTCGAGACCAACGCCAAGATTGTCGGGGAGGTGACCGGCAAGCTGGCCGAGACCTCGCCCGACGCGGTCTTCATCGTGGTCTCCAACCCGCTGGACGAGATGACCGCGCTCGCCGCCGAGGTGTCGGGCTTTCCGAGGGAGCGGGTGATGGGCCAGGCCGGCATGCTCGACACGGCCAGGTTCAGGTACTTCCTGGCCGAGGAGCTCGGCACCAGCCCGAGCAAGGTCGAGGCGATGACGCTCGGCTCCCACGGCGACACGATGGTGCCGGTGCCGAGCATGGTGCGGGTCGACGGCAAGCCCCTGGCCGACCTGGCCGACGCCGAGACCATCGAGCGGCTGGTCAAGCGGACCCGCGACGGCGGCGCCGAGGTGGTCGCCCTGCTCAAGTCGGGCTCGGCCTACTACGCGCCGTCCAGCGCGGCCGCGCGGATGGTGGAGGCGGTCCTGACCGACTCGGGCGCGGTGATGCCGGTGTGCGCCTGGGTCAACGGCCAGTACGGCATCACCGACGTGTACCTGGGCGTCCCAGCCCGGCTCGGCCGGGGCGGCGTGCGCGAGGTGGTCGAGCTGCCCCTCACCGACGCCGAGCTGGCCGAGCTGCGCCAGGCGGCCGAGGCGGTCCGCTCCAAGCAGGCCGACGTCGCCAAGCTGACCAGCTGAGCGAGGCCCGCGCATGGGCCAGGATCGGTACGCTCTCCTCGGCAGACAAGCCCGAGATTTCCCGGCTGGCGGGCGTGGGCCGGCGCCGGCGGGGTAGTGGCAGGTGTGGAACCGCGAGCAGGAGGTCACGACATGGCAGGGAACAGCTTCGGAGCCAGCGCCGGCCTGGAGGTCGCGGGCCGCTCCCATGAGATCTTCCGCCTCGACGCGCTCTCCTCGGTCGCCGATGTGGGCCGCCTGCCGTTCTCGCTGAAGATCCTGCTCGAGAACCTGCTCCGCAAGGAGGACGGCAGCGTGGTGCGCGCCGAGGACATCGAGGCGTTCGCGCGCTGGGACCCCGCCGCCGCCAATGACCGGGAGATCGCCTTCTCCCCGGCCAGGGTGCTCATGCAGGACTTCACCGGCGTGCCCGCCGTGGTCGACCTGGCCGCCATGCGCGACGCCATGGCCGAGCTCGGCGGCGACCAGTCCAGGATCAACCCGCTGGCCCCTGCCGAGCTGGTCATCGACCACTCGGTGATCGCCGACGTGGCCGGCACCAGGGACGCGTTCGTCCGCAACGCCGAGCTCGAGTTCGAGCGCAACCAGGAGCGCTACGCCTTCCTGCGCTGGGGCCAGCAGGCGTTCGCCGACTTCCGGGTGGTGCCGCCCGACACCGGCATCGTCCACCAGGTCAACCTCGAGTACCTTGCCCGGGTGGTGTTCACCGACGACCGCGGCCAGGCCTACCCGGACACCCTGGTCGGCACCGACTCCCACACGCCGATGGTCAACGGCCTCGGCGTGCTCGGCTGGGGCGTGGGCGGGATCGAGGCCGAGGCGGCCATGCTCGGCCAGCCGATCTCGATGCTGATGCCCAAGGTGGTCGGGTTCAAGCTCTCCGGCGAGCTGCCCGAGGGGTCGACCGCCACCGACCTCGTCCTCACCGTCACCGAGCTGCTCCGCAGGCACGGCGTGGTCGGCAAGTTCGTCGAGTTCTACGGCCCCGGGGTCGGCAACGTGCCGCTGGCCAACCGGGCCACGATCGGCAACATGTCGCCCGAGTATGGCTCCACCTGCGCGATCTTCCCGATCGACGACGAGACCCTGCGCTACCTGGAGTTCACCGGCCGCCCGCGCGAGCTGATCGCGCTCGTCGAGGCGTACGCCAAGGAGCAGGGTCTGTGGCACGACCCCGAGCGCGACCCGGTCTACTCGGAAACCGTCGAGCTGGACCTGGGCACGGTCGTGCCCAGCCTGGCCGGGCCGCGCCGACCCCAGGACCGGGTCGCCCTCACCGACGCCAAGCGGTCGTTCCGGGCCGCGCTCACCGAGATGCTCGCCCAGGGCGCGAGCGGCAAGACCGCCACCCCGGCCCCGCCGAGCGGACCGGTGAAGGCCGAGGGCCCCGCCAGCGGCTGGGAGACCGCCGCCAACGGCCACCTGGACGGCGCCGACGAGGCCTCGGCCGAGTCGTTCCCTGCCAGCGACTCGCCCACCGCGACGGCCGGCGCCACCGCCCACGCCGAGGAGAGCCCGCCCCCGGCCGGCGACCAGCAGGGCGACGCCGGCGACCGTCCGCGCGCCTCGGTCGAGGTCGAGGACGCCGACTACACCCTCGACCACGGCCACGTCGTGATCGCCGCGATCACGAGCTGCACCAACACCTCCAACCCGTCGGTGATGCTCGCGGCCGGACTGCTGGCCCGCAACGCGGTCAGCAAGGGCCTCTCGGCCAAGCCGTGGGTCAAGACCTCGCTCGCGCCCGGCTCCAAGGTGGTCATGGACTACTACGAGCAGGCCGGCCTCATCCCCTACCTGGAGCAGCTCGGCTTCCACCTGGTCGGCTACGGCTGTACCACCTGCATCGGCAACTCGGGCCCGCTCCACCCGGAGATCTCGGCAGCGATCGACCTTGGCGGCCTGGCGGTGGCCTCGGTGCTGTCCGGCAACCGCAACTTCGAGGGCCGCATCAACCCCGACTGCCGCATGAACTACCTGGCCTCGCCGCCGCTGGTGGTCGCCTACGCCCTCGCCGGGTCGATGGACGTGGACCTCTTCGAGGAGCCGCTGGGCACCGGCACCTCCGGCGAGCCGGTCTACCTGCGCGACGTCTGGCCGTCCAGCGCGGAAGTGAGCGAGCTGGTCGGCTCCTCGATCCAGTCGGACATGTTCCGCAAGAGCTACGGCGAGGTGTTCAAGGGCGACGACCGCTGGAACTCGCTCGAGGTGCCGACCGGCGACACCTTCGTCTGGGACGAGGTGTCGACCTACGTGCGCCGGCCGCCGTACTTCGACGGCATGCCGTCGGAGCCGGCGCCGGTCACCGACATCCGCGGCGCCCGCGTGCTGGCCGTGCTCGGCGACAGCGTCACCACCGACCACATCTCCCCGGCCGGGGTCATCAAGCGCGACAGCCCGGCCGGGCGCTACCTGGTCGAGCAGGGGGTCGAGCCAAGGGACTTCAACTCCTACGGGGCGCGCCGGGGCAACCACGAGGTGATGATCCGGGGCACGTTCGCCAACATCCGGCTGCGCAACCAGCTCGCCCCTGGCACCGAGGGCGGCGTCACCCTGCACCTGCCCGACGGCGAGCAGGCCACCATCTACGAGGCGTCAATGCGCTACCAGGCCGACGGCGTGCCCCTGGTGATCCTGGCCGGCAAGGAGTACGGCTCGGGGTCGAGCCGGGACTGGGCGGCCAAGGGCCCCCGGCTGCTCGGGGTGCGGGCCGTGCTGGCCGAGAGCTACGAGCGGATCCACCGCTCCAACCTGGTCGGCATGGGCGTGCTGCCGCTGCAGTTCCCCGGGGGGGAGTCGGCCTCCTCCCTCGGCCTCACCGGCCACGAGACCTTCGACATCGAGGGCCTGGAGGGGGCCGGAGGCGACGGCTTGCGGGGCGCGGAGGTCACGGTCACCGCCGACGGCGGCAAGCGCTTCGCCGCCGTGGTGCGCATCGACACCCCGAACGAGGTGCAGTACTACCGCCACGGCGGGATCCTGCAGTACGTCCTGCGCCAGCTCCGCGGTTGACGTCCAGTCCCCCTTGAGCGTGGCGACCCGGTCGATCGTGCGGCGCAACCGGGCAGAGTGCGGCCCTGGTTGTGCCGCTTGGCCAGGGAAGGGCACCGACATCCCGCTCATGGCAATACCTGAACCTCGGCCGATCCGGCGGGGGCCGGTTGAGCTAACGCAGGACCTGCTGGGCGGCCTGAGCAGGCAACCCTGCCGGCCAGACCAGCTCGCCGCGGGCCACAGTGTGCTGCCGGCACTGCTCCACCGCCCGCAGCGTCGCATCACGCGGGGCGATAGATACCCCTCTGAGCGACCGGTTTGGTGACCCCGCAACGACCGGTTCGAGTTCCCGAACTGTCGGCCAGACCGACCGCACAACCTTCCAGAGGAAGGAGGACGGGACGATGGATGGCGCTACACTCACCATCGGAACGAACATCCGTTCGATGGAGTTCTGGCCAATGGCAGCCGAACCAGGACCAGCCTTCAGATGGGGCGCGGTACTGCGGCGCTCCGCGCTGAGTCGTCACGGGACAGAGGAGTCAACTCCGCGCCAAGAGCGAAGCATTCAGGACCACCTGAAGGCCAACGACATGGGCACCATCGTCGCGGTGTATACAGACATCGCCTCGGCGTACAAGGAGGATGCGAAGCGGCCCGAGTTTGAGAACGCGCTCTTGGACCTGAAGGCAGGACGGATTGATGGACTTATCGCGTGGAAGTTCGATCGCTTCATGCGCCGCTCCAAGGACAACTACCGCCTACTTCGTATCCTCGAAGAGTGCGGTGGACGCCTTGCGTCTGTTGTGGAGCGCGTTGACACTGCAGCCAACAGTCCCGATCGTAGCTATTCACCAAGAGTGGAGGAGTGTTGCCGCTGCTCAACGGCTGTACACACGACCGCCCGCCGCGCGTCCCATGGCGACGGCCCAGGGAACCCGCGTGGCACTGCACGCCGTCGGCGTCAGCCAGGGCTGAGCGC
>WNFV01015480.1_pt1 | contig 10824 bp, 12 predicted proteins | sample 5400101 | NCBI WGS metagenome assembly WNFV01 (sample SAMN13153361, study PRJNA577476) | soil metagenome | isolation source: 115 cm soil or saprolite under grassland replicate 1 | place: USA:California | collected 2016-06-15
TGTCGGGACAAGATTTAATTCGTCGCCGAGGCCCGATCGTTCGATCGCCGGGTCGCCCATATTCGTCGGCACCGTCACCAGCAAGTCGTAATCAACTTCCTTCTCGTCCCAGGAAACGATCTTGTGTTGCTCGTTGTCGATCCTGGCGACGTTGAAATCGGTGACGACCTTGATTCCTTTCTCTTCGAGTAAGTGCGCCAGCACTTTCGACGCGATCGGTTTCGTGAAAGCGCCCGAGAGCGGCGTCACGTAGCTAATCTCAGTTTTGTCGCGCAATCCCCGTTCGGACAGCCACCAATCGGCGAGAAATGCGAATTCGAGCGGCGCCACTGGACATTTGATCGGCATCTCCGAGATGTGAACGACCAGCTTACCGCCGGTCCAATCGCGCAGCGCGTTATGCAACGCTAATGCGCCTTCGAATGTATAGAAATCGAAAACGCGCTTGCGCCAATCGTTCCCGAGCATCCCCTCTGTCTGCTCCGGCGCAGTCTTCACACCGGTCGCAATGATTAGAATGTCGTAATCTAATTGTTTGCCGGAACTCAGGAGAACCCGATTGTGGTCCGGGTCGATGCGATCGATTTCCGATTCGATGTAATAAACCTTTGGCGGAATGAACTTCTTTTTAGGCTTGATAACGTCCTTCTCGGAGTAGATGCCGAACGGCATGAAGAGAAAGCCGGGTTGGTAATAATGTTTTGGATATTGATCGACGATCGCGATCGCCCACTCATCCGGGCACAATTTTTTTCGAAGACGGTTGGCCATCATTGTGCCCGCGGTTCCAGCGCCGAGAATAAGTAGTTTTTTCATGGTTTATCTTGTTTGTTTCAGGTATTGGAGGCAGAGAAATTCGATCAGCCGGCGAACACGCTCGTCCTTAATGGCGTAAAGCATGAGCTTGTTGCTGCGGCGTTTCTGCACGATCCCGGCAAGCCGCAGGATCATAAGTTGCTGGGAAATGTGTGAAAGCTTGCCCTCGTTGACGACGTCCATGATGTCGTGAACGCAGAACTCGCCCCGACTGAGTAAGCAAACGATCCTAAACCGGGCCTTGTTCGAGATAAGGTGAAGCAAAGTCACAACGCGTTCGCAGATCGCGTTGTTTTTCCGGAACTCTTGTTTGATTGTGCGACCCCTTGAATTCATCAGTTCATCAGTTCTTAAACTGACAGAACGATGTCGCCAAAAGCCCAAGGCGTCTAGGCGGCAATTGTCATTCTCTCACCACTTTTTGTTCAGCGTTATGACAGCAGCTGTTGGCGGGGATGTCGCGCGCCAGCAGCACCCTCGTCCACGAAAGCGCAGTATCTATCTCGCGCGCGCACTTCTTCGCGAAAATTGGGTCGTGCAGATACCAATTGAACCGGTACGACATGATGTCCTTCAGTGAGATTATTGTCTTCTCTTCGAAGAAATGTATTACCAGCGCGTTCTGAGTAATTTCGAGGTTCTGAAACTCGAATATGACTTCTTCGGTTGCGCTGACCGAGATCCCTTTTGGCCGTGCTGATGAATTCATTTGTCCTTCCGGTTTAAATGCAAATAGATATCGCTGTTCGTCAACCACTCGGCGGATTTTGTGAAGGATTGTCCAATTCTTGTGCGACCTCGGAAACGGAAAAACGGGGAAAGCGGCCTGCAGCGCAAGACGCAAACGCGTCCAGTGCGAACTGACGCCGGGAAAATCAGGATTCGGGCTGAGAGCGGCTTGGGACAACTAAGACCGGGCACTCGGCGTAGCGGACGACATGTTCGGCCACGCTCCCTATCATCGCGCGCTTGAATCCTGTGCGACCATGAGTGGAACTCACGATGAGATCCGCGTTTGACTGGTTGGCTGCACCGCAGATTTCGTCGATGGGGCGACCGGGACATATTTCAGTTTGGAGTGACACACACCGCAAAAAATTCACTTGCTTAAGCGTCTCCATCTCTTGCCGGGCTGTTTCTTGCACTGCTTCTATCAGCGGGGAAAGACGAACGCCAACCCGGTCAACGAAGGCGTAGTCGGCATACGGGTAAATTGCGTGAAGGAGGCGGAGCGTGGCATGAAACGTCCTTGCCAGAAACGCCGCGTACTCCACTCCGGCGAGCGAACATTCTGAGAAATCTACTGGAACCAGGATTGTGCGGATGGTGAACGTTTTATTTGCTGCTTTCGATGTCTGCTTTCGCTTTCGCGCGACAAGCACGGGACAGGGGGCGCCACGGACGACTCGTTCCGCCGTACTCCCCAAGAGAAGATGTCTCAGGCCGCTATGGCCGCGCGTTGAAAGGACGATCAAATCGGCATCAATCTCGCGCGCCAGGCTAATAATCTGCTGGTACGGCCGGCCACCACGAATGTGACAGTTCTGCGGACAAAACGGCTCTACACGTTTCTGATGTATGCCAGTTAGTTCCTCGTTCAGCCGTTCGATCGCCTCGGCAGATTGCAGCAAAAGATGGCCCGCGCCCGGCACCGACGATGCTTCATCAGGCGGGTGGACATGCAGAAGATGAATGGCAGCTCGAAACTGTTTCGCAACCGAAACAGCGTAATCCAGCGCTTGCATGGATGCAGGGGAGAAATCCAGTGGGACCAGAATTCTCTCGATTTTGAATCCCAGTCCTGAATCGGAACCTGCTGTGGAAGCCTCCTGTGTCATCTCTCTTTAAAGGTGCTCAATTCAAATCGGCTGAAGCGAGCGAGAATATTTAGGCAGTTTCGCCAGTTCACTCCTGACCAAGTTGGACTTCAAATGCTCCACCTGTGCTCTCCCCCGCGGTGTGGCGCGTTATTCCCACTCATCACATCGACGACGTTTCGAAAACTTCAGTTGGTGCGCTTCTGCAGAGGCCGTTGGTTCGAATCCACTCAGCATCAGGGTCAATTGGATTCACTTAGCGAAGCGGAATCGAAGCGAAACAGCAAAATAACTAGCGCGTTAATCATTATTGGACTTTGACCTCAACCGCCTGCGGCTTGGCGGCATGGGTTTTCGGCAGATGCACCTTAAGCACGCCGTCCTTGAACCCGGCTGCGATTTTCTTCGCATCGGCGTCGTCGGGCAGCGCGAACGTTCGCAGAAATGTGCCATAGGATCGTTCGATCCGATGGAACTTCTTTTTCTTTTCTTCCTTCTCGTTCTTGCGTTCACCCGAAATGGAAAGGACGCCGTTTTCGACGGCCACTTTCACATCCTCCTTCTTCATCTCGGGCAGATCCGCCTTCTTCGGAGATATCCACTAGCGGCGACCAATTCGGCAGCGCGATATCGCCGGTATCGAACAGGCGCTTTGGAAACCTTCCGAACTCTGGAAACCCTTCGAAGAAGGTGCCCAACCGGTTCTGAACTTCGTCCAGTTCACGAAACGGATTCCATATTTCTAATGATTTCATTTCTTGAATTTTCCTTTCTTGGCTGCACTCAACGCGACGCGCAGCCGAAGCGCTTATCGATGTTTGTCAAAGATCGTGCATTTTTTGGCACCCCCTTTGGATTGCTTCTTCAGCTGGAGCGCGGATCCGGGCGGCTGGACCTTATCGATGTAATCGGTTCCAGATCAGCGCGCCGACAAAACCGAAGATATATCCGATCACGCCTGTGACCACGATGAGAGTGACGGCTGCAATGGGATCAAATGGTTTGACCACATAAATCGGCTGGATCATGTGCGCCCAAAAAATGAAATCGACGATCGGTTGCGCCCAGCGGAGCAAAACCAGCAGCGACCAGAGCAGATGCCATGCGCCGATCAGTGCGCCGAAGACCAGCCCAACTTTGTTCGGTTATCCAACTTTCCGCGGACGGTTCGCAACCAGCCGCTCGCGAAATTCGCTCGGCGATTGACCGAACACGCGTTTGAACGTGCGATTGAATTGCGTGAGCGACTGAAACCCGACGTCATACGCGACTTCGCTGACGCGCCGATTCGGATTCAGAAGTTGCGTACGCGCGTCGTCGAGCCGGACGCGCGCGACGTAATCTGTAAACTTTAAGCCGGTCGCGTTGTGAAAAACTTTACAAAAATGGAAGACACTCGCGCCCGCGGCCTTCGCCACAGCGCTTAACGCGAGCGGTTCCGTCTTGTGCTCGTCGATGTACTCACGCGCCCTTTGCACGAGCGGCGGTTCAGCATTTTGTCTTTCCAGCACGATCTGGTTGGTCAACGCCGAGAGTTGTTCGGCGAAAAATGTGAGGAGCCGCACGATAGCATTGTATTTGTCCGGCGAAATTAAAGGATTTTTCTCCCAAGCTTTCCGGATTTCGCCGCTGAATCGAACTCCATGCCGCTCGACCTCACGACTCACTTTAGTAGCGTCCGATTTTACCGGCATGTGACGCAACACCTGGCCGATTCGCAAATAACCAATTACATCTGCGCCAAGTCTTACCGGCACAGCAGTTTCAGTAAGACCGAACGGACACGTGACCGTGTGCGGAAGAATGCCAGTGTGATCAATCATGTCCTGGTGCGCTTGGAGACAGACAGAAAGCGTTGCCGGGCGCTCGGCCAGCAAGGCACAGAACGGGTTCTGATGTTTTTTACCCTGGTGCTCAAGCTGCCAGTAATCAAGCGGACGAAGCGCCAGCGGCAGGCCGGTCGCTTTAGTGAAAACACTTTCGTAATCCCGAAATAATCGGGACCGCCGCAACATGTCGATCAATTGCTTGTTCTGATTCGCGCCAGACTGCACTTTTTTGAAGTTGGACTAAAGTCAGTTTCCTTTAGCCCCAAGTCGGTTGTCAACTTCTTATCAGTCTCCTGGTGCAGGTAATGCCAGCGCCAGTGGCTGAAGCGCCTCGGTGCGCGCGTGAACAGCAAGCAACTTTTTGCGGGCGGCCTGCAAACGACGGAGCATGATCGGCGCCATGCGTTTGAAAAGCTCGTAGCCTAACGAGGGATCGCGCTCGCAGTACTCGCGCAGGATCGTACCATAGAAAAAGATCGCTTCCGTTGTTTCGACCGCGCGCGCGGTGAAATGCCAGACGTACGGCGGAAACATCCACGACCAGCCCAGCAAATCTCCAGCGCCGATCGTTTCTACGATTACTGGTTCGCCGAAATTCTCTCCCGATTCTAAAGCGACCTTGCCGCTCTCGATCAAATAAAAACGGTTCGCCATTTCACCTTCGCGCAAAATGATCTGGCCGGGCTTGAAGTGCGCCGCGATGGCGCAATCGGTCAGTAACGTCAACTGCGTGTGGTTCATTCCCACCAGGAATGGATGCAGTGCGACGCGCGTGGCCATTGACTCCGTTTCTATTCTTTTCCTTTTTTTTGCAGGAGGCTTGGTCTCTGTTTTCATCGGTCTCTTCGTTCTCCTTCCTTCAAGGATTCCTTCACGAGCAGCGCTCGTGGTATGTCAAGCCCGCACGAAAATTCGAACGCGCCGTGCCGATGTTTGCATTTGGGATGTGGAAAGCGCTTATGAGTTCCGTTGGTCGCTTCTGCAACCGGATGGCTCTCTGCACGCGTTTGGCGTGGCGATTTCGCTTTCATGCTGCTCAAATAAAATCGTGTTCTTTCTCCCGAACGACCAGCACTGGACATGCGGCAGCCCGGGCGACGCGTTCGGCTGTGCTGCCGATAGCGAAATGCTTCCAACCCGTAAAGCCATGGGTTGCGATTACGATAAGATCGACATTGAGCTCTTTGGCTGCTTCGACGATCTCGTGCGTTGCGACTCCAGTCCGAAGAATCGATTTCGTACCAACGACGCCAGCCGTTTTGATTGAATCGACCAGAGCGCGCAAATTCTCTTCGACGTCAGCCAGTTCCTCTTTCGAGAATGCCGTCGTCGCTGGCCGCCCAGCCAATGTCAGCGGAGTTTCCGGCTCAAGAACATGCAGCAGTATGATTTCAGAATTTAGTCCCTCCGCAAAGCGAAGCGCATATTTCAAGGCTTTCTCCGATGCGGGAGAAAAATCGGTTGGTGCCAATATTTTTTTGATCGTGATTGCCGCGCGATCACTTGCGGGCTTGCTAACTGAGGTCTGTGATCTTGCGGGTCGGGTTGCGAAACTTTGTGATTTCATCTCAGGCGACTCTGCCTGCAGCCACAACGATGCGCTCTCCGCTAATTGTCAAAGCTTGTGCGTTTTTTGCGGCGAGGACCCCCCACTAAATAACTGTGTTCTTTGAATGCCGTGATAACGCTAGAAGCATTTGGCGAATGCAAATACAGCAAAATGTGATGTCCTCTTTACTGAAAGAACACCGGCAATGAAACGAATAGCAGTCGTAACCAGCGGAGGCGATGCACCAGGGATGAACGCTGCGATTCGTGCGGTCACGCGGCGAGCGATTTTCCGCGGAGCGGAAGTTGCCGGCATTCGACGTGGCTACGCGGGACTGATTGCGGATGAAATGGTGCCGTTATCCGCGCGCGGCGTCGGCGGGATTTCACATCTTGGTGGCACCATGCTCGGGAGCACGCGGTGTGACGAATTTCGAACAGGTACTGGACAGAACAAAGCATGCGCGAATCTATCGAAACGCAATATTGACGCGCTTGTCGTGATTGGCGGTAACGGCTCACAGGCCGGCGCGCGTGCACTATCACAACTTGGACTTCCGGTTGCAGGTATCGCATCCACCATCGACAACGATCTGTGCGGAACCGATCTTACGATCGGTGTTGATACGGCATTGAATATCGCATTAGAAGCGATCGACCGATTAAAGACCACCGCTTCATCGCATCACCGTGCCTTTCTCGTCGAAGTCATGGGACGCAACTGCGGTTACCTTGGCCTAATGGCCGGTCTCGCGGGCGGCGCTGATGCGATCGTTGTCCCGGAGATCGAGAGCGATCCCGAAGCGGTCGCGACTGAATTGCGCGATGCCTACGATCGCGGCAAATCGCACGCCCTGGTTGTTGTAGCCGAGGGTTCGTCTTACAACGCCGAAAGATTGAATGCTTACTTTGACCAGCATCGGGATCGATTGCGATTCGAATTACGTGTGACGAAGCTCGGTCATGTGCAACGCGGGGGCGCTCCGACTGCTTTCGATCGCATTCTTGCGACGCGTCTCGGGGCGGCGGCGGTCGATTACCTGCTCGATGGTGAGAAAGGAATTCTGGTTGGAATGCAAGGCGCTCAAATCACTGCCACTCCTTTTCTCGACATTGTCGGTCGAGCAAAACCGCTCAACAGTGAACTGTTTCATCTCGCGCGATCGCTCGCAAAATAATCGCTCGCTTTAGATACCAAGCGTAATTTTCGCTTAGCCAAAGCCAAAACGCGCTGAGCAGATCATTCGCAGGACCCTGGGTTGGCCTCCCGATGCTCATGATCATTTGACGAATCCTAGTGAAGGTTTCGTACGGTCGGTTCAGCCATATCCGAAATTACTTTAGGCGGGAACGCAGCGCGCAAGGCGTTGAGCACTGCAAGCACGTCGATAATTTCCTGGCTGATCGCTCCGGCTACCGGAACCAGATATCCGCCGGCCGCGAAGATCATGCCGCCCAGGCTCAACAACATTCCGCCGACCGCGCTTTGCAAGGCGATGGAGCGCATCCGGCGGCTGATATGCATGAATTCATCCACCTTCTTTAATGAATTTTCCATCGCCACAACGTCAGCCGCTTCCGCAGTCACATCCGTGTTCTGTCCTACTGCCATTCCCACCGTAGCCGCCATCATTGCCGGCGCATCGTTGATCCCGTCGCCGACGTAGAGAGTTTTCGCGACCGCGGTTTCTCGTCTTACGATCGCCAGTTTTTGTTCCGGGCTTTGCTCAGCATGAATTTCGGTGATGCCGACCTGCTTCGCGAGATAAAGCACTTCTGATTCACGATCCCCGGAAAGGATCATGATGCGTTGGAATTGATGCTTGGGCCCGAGATGCTGAATAAAGGAACGTCCTTCGGCACGCGGCGCATCGCGCAATCGGAATGTCGCTGCAAACTTGCCGTCGATGACGATGATGCATTCGAGGCCACCCGCGATCGACGGAAGGTGCTCGGCGCCGGCGACGTTTTGAGAAAGAAGCTTCCCGCGGTTGGCGAGTTGAATCTCGTGACCGGCGACCGTTCCGCGCAGTCCCTGACCAGGAGGCTCGCTCACATGAGATGCTTGCTGAAGGTGAAGTCCTTCCGCTTTCGCCGCTGCGAGGATGGCTCGAGCCAATGGATGCTTTGAGTAGAGCTCAAGACTTGCCGTCAACGTGAGCACCTCTTTTTGTGCGAACCCCGGAGCGATGACTTGCTCTGTTAACTTCGGCTCGCCGTAGGTTAGCGTTCCGGTTTTATCAAAAATAGCGGTGCGGCATTCAGTTATTTGTTCGAGGACGGCAGGATTCTTCACCACGATCGAGCGTCGCGCTGCAAGCGAAATGGAGCCGATGATCGCGACGGGAATAGCGATGAGCAGCGGGCAAGGCGTTGCGATGACAAGCACAGCGAGGAAGCGAACAGCTTCGCCGCTGACGGCCCAAGCCAGCACCGCGATGCTCACCGCGATCGGAGTATAAATCGCTCCGAGCTGGTCGCCGAGTCGGCGCAGATGCGGTTGGTTTTGCTCCGACTCACGCATTACTTCCATGATTTTGGCGTAGCGCGAATCGACCGCCCGACGCGAGGCGGTGATGGTGAGAGCGGATTCACCATTTACCGCGCCAGAGATGACAGCGGAGCCGGGCGCTTTAGTGATCTCAAACGGTTCTCCGGTTAGGAACGCTTCGTTCATAACGCCGTTGCCTTCAATGACCGTCCCGTCGACCGGACAGATGTCGTGCGGATAGACGACCAGAGTGTCACCCACCGCGATGTCATCCAGCGCAACATCGGCGATGACGGAATCTCTTTTCCGGTGCGCGATGGCAGGCATCCGTTTCGCCAAAGCGCGCAAGACGGAAGACGCATTACGCAACGCGTAATTTTCCAGGGCCTCGCCGCCGGAGAGCATTAGGACAACGATAGACCCGGCCAGGTATTCGTGGAGAAGAACAGATGTGACGATGGAAATTCCGGCGAGGAGATCGGAGCCAAATTTCCGCTGTAAAAGGTTCCTCGATAGTTCATAGACGAGAGGAACACCACCGAAAACGAGCGTGGCCAGAAGCGGGATTTGGGAAATCCCGGGGGGCGTGCGCAAGGCGAAACGAAGGACGAGATGCGCCAGAATCGCCGCAGCAGCGAAAACAGCGATGACGCTGGTCCTGCGACGATGCAGGATGGCGACCGATTCCCAAAACCGCCGGGCGGGCGGCTGATGTCTTAATTTCGGCGCCCTGGCAGTCGGCTCCTTGTCCTTCCACTTATACAACATTGATTGTCCTTTTATCTCCACCTAAGTCCAACCTGGTTGAGAACGAGGCAATCGCTTTCGTTTTGCTTAAGGATAAGGTTATCGACGACAAGATCGCGAGAATGACGTGATGAATCTCAACAAATTATGAAATCTAAGACTCACACCTTATTCATAACGACGGTGCTGGTGGCAGTAACTGTGGCAATGGACGCGCAGGAACTGCCGCCAGACATCAGTAAAGAAGATCTGGCCAAGGATAACAAATTGTTTATAGCCCTGGCGTCCAAAGCGCCGAAGTGGGAGGAGCCGACCGACCCCTGCCGGGTGGGGGGCGATGATAGGATTTCCGCGTTGTGCAGCGAGTTGGTATGAGTAATTTTTGTTCCTTCACGTCCGCACCGTTAGCTCAATTGGCAGAGCAAGTGACTCTTAATCGTTAAAGCGATTTTTGCTGGCTTTGGCTATCGCTGGCTATTGCTTGCACATAAGCAAGTTACGATGATTTGCGAGATTTGAGCTTTAGCTAAGCTTAACCATTTATTGCCCTTTTTTTGAGCTAAGGGGTACAATCAGGGGTACAATCCGTCGTCCCCAGCTCCGCACCGGAAAAGTTAACTCGCCAGCCTGTCCTCTATTCTACAAACTCGCGTATCACCCCCTCGCCACCTTATGCACCATGGACCTGTTACCCCCGAAATCGCCGCCGGCCTGCTCGCTCTAAAGAACCGGATCGAAGCAGCTAAAATTCCGCCTTCCAAGCTCGACGAGACGATCAACCTCGCCGTCTGGAACATTCGCGAGTTTGGCAAAGTCCGGCGTACCGAGCCGGCTATTCACTATATCGCGGAAATACTCGGCCAGTTCGATCTTATTGCGATCGTAGAATTGCGCGACAATCTGGAAGATCTCAGTCGTGTCCTTTGTTATCTCGGCGACAGCTGGAGAGTCGTTTATTCCGACTGGATCGACGACAGCGGCGGCAACAAAGAGCGTGTTGCGTTTCTATTTGACCGGCGCGCCGTTACACACAACGGGCTCGCCGCTGAAATTGATGCACCTCGTTCGAAGAAAACCAGCGAGTACCTGGCCACACAATCGTTTTGGCGCGCTCCCTATATGTGCGCCTTTCGCGCGGGCAATTTCGATTTCATCTGTATCGCCACCCACACGCGCTGGGGCGACAGTCCCGGTGCGCGCCGAGCCGAGCTGCAAATGCTCTCCGATTGGATCGACACCCGATTCAAGGACAAATTCGTCGAAGATCACGACCTCATCGTCATGGGCGATTTCAACACGCCCAAACTCACGGATCCCATCTTCGGCGCGCTCGCTAGCCACGGCTTGAAGGTTCCTAAGCCATTAATCCAGCTCACCGTTGGCGATCGTGTCATTGGAGGCTCAAATCTCGGCTACGACGCTCGCTACGATCAAATCCTGCATCTCCCCACCATTCCGGAAAACTTCACCAATCGCGGCGGCGCGCTCGACTTCTTTATCGACGACGCCCATATCAATGAACTCTTTCCAGGCAAAAAGTACAGCCGGGCAAAATTCACATTCCAAATGTCCGATC
>WNFV01017703.1_pt1 | contig 10824 bp, 11 predicted proteins | sample 5400101 | NCBI WGS metagenome assembly WNFV01 (sample SAMN13153361, study PRJNA577476) | soil metagenome | isolation source: 115 cm soil or saprolite under grassland replicate 1 | place: USA:California | collected 2016-06-15
AACGAAGGGTAACGACCCAAACCGACCGGAACCGAAACACCAGGTCAGACCCATCTCTTCGGCTTCCGTCGCTGGTCCTCGAATTGGCCTGTTCACCCTCTCAAGGTGGAGATACGGGTTCAAATCCCGTTGGGACTACTTCGAGGAGCTTATTCGAACGAGGCCGTGAGAAGAGAGGCGCGAAGACCTCGGAGAACTCCGCCCGGGCGATCTTCCGGTCCTTCACGTAGACGGCCTCCAGTACCGCCTGGTTGAAGCGACGGCGCACGGACGGTCGAGCCTTCAGGTACGCGGCGTGGCAGTTGCCGGCGAGCTCGATCGCGGTCCGCAGGACGTTCTCCCAACCGTCCAGATCCGCCTCGGTGACGTCGAGCTCCCGCTTGGCTTCCGACTTCTCGCGGGTCAGGCGGTGCTGCTCGCTCTTCAGGAGTTCGATGGGGATCGCGTTCCCGTAGAAGGCTCGGAGGAGCTTCTGACGCTCATCGGCGATCTTCGCCAGCTTCTTGGTGAGTGTCGCTCTGCGCTCGGCGTTGTGGGCCTGGCGCTCGGCGATCTCAGATTCCAGCTCCGCGGTAAGCCGCCCCATCCAGGAAGCCGGCAGCTGCACGCGTTCGTACAGGTCCTCCACGAGCGCCTCCGCGTCACCAGCCAGGAGGTACGGCTGCCGACAACCGGTGCGGACCTCCCCGCGCTGGCCGAGGCAGTAGAAGTACAGGTACCGGCCCTTCGCCTGGGTGAGCGACAAGCGTCTCCCGCACTCGCCGCAGTACAGGAGCCCCTTGAGGTAATGGTCGTGGCGCCGATGCCTCACTCCGACCCGATCGTGGGCTCGAAGGACGTCCTGGACACGGTCGAAGATTCTCTGCGACACAAGACGTCGGTGCTGTCCCTCGTAGCGCACGCCGCCCCATTCGACGACCCCGACGTAGAACGGATTCGCGAGCATCTCGGCGAGCTTGGAGGCCGACATCGACGCCCCCGCCCTCCTCGCATTGGGCGAAGTCAGGCCCTTCGCGTGCATCGTGGCCTGCAGTTCGAGGATCGAGTAGTCCCCGGTCGCGTAAAACCGGAAGGCCTCGCGTACGAGCATCGCTCGCTCATGGTCAAACTCGACCCTGGCCACGTCACGGCCGCCGACCCTCTCCCGGAGGTTCACGTAGCCGATCGGCGCCCTGCCCGGCCAGCCGCCCATCTTGGCCTTCTGGGTCATCCCCTTTCGGATCTCGGATCCGAGGTTCGCCGAGTAGAACTCGGCCATGAGCGCGTGGATGCCCTCCACAAGCCGCCCCGAGGCCGTCTCCTCGATGTTCTCGCTCACCGAGACCAGTTGGACGCCGCCGCGGCGGAGCGCGGCCCTGATCGCCACGTGGTCCTCCATGGAGCGGGCCAGGCGATCGATCTTGTGGACGACGACGGCGCCGACCCCGCCATCGGCCACCCGGCGCAGGAGCGCTTTCAGCTTCGGTCGGTCCGCGGTCCGCGCGGACTCGCCAGCGTCAACGAACTCCCCTGCCAGGTTCCACCCGCGCTCCGCGATGTGGCGAATGCAAGCTTCCCGCTGCGCGGGGATCGAGTAGCCCTCCCCCGTCTCGTCCTTAGCCGCCTGCTCCTTCGTCGAAACCCGGAGGTAGATCACCGCGTCCATCTGCTGTCCTCCTCTTCACCGTCCTCGAGCGCCAGCGCCAGGTCGACCAGGGCCCGGGCAAGCGGACGCAAGGCGCCCGGCACAGGAAGCCAAGGTGCCTGACCCGTCGAAAGCGGCAGCCTAACCCCGGCCTGTGCCGGAGAGTCGGCCTCCGCATCCGGTCGCCGGGCCTTTCGCCCCGCGCTCACCCGGAGTCGTCACGGGGCTTCAGGGGCAGGTCGAGGATCGGGAAGCGTTGGTCGTCGCCAAGCGGCAGCCACACGGGGCCGAGCGGGTCGCGGAGCGCGGGGTGACGCACGGCCGTGGCGACCGTGAAACCCGCGCCGATGAGGGCGCGGCGCGCCTGTCGCTCTCGGTTCTGGCTCGGGAACACGAACAGCAGGGCGTCGGGGCGGACGGCCGTCCTTCCCACGATCCGATATCGCTCGATCTTGTTCTCGAGCTGGCCGTGGTTCTCGGTCCCGCGGTCGTACTCAAGGAAGAACGAGATCTCCCGCCCTCCGGAGATGATGCGACCGATCCCGTCGGGCGTGATGTGCTCGTACCACCGCGCCGCCGCCCGCCGCTCGCCTGTCCACTCAAGCTTCCACCCACGCCTTCGACAGGCGAGGGTGAGGCGGGCGAAGAAGCCGTTGCACTCGATGCGGTGGCGGAGCCTCGGGCTGCCCACCACGTCGAAGATCCGGGCCTTCTTGAAGGTGAAGTCCTTGAAGTCGATCTCTTGGCGCGCAGCGACCAACCGTGCCCCCGGCTCGTCAAGCGTGTAGTGCCACGGTGCGGATCCGGTCGGGGTATGGGGCCGGAAGCGCTCGACGAGCCCAAGGCGGTAGAGCTGCAGCATGCACTTGGAAGCTCGGGTGTGGGTGTCGAAGTGAAGCTCATAGAGCTGGGGAGTGGTGAGAACTCTGTGCTCGTAAAGCTCGATAAGGATCTTGAAGTCTCGCTTGGTCAACCTGTGCGCGTAGCTGGTGATTGACGAAGCAGATCGAGAAGAAGCACGTGAACGAAGTGGTACGTGATCCCGGGCAGTCATCCGGCGACCCTCGACGCTTCCCCAGCAGCCGAAATGGTCGTTGACCGCCGGCCGGATGATGATCGGTCAGAGGACTCGGCGCCCGGATCGGCCACCGGCCGAGCACCCGGATGGTCAGCTGCCTTCGCCCCGGCGCCGGCGAGGTTGAGCCGCGGGTCCTCCTCCATCCGCGTATGCACCTGGCGCGTCCAGACGTGCGCGATGCGTGAGCGCCCTGAATCACGCAGCGGCGCACCTTCGCCTGCAAGGCACGCGTGTCTGGCGATCGTCACCCATGGCCCGAAGTCTGCAAGCGCCTTCATCTCCATCCATACAAAGGCGCGCCGCGGCGCCAGACCGTGTCGGCAAGAGGGGACGAGTTGGCGAGGAGGTTTCGGGGAGCCCCCAGCGCGGCGCCAGGCTCATGCCAGTCGACAGGGGAGCAGCTGGCGGTCGCGTCGACGTCTCTATCGGCTCACGGGCCCGACGCGTCTTCGACTGGTCGGCCTCGTTGCGAGACTGACATGCGGCCTCCTCGGGCACTGCTGCCTCGGCGGGATCGTCGCGGCCGCCTGCGACCTCGCCGCTCGCTTCAGGCTTTCCGGCGATCCTGTCCTCCCGAGCTCGCCTCTTCTGAGGTGCTCAGAAGCGGTGACGCCGTTGTGCCGTTCCCGCGCCGGCTCGCCCCAGGCGTCCACACTGCTCTCGCCTCCGGCCGAGGACCTTCACCGGTGTCGGGGTCTCCAGGGCTCTCACCGAAGACGATCCGCCGCCTGCGCGCCGCTTCCGACGGCCTGTCTCGACGGTCAGCCTCCACTCATACAAAGGCGCGGAGCAGGGGCAGAACGTGTCGTCATCGGACGGGGAGATATCGGGGAGTCCTGTAATGGGCGCAGACTCGTGCCCAGGGCTGCGACGAGCTCCCTTGCTTCGACAAGATCGACGGTCGCGAATCCCTCCGTGAAGGTCTTGTAGACACGTGGATCGTCACCGGCGTCGCCGTCTTGGCGGCGAAGCCGGCCAAGTCGATGAGCTCGCGACGACCGTGCGAAGCAGATGAACCTTCGAGGACTCTCGCGCGAGTGACTAGGCGAGGCGAGGAGGACCTCCTCCTCCGCCTCCTTGGACTGGCACACGGAGGGGGATGGGGGGATGGGGATGAGATCGAGCACCACACGGGCGATTCTGGCCGTCATCTGTCTGTCCGGTCTCGCAACAGCGGCTTGTACGAACGGCGGCTCTCCTTCCGCATCCGCCGCCCATTCGGCCCAACCTGCCTCAGAGTCCCCGACGATCGCCATCGACGAACTGCAAGGCAAGATCCTGTTCACGCGCGCGGGTGGGAACTACGGTGACGAGACGCTTTTCACCGCAGACGCGAACGGGACGCACGAGCAACGGATCACAGGGTTCGGCGAGACTTGTTGTCCCCGATGGACGCCGGACGGCACCCACATCCTCATGCCGGCGTTCACACCCGAAGGGAGGGGAACCACGGCGTTTGTCGACCCCGACGGCTCCCATCCGCGGAGGGTGCCACTGCCACCGGGAACCCTGAACCTCGTCTGCACGCAAGCCTTCTCTCTCGCCACCGATCGGTTGGCCTGTGAGGGGTGGTCCGAGACCGACCCCGGTCTCCAGGGCATCTATACCATTCGTGCCTCCGACGGAGGAGACCTCGCTCGGGTGACTCTCTGCTCGCAGGACTGTCGCGTCTTCGGCTTCTCGAGGGATGGGTCACAGATCTACTTCTTCCGGGCCGTGGACGGGTTCCCATCGATCGGCGATCAGCTCGAGGGTTCGCTCTACGTCATCAGCGCGGACGGGACCGACCTGCGTCGGATCACCCACGGCGACACGCCCGTGGAAGTTACGGGCAACTCCGGGGGAAGGCTTTCACCCGACGGGCGACTGATCGTGTTCACAAGTTCGGGCGCCATCTGGACGGCTGATACCCATGGATCTTCTCTCACCAAGATCTTCGAGGACGCGGACGGACGACTGGCGATCACGCCAACCTGGTCGCCGGAGGGCCGTTTCATCTTGTTCGGCTTGGATCCCCCGGCCTCGCTTGCGACAGTCGATGTCGCACCCGCGAACGGTCTGTACGTCGTCGAGGCCGACGGCACACACCTGACACCGGTGATCGTCAGCGACGACTGGAAGCGCAACCCTGACTGGGTGTCCCCAAGCGGATGAGGCGAGCCCTGTCCAATGTCTCGTCGTCCCCCGCCGTCAAGGTCCGTGTGCGCCGACTGCAGAGCGGCGAGTCGCCTTGCCCGGGAGGTCGGGGGCCCTCGGCCGCCGAAGCCTGCTCCTTCGGTGGCCGGGGGCTCCTCAGATGCCCGAGGGTGGCAAGGATCGTCGCGGATCGGGAGGAGATGAACCTCCGGAGCCCTCGCGCGAGTGATCTGGTAGGGCGAGGATGGATCTCGCCGCTGCGTGGCAAGGCGCGAGGAGCAGGCTCGTGGAGGAGGTGCCCGGCCCTCGGATCCTGGGATCCCGGGAGTCGTTCGAGGAGTTCTACGCCAGCGAGTACCCGGCCGTGGTCGGGCTCGCCTACGCGCTCTCGGGGAATCGCTGGGTCGCCGAGGACCTCGCCCAGGAGGCGTTCCTCGCCGCTCACCGAAGCTGGCATCGGATTGCCACCTACGAGCGACCTGGGGCCTGGGTTCGTCGAGTCGTGGCGAACCTGTCCGTCTCGATCTTCCGGCGTCGTCTCGCGGAGGCGAAGGCGCTCGCAAGCCTCGCGCTTGGGCAATCGTCCGCGTTGGCTGATCTGTCCGCCGAGGACGTGGAGTTCTGGCGAGCGGTGCGGCAGCTGCCTCGCCGACAGGCACAGGTCGTGGCGCTCCACTACCTGGAGGATCGGCCCGTCGGCGAGATCGGCGATGTACTCGGGATCGCGACCGGGACCGTGAAGAAGCACCTGCACGACGGGCGTCGCACGCTCGCTCGTCGACTGGAGCTCGAGGAGGACAAGGCGTGAGACTCGACGATCGGGCTCGCCGCGCCGCGGACGCCATCCACCGGGCGGTCCAGGCGGGGGACCCCCTCGCAAGCAACGACGCCCTGGAGCGCCTCCACCGGTTCCGCGCCCGGAAACAGCGGAACCAGCGGATCGGCGTTGGACTGCTGGTGGCGGCCCTCACCGTTGGAGCCATCGTCTTCCTGGGGCGGGTGTTCTTGCCGCTCGAGCGGCAGACGCCCGCAGCGCCCAAGACGCCAGGCGGTCTCATCTTGTACGGGGACTGGGACAGTGCGGAGCACCTGGCGAACTGGTTCACCGTGCGGACGGACGGCTCCCAGGTGCGAGACCTCCACCGAGCCGCAACGTGCGCCGTGTGGTTCCCCGACGGGAGCAAGATCCTCATCACCAACGACGGGGCCGTTGGAGGGGGGACGCCGCTGCGTCCCGCGGTCCTCGACCCTGATGGGTCGAACCTCCGTCCGCTCGATGCCGCGCGGAACCCCGATCTGAACCTCGGGTGCGGGGATGTGTCGCCCGATGGGGCGCGGATCGCCTTGGAGGGCTTCGGACAGAACGGCCATCCCGAGCTGAACGGGATCTACTCCGTCCGTGCCTCGGACGGCGGTGGGCTCATCCGGCTCTTGCGAGGGCCCGTCTCACCGCCAAGGTATTCCCCGGATGGCACCCGACTGAGCTTCTTCGAAACCAAGCAGGGAGTCAGTCCCACCGGATCCGGGGCCCTGTTCGTGATGGGGGCCGACGGCTCCGATCCTGCTCGGATCACCCCGTGGGGGTTCGCCTTCGAGGACCACGCCTGGTCCCCGGACGGAGACTGGATCCTCTTCCAGAGGCCCTACGGGCAGCTATACCTCGTGCACCCCGACGGATCGGGGCTCCACCAGGTCCCGCTTCAACTCCCCCCAGGCACGGGTGCGTTGAATCCGTCGTGGTCGCCCGACGGAACGTGGATCGTGTTCAGCCTTCATCGGTCCGAAACTGCGGAGATCTACGTGGTGCGTGCCGACGGCTCTGGCCTGCGGAAGGTGACCGCGGCGCCGGGTGCTGAGGAGCAGACACCGGACTGGGCCGCTCCGCGCTAGACAACGACCGCTGACGGGGTTCATCTCCCCGGTCCATCCCCACGCATGCACTCGCACCACAGCGCCCGCGGCAGGGTCCTTACAGTGTTTCCTCCGCCTCTCCGGTCGGCCCGCTCAGCCATCCTGCCAGCCCAATGTCATGAACAAGACCGTGAAGCCGCGCCACAGCCTCTTGCCAGGAGTTGGAATACGGTCCCCTCGGGACTACGAGGAAACCCGCAGGTCGCGAGTCGAATTGCGACTCGAACAGACTGATGGGCGTGGACTGGCGCGGTCAGATCCCGCCAGATCCCGAAAGATCCCGAACGCATTGATCTGACGGACGCCGTCGTCTGGACCGACCGATCCAGGGGGGGTGCCCTGCCAGCGGCTCAAGACCGATTGAGGCGGCTTCGCGACCAGGGACGATGAGGTCGAATGGGCCTCTGACTGCGGGTTCGCGTGGTGACATGATGGGTGTGTGGGAGAAGACTTCGTATCTGTGTTCTGGACCCAGTCGTGGGTCGAGGGAGAGATCGTCAAGGGCCGACTCGAGGCTGAGGGCATTCCCGTCGATCTCAAGGGAGCGGGCGAAGGCCCATACCCGACCGGCCCGGCCGAGCTGTTCGTTCCGTCGAGGTTCGAGGCGCAGGCGCGCCGCATCCTCGAGCAGATCGAGAGCGGATCGTACGAGGTCCCGGACGACCGCGAGGATGATGCTGGTCGTCTGCCAAAGCGCGAACAGAACGAGTAATCGATCGCCAGCGGGGCACGTAGATCCTCAATGCACATCGACCAAGGCAACAACTTGCCTCCTTCCCGACACGAGAGTCTGCCCGGAGCGAACATCGAGGTCTCGTGGCCCAGTCCGTGACGGCCGACCGTTCCGGGCCATCTCCGTTCCGAGGCGTCGTCCTCCATCGCGAGCTGTTCGAGCGCCTCAGCGCAGCGGGCCGGGTGAAGCAGGTCTCGGCGCCACCCGGCAGCGGGAAGACGTACCTGCTGGGCTCGTGGATCAGCAACGCCGGGCTGGCGGATCGCGCTGCTTGGGTCTCGGTCCGACGCGACGAGCGCGATCCAGGGCGGTTCTGGCTCTCGGTACTGAACGCCCTGCGCGGCACGAGGGTCGGCTCGACGCGCGTCCGCGCCGTAACCCCGGCGCCCGATCCCGATACCTGGGCGATCGTCGAGGGGCTCGGCCTGGACCCGAACCCGAGGAAGAACACCCTGGCGGCCGCCGCGCGGGCGGGAAGTCCGAAACGCCTGTGACGCGACCTAAGATGTGTCCCTGGTGACTGTGACTGCTACCGGCATCCAGGTGGGGACCGTTCTGGCGCGCCGGCAGCGCGTCAGCAACCTCGAGATCAGCGAGGTCGTCTTCGCCCCCGATCATCGCCTCTCATGGCACGGTCATCCGCACAGCTGCCTTGCCGTGGTGATCAGAGGCGATGTTCGAAAGACGTTCTCCAGGTTTGAGGAGGATGCGATCGCCGGGACCGTGGTCGAGATGCCCGCGGAGGAGCGGCACGAAGATCTCTTCGGACCTGATGGCGCGCGGATCGTGGTGATCGAGTCCGATCAGGAACCCGGAAGGCTCCGCTGCTTCCGAGACTGGAGGGCAACGGTGCTCGCGCATGACATCAGTCGGGAGCTCGCACAACCCGACGTCTACACGGCGCTCGCGGTCGAGGGCCTCGCGCTCGAGCTCACGGCCACCGCCGCACGACAGCGCGACATCGAACACCGCGAGCCAAGGCTCGACGCCGTCCGAGAGATGCTTACCCAGGATCTCTCGTCGCCCCCTTCTCTCTCTGAGATCGCTCGCGAGATCGGCCTGCATCCATCACATCTCGCGCGGAGGTTCCGCGCCCAATTCGGGGAGAGCATCGGTGAGTACGGGCGGCGCCTGCGACTCGAGTGGGCGGCGGAGCGGCTCGTGTGTTCAGACGAAGGACTTGCGTCGATCGCAGCCCATGCCGGGTTCGCCGATCAAAGCCACTTCACGCGCGAGTTCAAGCGCCGCTTCGGCGTGCCCCCCGGTCTGTACCGGCTCACGCACCGCTGATCCAACGACGGGTCCGCGCGTTCAAGACCGGCGAAGGATGCCTTCCTAGTGTCTGCCTCGTAATCCCCACGAAGGGAGATCGATATGTGGAGGCGCGCAATCACGATGATGGTCGCTCTCCTGGCTCTGATGAGCCCGGCGGCAATGGCCGCCGCAACCAGCCCATCGGCGACCGGAGGTAGCCACCTCACCGTCCATGATGTGTTCGGCCTAGATACGCTCGTGCTCCAGGAGTTCGGATTCGCCGCCAGGCTCCAGAGCGACGGGAGCGCCGACGGTTGGTTCGACTACCGTGACGTCGAAGACGGGGTCCCTTTCACAGCCGGGGGCGAGGTCACGTGCCTCACGGTGATCGGCAACGATGCCTGGATCGGCGGAGCGATCAGCAAGTCCAACGAGCCGACGTTCATCGGCCTCGGTGGTTGGTGGCACGTGACTGACAACGGCCAGGGCGCCGGGTCTCCGCCCGACATTACGACGTTCCTCGGTGTGGGATCGCTTGAAGACACCGCCGCCTTCTGCGCCAACCACCCGGCGTATCGGTTCCCATTCCCTATCGATGGTGGCGATATCCAGGTTCGCGGCTGATGGGTCGAGCTCTGTCAGATCCATTAGGTGGCCTGACAACCCAACACGAACGCCCATGTGCGCACGGTTGAGCAAGCTCGAAGGTGATGCTGTTCGCGCCATCACGGTACACGTCGGCGCGAGGCTTGCTGCGATCGCCGAGCCCTGACAAGTCCTTGCAACCAGCACCATGAGGACCTCGTGGCCGGCTCCGGCCTCGTCTTCGAGGACTGCGGCGAGCACGAACTTAGGTACGTCCCGCATCGCTGGCGGCTGTACCAGGTCGTGAGCGAACCCGCGTGAGCCCTCGGCGGCCGGGGGGGAAGAAGGGCCGGCGATGCCGGGTAGTCATCGTCCACCAAGCGTTGGGTGGCATTTCGAAGTTCACGCGGCCTGCTTTGGCTTCAGCCCAGCGGCAATCCGTGCACGGTAGTAAAGCAACAGCGCCCGGAAGCTCACCTTGCCGAACAGCGGGTAGTTCGGGCCGGGATCGGTGTGAGTCGAGGATGACCACTTCGACAGGGACAGTTGGGCGTGAGTCGTGTAACCCCTGATCTTGCCCGCATCGAGGGCCTTGGCGTTGCGGAACCTACGCGGCAGCTTGTGCTTCTTGCACCACCAGGCCGTCCAGAAAGCCGCTCTTTTGATGGTGTTCAGATGCTGGAGCCACTTCTTCCGGCTCCAGACCGCGAATCCGACCTGCTCGATGTTCAGTGTCCAGTCGTTGGGCTCTTGGACGGTGCAGGAGCCCAGCCATTCTGGCACGATCCGGTACGTCACGCCCTCGCCCACGCACAGGTGGGCCGACACGTCCGACGAGCTACTGAGCGTGATCGCCCCACCCTCGGCCGTAGGACCCTCCGTCGAGTGGAGAACGATGAGCTTGATGGCCGTCTGCGAGACCGCGCAGTGCTGCTTGCGGAAGTACCGGTCGTCGTACTCGTAAGTCTTCACCGGCCGTCCTTCCTGGGCCTATTGCCCTCGTCTTCCTTGTGCATCGTGTGCGGCTCGCCCCCCTCCAGGTGCATGACCATTCTGTTCAGCCCCGGACGTTCTCTAGGAGCCGAGGCACCCGGACCATGTGTTCATCAATCCGGGGGGTCCCCCCCGGTCGCAGGTCCTGACCGAGCCTAGCCTCGCACTCCTGACTCAGGTTCCTCACGGCGATCCACACGCGGTGCACCTAAATGCCGCGGCTCCGATGACTCTGCCACTCACTTATTCAGAATGAATGCACCCTTCGGGGGGGACGGGAAGCCCTCCGCCCGTCGATTTCGATTATCAGGTCGAGAGAGTCAGATTGATCTGGGATTCGTTCCTTCTGCCCGTCATGGACCGGTACTCCTGGCTCACGGTCTGACTGGCCCCCACATCGCGTCTGCGACGAGACTCGCTGTGCAAGACTTGAGTGCTTGAGACTCAAGAACCCCGTGTTGAGGGGGCCCCGCGCCGCATGGCGGGCGGCCGCCCGAGGGCTCCTCTGGG